>Ga0209454_1000120_pt1 | contig 54663 bp, 44 predicted proteins | sample WorMetHERISLAND1_2_FD_187400 | JGI IMG/M metagenome (GOLD analysis project Ga0209454, IMG submission 187400) | Marine gutless worms symbiont microbial communities from Max Planck institute for Marine Microbiology, Germany - Olavius geniculatus... | ecosystem: Host-associated > Annelida >... | reverse complement strand
GCTTATATATAGGATCCGTGCTTCCCATATCGGGCTTGTCCAACTACAGGATAAGATTGTGGTTCGCTTCGCTCTCACAATCTATCCTTATTCGTTAAACAACACCCTAATGGAGCGCAAACCGCTCAATTAGGGGTAATTTGTTGTTAATCGATATTAGATTTAACTTACAACATCATTATATAATTTTATGCTCGGCGAAATAGAATGGGACTGTATTCCTTTTCCCTTATATGAAACTTAAAAAGAGAATCGTAGAATTTCGAATATCGCACCGCAGAATTTCGAAGGGAGGTATCGCTTCGCTCTATCTATATTTAATTAAAATCGATAGAAGAATTCCTTACTTCGATCCGCCTCCGGCGGAACATTCATTATTCGACATTCGATATTCGCTTTTTCAAAGTTTCTATTCCGATCAGACTGGCCGTCCTTTTGCCAGCGGCGGCGCTAATAACCGATAACCATTAACTAATAACCAAAAAATGAGCCTTGTTTCGCTCATTTTTTTACAGCCCCGCCTTTTCCCGGATAATGTCGGCCTTGTTGGTATTTTCCCAGCTGAGTTCTTCTTCGCTGCGGCCGAAATGGCCGTAGGCTGAAGTCATTCGGTAGATCGGCCGCAGCAGGTCGAGATAATCGATGATGGCCGCAGGTCTTAAGTCGAATACCTCCTTGACGATGTCTTCGACCCCCTCTTTGGGAATCGCACCGGTGCCCATCAGGTCGACCATGACCGAAACCGGTTCGGCCACACCGATGGCGTAGGCGATTTGAATTTCACATTTTTTGGCTACCCCGGCGGCAACGATATTCTTGGCGATGTGCCGGCCCATATAGGAGGCGCTGCGGTCCACCTTGGAGGGATCCTTGCCAGAAAAGCATCCCCCGCCGTGACTGCCCTGGCCGCCGTAGGTGTCTACGATGATTTTCCGCCCGGTCAGACCGCAGTCGCCCATCGGCCCGCCGATCACAAATCTGCCGGTAGGATTGATGAAATAACGCGTATCGCCGTCAGTCATGTCCTGGGGGATGACCTTCTTGATAACCTCTTCGATCAGGGCCTCTCTCAGATCCTCGTAGGTTATATCATCTCTGTGCTGGGCCGAAACCACGACGGCATCCACCCGCAGGGGGGTCCCGTTCTCATACTCGATGGTGACCTGAGATTTGCCGTCCGGCCGCAAGAAATCGAGGGATCCGTTCTTGCGGACGGTGGCCAGCCGCCGGCAAAGCTTGTGGGCATAGGTAATCGGCATGGGCATCAACTCGGGGGTTTCATCGGTGGCAAATCCGAACATCAATCCCTGGTCCCCGGCGCCCTGCTCCTTGTGAAGGCCCTCGCCTGCGGTAACTCCCTGGGAGATGTCCGGAGACTGCCGGTCGATAGAAGTGATGACCGAGCAGGTCTGGTAGTCAAACCCCATTTGCGAGGACGAGTATCCAATGTCGCGAATGGTATCCCGAACGATCTGGGGCATGTCCACGTAACATTGGGTCGTAATTTCCCCGGCTATAAAGGCCAAACCGGTGGTAACCAGGGTTTCACAGGCCACCCGGCAGCTCTTGTCTTTGGCCATTATATCGTCCAGGATCGAATCGGATATGGCATCCGCAACTTTGTCCGGGTGACCCTCGGTCACCGACTCGGACGTAAATAAATATCTCTCATTCGCCATGGGAAATCTCCTTAAATCAGATAAGTTAGATATAAAAGTAAGTATCTTAAATCAGTAATTTAGGTATGTCAATAGACAGCTGGCTGACGTCATCGCAAATAAAAGAGTCAGGAAAAAAATACTGTCTTTATAGTATAAAAATACACCATTGACCCCATTTTTTCCGCTGGCGAGTTGCAGTATAAATTCTGGTAACTTGCGGCCTGCACAGGGGTTCAAACGGCACCGGGGGAGCACACGAAACGCGGGTCTTACATTTCCTTTCTATCCGTGACTAGTCATTTATTTCCACCAATAATTTTTGTTCCATTCCAGATAACAATAAACCCCAACAAAGGAGGAGGCCCTATGAAGATAAACCGACGGGAGTTTATCCAAGTAACCGGTGCTACGGCAGCCGGTCTTGCCGTCAGCGGACTGGGATTTGACATGCGCCCGGTCAAAGCCCATGCCCAGATGCTCAAGACCAAATATGCCAAAGAGACCACCACGATCTGCTGCTATTGTGCGGTGGGTTGCGGGGCCATCGTACATACCAGCCGCAGGGGAGACGGGCGGGTCATCAATATCGAAGGCGATCCCGATCATGTCATCAACCGCGGCTCGCTGTGTTCCAAAGGCGCAGCCCTGTCGCAGCTGGTCGAAAACACCAACCGCGTCACCGACCCCATGTACCGTGCGCCCTATTCCAAAGAATGGAAAAAGGTGTCCTGGGACTGGGCCCTGACCGAAATCGCCAAGCGGGTTAAAGCCACCCGGGATGCCACCTTCGAGGCCACCAACGCCACAGGCCAGGTGGTCAACCGGGCCGCCGGCATCGCCTCGGTGGGCAGTGCTGCCCTGGACAATGAGGAATGCTGGATTTACCAGGCCCTGATACGTGCCATCGGCGTCACCTATATCGAGCATCAGGCCCGTATCTGACACAGCGCCACTGTTGCGGCTCTGGCAGAGTCGTTCGGACGCGGCGCGATGACCAATCACTGGATCGATATTAAAAACAGTGATTGCATAATGATTATGGGCAGCAATGCTGCCGAAAATCACCCCATATCCTTCAAGTTCGTTACCGAGGCCCAGGCAAACGGCACCAAACTGATCAGTGTCGATCCTCGTTTTACGCGGACCTCGGCCAAGGCCGACATCTTTGCCCCCATTCGATCCGGGACGGACATCGCCTTTTTGGGCGGCATGATCAACTACATCCTGCAAAACAATCTCTATCACAAGGAATATGTGCAGCATTACACCAACGCACCGTTTCTGGTGAGCAGCTCCTACACTTTCAGAAACGGCCTGTTCTCGGGCTACGATGAGAAAACCCGCAAGTACGACAAGAGCAAGTGGGCCTTTCAAATGGACAAAGACGGCAGGCCCAAAATGGACCGCAGCCTGAAAAATTCCCGCACCGTCTTTCAGCTCCTGAAAAAGCATTTCGCCCGCTACAACCCCAAAAAGGTATCGGAAATTACCGGAACCCCCCAAAAAGAGCTGCTGGAGATCTACAAAACTTACACGGCCACCGGGGCGAGGGGCAAGGCAGGCACCATCATGTACGCCATGGGCTGGACCCAGCACACCACCGGCGTGCAGAACATCCGCACCATGGCCATTATACAGCTGCTGTTGGGCAACATGGGCGTTGCCGGCGGCGGGGTCAACGCCCTGCGCGGCGAGTCCAACGTCCAGGGGTCCACCGACCATTGCCTGCTGTGGCACATCTGGCCCGGCTACCTGAAAACAGCGCGATCCTCGAACGGATCGCTGGCGGCCTACAACGACAAATGGACCCCCCAGAGCAAGGACCCCTTGAGCGCCAACTGGTGGCAGAACTATCCCAAGTATTCGGTCAGCCTGCTCAAATCGTTTTTCGGTCAAAATGCGACTTCCGTCAACGATTTCGGCTACAGCTGGCTGCCCAAAGTCGATGACGGCAAGGATTACTCCTGGTTGTCCTTGTTTGACGAGATGTACAAGGGCACCTTCAAAGGATTTTTCGCCTGGGGTCAAAATCCGGCCTGCAGCGGCGCCAACGCCGGTAAAAACCGCCAGGCCTTTGCCAAGCTGGACTGGATGGTCAACGTCAACCTTTTCGACAATGAAACCGGTTCCTTCTGGAAGGCACCCGGGGTGAATACGGCCAGCATCAAGACCGAGGTGTTCTTCCTGCCGGCAGCCGCCTCGGTGGAAAAAGAGGGCAGCATCACCAACAGCGGCCGCTGGAGCCAGTGGCGCTACCAGGGCCCCAAACCCCTGGGCAACAGCCTGGCCGACGGTCAGATCATCATGGAACTGGGCAACCGACTCAAAGCTGAATATGATAAAGGCGGTACCTTTCCGGAGCCCATCGTCAACCTCAAATGGGACTATTTGACCAACGGTGAGTACGATTCCCACAAGGTGGCCAAAGAAATCAACGGCTATTTCCTCAAAGATGTGACCATCAAAGGCAAGACCTATACAAAAGGAACCCTGGTGCCCAGCTTTGCCTTTCTGCAGGCGGACGGCTCAACCTCGTCGGGCAATTGGCTCTATTGCAACAGCTACACTGAAAAAGGCAATATGGCGGCGCGGCGCAGCACCAAGGACGCACCGAACCGGATCGGTTTATTCCCGCAGTTTGCCTGGTGCTGGCCGGTCAATCGGCGCATTATTTACAACCGGGCATCGGTTGACCTGAAGGGCAAGCCCTGGGACCTCAAAGACTGGGTGATCAAGTTCGACGGCCAGATCAAGGACGGCAAATATGTCAGCCGGAGCTGGCAGGGAGACGTGCCCGACGGCGGCTGGTATCCGATGCAGAACCCGGACGGTTCCATGCGGGAAGATTCCAAGTACGCCTTTATCATGCGCAAGCACGGCCACGGGCAGATTTTCGGACCCGGACGGGCCGACGGTCCTTTTCCGGAGCATTATGAGCCGCTGGAGTGTCCCATCGAAAAGAATCCGATGAACAAGCAGCGCATCAACCCCACCGCTCCGATCTACAAAACCGGGGCCGACGCCTGGGCCAGCTGCGATCCGCGCTATCCCTATGTTGCCACCACCTATCGGGTCGTGGAACACTGGCAGACCGGTGTGCTGACGCGCTGGCAGCCATGGCTGATGGAGATGCAGCCCCAGGTCTTCGTGGAAATGAGCGAACAGCTGGCCAAGCTCAAAGGCATTCAGAACGGGGAACGGGTCATGGTGTCATCGCCGCGGGGCGCGCTGCAGTGCACCGCCGTGGTCACCAAGCGATTGCAGCCCTTTAAAATCGCGGGAGCGGATGTTCATCAAGTCGGACTGCCCTGGCACTATGGATGGGTCAATCCCGCCAACGGACAGGAAGAGAGCGCCAACCTGCTGACCCCGGCCACGGGAGATCCTAATACCCGCATACCGGAAACCAAGGCCTTTATGGTCAACGTAGCCAAGATATAAAAGGAGGTGATCGCAATGAGTAAATCCTTTCTGATTGATACGACGCTGTGCACGGCCTGCCGAGGGTGCCAGGTGGCCTGCAAGCAATGGCATGACCTTCCGGCCGAAGAAACCGTCAACCGGGGCAGCTATCAAAATCCGGCCGATCTCTCCTTTGACACCTATAAGCTGGTGCGAATGAGCGAGGAAGTCGTCGACGACAAGCTGCGCTGGCTCTTTTTCCCGGATCAGTGCCGGCATTGCCTGGAACCTCCCTGTCAGGACACCGCCGACGATCCATCGGCAATTTTCACCAGCGCTTCCACCGGAGCAGTGATTTACACGGCCAAGACCGCTGGGCTGGATGCCGCGGAAATCCGCCAATCCTGCCCCTATGACATCCCGCGTCCGGCCGAGGACGGCACTCTGGCCAAATGCGATATGTGCAACGACCGGGTTGAAAACGGGCTGGAACCGGCCTGTGTCAAGGTGTGTCCTACCGGTGCGATGAACTTCGGGGATCGGGATGACGTTATGAAACTGGCCGAGCAACACCTGGCCGCCGCCCAGAAAAAATTCCCCAACGCAGCCCTTATCGATCCGGATGATGTCCGGGTGGTGTATCTGGTGGGGTTTGGTCCCGACCTTTACCACGAATTTGCAGTGGCGTCGGCAACCCAGTATGGCATTTCCCGCCAGGCGGCCTTGCGTAAAATGCTGCGTCCGTTTGCCGACATGGTTTCGCGGCTGGGATAGGCCGAACTGATAGCAGTAATTCCGGAAATTAATCCCTGAGGGGGAGAAGGCCCCGGCCTTCTCCCCTTTTTTATATGCTTGACCTGTGGTAAAAAGAAAATGGGCATGGGGCAAAGCGCATGGCGCATAGCGTAAAGGTCGATAGTTCTGAGATTCCTGAGGATTTCAACGCTTTGCGCTATGCCCTATGCGCTATGCCCAATGCCAGCGCACTAGGCACTCTGCATTTGGTAATCTAAAACCCGCATTGTGCAACTCAAAACCAATGACGAGGAAACCCATGACATCCTATCTAGCCCTTACCCCCGAGCAGGTCAAAAACACGGTTACCGCGGTTAAAAAAAGCAGGCCCGTCTATGCCGAAATACTCGCATTTTACGGTGCGGTTTTTGACGCACAGGAAGATTGCAAAGGCCGTCTCGATCTAGAGCCGCTGCAGATCCCATCGCAGCTGCAAACGGCCAAGAGCAGCGCAAAATTACCGTTAATCGAGATTGAAAGGTTTGTCTATGACCGAGATGAGGCTGCTAAATTGTTTTCCAGCCTGTGTCAGTTTGCCACCGAGGCCAATTCGGAGTTGTCTGCAGCGGCCGGCATCATCTTGGAGGCCGTTGGCACAACCCTAATGCTGGACGATCTTTTCTCGGGCCTCCTCAAAGGTGATGAAGCCGTATTTGAAAACACCGCCAATAACCTCGGGATCGATAAGCCGATCCTTGGATTTTTCGTTTACAACAGCCTGAAACCATCCCTAATCGCCTGCGCCGATCAACTGGCGGTGAATTTGAACAGCGCCGATCCCTGGCTGCAGGGATACTGCCCAATTTGCGGCAGTGCACCCATCCTCTCTATTCTTGAAAATGAAGGGCTGCGGAAATTGGTCTGCAGTTTCTGCGAGCAGCTATGGGCCGCCAAAAGGGTTCACTGTCCGTACTGCGATAGTTCCCAAAATAAAGATCTGCATTATTTTTATAGTGAGAAAGAAAAAGACACACGGGTCGATTTGTGCGACAATTGTAATAAATATATCAAAACCATCGATTCAAGGCAGGTTGACAGACTGATTTACCCGCCGCTGGAACTGATATCGACCATCCATCTCGATATTAAAGCGCAGGAAATGGGATTCAAGCCCGGGATTCGCCTTTTTATGCAGGAATGAAATTGGATATGCTTCGTCATCTCAACAATCGCTCGATTTTCTTTCTATTTCAGAAGATTCCGATCACTACGACTATTACGACGATTCTGATTATTTTCTCTGCCGGCGTTTTTCCGCTATGTTCGGCGGCATCAGGTCAGAGTGCTGTGCCGGAAAAACCGGTCGCAGTGCGAAGCAGCTGGTCGGTGGACCGCGCCCGTCCCGGCGATTCGATCGTTTTGGCCATCATCGTCGACATCAAAGCAGGGTTGCATATCAATGCCGATGCGCGCCAGATAGAGCCCTATGAAGATTTCAAGCCCTACCCTACCAAAGTCGCCGTTGTCGACGCCTCCGACGGCATAACCGCCGAAACGCCGCGCTACCCCAAAGCGGTCCCCATCAAAGTGGGGTATGCCGCCGGGGATTTGATGTCATTCGAGGGGCAAACCGTCATCTACCTGCCGGTCAAGCTGGATGCAACGATAAAACCGGGAAACCTGGGAATCAAGCTGACGCTGCAATACCAGGCCTGCTCGGAAACAATTTGTCTGTTCCCGGCCAAAATAACCTTCGAGCAAACGATAACGGTTGCCGAAGCCGGGGCCGCTGTGGCGAAAACAAATCAGGAACTGTTTGCAGCCTACAATCGGGATTCGGCGGAGACCGCCGGCGGTGAAGTGAGATTCGATTTATTCGGCTGGACCTTTGCCATCGACGTGTCTTCGGGATCCGGTATCATCATGTTGCTCATTACGGCGGGACTGGGCGGTATGCTGCTCAACTTTACACCCTGCGTGCTGCCGCTGATTCCGATCAAGATTATCAGCCTTGCCCATGCAGCTCAGGACCGCAAACGGTGTCTTTTACTGGGCCTGGCGATGGGTCTGGGCGTTCTGGCCTTCTGGCTGATCATCGGTGTTATGATTTCCATGGTCAGCGGCTTCTCCGCCACCAATCAGCTGTTTCAGTACCCTGCTTTTACCATCCTGGTGGGACTGCTCATAGGAACGATGGCCACCGGCATGTTCGGCTTTTTTAATGTGCGCCTGCCCGCCTTCGTCTATATGATTAACCCGGAGCAGGACAAGCTAACGGGTTCATTCGGCCTGGGGATTCTGGCAGCAGTGTTGTCGACCCCCTGCACGGCGCCGTTTATGGGTGCTGCCGCGGCCTGGGCGGCAACCCGGCCGCCGGCGACCACCCTGGCCACCTTTGCTGCAATTGGCGCCGGTATGGCCCTGCCGTACCTGGTGCTGTCCGCAAAGCCGGCCTGGGTTGCCAAAATGCCCAAAGCCGGGCCCGCCAGCGTTCTGATCAAGCAGGTTATGGGATTTTTCATGCTGGCGGCAGCCCTGTACTTTATCGGGGTGGGCGTGGCCGCGCTCCTTGCCGACCCGCCCAATCCGCCAACCAAAATCTACTGGTGGCCGGTGATGTTTTTTTGCCTCACAGCGGGCGCATGGCTGGCTTTTCGAACGCTTCAGATCACGTTCCGGCTAGGTCTCAAAATATTTTATACCGCCGTCGGTGTGATCATAGTAACCCTGTCGGCCTGGGGAGCCGCTCAACTGACCGACCGGGGACCGGTTGACTGGGTTTATTATACGCCTCAACGGTTTTCAGAAGCATCGGGTGACAACAAAGTGATTGTGATGGTCTTTACCGCAGAGTGGTGCCTGAACTGCAAAGCTCTGGAACAGGGGGTTTTTAAGGACAAGAAACTTGTCAACCTCCTGGCATCCCGCAAGATTGTGCCGCTGAAGGTGGATATCACCGGGCACAACCCGGCGGGAAAGGCCAAGCTAAAAGAGGTCGGAACACTGACAATCCCGCTTCTGGTTGTTTTTTCGCCGACCGGAGAACAGGTCTTCAAAAGCGATTTTTACACCGCCGAGCAGGTTTACAAAGCCGTCACCAAGGCCCTGGGGGAGGCTGCCAAGGCGTCATGATGTTGTCGCTACCGGATGCTGGATACGCGATCCTTGATGCCGGATACCGGATACCGGGTACCGGATACCGGATGCTGGGTACCAGATGCCAGATGCCGGACACTGTCAGCACAGATTATATGAATTAAAGTGTTACCTATGTTCCCGGTTTATGTGTTACCCATGTTCTCGGTTGCTCACTGGTTGCTTGATGCTCGTTGCTGGATCCTGGTTTCGGACAACTAAAAGGGTTAAGGGTATAGGGTATAAGGTCCAGGGTGTCGGGTCGAGGTTAGCGGTGCAAGGACGGATATGGCTTTCGGCCTTCGATTTTCGGCTCACGAAGCTGACATTTATCATCTGTCGTCTGTCTTCTGTTCTCTGTCATCTGGTGATAGGGTGTATGGTGCAGTGCATAGGGCTCACGGCGCGAGGTAAAATGCTAAAAGGACAGAATCATCGGCCTTAAGCCATTTACCCTATGACTTGCGCCGTTTATCTCATTCCGCCTTCGCCATTCCGAATTCCGCATTCCGCATTCCGCATTCCGAATTCCGAATTCCGAATTCCGATCTCCCCACGCCCCCTATCCTTCCTTGTGTTCATATACATGAACGTCGCGCTGCGGATAAGGAATGCTGATTCCTTCGGCATCAAACTGCTTTTTCACCTTCTCGGTAGTCGCAAAATAAAATGGCCAGTAATCGGCTGCTTTCGTCCAGGCCCGTGCCGTAAAATTCACGCTGCTGTCGGCCAGCTCCGAAACGGCCACCATCGGGCCCGGTTCTTTTAACACGCGCTCATCGGAATCGATGATGCGTTCGATCACCTGCCGGGCCTTATCGATATCATCCTCATAACCAATGCCGAAAACAAAATCCACCCGCCGGGTGCCTTTCATGGTGTAGTTGGTGATATTGTCCCCCGTCATTTTGGCGTTGGGCACGATAACGGTTTTGTTGTCCGGAGTTGCCAGTTGGGTGGTAAAAATCTGAATTTCTTCCACGACCCCGGCAACACCGGCCCCTTCTACAAAATCGCCGACCTTGAAAGGTTTGAAAATGATCATGAGAATTCCGGCTGCAAAATTTCCCAATGAGCCTTGCAGCGCCAAACCGATGGCAAGGCCGGCCGCACCCAACACGGCTATGAAAGACGTAGTTTGAACCCCCAACTGATTTATAGCGGCAATGATGACAAAAACCAGCAAGGCGATATAGCTCAAACTACCCACGAATTTTACGAGGGTCTCATCGGTTTTACTTTTGGTCAACATCCCTTTTATAAAAGTGGAAATTCCCCGCGCCGCCCATCGACCCAAGATAAAAATAATGATGGCAGCGACGACCTTGAGTCCGTAAACCGTGAGCAATTCATACACTTTTTCTAAAAGATTTGAAAAATCCATATCCTGGCCTCCTTTGCGAGAAAAAATGTTGGCGCCTCTATTTGTCGGCAGCAATGCTTTATTTTGGCAGGTGCTTGCGAGGCGGTGGTTAGCGGCCGTGGATAAATCCAAGGCCGAAGAGGCGATCCCGGGTTGCCTGCAACCCAGGTGGGCGATTTGCAAAAAACCACCTCTAATCAGGATGGACTGTCAGCGTCTGAAATTGATTGTGTCTGTATATTTTGATGCTCAGGGGATCTTTGTCCCCGGTGAAGGCTTGCCGAAAAAAGGGTAGATCCTCGACGGTCCGACCTGCGACCGCCACGATGATATCCCCCGTCCGTATCCCGTCTTTCGCCGCCTGGCTCCCCTCGCGTACACCTGAAACCAAGACACCTTTCTTCAACTCGAAGGCCATGTACTCGGCAAGGTCAGGTGTGAGTTCCTGCAGGGAAAGGCCGTATGATTCCTCTATATTGGCCCGCAATTCCAAAGGTTGGGACATCTTGTCGAACAAATTCCGGGATACGTACACAGGTGCGTCGAATCTAAGGGCCATGACAAGGGAGTCGCTTGGTCGGGCGTCTATTTCAACAAGGTTATCCCCCTTTTGCAAAAAGATCGTTGCGTAGTAAATGTTATCCTGGGAATGAGTGATGACGATATGGTGAATCACCCCATCGGCCTTTTGGATAATTTTTTCCAGCAAGTCGTGTGTAAGCGGGCGCGAGTGTTCAATTCCTTCGATCTCCGAGTAGATCGCACGGGCTTCGGCGAGGCCGATCCAGATAAACAGAGCGCGCTTCTCACCCGCATCTGCAAGGGAGACCACCGGTTGCTGGCTCGACGGGTCAACCACGAGTTGGTAAATGGATACCCGAACCAGATCGCCATTTTGCGCATCGGTTGAGGCGTCCTGCCTGACCGTCGGCCCCGCAGCGCAACAGGCTGCGGCCAGAAGCCAGAGGCTCATCAAAGCGATAACCTTGTTTCTTTTCTTGAGCAACATTCAGTTTAGAATTCCCAGAATTTTCTTTTCCAATGATTCCTCGGTCCTGCGCCCGGGCAGTCTCTCGACGATTTCGCCCTGCTTGATTATCAGCAGCAGGGGGATCGCAGCCAGCTCAAATTTCTGGACCGCTTTTTCCCCGTACCAGTAGACCGGAAATTCTATTTTGAGCCTGTTTATCACCGGCTGCATGGCTGCCGCGCCCTCCAGATCGATACTGATCCCGATCAGGTTCAGGCCCCGATGCCTGTATTTGCGGTACAAATTGTTCAAGGCCGGCAGCTCGTCGATACAGGGTCCGCACCAGGCCGCCATGAAACTGACAATCTGTGAATTGTCCTTATTGACGATCAACTCGTCAAGAGAGGCCTCCGAAATCGGCTGGATGATAGCCACTTCTCCGGCCTCAGATCTAGCACCTGATAAAAGGCTGCCCCCCAAGATCACAAAAAAAAATAAGAGGCAAACGAAATTGGAAGTCGGAAGGCGGAAGGCGGAAGAGGAAATGCTTGAATTTCTAAATTTCATAATTTTCGCCTTCCGCCCATAATAGCCGGGAGGTGGTCACACCCGATCGATCGGGCGGTCGGCACCGAGTCCAAAATTCAGGAGCCATAGACCCGTTGCTTTTTCCATCTTGGTTGCCAGTAACCAGTGACCAGTTATCAGTGGTCAGTGATCAGTGATCAGTGAGCAGAAACCAGCGACCAGTGGCCAGAAACCAGTGACCAGCAACCAGCGACCAGTAACCAGAGACCAGAGACCAGAGACCAGTAACCAGAGACCAGAGACCAGTAACCAGAGACCAGAGACCAGCGACCAGTAACCAGTGACCAGCGACCGGCAATCAGTGAGCAGCCCCGATTACTGATTCATTTTCTCGAGACTGACGGCACAGCTTTCCAGGTCGGGCCGTTTGTTAATGTCGCTTACCTGAATATCGCGAATAATGCCCTGTTTATCAATAAAAATCAGGGCACGTTCGGAAACACCGTCCGACCGCAGCACGCCGTAGCTGTCCGCAACCGCCCCGTGGGGCCAAAAATCCGAAAGCACAGGGAACCATAATTTACCCATTTGCTGGGTCCAGGCGAAAAGCGTCGGAATATTGTCCACCGTAATTCCCAACAAAACGGCATCGTTTTGGTCGAACATATCTTTAACGATGTTGTAGCCCGGCCACTGGTCGGAGCAGACCGGCGTCCAGGCCGCCGGCACGAAGGAGATGACGACATGTTTCTCGCCCCTGAACTGGCCCAGGGTAACATCTTCCCCGGCAACGGAAGGCAGGGTGAAATCAGGGGCGGGATCGCCGATTTTAACCTTTAATCGGCTGTCAATGGGTTTCAACTGTCCCGGATTGTATATGTTGTCTTTATAGGCGGCCGATGCACCAAATCCCGGCGCAATCCATAATACCAGTACAAAATTGGCAATCATGCCGATTGAATATAAAGTTCTCATAATTTTCAGCTCCTTTACCCTTGACATCGGCCAACTCAATAAGAAGGGATGGTGCCGGATTTGTGCCGAAATTGCCCTGTGCCCGGGCTATCAGTTCTCAACCTCTAATCCCTGTAATCACATATCGAGAGCCCGTGACGCGCAATTCGCACCTCGCAGCCCGCATCCCGTGACCCGCAACCAACCGTCAGAAGACAGATGTCAGATGTCGGAGGACAGAAATCTCGTCCCGCACTCGCCCTGTCGCTTCCCCATGCCCTTTGCGCTATGCCCTATGCCCTAAGCGCTATGCCCACAAACCCGTACTGTGTAACGCATTTTTAATCTGAAATCCAAAATCTAGAATCCGCAATCGAGAGACCCGCAACCCGTTCTCTACCTCAAACCGGATCCCTTTAGCAGCTTTTTCAACAAGGCATCGGCGTCCCGGGCGCCGCCGAGTCTGGAATAATAAACCCGGTGGCCGCCATCGGAAAGTATTTTCACTCCCAAAAAATAAGGCGTTCTCACCTCGCCCAACTTTTTGTGAATAACAAAGTCACCATCCGCAAACAGCGGGAAGGGAACTTCATAGGTCTTTTTAAAGTGGTTGACTTCAAAAGCCGAGTTGCCGACACCGATACCGATCAATTTGACTTTGCCCTTCAGCGCAGCGTCACTTTCGATCCTGCGAAACATCTCATTCACAGAAGGAGCCTCCTTCTGGCAAAAGGGTCAATACATGCTGAATATTTCAACCAAAACAACTTCGGCTTGTATTTCGGGGATGGTAAATGTTTTTTTCCCACCGATGCCCAGATACTGTTGATGCTCGGCAAGCCGGGGGGCATCAAGATCGATCGACGGCAACTCACCGCCTTCGGCCGGGGGTTTGGTGTCGGAACCGGCGACTCCGGAAACGAAGAACAACCATAGGAAGCCCGCCAGATAGATCTTTGGGATGATTTTCATATCCGAATCTCCTCTATTTAGGACAAAATGAGGCGGAAAAAAGACCAGGGTTACACCCTGCCCTTGTCGCCGGCAACGGTACAAAGCGGACGGCGAGGGTCGGAAAATTGTCGGAAATGAGCTTTTGGGACTGAGTACGACTACCGTACTACCCCAAAAGAGCACAAACCAATTGGAAACTATGCATGATCGCGCTGGTGGCGAAATAACATTCAGGTAAGCGCTATTCGCTCAACGACGGCTCTCGTTTGCCGGAAGACAAGTTCTGCATGCGGCGAAGAACAGCTCGTTGACCGATGCCAGCCGGTGTGGATTAATATAGGTCAATATCGATGACAGGTCAAATTTTATTATCTCGGTGGCAGATATTTCCCCCCTAAAAACACCAATATAGGAGAACTTTCGAAAATATCAGGAGCCGCTGTTGTCTCCCAAAAAATAACTTTCAAACCCGATCTAACTCTGATAACGTGCGAGTCAATATTCGGGGCCTCTACACTTGAGGTGATAACGTTTTCTAACTTTCCTGTCCCGGGATCGGCTGAGTCCCAGGTCGGGATTGCAGCCTGAAAAAGACTCCATTTCCCAACTCCATATTCGCAGAGGTAACACATACATGAGACGTCTGAGAAACACAGTGGCGGTTTTAGTAGTGGCAATGACGGCAATTTCGGCAACGGTTTTCGCATCGGATGAGGCAAGCGGCCGCCAGCCGGCTTTCAGCCTGGCTTCGACGACTCAGACATCTGATACGGCACCCGCCCGATCAGATGTTCATGGAGCGACAAGTGGGGATGCGCAGCACGATAGATACGATTTCGGCCACGGCCATGGCCATCCCGACCTGGGACCGATTCTGCCCCTGTGGAGCTGTATCCCCTTTGCCTGCATGCTGCTGTCCATAGCGCTGTGGCCGCTGCTGATGCCGGATTTTTGGCATCATCATTTCGGAAAAATTTCCGCTTTCTGGGCTGCAACCCTGGCCATACCCTTTCTGGCCGTTTTCAAAGGCGATGCGCTCTATGAAATTCTCCACATAATCCTTGCCGACTATGTGCCTTTCATTATCCTGTTGTGGTCCCTGTACACGGTTTCGGGCGGAATCCTGCTGCGGGGAACCCTGAGGGGCACGCCCATCGTCAACGTGGTCATCCTGATCATCGGCGCCGTGCTGGCTTCGTGGATGGGTACCACCGGGGCGGCCATGCTGTTGATTCGTCCTTTCCTGCGCGCCAACAACTATCGCAAAAACAGAACCTTTATGGTGGTATTTTTCATTTTCCTGGTTGCCAACGTCGGCGGGTCTTTGACGCCCCTGGGCGATCCACCCCTCTTTCTGGGGTTTTTGCATGGCGTGTCGTTTTTTTGGACGTTTAACATCATGCCTCACATGCTGGCGGTTGCCATTATATTGCTGGTGATTTTTTTTGTTCTCGATACCTATTATTATCGCAAGGAGGGGGTTTCGGCGCCTGCCGAGGAAGGCGTCAAGCAACCCTTGAAGCTGGAGGGCGTGCACAATTTTCTCTTCCTGGCGGGAATTGTCGCTGCCGTATTGATGAGCGGGATGGTGGACTGGGGCGAATTGAATACCTTCGGCGTCCACCGGGCAATACAGGACTGGGTTCGGGACGTATTGCTGATTGTCATGGGCGTCCTGTCGCTGGTCACCACGTCGGTGAAATTGCGGGAAGACAACGACTTTACCTGGTTTCCCATCATCGAGGTGGCCTATCTGTTTATCGGCATATTTATCACCATGATCCCCTGCCTGCTCATATTGAAGGCGGGTTCCCAGGGCGCCCTGGCATTTCTGGTTAACGGCGTGACCCAGCCGATGCACTACTTTTGGGTTACCGGCGGGCTTTCGGCCTTTCTCGACAATGCGCCCACATACCTGACCTTTTTCAATACCGCTCTGGGAAGTTTCTACGCCGGAATGCCTGAGGCCGAGGCCGTACCGCTGCTGATGAGCGAGAACGCGATCTACCTCAAGGCCATTTCGGCCGGGGCCGTGTTTTTCGGCGCCTGCAGCTACATCGGCAATGCCCCCAATTTCATGGTCCGTTCCATTTCGGAAGAGGCCGGTACGCCGATGCCCAGTTTTTTCGGCTACATATTGAAATACTCGTTGATTTATCTCGTCCCTAGCTTTGTAGTGATCACCTTGGTTTTTTTCTGAATCTGAATCATGATTATTTTCAAAGTTGGGATTTTTCATGACAAATGCCTTCCGGCAGACGATAAATGAAGAGTGTCGAATGACAAATGAAGGAACTATATCAACTTGATTGATCTTCGCCGGTTAAGTAAGCTGTAATCAATCATCAATGGAATAGTAGGGTGAAACGACGACTACAAATCGGTTCGCAGGCGGGTCAATCGACATTCACCATTCCACAACACGACAATCGCCGATCGACATTCATCAATCAAAAGGACTTCATCCTGTGCTAAACGAGGTGCTCAAATCCCGCATCGCCATTGTGGGTGGCGGCAATTTTTGCACGCAGCTACTGCGACTGCTTTTCAGTGAACATTTTAAGGATCAACGCCCTCGCATTGTCGGGGTGGCCGACAAAAACCGCCACGCCGAAGGCCTGTTGTACGCCAAAGAATTGGGGATTTTGACCACCGATGATTACAGAGACCTCTACGAGATAGAGGATTTGCAGGTTATAATGGAGTTGACCGGCGATGTGAAGCTGGCCGTGATGATAAAAATGTCTAAACCCAGGGACATCAGGTTTTTTGATCACGTCGACTCCAGGACCATATGGACCTCGCTGCAGGTCGAGACCGAGAAGCGCAAAGCCCTCAAAGCGCTGCGCCAAAACGGCGACAGCCCCGCCGGCATCCATGCCTCTTTTGAACAATTCGCCGACCGTATGGGTGAGGTGATCACCCAGCGAAGCAACCGCTATGTGGAAATAGAACGCGAATCCATCGAAAGTCAAATCGCCCTGTCACAGATCATCGAAGGCAGCACCATACCGACATTTGTCATCAACCGGGACCATGTCGTCACCCACTGGAACAAGGCCATGGAAAACCTCACCGGTACCAGGGCCGCAACCATGGTCGGCACCTCCCGGCAGTCCACACCTTTCTGGGGCCAGGAGCGCCCCACCATGGCGGATGTGATCCTGGACCAGATCGGTGAAGATGAGATCCAAAAATTGTACGGCACGAAATGGCGCCAGTCGGCGCTCATCGAAGAGGCCTACGAGGCCGAGGTATTTTTCCCGCGATTGGGCCGGGAAGGCAAATGGTGCTGGTTTACCGCCGCCCCCATCAAAGGGCATGACGGCACTATCGTTGGTGCGATCGAGACCCTGTGGGACAAAACCGAAGACAAGAAAGCCGAAGAGGAAAAAGAGCTCCACACCCGGGAGCTGAGCACCCTGTGCTCCATCTACAGCGCGTTGAACGCTCAGGCTGATCTGGAATCAAGAATCAACCGCGCCGTGCGGGAGCTGCTAAATTTTTTGGAAGCCGACGGCATCTGCATCTACATGCTGGATAAAAACGGTCAATACTCCCTGCGCCACAGCCAGGGGCTGTCCGACAATGCCTGCAAAAAGGTGCGCGTTCTCAACGAGAACAGCATCATTCACCGGGTGGCACAGTCCAATGAGTTTACTGCCTTCGAAAATTTGCCCGAAGGTTGTCTCGACGAAATTTTTCCGCTGGAAGAAGAAAAAATCGTATCCGTGGCATACGTCCCCATCAGCAGCAAGGAAAAGAAAACTTTAGGCGTCATTCGCATCGGAAGTAAAACCCCGACCTATTTCGACCAGGAGCAGAAAAATGTGCTGGAGCTGATCGGCAATCGCATCGGTGTGGCCATCGAAAACGCCATGCTGCAGGAACAATATATCAAATCCGAAGAAAAATACCGCACCCTGTTCAACAGCGACCCTCATCCGATTTTCATTCTCGACAGCAAAATCTGTAAGATTCTGGATATGAATCAGCGGGCCCAGGACAGCTACGGGTACAGCCGCAAGGAATTAAGGCAGCTTACCTTTCTGCAGCTGGGTGATGAAACCGACGAAGAGCTGACTGAAGGCTTGCAAAGCCTTAGCGAAGATCAATCGCTTTTATTTACCAAAAAGAGGCATTACCGCAAGGGAGGCATGCCGTTTTTCGTCAATGTAAACGTAAGTCTGGCGAAATACGGCGCCGGTCATGTCATTATTGCCACCACCACCGACATCACCGAAGTGGTGGAGAAGGAAACCCAGCTTATCCAAGCCGGCAAAATGACCACCCTGGGCGTCATGGCGGCCGGTATGGCACACGAGATCAACCAACCCCTGAACGTAATCCAGGTATGTGCCGATTACTTCCTGAAAATGCTAAAACGCGGCGCCAAGATCAATGATGACGACCTGCGCTCCATGGCCAACGACACCGTTGCCAATGTGGAGCGGGCCACCGGGGTTATCAAACACGTCCGGGATTTTGCCCGGCAATCCGAGCCGGTGCGCAGCAAAGTCAATATCAACGCGCCAGTTGAAGATGTGTTTAAAGTTCTCGGCCACCAGTTGAAAGTTCACGAAATTGACGTCACCCTCGATCTGGATCCCGACCTGCCGGAAATTATGGCCGAGCACAATCGTCTGGAGCAGGTTTTCATCAATCTGGTATCCAACGCCATCGATGCCATGGATGAAAAAAGCAGCCGGTCAGACAGACCGGAGGCGAGCAAAAAGCTGACCATCAAATCGGGTTTAGAGGGCCGACATGTCACGGTGACCGTCTCGGACACGGGGACGGGAATGTCGGAAGAGGTTCAGGCCAAGCTTTTCGAGCCCTTTTTTACCACTAAAAAAGTCGGCAAGGGCACCGGACTGGGAGTCAGCATCAGCTACGGTATTGTCAAAGACTACGACGGCAACATCGCCATCGAAAGCGAGGTCGGCAAAGGTACGACCTTCAAGCTAACGTTTCCGGCTGTGGACGCATAATTGCGCTTTGTTAGGCTTACTGTAAGGATTCGCCAGATCGAGGATTTAGGAAACATTTTGAGGTTTAAGGTGTCAGGTGTCAGGAATTCAATGATTTAGGAATTAAGGGATTCAGGAATTGAGGAATATAGAGATTCAGGGATTTAGAAATTTAGGGATTGAGGGATTTTGTTAAGATAGACGGAATCAGTATAGTTCCTAAATTCACAATTCCTAAATCCTTCCACCCTGAATTCGCAATTCCTCAATTAAGAGATTGCTGACACCTGAACACTGAAACCTTGAAAACCGGTTGTAGTCTTCGAATATAATGAGTTTTACCTCTTTATTTTGTTTCGGCACTAAAAGCTTATGAACAAAATCCTACTCATAGACGACGAACCGGATATCGTCAGGGTTCTCTCCATGTCGCTGAAAGCGGACGGATACGATGTCATCCCGGCTCACAGCGGGATCGAGGGGATCGAAGTTTTTGAGAATGAAAAGCCGGACATCGTTCTGACCGATATTAAAATGCCCGGAATGGACGGCATCGAGGTCCTCAAAAAGGTGAAGTCCATCCAGCCCGACTCGGAAGTAATCATTATCACCGGCCACGGCGATATCGACAACACAATTGAGGCGCTGCAATACGGTGCCTCCGACTTCATCAACAAGCCGGTCAGGGATGAAGCCCTTTCGATTGCGCTGAAAAGGGCCCGGGAAAAGCTGGAAATCAAAAGGCAGCTGAAGGCCTACACCCATGACCTGGAAGACAAAATCGAGGCGGCTACCCGGGAGATAAAACGGCGCTCGAATTTCCAGATCAAACTGATTCGCAGCTCAAACGATGGCATCGTCGCCACCGACAAGAAGTTGAAGATCGTCATCTTCAATCCCGAAGCCGAAAAAATTTTCGGCTATGCGCCTTCGGAAGTCATCAGTAAGAAATCCGCCTCGGAATTATTTCCCGCCGAGCTCAACCGAATCTTCAACCAAGCCCTGTCCGGCCAAACAGACATGAAGGAATTCCCCTGGCAGGAAGTTACCATCCGATCCAAAGCCGGCGGGCATATCCCTGTGCGTTGTTCGGGAACCATTTTGTTGGAAAAGAATGAGCAAATGGGTACCGTGGCCTTTTTTCAGGACTTGAGGGAAATCAAGCGCCTGGAACAGGAATTGGTCAAATCCGAGCGTCTGGCAGCGGTTGGTCAAACCGTCGCCGGACTGGCCCATGGTATCAAAAACATCCTGCACGGACTTAAAGGGGGCAGTTACCTGGTCGACATCGGGATCAAGAAAGAAGATGCCGCTAAGCTTAAAAAAGGCTGGGAGATGATTAAACGGAATGTCGGCCGCACGTCGAATCTGGTGATGGACCTGCTCTCCTACGCCAAGGAAAGAGCGCCACAGTATGAAAGCTGCGATCCCAATGAAATCGCGGAAGATGTCTGTGCGCTGGTGCAGGATAAGGCCCGCAAGCACCATGTGGAAATCATCAAAGAATTCGACAGCACCATCGGCGAGGTCTCGATGGATCCGGATACCATTCATGAAGCCCTGTTAAACCTGATGTCAAATGCCGTCGATGCCTGCCTGTTTGATGAAAATCTAAACAAAAACTGGCGCGTGCGCCTGGTGACTGCCAGGGAAGCGGAAAATTTCATACGATTTGACGTCATCGACAACGGCGCCGGCATGGACGAGGAAGTTATGAAAAAGCTGTTCACCTCGTTCTTCAGCACCAAGGGACATCGCGGCACCGGCCTGGGCTTGATGGTTACCCGCAAACATATCGAGGAACACAACGGCGATATAAGCGTCGATTCCCAGCTGGGCCGGGGAACCACCTTCAGCATCCGGCTGCCCTATAACGTCGCGATAAAGGATGGGTAATAGACAATGGTTGTCAGCATATATCCCAATTGAGCAAAAAATCAATTGGTGGTTATTTGAGGAATCGGGGAGTTTCTCCGCAATTGTCTGAGCTAAAATTCTATCGCCCGGCGCCATCTGACGCGGTGTCCGTCCGGGGTATGCGCTCGCCCCAGCCCGACATAGCAGGGATTGAAAAACTCCCCGACCCCTCAGTTAATTGTTATTTGTTATTTGTTATTGGAACTGATATCCAAGATTTAATAAAAATAGATTCGGCTTTAGCTATTAATTATTAATCGTTATTTGAATTCGAAAACAACTCAAAATACCATCCTGTGGTGAACGATATGTTAAACAGATATCATTCCGTTGTAACGATTAACTTATAACCAATAACGAATAACCGATTACGGGGGCAGCGCCCCGCAGGACAGTCCCAAGGAGGATATATCATGGCTAAAACAGTGCTGGTTGTAGATGATGATCCCGATGTCAGGGTGTTCAGTGTAACGGTTCTCGAAGAACACGGGTATACACCTCTGGAGGCAGCCAATGGCGAAGAAGGTCTCAAGATGATCAAGGCAAACAGACCCGATTTGATCATTCTCGATGTTCTTATGCCACGGCAAAGCGGCATCAGGCTGTATCGGGAATTAAAGACCGATAAAACTTTGAAGGACATCCCGGTTATCATTCTTTCCGGGATAGCCAAGAAAACCTTTCTACGATCCCAGAAAGCCCTGACAGAATTCGGGGGCAAAGAGGTGCCGGAACCAAAGATCTACCTGGAAAAGCCGGTCGAACCCGAAGTCCTGGCCGAGGTGATTGAAAAAGCCTTGAATTGATGCTAGAAGTGGTTTCGGAGCCATCTTTACGGAGTATGACAGAAATCATGAAGATTGAAAAATTACTTTTTGTAACCAAGTTTGAAGAACTGGGTTTCGATGCGGTTCGATCCTTGCTGCGCCTGACCGCAGCAGACCTGAATCATGTCGTTTTTATCAATGTCATCGAACGCGATCGTTTTTCCATGAGCCGGGTTGGATACCGCAAAGATGAAGAAATCCGATTGCGGGAAGCAGCCAATATCCGATTCATCGACTGGTCGGAAAACCTGTTCGAGCAGGGCCTCGAAGTTGGCGTCTACATCGAAGTCGGCACCCTGGTGAGCGAGGTGATTAAAGCCGCCCAAAATGAGGAAGCCGACCTGATCGTCATCGGACGCTCGCACAAAGGCATGCTGGCGCATTTGTATTCCGGCTCGGATGTTACCGAATTGCTGCGCCGGGCGGCCACTCCGGTGATGGTGTACAAACACCTGTCGGAAACCGCAATTTCGATTGAAAAGCCTTTTGAGCGGCCGTTGGTGGCAATCGACTGGTCACCCGCCAGTTTGAGGGCTGTGGAATACCTGAAGGAATTGGGCGATGTGGTCAGCCAAATCAGCGTCGTGCACGTGGCCGCAGAAAAGGACCTGAAGGGGAATTCCGCCATGGCAATCCAAAAAACTCGCAAGGACACGCGCCGGAAACTGGAAGAAATCTGCTCCCGGTTCGAATCCGCGGGTATCGACGCCAGGGCTCACGTATACGTCGGCGATCCGGATGAGGAGATTGAAAAGGCCGCCAGAGATTGCCAGGCGACCATGATCGTACTGGGTTCTTCTGCAAAAGCGGCCTGGGTCGAAAAATGGCTGGGAAGCACACCGCGAAAATATGCGGAAGAGTCCATCTATCCGACCCTGTTGATACCGCCGGCACGAAGTGAAATTGACGATTGAAAATTGAAGATTGAAGATTTGTGGTAGTCGCTGCGCTCCGTCATTTTTACAGGTCATTATTAAAGCGATCCCGCCGGAGGCGGACCTCAAATATTCAATCTTCAATCGAAAATCTTCAATTTTATGAAAATGGTACAATTTTATTTCCTGCAGCACAATGAATTAGAATAGTCGTTAAGCGCCCAAGACTATCGGGAGGAATAGATGGCGGTAATCACTATTTCAAGGCAGTTCGGGGCCGGTGGCATCACCCTCGGAAAAATGATCGCCGACAGATTCGGTTACACCTTTGCCGATACTGAAATCATAAAAATGGTCGCGGAAATGGCCAATGTCTCGACCAGTTTCGTCGAGACGGTGGAAAAAGAAGCCGGGGGCAAATTTTCGAAATTTATTTCAAAAACGGTTTCAAGACCCCTGGTGGACCGAATTCTCAAAGATGAGCGCGGTTACATCGATGAAAAAATATACCTGGATTATCTGGTATTGATAATCGCCCAGATGGGCGACGACGGGGATGTTGTCATTCTGGGCCGCGGCAGCCAGTACATATTGAACGATCATCCGGATGCCTACCACATACTGCTTATCGACACCTTCGAAAACCGCGTGCGGTTCATGCAGAAACACTATGACCTTTCACAGGCCCGCGCGTCCCAGGTGGTCAAAAACGAGGACAGGCGCCGCCTCAATCTCTACAAAAAGCTGGGCAAAACCGACTATGACAACCCTGAGCTTTACCATTTGGTGCTTAATATGAACCGAATTCATCTGGACCAGGCCCTGGCCCTTGTAACCGACCTGGTTGATTCGCGTGCTTAGGGCTGAAATTCATCCTTGACATTCCAAATATATATTTGCTAAACGGGTAAGTTTCCACCGCTTCTGCAGTATAAGCTCAGGATGAAAATCAATCAGACCGAGATGTTTTTTAATTATAAGAAAAACAGAGCTTGGGCCGAAAACCTGACCATTGTCATGCAAATCGGCCTGACCATGGCAGGCTGCATTGTCTTCTGCTTTTTTGTCGGGCTTTACCTGGACAAGTGGATCGGAACCAGGGGAATATTTGTTACCATTCTTACGATTTTCGGGGTCATCGGCGGCGGCGTAACGGTTTATCGCCAGATCATGGAGGTCATTGAAACCAAAGACAACAGCCGGGGAAATGGAGTCCGTTAGACAAACCCAAAAAAAATACGGGTCCCGGGCAATTTGGGTCGCCATTATCCTCGGGCTGTGTTTTTTTGTGGCCGGCCTTAAACCAATGGGCAAAGGATTGTTGCTGGGAACCATTTTCAGCGTCATCAATTTTGTCCTGATCGGCCAGGCCCTGCCCCTGCGATTGGGCCAGACCAGGGGAAAAACCTTTATACTTTCCCTGGGTTCCATTATTTGCAGGTACATTCTAATGGCGATTCCGGTGGTCGTTGCAGTAAAATCCAATGACTTTGACCTGGTGGCCTCAATCGTGGGCCTTTTCATGATTCAGTTTGTCATACTGGCCGAGCACTTTTTGAAACTTTTCTCATCTGAGCGGCATAAATAGTTATCTTAGGACTTCGGGACACGAAGCATGGATGAATTAGGAAAAATAGATCAGCTGATCATCCCCTTTCTCGGGCACGACATCACCATAAATCTAAAAGTTGTTCTGATGACCTGGATTGTCTTCGTGCTGATCATTTTTGCGGGTGCATTCAGCAGCCGGAAAAAGGCCTTGCTGCCCAGGCCGCTGCAGGCTATGGGGGAGTTGATCGTAACCTTGTTATACAGCCTGACCGAGGACGCCCTGGGTGAGGAGTATACCGAGAAATACGCCCCCCTGGTGTGCGCCTTGTTTTTGTTTTTGCTGGTCTCCAACTGGTTGGGAATAATACCTCACCTGGAGGAGCCCACCAAAGATCTTAACACGACCCTGGGACTGGGGATAATGGGATTTGCAATTGCCCACTATGCAGGTATAAAATCCAAGGGCTTCAAGGCTTATGTCAAGGAGTATTTCCAGCCGATATTTTTTATGATGCCGCTTAACCTGATCGGCGAACTGGCCAAAATCGTATCCATCTCCTTTCGTCTGTTCGGCAACATCATGGGGGGCTCCATCATCATCCTGGTGGTTTCCCATCTGACCTACAACATTGTTCTGCCGCCGTTTTTGTACGCTTTTTTCGGTCTTTTCGTCGGAACCATTCAGGCATTCGTGTTTACGATGCTCACGGTCGTATATATCTCAGTTCAGGTAAAATAATAGATGACATTTGATATTGATATCATGGTGAAAATGGCCGCTTACGTCGGAGGCGGCCTGGCAATGGGATTGGGAGCAATCGGCGCAGCCATTGGCGAGGGCTATACCGCCGCCCAGGCCAATGTAGCGGTGTCGCGCAACCCCAAGATATCGGCCGATATCTTCAAAAATATGCTGGTGGGACAAGCGGTGGCCGAATCGGCCTCGATATTTGCCCTTGTCATCGCCATTCTGCTGCTCTTTGTGGACGTCCCCGTGCCCACCCTTTTGAAAGCCGCAGCCCTGCTGGGAGCCGGACTCTGCATGGGCCTGGGCGCCATCGGATCGGGGATCGGTTCGGGATACCCCGGCGGCCAGGCCTGTTTCGGAATCGCCCGGCAGCCGGCCGTCGCATCCCAGCTGACCACCAACATGCTGATCGGATCGGCGGTATGCCAAACGCCGGCCATCTTTGCCATGGTGGTGTCCCTGATGCTGACGTTTGTGAATTTTGGCAACGCCCCGCTATATCCAACCTGGGCGGCCTATCTCGGCGCCGGCCTGAGCATGGGATTGGCGGCCATTGGATCGGGGTACGGCGGCGGATTGGCTGCCGGCGCCAGCTGCGAGGGCATTGCCAGGCAGCCCCGAGCGGCAACCAACGTGACGACCATCATGCTGGTCGGACAGGCGGTGTCCCAGACACCCGCGATTTTCGGACTGCTGGTAAGCTTTATCCTGATGTTTAAATCCTATCCGGAAGCAACGACCCTGAGTGCATCGATGGCCCTGCTGGGGGCTGGAATTTGCATGGGATTCGGCGGCATCGGTCCGGGGATCGGCAACGGCATGGCCGCCGAAGGGGCCGTGAGATGGGTTGCCAGAAATGTTGAACACGCCGGTGACCTGATGCGAATCATGCTCGTCGGCCAGGCGGTTTCGCAGTCAACGGCAATCTATGCCATGGTGGTAAGCTTGGTATTGATTTTTGTGGTTTAATCGCAGGTATGAATAGCCAATTAGATCCAAGGAGTGTTGGATGTAAAATGTCGAATGACGATTGACGAATGTATAATGAATGAATTTTGTCGATCTTATACCTGTTCTGTTGACCATTGCGTCTCGTTCATCATCATTCAAGCGACACTTGTCATTCAAGTAATTCGTTAGAGTAAGAATTAATTTCCCGAAGGAATCGTATTTGAAGGAAAAAAACTCGACCAAACGTAAAAAAGATTGAGCGAAGCGATTTCAATAATTTGTCATTCGTCAATCGACATTGGTCATTTAGAAAAAGGAGGAATCGAGATGGCAATCGAAGGCGCGGATATCATTAAGGCAGCGGCATTCATCGGTGCCGGTATTTCAATGGGACTGGGTGCCATAGGACCTGGGGTCGGCGAAGGCATGGTTGCCGCCAAGGCCTGTGAAGCCATCGGCAAAAACCCGAAAGAGGCCGGTCTGCTGACCAGGACCATGCTCGTGGGGCAGGCGGTTTCGGAATCTACCGGGATTTATTCCCTGGTCATAGCCCTATTGCTCTTGTTTGTTGTTTAGTATCAGTTAAATAGATAATAGTTAATTGGAGAAAAAGTCTGACAGTCTGATAGATTGAAATCCTATTAGGCTATTTATCTAATTTTTCAAGCGACTATTTACCTTAAGAGTGAAACGTTTGCCATGGATATTGTCAGCAACACCGCCCTGATCACTATAAACGAAACCCTGATCGTGCAGGTGGTCGGGTTCCTCGTATTCCTATTCGTGATCAATCGCATCATGTTTCGTCCTTTGCGCAACGCGATGGCCGACAGGGACATGCACATCGAGCGGGTCAAGCGGGATATCACCCAGGCCCAAAATGACCTCGCGTCGTTCAGGGGACAAATCCGGGCGCAGGAAGCCGCCGCCAGGCAGGAGGCCCTGGCTATCAAAAACGACCTCGAAGCTGCCGGCGGGCAGCAGGCCAAAGAAATTTTTAAATCTGTCAACGAGCAGATTGCGGCAGAAAGCAAACAAATTCAGATTGAAATTGAAACCCGGATTGCCGAAGAGAGAAAAGCTGTGCAAAAGGAATCCCAAGATCTGGCGTCGGGCATCGTTGCAAAAATACTAGATCGGAGGCAGAGCCCGTGAGATACGTGAATATAGCATTGCCGGCAGGCGCCTTGCTTTTGACCTGCCTGGTCGTGGTTCATCTGTCGGCCGCCGACGTTCTCGCAGCCGATAGTTCAGGCGATTGGCGTCCCACTTTCGACCTGGTCATGCGATGGGTTAATTTTCTGATTCTGGCCCTCCTGTTGATTAAATTTTCACGGGCACCCATCAAGAAGTTTTTCGAGCGCAAGAAACAGGACATCGCCGACGAAATCGGCGCCCTGGAAGCTGAGAAAGATGAAATGCTGCGCAAGATTGCCGAAACTAAAAAACAACTTGAAAAAAGCCAGGAGCGCCTCTCGGGCTTAAAAAAGAGAATCATCGCCCGGGGCGAAAAAAACCAGCAAATGATCATACAAGCCGCTGAGCAGGAAAGCCAATTGTTGCTAAAAAGCGCCCGGCAAAAAATCAACAGCCGCATCATAGAAGCCCGCCAGGAACTCAAATCCGAGCTCGTCGACGCCGCCATCGAGTTGGCAGCAGAATTGTTGCCGCAGCAAATTACGGAAGCGGACAACCAGAAATTTATCGACGTCTTTATGTCCAGTACGTCTTCAAAATAGATTCTCTTGCAAACCGATCCGAATCCGGTTGAATGCGCTTATGTTAGCTCCAGCGGATTTCTGCGCCTGTGGCGGATCAACCCGACCGGCGGCCCCAGCGAATTAATGATTATGAAATTAATACCCTAAGGACATGCGCATGACACAAAAAGAGATCTCCATCGATCAGCTTGTCAGACGACAGGTCAAAAAATGGGAGAGGCAATTCAGCGGGAAAAAGAACAAAGCCGGTGGGCTGGTTCCGGTGATAACCGTGGCCATGGAGCCCGGCAGCGGGGGCAGTATTATCGCGCGGCGAATTGCCGAACGGCTGGAATTTGATTATTTTCACCGGGATATCGTCGAGAAAATTGCCAGGACCGCTAAAATTCGCAGCACGGTGGTCAACACCCTGGAGAAGGAACGACTGACCGGTGTAAAGGATTTCATATCTTCACTGGTAGAAGATCAATATCTTCATCCCGACACCTACCTCAGACACCTGCTGGTGATCATAAATACCATTGCCAAACACGGCCGGGCCGTCATCGTCGGCCGGGGGGCCAATTTCATTCTTCCGGCCGAAGATATCTTTGCCGTGCGCGTAATTGCCCCATTGAAGAAGAGAATTCGCGAAGTCGCCTTAACCCACGGGGTGCCTGTCGAAGAGGCCAAACGACGGGTTATCCAGCGGGAATCACGCCGGAAGGCCTTCGTCAGGCATTCCTTTAATACCGAAATCGCCGATCCGGCCCACTATGACCTGGTCGTCAACACCGGCAAAATGAATATCGATTCGGCGGTCGAAGCGGTTATCGGAGCCGTAAAAGCCAGGCTGGGAGCCTAGCGTTGGGTCCCAAGAATCTATTATAATAGCTCAAATGGGTTTTAGGAAAATCAGCGCACTTGAGTCGAATAAATCCCAAGCACCAAATAACACATAGCAAACAATACCCAAATTCCAATTTCCTAATGACCGAAACAGCCACATTTGTCCGAACCGCGTTCTGGAATCATACAGCTTCCATCCAGGTTGGACCGAATTCATTCAATGCATCCGATAAATCTGATCTACTGAATTTGCAGATTTGTTTGGAATTTTGATTATTGTGAATTGGAATTTATTTGTGATTTGGGAATTGAAATTAGAATAATAAAGAAAGTGTGCATTCCCACCAGACCGGTCGAGCCATGCGGTCGATGAAAATCTTACTTGACCACTGGGGGTAGATAAACTATAAAATTCGGGTTGGACCGACAGGTTTTATTCGTCACGGCGGATCTGGCCGGGTCCTATTTGAAAGAATGCTTTTTTTAGGGGGACTGTTCAACAATTCATAGAGGAAAGAAAGGAGGGACGCATGAAAAAACTACTCGTTCTGTGTTTGACTGTTTTAATGCTGTTTGGCCTCGGGGGCATCGCCGGTGCCAAAGACCTGAAACTGGGTCTGGATGCGGGACCCGTCTCCCAGGATCCCCAGGTTCAGTTGTCCGGCGGGATGCTCCAGTATTCCCACTGGGTTTTCGATCCCCTGGTACGCTATGCCCAGGACATGAGCTTCGAACCCCGGCTGGCCGAACGGTGGGAACGCATCGATGACCTGACCATGCGCTTTTACCTGCGCAAAGGGGTCAAGTTTCACAGCGGCAACCCCTTTACGGCCAAGGACGTCAAGTTCACCTTCGAGCGCTTTTTCAAAAGCCCGGATTTCAAGGGTCTTTTCACGCCGTTTGAAGGCTGCTACATCGTCGATGACCACACCGTCGATATCAAGACCAAGAAACCCTACGCGCTGCTGATCAACATGGCGACCTATATTTTCCCCATGGACAGCGAATTTTATTCCGGCACGGATGACACCGGACAGCCCAAGGATGCCGTCGTCAAAATCGGCCCGTCCTTCGCCCTCCACAATTCATCCGGCACCGGCGCGTACAAGGTGGTCGAATGGGAGCAGGGCGCCCGCTATGTGTTTGAGAGATTTGCTGACTACTGGGACAAGGATTCCCCCGGCAATGTGGGCAAAATTGTCCTGACCCCCATCAAGGAGGATGCCACCCGGGTGGCGGCACTGCTTTCCGGGGATGTCGATTTTATCTCCCCGGTACCGCCCCAGGATTTCCAGCGCATCCGCAAGGATAAGAACGTCAAGCTGGTGACCTGGTCCGGCGGCCGGATCATTACCGTGCAGCTCAATCAGAACCGGCGCGCAGAGTTCAAGGACGTGCGCGTCCGCCAGGCCATCGTCCACGCCATCAACAACAAGGGCATCGCCCAGAAGATCATGAAAGGCACGGCCACTCCGGCCGGTCAGCAGAGCCCCAAAGGGTATATGGGGTACACTGCCAATCTGGCACCGCGCTACGATCTGAAAAAGGCCAAGGCCCTGATGCAAGAGGCCGGGCTGGCCGACGGGTTCGAAGCCACCATGATCGCGCCCAACAACCGCTACGTCAACGACGAGAAAATCGCCGAGGCAGTGGTCTCCATGCTGGCCAAGATCAAGATCAAGGTCAACCTGAAAACCATGCCCAAAGCCCAGTACTGGGATGAATTCGATGCCCAGGTGGCCGACATCCAGATGATCGGCTGGCACTCGGACACCGAGGACTCCGGTAACTTCAGCGAGTTTCTGACCATGTGCCCCAACAAGGAAACCGGCTACGGGCAGTATAACAGCGGCAATTACTGCAATCCAAGGATCGATGAGCTGACCATGGCCGCTCAGGTCGAAACGGACCTGAAAAAACGCACGGCGATTCTGCAGGGCATCGAAAGAATCCTGTACAACGATGCCGCCTTCGTGCCATTTCACTGGCAGAACCATTCCTATGCCGGCAAAAATAAGGTCGGCATCCGCAAAATCGTCAACACCATGAACTTCCCGTATCTCGGAGACCTGGTGTACAAGTAGTCGAGGTATCGGTCGCAAGGGGTTCCGTCGCAGACGGCCCCAACGATTGAAAGTTCGGGGCAGGCGGTCGTTATGGCAAGTAACGCCCCTGCCCCTAATACTATAGTTCAAGCGCCGATGGCAGTAGCATAAGGGCGGGTAGTGGCAGAACCCTAATCCGGACAATCCGGAAAAAACAAATAACAAATCCCAAAAAACAAATAATAATCAATGACCAAAATTACAAATTCAAAACAATGTGGTAACTTGCTGGGATCAGCAGATACAAGAGATTACGTTAATCCAGGCAGTTAAACTATCAGCAGTTTCCCACAGGACAAATCACATGCAACGACGTATGTTTGGGTAGTTGTAATTTTGAATTTATTTGTAATTTGGTGCATGTTATTTGGATTTTTCCTCGTCGTGTAAACCAAACCATTGTTATGACCCTTAAATTTTGACATCCGATAGGAAGTACCAATAACGGTAACGCCATGTTCGCTTTTATCGTCAGACGAATCATTCAAGCCATTATCGTGATGCTGGTTATCGGCCTGGTGGGATTCGTGATCCAGCACCAGATCGGCGACCCGGTCCGGGACCTGGTGGGCGAGCGCGTCACCCCCGCCGAGCGCGAAGTCATCCGGGACCAGCTGGGACTGAACGATCCTTTCTATGTCCAGTATTTTCGCTTTGTAAAAAATGCCGCCAAAGGGGACCTGGGGCTGTCGTTTTTCTACAAAAAGCCGGCCCTGGAAGTGATCGTCGCCAAAGCCCCGACGACCATCGAGTTGGTCATTGTCACCGCTCTCATCCTGATCGTCATCTCCATCCCGGCGGGTATCTACTCCGCCATTTACCCCAAAAGCTTGTTTTCCCGCGTGATTATGGCGGTCAGCACCATCGGGGTGGCCATCCCCGTGTTTCTGACGGCCATCGGCCTGATTTATCTATTCGGGGTGGAACTGAACTGGCTGCCGTCCTATGGGCGGGGCGAAACCGTTAACATCTGGGGATGGGAAAGCGGCTTTTTCACCTGGGATGGATTGCTGCATCTGGTCTTGCCCAGCATCTCGCTTTCGTCGATCATGCTGCCGCTTTTTATCCGTCTGGTGCGCGCCGAGATGATGGAGGTTCTGGAAACCGAGTATATTAAATTCGCCTGGGCCAAAGGACTGCACCGCCAGCGGGTTTGGTACATTCATGCCTTTAAAAACACCTTGCTGCCGGTGATCACCGTTTTCGGCGTTCAGCTGGGAATTCTGTTTGCCTTTACCATATTGACGGAAACCGTTTTCCAATGGCAGGGAATGGGATTCATGTTTCTGGAGGCCGTCGAACGTTCGGACACCTCCCTGCTGGTGGCCTACCTGGTGGTGGTGGGGGTGATTTTCGTTGTCGTCAACACCATCGTCGACATCATCTACGGGTTCGTCAACCCCATGGTAAGAATTGCAGGAACCAAATGAAATCCTGGAAGCGCTTCAAAAATTCTTATCTCTTGCACAGCTTTAAACGCGATCCCGTCGCGATTGTCAGCTTTTGCGTTCTGGCGCTGCTGGTGATTATCAGCATTCTGGCGCCGGTTGTGGCACCCTACAACACCTATGACACCGCAACCATTGATATCATGGATGCCGAAACCCCGCCGGCTTGGATGGAGGGGGGCAGCTCGAACTTCTTACTCGGTACGGACATCCAGGGTCGGGATCTTTTGAGCACCATGATTTACGGCCTGAGAGTGTCGCTGCTCATCGGCGTCGGCGCGGTGCTGTTTCAGGCCTTGGTGGGGATCCTGGTCGGGCTCTTGTCCGGCTACCTCGGGGGCAAACTCGATGCCTTTTTGATGCGGATCGCCGACATCCAGTTTTCGATCCCCTACCTGATCGTCGCGATTTTCACCAGCGCTATTTTCAAGCTGGCCTTCGGGGTCGGGCGCTATGCCGAACTGGCCGTACCGCTGCTGATCATCATCATCGGCATGTCCGAATGGCCCAAGTACGCTCGAACCGTGCGGGCTTCCGTACTGGGGGAGAAAAACAAGGAGTATGTCGAGGCTGCCCGGGTGATCGGCATCAGCCGCTGGCTGATCATGTACCGTCATGTACTGCCAAACACCATGACCCCTGTTCTGGTTATTTCCACGATTCAGGTTGCCGAAGCCGTCATGAGCGAAGCCGCGCTTTCATTTTTAGGACTGGGCATGCCGATTACCAAGCCTTCGCTGGGGTCTCTGATCCGTTCGGGCTTCGAATATATATTCAGCGGTTCATGGTGGATCACGCTCTTCCCGGGAGTACTGCTGGTAGTTTTCATACTGGTGATCCTGCTGCTGGGCGACTGGCTGCGGGATGTTCTGAACCCGAAGCTATACAAGGGATAACGCTCTTAACCGAAGGTTTCGGGTATATTGGGAATGGTACAGGGTATAGGGTGTAAGGTTTAGGGTAAAAACCTTAAACAAAAAAATCCGTATAAAAAATAGACCTTATTCCTTCTGCCTTAAACCTTATACCCTATACCTTAAACCTTATACCTTACAGCTGTTTCGATGAACCTGAAACTTTAACTTTAAAAACCAACCCGAAAAACAAAATACGAAAAACCGATTACATGAACCACCTGCTGGAAGTCAAAGATCTTGAAGTAAAATTTGCCCTGCGATTCGGGGATCTGACCGCCATTAACGGGGTCAATTTCGCCCTCGACAAGGGGGAGCGGTTGGGTATTGTCGGCGAAAGCGGCGCCGGCAAGTCTGTGACCGGCTTTGCCATCATCAACCTGTTGAGCAAGCCCGGCTATATTTCCGCCGGGCAGATCCTGTTTGAAGGTCAGGAGCTAAACCGCCTGCCGGAAGAAGACATGCGCAAAATCCGCGGCAACCGCATCAGCATGATTTTCCAGGACCCCATGATGACCCTCAACCCGGTCCTGACGATCCAGACCCAGATGGTCGAAACCGTGCTGGCCCATGAAGACGTGACCAGAACCGATGCCGTCGATATTGCCCTGGACAAGCTCAAAAAGGTTCATATCCCTTCTCCTGAAAAAAGGATCCACCAGTACCCCCACGAATGTTCGGGGGGGATGCGCCAGCGCATCGTTGTCGCCATCGCCCTGTTGACCAATCCGGCGTTGATCATTGCCGACGAGCCGACAACCGCTTTGGATGTGACCATTCAGGCCGAAATCATGGATCTGCTTCTGGAGCTGTGCGAATCCGACAAAATGGGATTGATCCTGATAACCCATGACCTCGGGGTGGTGTCTGAGGTTACCGAAAAAATCGCCGTTATGTATGCCGGTAAAATTGTGGAAATCGGATCAACCCAGGCGATCATCCGCAACCCGGAGCATCCCTACACCCAGGGACTGATCAAAGCCTTGCCCGGCAGTCTCCAGCCCGGCTCACGTTTGAACCAGATCCCCGGCATGATGCCGACGTTAACCGATATTCCGCCGGGCTGCGCTTTTCACCCCCGTTGTGCCATCAGCGATACGATCTGCCGGCATGAGGTGCCGGCCCTGATCAGCAGGCGCGACCATGACCGCATGACCGCCTGTCATATGGTCAAGTAACGGCTCCCAGTCTGGGCGTGCTGTTTAGGGAAGTGAATTGCAACGTAGGAGGATCAAGCTATGCGGGATAGAGGAGTAATGGAGCCTATGGATTTCAGATTGCGGATTTCGGATTGCGGATTGAAAAGAAAAAAATCGAACAAAATTCCTATTAACATTCCGCAATCCGCAATCCGAAATCTGCAATCGAATGCCACCAACTACCAAGCTAGTAGCTTTAAGCCAGCAGTACGAGATTTGCGAGAATGAATACCGACAACTCCCTACTGACCGTCACCAACCTGGTAAAGCATTTCGATATATCCGGAGGACTGCTGGAACAACTGGCTCTGGAAAATTATCGGATTGTGCGCCGCAAAACCACGGTCAAGGCCATCAACGATGTCAGCTTGTCGATCAAGCCCCGAGAAATCCTGGGGGTCGTCGGTGAGAGCGGATGCGGCAAATCCACCCTGGCGAGGGCGGTGCTGGGTCTGTATCCGCCGGACAGTGGTGAGATCTATTATCAAAACAGCCGGATCGACAATCTGACCTCCCAGCAGATGCTGCCTTTCCGCAAAAAAATGCAGATGATTTTTCAGGACCCCTATGCCTCTTTGAATCCCCGTATGACCGTCAAACGCACGCTGGAAGAACCATTCCTCTTTCATAACAAGGCCGCCTTACCCGCGCAGGTCAAAGACAAGGTCGCGGAGGTTATGCAGCAGGTTGGGGTCGAACCCAGCTGGATCACGCGCTACCCCCACGAATTCTCGGGCGGCCAGCGACAGCGGATCAGCATCGCCCGGGCTCTGATGGTGGATCCCGAGTTCATCGTCGCCGACGAACCTGTGTCGGCCCTGGATGTCTCCATCCAGGCTCAAATTCTCAACCTGCTGATGGAGGCCCAGGAAAAAAGGGGCCTGACCTATCTTTTCATTACCCACGACCTGTCAGTTGTCGAACATTTCAGCACCCGGGTGGCGGTGATGTATCTCGGCAGAATCTGTGAATTGGCTCCGACCGCGGCACTCTACGAATCGCCGCGCCACCCCTACACCCAGGCCCTGCTGAGCGCCATTCCGGTGCTCGGCCGCCGCAAGGCCAAGCACATCAAATTAAAAGGCGAAGTACCCACACCGATCGACCTTCCCACCGGCTGTGTTTTCCACGGCCGCTGCCGGTATGCCGCTGAACGCTGCGTCCGAGAGATCCCCGCGCTGATCCGCCTGACCTCCGGGGCGCAGGTGGCCTGCCATGGGGTGGAAGAAGGGCGGCTTTAGACCGGGGATTAGATTCTTTAGAACGGATATACGCTAAACACAAGATTCTTGATTGAGAAATGCGCAGCACCAGGTCTCAGGGTTTCAGGTCTCAGGTGTCAGGTGTCAGGTGTCAGGTGTCAGGAAAAAAAAACATATAAGCCAAGATGTCAATCTTTCTTTAACCCCCGTGGGGACTTTCACGAGCGAAAAAAGCGAACTGCCGAACCGCAGAATGTCGAATTACAAACTTCGTAGGAAGTAATCACTTCAGGCTTCTCACGCTTGGAGCGTGACTACGCCCCTACACGTCGCTCAAGCCTTTTTTAAAACCGACAGCATACATTCCTTCGACATTCGATATTCGCTATTTCAACGTTTCTTATTCGATCAGACTGGACGCTTGCGGCCAGCGGCCGTGCTGACACCCGAAACCGAAACCCGACACCTGACACCTGACACCTGACACCCGACACCTGACACCCGAAACCTATATATAGCCTAAATTGCACAACTTGTCGTGTCAACTGCATCACAACTAAAAAGCACACTCCGGGCGGAAGTACAGCCCATTATCTTTTGACATCTCGATTGCCTTTTGTTAATGAGAACCTATCTTAAAAGAAGTAGATTGCATTACGGAGCCCGCCGCCAGCGGTTGGGCGCAATTGCTGATCCTGCATGCGCCGCCCGTGGCGGCCATCCGGGTGTGAGATGCTTTTTGAAGATGGGTTAGTAGAAAACCTGTTGGAACAATGCGGGAAGAAATCCCCGCCAATCATTAACCTATAGATAAGGAGGATTGACCTATGTCGAAAAAAATCGGTGTTATTTTGACTTTGATTGTGTTTCTGTGCGCCGGTACGGCACTGGCTGCGCCCAAGTCGGGGGGCACCCTGATCTTCGGACGCGGGGGTGACAGTGTCGGACTCGATCCGGCCTATGAAACAGACGGAAACTCCTTCATGATTTGCGACAACATTTACGAAGCACTGGTGGCCTACAAGGACGAGTCCACCGCCCTGGAACCCGGCCTGGCCGAATCCTGGACGATCTCACCGGACGGCAAAACCTACACCTTCAAGCTGCGAAAAGGAGTCGTATTCCAGGACGGCACGCCTTTCAATGGCGATGCGGTCGTCTTTTCCATCGGTCGCATGATGAAAAACCGCAACCTGAAGTTCTTTGGCAAGGGTTGGGATATCCCGGCCCAGGAGCGCACACCCGAATACTGGGTTTCCATGGAAATGGACGACACCATCGACTCCATCGAAGCCACCGACGAGTTTACGGTGGTGTTCAAACTCAAAAGGGTCGAAGCGCCCTTTCTGGCCAATATGGGGATGGATTTTGCGAGCATCATCAGCCCGACGGCTTTCATGATGAATCCCAAAGAGTTTCTGCGGAACCCGGTCGGGACCGGCCCGTTCAAATTCGTCAAGTGGGTCAAGGACGATCGCATCATCCTGGCCAAATCCTCGACGTACTGGGATAAATCCGGCGGGCCCTACCTGGATCAACTCGTATTTCGATCCATCCCGGAAAATTCGGTACGCTTTCTGGAACTGAAAGCCGGCGGTATTCACATCTGCCAGTTCCCCAACCCGGCCGACGTCGAGCTGGCCCGTCAGGATGAGAACATCAAGCTGATCGAGCAGCCCGGCATGAACATCGGCTACCTGTCCTTTAACCACACCAAGGAGCCCTGGAAGAGCAACGTGCATCTGCGCAAAGCCATCGGCCATGCCCTTAACCGCCAGGCCTATGTCGACAACATCTACCAGGGTATGGGCCAGGTTGCCAAAAACCCGATTCCGCCCACCATGTGGGGTTACAACCGCGCGATTCCGGGCTACAAGTACGATGTTGAAATGGCCAAAAAAGAACTGGCTGCCGCCGGTTATCCCGAAGGCAAAGGCTTGGGCGAAATCACCCTGTGGTCCATGCCGGTTCCCAGACCTTACAATCCCGACGGGTTGAAAATCGGGGTGGCCATGTCGGCCGACCTGGCCAAAATCGGTATTCGGGCCCGCATCGTAAGCTACGAGTGGGGAACTTATCTCAAGCGTCAGCGCGAGCAGCCCGAAGACATGGATCTTTTTCAGCTGGGCTGGACCGGGGACAACGGTGACCCGGACAACTTCCTGGCCGTTCTTTTCGACGGTTTGGCTTCCTCCTCGATCAGGACCCAGTGGCACAACAAAGAATACCACGAATTGATCCTGGCCGGAAAACAGACCGTCAATCAGGCCAAACGCGCTGATATATACATGAAAGCCCTCCGGATCTTTTACGATGAGGCACCGGCGATTGCAATCGCCCATTCGACGGTCATCTGGCCGGCTCGAAATCCGGTGATGGACTTCAAACTTCATCCCACCGGATCGGTCAGGATGAAAAACGTCTGGCTCGATCAATAGCCAGATCCAACATTAATCGTTAAAAAAGGGGAAAGGCGCCCGCGGCGCTTTTCCCTTTTTTGTTTACTCCGCCTCGATTTTAGTATAGGACTCAGGGTGCACCTTACCCATCCATGTGATTCTGGGTCCCCTAAATGAGACGGCAGTTACTTATTGGATTAGACTGGCCGCTTCTTAGGCCAGCAGCGGCTCTCCTATAAAGCTCCGCATGTCTGGAACTGCGAACAGGTTGAACGTCGAACATCGAACGCCCAACATCGAACGCCCAATATTGATGACGCTTCGCTTTATCGATTTTAAAACAACCGAATCAGACTGAAGGCATGATCTAAAGACCATAGAATCGCAGAATATTGAAGGATGGTTTCGCTTTGCTCAACCCATTTTAGAACAGATAGAATACATTCGATGTTGGATCCGCCTCAGGCGGATTCGATGTTCATTTTTTTGATTCCTATTCGATGGGCACCGGTTCTGCCTCGAATCGAACCGAAGGTCTACAATGCTAGCCTACATCGTCAGACGCATATTGATCATGATTCCCACCCTGCTGGGAGTGTCGGTGATCGTGTTTCTCATGCTGCACCTCACCCCGGGAGACCCGGCCGAGCTGCTGATGGGGGAAAGGGCATCGGAGGAGGCTCTGCAGGAAATCCGGGAACATCTCGGCCTCAACAAACCGGTTTATGTCCAGTACGGTATGTTTTTAAAACAGCTGATGAAAGGCGATCTGGGGGAGACCATCTGGACCCGTCAAAAAGTCTGGATCGAAGTCAAACAGCGCTTCCCGGCCACCATCGAGCTGTCCATTGTGGCCCTGTTTATCAGCTGTATTCTGGGGATGGTGCTGGGTATTATCTCCGCCACCAAACAGTACTCTATTTTTGACTACCTCAGCATGCTGGGTGCCCTGATCGGGGTCAGCATGCCCATTTTCTGGCTCGGCCTGGTGTTCATGCTGATCTTTTCCCTCAACCTGGGCTGGCTGCCCATGTCGGGCCGCCTGAGTGTGGGCATCGATCTGGAAACCGTGACCAATTTTTACATCCTGGATGCCGTCCTGACCGGCAACTGGGCGGCCTTCAGAGACGCCCTCTGGCACATCATCATGCCGGCCTTTACCCTCAGCACGATCCCGACGGCGATTATCGCCCGCATGACCCGCTCGTCTATGCTGGAGGTGCTGCGTCAGGATTACATCAAGACCGCCAAAGCCAAGGGGTTGTCCCAGTTCAAGGTGGTGTTCAAACACGCCCTGCGCAACGCCCTGATTCCGGTGGTCACGACCATCGGTCTGCAGTTCGGGGTGCTGCTGTGCGGGGCGATCCTGACGGAAACGATTTTTGCCTGGCCCGGGGTGGGCAAGTGGATTTACGATGCCGTGATGCAGCGCGACTACATGGTAATCCGCAGCGGCACCCTCTTTCTGGCGTCCATTTTCATTGTGATCAACCTGTGCGTCGACTTGCTGTACGCCGTCATCAATCCCAGGATTAAAGTCCAATAAATGAACCCGAGAAAGCCTAAAAAAAATCCGGAAGACCGCCACCCCTTCATCGACCAGCTCAGCCAGCTGTGGCGCAACAAAACCGCGGTTGCCGGCCTGATAATCATCACGATCTTTATCTTTAGCGGCATCCTGGCACCCGTCATCAGTCCCCACGATCCCCTCGAGACCTCTTTATATGACCAGATCAAACCGCCGGTGTGGCATGCCAAGGGGACCTGGAAAAATATCCTGGGCACCGATGACTTGGGCCGCGATATTCTCTCCCGGCTGATCTACGGTGCCCGGGTCTCGCTGGCCGTGGCCGTTGTCAGCGTCAGCCTGGCTTTCTGCTTCGGGACCATTCTCGGCTGCGTATCCGGCTATTACAAGGGATCCCTGGACAGCGTCATTATGCGCATTATGGACATGCTGCTGTCTTTTCCATACATCCTGCTGGCCATCGTAATCGTCGCCTACCTGGGGCCCAACCTGCGCAATGCCATGATCGCCATCGGAATCACCTATATCCCGCGCTTTGCCCGGATCGTGCGCGGCAGCGTTCTGGAAGAATGCGAAAAGGATTACGTCACCTCCGCCCGCGCCATCGGGGCCCGGGACTGGCGCATCATTTTTATTGCGATTTTGCCCAACTGCCTGGGACCGCTGATTGTTCAGACCACCCTGAGCTTCGCATCGGCGATCCTGGATGCGGCGGCCCTCAGCTTCCTTGGCCTGGGAGCCCAGCCCCCGACCCCGGAATGGGGCGCCATGATCGCCCAGAGCCGTGCCCTGATCTTAAGGGCATCATGGGTAATGACGTTTCCGGGCCTGGCCATCCTGTTCGCGGTGCTGGGATTCAACCTGCTGGGAGACGGGCTGCGGGACGCTCTGGATCCCAGGCTGAGAGACTAGAAAAAAAGAATATCGAATGATGAATGTCGAATGTCGAAGTATTGAATTCTATCAATTTTAGTAAAAGAAAGAGCGTAGCGATACCTTCCTTCGAAATTCTGCGGTTCGCTTTAAAAAACCAGATCTGACTATCGAACCGGCAGATTAACACTAAGTTGAAACGAACCGGAAGCCATGGCAAATAAAGCCTTACTGGAAATAAAAAACCTGCAAACCAATTTCTATGTTCGCGGCCACACGGCCAGGGCCCTGGACAATGTCAGCTTGACCATTGCATCCGGCCAGACCCTGGGGCTGGTGGGGGAATCGGGTTGCGGCAAAAGCGTAACGGCCCATTCCATCATGCGCCTGATACCGGATCCTCCCGGTAAGATCGAGGGCGGCGAGATCTTTTTTGAAGGCCAGGATTTGCTCAAAGCCACCAAGGCCCAGATGCGCATCATCCGGGGCAATCAGATTTCAATGATTTTCCAGGAGCCCATGACTTCGCTCAACCCGGTGTTCCCGGTAGGCGACCAGGTGGGAGAGGTCATCCGACTACACCAGGGGCTGTCCCGCAGGGAGGCCCGTGAGCACGTGCTGGAAACGTTTCAGCTGGTGGGCATCCCGGCGGCGGAAACACGGCTGGACGATTACCCGCACCAGATGAGCGGCGGCATGCGCCAGCGGGTGATGATTGCCATGGCCCTGGCCTGCAATCCCAAGCTGATGATCGCCGATGAACCCACCACCGCCCTGGACGTCACCATTCAGGCTCAGATACTGGACCTGATGAACAAACTCAAGGAAGAGACCGGTGCGGCTATTCTTTTCATCACACACGATCTGGGAGTCATCGCCGAAATGGCCCAATACGTAGCGGTGATGTATGCCGGCAAGGTGATGGAATACACGGATGTCAAGACTATTTTTTCGCGGCCGCAGATTCCGTACACCGTGGGGCTGCTGCAATCCATCCCGGTGCTGGGCCGCGAAACCAAGGAAAAGCGCCTGCAAACCATATCAGGAGTCGTGCCATCGCTGCTGAACCTGCCTACAGGTTGCCTGTTCAGTGATCGCTGCCAGGATGTTTTCGACGACTGCCGTCGGATCGAGCCTGATATGTACCAGGTCGCACCCAATCATTTTGTGAGGTGCTTGAAATATGCCTGATGGCCGCAATACCGGAAGGGCCCTGCTCGAGGCCAAAAACGTCGTCAAGCATTTTCCGATCAGAGGCGGGGTTTTTTTAAAGGAAATCGCCTCGGTCAAAGCGGTGGAAAATGTCAGCCTTAGTATCAGAGAGGGCGAGACCCTGGGGCTGGTTGGTGAATCCGGCTGCGGCAAAACCACTTTCGGCCGGGCCATCATGCGGCTGGAAGAGCCTACGGCCGGCGAGGTCTATTTCGACGGTCAAAATATTCTGAATTACGATAAACACCAGATGCGCGCCCTGCGCAAAAACATGCAAATCATTTTCCAGGATCCCTTCTCATCCCTCAACCCGCGCAAAACCGTTGCGCACATCGTCGGCGAACCCCTGCTGATCCATGGTGTCCGCAGCCGGCGCGAACGGGATGAACGGGTACTGGACCTTTTGAGGATCGTCGGCCTGCGCAAGGAGAGCATGCGCCGTTATCCCCACCAGTTTTCGGGGGGTCAGCGTCAACGCATCGGCGTGGCCCGGGCCCTGGCGCTGCATCCCAAGCTGGTGGTGTGCGACGAGGCCGTGTCGGCCCTGGACGTTTCGATCCAGGCCCAGGTCATCAACCTGCTCAAGGAGCTGCAGGACGATTTCGGATTGACATATCTGTTTATTTCCCATGACCTCAGTGTGGTCGAAAACGTCAGCGACCGGGTGGCGGTCATGTACCTGGGTAAAATCGTGGAAATCGCCCCCAGCCAGACGCTTTACAAAACCCCCCTGCACCCTTACACCCAGGCCCTCTTGTCCGCAGTACCCATACCCGATCCTTCCGTGCCGAGGGTCAACCGGATCATTCTAAAAGGCGACGTTCCCAGCCCCATCGATCCTCCCGCGGGATGCAGCTTTCATCCCCGTTGTCTTTATGCCAAGGAAACCTGCCGCCGCAATGAACCGCCTCTCAACGAAGTCAATCCCGATCATTTTGCAGCCTGTTTCTTTGCCGGCCAGGTCGGGGTGTAGCGTTGGGCTCGCCGGAAAAATTGCCAGACAAGTTTTGGGCCGCTATGAAAAACTCATAATCAACCACTATCGCCATGAGATCCGGGAGGTCCCCGGGGCCACGGACACCTTCCGCTGGTGCCATGACCACGAGATAAAAGTCGCCACCGATAACGGCTTTGACAGGAAGATCACCGCAAAAACATTATGAGCAAGACAGTCATTTTTGATTTAGGCGGCGTGTACTTTACCAATGGCACCCGCATCGCCATTGGCAGGATTGCAACCCGCTACACACTCGAACGGGCAACGGTCGCCGACATTTTAAACGGGGATGCGGGGGGAAAATATCGCACCGGCATGCTCTCCGCGGAGGAATTCTGGAGACAGGCGCGCCGGCAATGGGGTATCGATGTGCCGTCTGAGGAACTTGCGTCGATCTGGTATCAGAGCTACCGGCCGGACGGCGGCACCGTCGGAATCATCGACCGGCTGAAAAAGGCCGGCCACCAGATCCTGTATCTTTCAAACAACACCGCGGAAAGGGTGGCCTATCTTGACCGGGAATTCGGCTTCCTGGACAAGTTCGACGACGGTATTTTTTCGCACCTGGCAAGACGCAAAAAACCGGATCCGGTCATCTATCAGCAGATCCTGGCCAAAGCGATCCATCCGGCCGCAGCGTGCATTTTTATCGAAGACAAGCCTGAACAGCTGAAACCGGCGCAGGATCTGGGGATGACGGTCATTGCCTTTAAAACCAGCGCACAGCTCGAGCGCAAGCTGAAAACGCTGGGGCTGTTTGAGGATGACTGAAAGAGCCGCCAGAGTTCCCTACCTTCGATTTGCTTCAGACGGGATCGGAAACAGATGTTAGCGGTTCTTTAATTGAGGATTTTAAGCATTGTCGTGATTTAAAGTCAACCTTTCGTTTTTGCTCTTAGCCTCTTAAAACATTCCATTTTCCGGTATTTTTGCTCGTACCTGCTATGCGGAACCGAATACTGTTATTTTAATTCAACTGGGATAGGGTCGAGACGGTGTTGCCGGTAAGCAATGCCGGGTGCACTTTGCTGTGAACACGCTGGTCTACTCGCGGCGGTGTCACGGCAGACTCACGTTCAATACCTGCTCGGATGTGTGAATTGACACTTAATAACCCATATCCTCTCCGTCCAGTCCACGGGTTTTGGTGAGTGATTTCTGATAGCCTTGCTAGGGATTGATAAATGAAAGTAGGCTTTCATAGCTCTCCAATACCTTTTCAATTCCATCACTACTGATTTTCTCCCCCTCTACTGCATCATGATAAATCCGATACAGGGGTCCGGCTACACCATCATTGCTGTTAATATAGTAATAATTCCCACTTCCGACCAAACACATGGCCACGGGAACATAGTTATCCTTAACAGCGACGATTCCAGGGTAAAAACTGGTCATTTCTTCCAAACATTGTCCAGGTGTCATTATTCTCAGATCACAGCCGACTCCCGATAAGTCAAACTCTTCGTCTATAGAAAAATCAGAACCAACGATATTATTTGAATCTATAAAATTCTGCCAACAATTCGGAATCATTCTGCCCTCCTATCACCAATGGATGATTCGCGTTGTTAACTTTCATCTTGTTTGCCCAGGCTGTTTTTATATGGGTAATTTCTTTTGAAAAATGCTTCTAATAAATTTAAGAAATTAATTTAGTTGAATCATCCACAGGCAAACATTTGGCGAGGGGTCCGTCTTTCTGGGCATTTACACACCATCCTGGTTTCGCCCCTTTTTGTAATATAGCCAGCAAGGTCTCATCGATCCATATTTTCACGCTTGATAATTCTTTATTCTCATGGATCCATTCTACGTAAAGATCGTCCTCGTTGTCGATTGTGCGGATGTCATACTCGTCTTTGGCATAGCCTTTGGGATTGGCAAAAGGCATTTTGGAGGGATCTCGCCATTCCGGATGCTCAGGTGTAGGCCCTCTGTTATAAAGCCAAACATCCCCTACTACTTTTTCACCGCATAGGAGATAAGCGTACGCAACGCATTCATCTTCATCAACCGTCAGACTGCAATCGGTCACGTCATCTTCATAATCCACGATAAAAGACATACGTTTATTCTCTTCGTAAAATTGGGTACTTTAAGGAGTTGCGCAGCTTGTGAACAATGCACAGCTGCACCTAGGTATGGGCAAAGACCGTCTCGACGGTTTCTTGACGAACGCTGAGACCATCTACGCAGGCGATAAAGCAATTTTAGACGCCTCGGCTCTGGCCGTTTTGGTCGTCGCCTGAGTCTCGACCTTTTATGTGGTGCGGTTCGCAACCCTGATAGCCGCTAAACTCGGCTTCAAGGGTGCGCTCTACCAAACGCTTAGTTAATTGTTTGAGCAATCCATTCTTCCCCAAGGATATCCTTGGAATCCTAGCAGTTTTCCAGCAGCTCGTCAATAAGGGTGTTTTGTTTTGATTGTTTTCTGCTCATCTCCTGCTTCTTTCTGCTTGATCTCTATATCACAAGATAACCAGTTACACACTTTTTTATACACCCTATAGGAGGCCTCCTTCAGCGATGTTTCAGATTTCGGATCCGAAATGGTTCGGTCAACAAAGCGGAGATTTCCATCTATAAATCATCAAATCGCCCCCGGTCCCACTCGTGACTCCAATATTCTTTTTTTTGTTTGTTAAAAATATCGCGATCAATTTTTGACTTCTTCTGACCAGTGTTTTTATGGTTTTTTTTAAAATTTCCTTTCCCGCGATGTTCGGTTCGTGTCATCTCGACAGCCTTATTGCCGCGCTGATTTTTATGATGTAGTTCCACAGGATGACCATCTTTACCTATGGGAGCGCTGCCGCGTTCTTTTGGAGGTCCTTTCAAACTTCTCTTATTCAGTTTTTTTACGACATTCAGTTTCGGCACGGTCCTGGTTGATCGGGACATCGCTGTTCCTCTGCCTCTGCCAAGGCTCAAAACCGTGGAGGAGTCCCCGATGACTCCGGTCACTCCGCGCCAAAATCTACGATTATTGCCGGTCTGAATACCAATGTCGATGTCTTCCGCATTTTTCTCAGCGCGTCCGGGAATGCTGACGAGGTATTCTGGCAACATGACCATGTTGGGCCCCAGCATGACCATTTGTCCGGCGAACTCTATCCCTGTCGAAACATTCGTGGAGACGAGTGATGATCCACCCAGGTTTTCAAAAGCCCAGTCCCCAGCTGCCTGAGCCACACCGGTAAGCCAGGTCCCATAGATGCGCATACCATCCCGCATATCGACATAACGATCGTTTGAGGGGACAATGGGAACAGAATCAAAGTCAGGACGAAGGCCGGCCAGGGGAATATGCCCGGTGGGATCCGTGAATTTCACAGGATTGTTCAAAACATAACTGAATCGATTGAAGCCTTGAGGATTCCGCCCGTCTCCGGGTGTGAGCGTGTCTGCTGTTATAAATCGTCCGGACAGCGGATCATAATAACGCGCGCCATAGTACATCAGGCCTGTGGCCTCATCCAACTCCTGGCCCGTGAATTTGCGGGTGTGTATGTCCGTCCCCGTGCTGTTCGATCGCACAAGTCGGCCGAAGGGATCGTAGAGAAGCCGCATGACATCCCTGGCATTTGTGTCCGTTGTGACAGAACACGAACGGATGTGATTATCGTGATGAAACCAGGTCCCTCCGGGCATGCCCTGAATCGTATCTCCGACAATGGGGCCTTCTCCCTGAGCGATGACATCCGCTACGCTGGGTTGCCCTATGATGGTTCCCCCCGTAACAGTGGCAATCCCACGAATGTGCTTTGACACCGCCATCTGGTGAGGGGCCAAGGAATTAACACGAATCTCATAACCGTCTCCAAGGTAATAGCTCTCCACCTTCGCACCCGGAGCGACTACAATCGTCTTTCTGATCCGTTTCCCATTCTCGTCGTAGACAAACTTTGCGTATCTTGTTCCGTTGCGGGAAACAGAGATCAGCCTACTTTGAGAATCGTATTGATATGACCATTTTTCCTCGTACACTCCATCGTGTTCGCTATCACGGCCAAAGGATAGTCGATTACCCGCTCGATCATGCGCGACTCTCCAAGATGGACGCCCACTCGAAAGAGACGCGTGGATGGTTCTATTGGATAGCTGTTGGGCATAGGTATATACGACACCGTCTTTTTGTGTGATATTGCCCAGGGCATCGTAATCATACGTGCGGTGACCATAAGACCCATGGGCGGAGATCAGCCGATTGAGTGCGTCATATGTAAAATTTTGCGAATCATCCGTGTTGATCCCTTGAGTTATTTTGTTGGAAAGCGCTCTATTATCGCGAATTTGGGTGACATTGCCGACACGATCATAGTGATAGTCGTACTTCTGCAATTCGATCAAGGCGTTGCCATCTAAGCCTTGGGTCTCTAAGGTGGAGAGTCCTTCATCCTGGTTGTAAGTGTAGTTGGTAACCGTGCCGCCCTGCAGTGACCGTTGACCGATGCGGCGGCTGGCATCAAAGTTCCGGTACGTAGCGAGTGTCTGGCCATCGAGCGTGACCTTTTTGAGGGGACCGTCGTTAGCATAATAGTTTTTACGACGCTGGCCATCCGGAAAAATGGTTTCTTTGATCCGACCCTGCCAGTCATAGGCATAGTAAAACCCATGACGCCCGGACAAACCGTCAATCTCAACAACCTTGCTCGAGATTCTCCCGCGGACATCGTAGGAAAACTCTTTCCGCCCCGAGGGATAAGTCACAAATGATAGCCGCCCCATAGAGTGCGGGGATGAAACGTTGTCATACTCGTAGACAACCAATCCCAGCGAGTTCTTCTCGGTCTTGAGCCGATTGAGAGCATCATAGGTATAAAGATTCGTTTGCCCCAGGCTATTGCTTGTTTTAAGAAGCTTGTTCAAGTCATCATAGGCATAACTCGTGAGACCTGTTGCATCATCTTCAATGCTTCGTTCACGTCCCCAGCTGTCGTATAGATACTGGATTTGATTTCCGGTAACCCCTTGCGGAAGAGTCACACGGGCCATGCGATTGGCGCGATCGTATTCATAGACGGTTTCTTGGTTCTTGGCGTCACTGAACCGGGAGATCAAGCCCCAAGCATTGACATCGGTGGTGGAACGTCGACCTTCGGCATCCTCGATGGTGACATTTCCATTGGGATTGTAGTAAATCCTAGTGAGTTGTTTTTCCACTTGGTACGTGTTATGAACACGTACGACACGGCGCGTTTTCAGAAGCCGTCCGATACCGTCGTAAACCGACTCGACATACCGTTGTGTCTCTTGGGGCAGAAAGGGTTTCGATTTTCGAATAACTTTGACTTTGGATTGACTGTCAACCTGGATTTCATGCCGGACCGTGATCGGCGTCAGTCCGGGGCTGGTCCCGATAAACGGCGCGTCTGAGAACTCCACGCTTTGAATGATTTCACCGTATCCGTCAAAATGGTCTTCACGAGCGAGTTTAACCAGACTCGAATTGTAGAGCTCTGTCCGGACTCTTTGTTTGGTAAGATCACCAAAATTGAGATAAGAGATTTGGGTGGAGCCACTGGAGGGATCTCCGGGACGAATTATTTTAACGAGTCGTCCCAGCCCATCATACTCGTACGATGTGGTTTGATTGTTTACATCTGACTCGGTGATGATCTGTCCCGCATCATCATAAGTTCGTGTTGTAATATGGCGCGCTCCATTGACAATGTCTTTCACCGATGCGGGATAGGTCTTGAAAATCGGATCAAAGGTATACTCTGTGGCGTGACCTCGAGCATCTTCTGTGTAGATCAAGTGCCCAAAGGAATTGTATCGCTGGTTTTGTCTGACAGGAACCCAACGGATAATCTGTCCTCGGCTGGTCGTGCCCGCGCAAGATATTCTTTCGTTTGGATCACCCGGATCACGACAGCAAAAGGTCTCAGCCTCCTGCATAAAGGCACGACGCTCTCTCACAAAATCGAATTGCCGTCCAATCCGAGTATCATAGTCGTACAGGCGATGATCCAAAATCAAAAGGTCGTCTGAAATGCATGCGCCTATCCGATATTTTATAGATTCCCCAATACGCGAAACAAGATAAACTGAGGGGCTCGTATCAGGAAAGTTATGATACGTCTTTGTTATGATGAACTCAGTGTCTGTAAATTGACCATCTTTATTTTCGTCTGCGCCCCGGGCTTCTTCGATCACGTTGCCGTAGTTATCATAGACATACGTTTCCTGCCGAGCTCGGACGGTTTGGGGGCCTTCAATCTCTTCGCTTGTGATCGACGTCAGGCGCGTCCAAACCACATCGCCCTGAAGTCTTTGGCCCAAAGGTGTTTCATAGTCCCAAGTAAACGTTTTTCGCCGTACTTCTGAGTGACCAGAGACATTGTTAAGACTTTTCCAGACGAATGTTTTTTGCACACTGGGTTGACCTGCCAGGGGATAATTCTGGTGGTAAGTTGTTTCGGTCCGAGCCAGGGTGCCGCTATCGGTTTCGGTCACGACTTGAAAACCCAGAAAATTTCGTTCGGCCAGAGGATCACGGACTGTAGGCCGAACATACCCGGGAACCGCATTGGAGACGGCTAATTGCCCCCCCAAAGTGTGCCAGGCATTCTTCGGCCGTTGCGATAACTATAGTATTTCACAGATGATTTGTTGGATGCCCCTGATTGGCCGTTGTCTTTGGCAACACTTTGGACCAGATACCGGGGCCGCGTGTCAGCAATCCCTGCATAGTCCGGCCTGCGCCCAGGATATATCCCATTGGTATGTCGTACAGCCGAAAAATAGTCGATGGTAGTCGACTCTCCTATTCCGTTCTGGATCTTTGTGAGAAGATCCGGAATCTCTCCATTGTCATTTGAAACAATGTACTGAACCGTGCGATGATCCGGATTTGTCAGATTCAGATTGTCATTTACGATAACAATATCCCGTTTTCCGTCCCCATTGATATCCGGTGTCAGCACTTTGATATCTTTATCCCAGCCTTCTGTAGACGCTGTGCCGTATGCCAACCACTGCAGCGTTCCCAGACCTTGATTCGTTCCCAAGGCATATTGAATCTTTGTCCCATTGGGACCGTAGTAAGCCATCACAAGATCTGATTTCCCATCCCCGTTGAGGTCCGCAAAGGTCGAAACCCATCTCTGGAGATTCACCCACCCATCAAAGTGCGGAGTGTTGGGATCAATGGAGGGATCATAGGCCTGGTGAAGGATGCGGGGACCAAATGTACCATCGGGAGTTCCCAAATAAGTGTGAATCTTGATGCCAAACTGTCCTCGGTAAACATTGATCGAATCGTCAATTCCGTCACCATTGATGTCCGCGAGATAAGGGCGGACCCGGGCCATATGGGTTTTAGCCGGATCTCTGATGGCATTTTTGTCCAGCTCTTGATAGGGAAGTTCAACTGCTTCCAGGGCCACATCATTTAAGATAAAGTTATTACTGGGAACCCAGGGCCCTGGGACAGATCGTAAATCACGGGAAAAAGGGATCGTTCCTCCGGGTGTGCTGGCCGATCGATTCATATATCCTTGATAACTGAAAAAGGCATCGGATCGACCATCCCCATTGGTGTCTCCCATTAAAAAATCATGGTTGGGGAAACGGGGCATGGTGGGATGTGTGATGTGGTCTTGATACCTTTCATGGACCGTCGTAAAAATTCCCTGGCTTGGATCTTTGCGGCCATACGCATAGGCCAAAGTTAATTGCCCGCTGGGACAATTTGTGGCCGTGATCCATCCCGACCAAGCTAAAACGAGATCATCACGTTGGTCTCCATTAATGTCCCTTAAGTATGCGCCACGGAATTTATTGCCATCCCGGCAGGCCCCGGCTGACCAAGCTTGGTTCCATGCTGGACTGGGAAGTAACTCTGTAAATCCAAAATTCGGATCTCCGCCCAATGCCGCTCGCACATCATGATGCTCCCGGTCTACGACAACAATGTCGAGCATCTCATCCCCATTGATGTCTCCAGCCAAGACATTCAAGGCCTTTTCGATGGTGAGAATGCTTTTGTTATTCCAGGGATGTTGAGACGTTGGTGTACTTGCCAGTCCCTGGCGGAGATTCAGCCGCCTACGTCCAGTGACATCAGTTCGGGTTTCGATGCCGACGCTGGGAAGTCCTAGTGCATACCAAACTTCAAACTTCGTCGGCGTTGTGAGGGGTAAAACTAGATCCGCAATGCCGTCCCCATTCATATCCCCTAAAAATGAATGCCAAACGGCGACACCATCCCGGCGACGGATAAAGGGCCGAGCGATCAAATCATCGTCGGTATCATCGATCGTAATGACAGGCGAGAAGCTCAGCACACCACCGAGGGCAAATTGAACCTTGCGGCCGCTGGCACCTTGATAAACACGCACCAAATCGTCCTTCCCGTCCCCGTTGATGTCCCCTGTATGTGTGGTCCATTCACTGACCCGTGTCCTTTGATGATAAACAATGAGGGGCTCTGAGTGCGCAGGCAATCCACCGATGAAACCATCCAATGTGTTCAGATTTCGGGGTTGGTATTCTCCTTCGGCATACTGAAACATTTTGACCGGGGCCGGCAGGTCATCGATTCCGAACTCCTCGACCGATGCGAGCAGACTATTGCCAGAGCGTTGACCATTGGCATAATTGAGACGATAGTGCCGCACTGTGGATCCTCGGGATGTCACCACGATATTTTTTAGAAGACGGTCAAAACGATGGGGCATGCGCGGTGTATCCGATCGTGCCGCCGTATAGTCAAACGTGATACTGCGGCAACTAGTCAAGCGCCGGTCCCAACTCCCGCCTGCGTAACGATACTGACAACCCGGGTCATCATCGTGCATGGTGTAGAGAATGCGTTTAGGCCAGCGCATGATGTCATCGCCTTGGTATTGGAACACAACATAGTTTCCGTGCCTGTCCACAATCTTGCGGATGAACCAAACTTTGATTCCGCGTCCCCCGTTGACGCCATTGCTAGGCTCCCACAGCGTATTGAAAGATGTGATCCCAAGACCCGTTGTTGGATCCATGGTTTCATTCCAATAATCGTCGGTATCTTCATCTCCACCAAAATAGTAGGTCGTGCCCTTACCGTCGCGCAAAATCCAATAACAGGGTCCCTGACCGCAGGATGTTCCCACGGCCTCGAATTCAGCCGCGGACCTCTTCTTTGTCACGTATCGCTGACGTACTTTGTCAAAAACCAAACGGTCATCCGGCGTCGGTGAGGTCTCCCATCCTCCGGAAACAAAAGCATACGTATCCGGGTCACACACACCGCCCGCCTGGGCCGCTTCGCATTCGCCTCCCTGGAAATCGACTGGATCGGTCCAGGCCATGCGGGTGATGACAGGAAAACCTGTGATACTCCACCCCACCCCCAAAAGCCCATTTTTTTTGTCAGAATTGTATGCCAAGGACAAATCAGGCTGGAGCGCCATACGTCCTGCCGGAATTTCAATGGGAAGACTGTAGCTAAATGCCCCTGTCGCAGAGACACCACCTTGTCCGGTTAAAACCACATTCTGCTTCTGTGGCCCCGTCCGCGTGAGATCATTTTCCACAAGATCCATCTCGTCGGCCCCGGCTAAACGCAATGGAGCGAGTAATAGAAAAATCAGACTAATGAAATATTGCAAGAACATTCTGTGTTTCATGATATATTGGTATATTGGGTTGACTGTTCGTATCATCGTTGTATTTGACTCCTTGAGAAGTGGCCCACCTAATATGGACAGCATGCGGGAACCTGCCTGGTACGACGCCAGCCTATTATGAAAAATCGATTCGATCGTGTAGTCGTCGCTGTTCAGGGCTCGAATGAGGACTTTAACAGGATTGATTGATGAGGACTTGCTTTTTCGCGTCAGTTCTATTGAGAAGTTCGGTTTGCGGTACTGCCCATGTGGCGCATAAGATAGGAGCTTAGGTGGCATTGCTCCTTTTAAGCATTGTCGTGATTTAATATCTACTTATTGATCTTTCCCTTAAATTCGCGAAACATCCCGTTATCAGGCATTGTTGTGCATGCCTGCCCTGCATAAGCGAATACTGATTCTAAATTCATCCAGCTCTCAATGAAATAATCAGGATCTTTCTCGTAATCATCGATAGAGGGTATGTGCAGCGTTTCAGGTATGGTTGGCTGGCCATTAGCCTTAGGAGAGGGTGGTCTTTGCGGCAAACATAATCATAAATGCTTCAATATCTTTTTAACTACATCAGCCTGCTCAATGGCACCTATAATACGAATTCTTCAATGACATTTTGAGCATACCAATGGAAAAACGTTGTATAGCTTCTAGTCGCGTCCGGTTTTTCCAAAAAGTACCGGATGAGGCATCGGATTCAATCAGGAATAGCACTTCGTCATGCGCTACTGTGACAAAGATGCCCGAACGCGCAATGCTGGAACTTGCGCCGCGTGTGAGGTACTTTGCTAAACACTCCAACCCTTCTTCATTATGGGCCAAATGAACATGTTTTGGCAGCACAGTTAGATCTGATGACCGGTGTCTTCCAATCTTTTATTTGTACATCACTGGTGCAAGATTTTATAAACACCTAAATTCTGACTGTCCTCTCAATGATTTGCTGTTGAAGGTTACAACCATAAAATTAAGCTAATGCCACAAGGTGGTCTGTCAATAAAAACCTTTAATTTTACCGCACAATGATACTTGTGATCGGAAATCGATGGATTGAACAGGCGTGCGTATGGAGAGAACAGGGAGGAACACCCTCAGAGGGAGAACCGCGATATTCTTAAGTAGCAATAGGAGATAGCGAGACCGTTATCTTGTAACCTGAAAGGAGGTTGTCTTGTCTAATACCCTTTTGGATATGTAGGCTGGGGGCGGATTCGCATGGGAACACACTGCGCAATATGGGGTTGGGCCGCAGCAGCTATCTGTCTTCTGAAATATGCCTATATTGAGCTTTTCGAGGGCAAAAAAGATTGTGGCCCATTTATACCAATGCCCAGAGCAAAACGATATTCTATTCCGGCCTTCATCTGGAATCTCACCCATAGATACGGGGCTGTTTAGCTTTACAAATGAACCGAAACCATGGTTACTTTTTCCGTCTTTCGTGCTAAAGCTAAAAAAGAGCTACAATCTAAAAAAAAAGCAAATTCCTTAAGAACGATGACTTTGGAATTGCAAATTAATCGGCCGGCAATGGAGGACCACCTATGAAGATTATGGCCGCCTTGGACCTCTCTGATTACGCGGATTTCGTCCTGGTGAAGGCAATTAAAACCGCCAAACAGCAGAACGCCAAGATGGACATCGTGGTAGTAGCCGAGGGCCACCGCGACGAGAGCGATTCCACAGAGAGGAAACGGGCCAACGAGAAGCTGCTTCAGGATGCAACTCGGGCTGCTCGGTCCTACCAGCAAAAGGCCCTTGCCCAAGGTGTGAAAGCCAAAGTGCGGGTGCGTTCCGGAAAGTCTGCGGCAGAGGAGATCATCAAATACCAACAGTCGGAAAAACTGGACCTGATCGTCCTGGGACGTCGATCCCACACAAGGCGCGCAACATCCCCCATAGGCGCTGTCGCTCAAAGGGTGGCTGCCCATGCCACTTGCACGGTTATGGTGGTTCGCTGCATGGAGGAACGCGACCTTATAGATCGTTCGAAATGAGAATGAGAAGTACAATAGTACGCCTTTCAATCGCTATTTCAATCTTATTGATCTGGCTTTTGCTTCCTTTGATTTTAAAAGACAGGAGTCGCCCGCGGCTAGTTGGGCCGGATTTATCGGCGCTGGATTATTCTGAAATATTTTTTAAAAACAATCATAGCAAATTGCAGCTGGCAGGCATGCTTTTACTGCCGGAAGGAAGGGGGCCCTTTCCCACAGTTGTTGTTATTCACGGTTCGGGGACAAGCCGGAGAAATAGTGTCTGGTATTTATCGGTTGCAGAGCATTTACAATCAAACGGCATTGCCGTTTTACTTCCCGATAAACGCGGCAGTGAGAAATCTGAAGGCGCGTGGCTCGGAGCAAGTTTCGAAGAGCTGTCAACCGATACGATCAGCGCAATAGAATTTGTGAAACAGCAAGAGAGGTTTGAGTATTCAACAATTGGGCTGGTTGGAATGAGTCAGGGTGGATGGATTGCGCCGGTAGCCGCATCCAGATCCGGCGATGTGTCTTTTGCAGTCAGCATGTCCGGTGCAGCCGTCACCACTGAAGAACAATTGTTGCATGAGGAAATTTACAATATCGCGCCTTACACCTATAGGTTCATTGCCAGATTGATCGCTCCGATTTCGTCGCGGATCCTTATGAAAAAGGACTTTTTTATTCCAACCGCGGGGTTTGATCCGATACCTTATTGGAGAGATGTTCGCGTTCCGGTGTTTTTTGCTTTAGGTGGAAACGATGAGAACGTTCCTGTTGATGCGTCTGTCCAACGATTGAAAGAGAATAACCTCGATCATTTTACCATCAAAATCTACCCGGACGGCGGCCACGCCATCCGGGATGTCCTAACAAACAGGGTGGATCAAGAATACTTAACGGATTTAGTCAGATTCATCAAAGAAGTTAACCTGAATATTTCATAAAAAAGAAGCAAAACCTCCTATAATTTGTTATATATCAATTGCTTAGATTGAAAAACAAAGGAGGTTTTGCCGTGACAAAATGTAACACAGAAACCATCGAATTTACAAGCTGTAAAAGACGCATAGTCCAAGCCAATTTTCGTGGTGGCGAGA
>Ga0209454_1000119_pt1 | contig 55030 bp, 37 predicted proteins | sample WorMetHERISLAND1_2_FD_187400 | JGI IMG/M metagenome (GOLD analysis project Ga0209454, IMG submission 187400) | Marine gutless worms symbiont microbial communities from Max Planck institute for Marine Microbiology, Germany - Olavius geniculatus... | ecosystem: Host-associated > Annelida >... | reverse complement strand
GACTTCACTTGCGGTGGCCTCCTGAATGTGGTTCGGATTTCTTCTACAATTTCCGTTAAACCACTATTCATGGGGCTCCGCAAGTTTTTTCTTTTAAAAAAACGCATTTTTTATGCAATAAGAGGGTTACCAACTCAGTATTGCGCAAATTGTGCAAAACATTTGTTTGCATCTTTGTAAATCACTAACAAAAAAGCATTTACAAAGATTTCAATTGAATTCAACTTTGTCACGACGGTAATTTTGTTTGAGACATTTGAATTTTGGAATTTCGGATTTGTTTCGTATTTCGAGTTTCGAATTTCGTATTTCCGGTTTATCCGGGTTAGGTATTGGTTATTGGGTATTGGTGATTCGCCAATAGTTTAAAACGTAATCGAATAAATGTCGAATGTCGATTGATCCACCGCATCCGGATCAAACATCATTCGTCGTTCCTTTTTTCTCGATGTTGTAAATCAAATAGGCCTTGCGAACCGTTTCAATGATTTCCCAGGTGCCGGTGCTGTTTTCCGGGAAAAATAGCACGTCGCCGCCTTTAATTTCAATAGGGTCGCCATTTTCCGGATGAAAAATGCAGTGTCCCGATAAAAATGTGACCATTTCGGCCTGCAGCACCTCACGGACAAACTTTCCCGGTGTGCATTCCCAGATGCCTGCTTCGGATCCATCCGGATTTTCCCTTATGATCAGACCTCTTAACTGGCATTTCGGCTCCCCGATGGTTTTGGGAATCCCCCAATCCTCCAGCTGTTCTGATGGAATACTTGCAGCGTTTTCAATTTTTTTTATCATTACTAGCGTCCTTACTTCCATACATTTTTTGTTTCATAAAGCCCGGTCCACAGGGCCCGGATCTCACCATATTCTTCATCAGTTACTTCTAAAAATCGATTTGATTCCTATCAAAATAATAACCAATAACTAATAACTATCTATTGGTTTCCGCCATGATTTACCTCTTTTTGCGCAGAAGCCCCTGGGAGATAAACAACAGGGTTAGCGAGACGATCAGCATCATCGTGGCGATCGCATTGATCTCGGGCGTGATGCCGCGCCGGATCGATGAGAAGACATAGATCGGAAGCGTCGTTCTTCCGCCGGCAACGAAAAACGCGATGATAAAGTCATCGAAGCTGAGCGTAAAGTTGAGTAGGGCGGCCGCCAGTATACCGGGAAAAATCTGCGGCAGCGTCACCTGGCGAAAGGTTCCCCAGGGCGTTGCGTACAGATCCAGCGAAGCTTCTATCAGGCTTCTGTCCATACCCTGAACGCGAGCCCGGATAATGACCGTGGCAAGCGCTGTGGTCCATAGGGTGTGCGCACCGGTGATCGAAATCAGTCCGAGCTTTAAGCGTGGTGCTTCTCCCAGGATAAGCGGCCACAGGGCCTTGATCAGCGGATTGATAAAATCCAATGCTGTAGCCAGAGCCACCAGGGTGGCGATACCGAACACGATTCCAGGAATCATTATCGCAATGTAGATCAAGGAGTCGAAAATCGTCCGCAGCCAACCGCGCACGTTTTGAAGCCCGAGGGCCGCCATGGTTCCCATGATGCTGGACAGAACCGCGGTAGCCCCGGCAACAATCAGGCTTGTCTTCAGCGCATCCATCACAAACGGGTTGGAAAGCGCGATTCCGAACCACTTGGTGGAAAACCCCTGAAATTCACTGGCATGTCTTCCGGCATTGAAACTGAACAGGACAATGATCCCAATCGGGATATAGAGAAAGAGATAAACCAGCAATGCGTAAATCCGCATAACCGCTCCTTAAATCATTGAGACTTCCTGGGTTCTGCCGGGCCGGAACATCAGGCGCATGTATATCGTCACGATAACCAGCATGATGATCACAAGCGTAATCGCCACAGCCGAACCAAAAGGCCAGTTTCTGGATTGGAGAAACAGGTCGACCAGGGCGTTGCCGATAAAAAATACTTTGCCGCCACCCAGCAAAGCCGGAATCAGGAACTCACCCATCAGCAAGATGAACACGACCATACAGGCGGTCGCCACTCCCGGCAGTGACAGGGGCAGGGTCACCTGCAGGAACGTTCGCAGGGGTGACGCTCCCAGGTCATCGGACGCTTCAAGCAGACTTGCGTCCAGCTTTTCAAGGCTGACAAATATCGGAAATACCATTAGCGGCAAATAGCCATAAACAATACCGATCAGGACTGCGGTCGGTGTGTTGAGGAGACGAACGCCCTCGATGCCGACAAACTCCAGCAGCGCCGGAATGCCCCGCCCGCCGAGAATAAACATCCATGCGTAAGTGCGAATCAAAAAGCTGGTCCAAAACGGCACGATAACCAGCGTCAGCAATACCAATCTTCTGCGTGGCTTCACTGTCCTCGCCAGATAGTACGCCAGTGGGTAGGCGATGAGAAAAGCGGCCAAGGTCCCGGCCGGTGCCAGCATCAGTGTGTTTTTAAAGGCAGTCAGGCGTGCCGGCAGGTTGGCATATTGAGCCAGCGTGAAGGCGGGCCGATAGCCACCCATCGCAGCGAGCTCACCGAAACTGTAGACGAGAACAACCAGAATCGGCAGGATGAGAAGTACTACCATCCAGATCGCCATTGGCGCCAGTAATAATGTAGTTACATAAGATCTGGATTTTGGGGCCATTACTATTCCAATTTTGAAGACCTGGTTCTTGGAGCCCGTCGTTTTTCCCGCAAACGGGGGTCAGAGATTAAACAAAATTGGTTAAGTCCCGCCTTATCTTAGGCTGACTTGAAGCGAGCCATGACCTCCGCCCGCAAGGGGCTTGTCAGCGTGGCTGCGGCCCCGAACTCCAGCGGATCAAGCAACTCTTTCGCCGGATACATGATCGGGTCTTCCAACATTGCCTTTGGCAGGAGATCATTGGTCAGTTTGTCAGTGGCCGGATAGCCGTGGGCTTTCACCTCAGCGGCATTGACCGCCGGATCCAAGAGGAAGTTGGTGAGGGCGTAGGCCGCCTCGCGGTGCTCCGCACTTTTGGGAATGGCGTAAAAGTCCGTCCAGATTTCGCCGCCTTCCCGGCCTAACACGTATTGCATCTCCGGCATGTCACGATGCAGTTGGGAGGCGTCGCCCGTCCAGCATACCGTCATCCAGGCATCCCCGTTCCGCATTGCCGGCTGGTAGTCGCTGGTAATCGCATATAGATGGGGTTTGGCCTTTATCAAGAGCTTTTCGGCCTCGGCCAGTTCCTTCGGATCCACCGAATTAAATGAGTAGCCGAAATATTTAAGGGCATTTCCGATCGTGGTCAGCTGGTAGTCATGGACGATTGTACTGCCCGAGTATTTGGTCATCGTCAAATCCCAGAATTGCTTCCAGGTGCTCATCTTGTCTTTGATCTTCTTGGTGTTGACGATGTAGCCGGTGGTGCCCCAGTTCTTTGGCACCGCGTAAATTGTTCCGTCTATTTTGGCCTCACCGATGAAAACCTGATCGTGGTTGGCTTCGGTGAAATTCGCTATCTTGGATAGATCCAGCGGCTCGATCAATCCGAGATTGACGTAGGTCGAGATCGTATAATTGGTAATTACCATGACATCAAAGGGGCTGCCGCCCGCCTGAACTTTAGCCAGCATCTCTTCGTTTGATCCAAATACGTTATGCTGGATGTGCACCCCGGTTTGTTCGGTGAAATTACTGAAATTTTCAGGGTCGTGGTAATTGGGCCAGGTTGCCAGCGACACCCGGTCGCCTAAGTCCGCTGCGGCCCGGGCCTGCCTCAACCCCATAAGACCCGGCATGTTCATGGCCATTACCGCGGTCGCCAAACCCAGTCCGGTCGTCCCCAAAAATTCCCGGCGGGATATGGAACCCTTTTTGTAACTATAGAGAATGTCCATAAATTTCTTTCTCGGATCCATGATTTTCCTCCTTTGGTCTTCTTGAAGCCGTTAAACTTCTCGATTGATCAGTTGATTGCCAATGACTTTATCACCCCCCCTCTTAAATTGAAGATTGAAGATTGAAGATTGAAGATTTGTGGTATCGCTGCGCTCTGTCGATTTTATTTTAATCGATAGAATTCCTTACTTCGACCTTCGACCTTCGATATTCGCTTTTTCAAGTTTTTTTCGATTAGACCGGCTTTTTGGGGCCGGCGGCAACGCTGACACCTGACACCCGACACCTGAATCCTGGGTTTATAATTCCTACTAAGCGTAATAAATTGCAGCGATTAACCCACTACACGGAATGAATACCCTGCCAGCCGCTTTAACCGTCCAGCATGGCCAGCCCCAGGTTCCACTGCCAGCCCAGCAAAATTTGGTCTCCGGGTGAGAGATCCCGGGAAGCCGCTTCGGCGGTTTTCGGGATGCGCGCGAGTATCTCGCCCAGAGAGTCGGTTACTACTCGAAATTCGGCCTGGTGGCCGAGATAGATGCGGTTGGTGATGCGTCCTTTGATGCTGAGATCGACACCACTGGGTTGGTCGTGCTTCGCAGGCCATATCCGAACCATCTCCGGACGGACTGCGATAGCTCCGCGCTGTCCTGTTTTGAGGTGTTGGCCGCCCTCAGGATAAGGTGCTTTAAGCTGTATCCCGGTTTTCGTCTGAATAGTTGCCTGGGTTGAGTCGGCGGCGCTGACGGTACCTGAGAAAAAATTCGATTCCCCGACAAAATCTGCGACGTAGCGATCCACGGGCGTATCATAAAGCTCGGCCGGCGTCCCGGTCTGCACAATATCGCCGTCACGCATGATGCTGATGGTATCGCTCATGGACAGGGCTTCCTCCTGATCGTGGGTAACCAGAACAAATGTAATGCCCACTTCGCGCTGGAGGGACTGGAGTTCCATCTGCATTTCGCGGCGCAGTTTGCGATCAAGTGCGGCCAACGGCTCATCCAGCAAAAGCACGGCCGGCCGGTTGATCAGGGCCCGCGCCAGCACAATCCGCTGCAGCTGACCGCCGGACAGCTGCCAGATGCGCCGCTTTTGAAAGCCCGGCAGGCGAACCAATTCGAGCATCTCACCGACCTGCTTTTTGATCTCGTCTTTGGGCAAGCGCGGGGACCGCTGCCGTGGCCCGTAGGAAATATTTTCTTCCACGTTCAAGTGCGGAAACGGAGCGTAGTGTTGAAACACCATGTTTACGGGCCGTTTATAGGCAGGCATGCCGACCAACGACTTGCCCTGGTGCTGCACATCACCGCTGGTCGGCTGCTCGAAGCCGGCGATCAGGCGCAGGGAGGTTGTCTTACCGCAACCGGACGGTCCCAGCAGCGAGTGGAAGGAACTGCGGGCGATTTTGAGGTTGGTGTTGTCCAATGCGATCACATCATCGTAGCGCTTTGTCACGTTGATGAATTCGATATCGCTGGGCTCGTCATTATTGATCGTAGATGCGAGGGCGGTGTCTTTTGGTACCATTTTTTTCCTTCAGCATTTCTGACCAAGTGTACTACGATATTGTAAGCATATATGGTTCAACCAAAAATAAATTAGAAAATGTAGAATTCCATCAATTCCTCAATACCTCAATTCCTGAATTCCTAAATCCCCACCTGCAAGCCGTCAAGCCGTATCGCGCATGGCGGCCTGGATTTCAAACTTGCGGCGCCTCTCGGCGCGAAACATCAAAATACCGGCCCCGATCGCGCATAGAGAGACAAACAGCACTACGATGGTTGCCAGGGCATTGATCTTGGGGCTGATTCCCAGGCGCACGCTGGAAAACACTTTCATGGGCAGCGTGGTGGCCCCGGGACCCGCCACAAAACTAGATATGACCAGGTCGTCCAGGGACAGCGTGAAGGCCAGCAGCCAACCGGAGGCCACCGCGGGCATGATGATCGGCAGCGTGATGGCCGTGAATACTTTAAACGGCGGTGCGCCGAGATCCATGGCCGCTTCTTCCACGGATACATCCATTTCTCGCAGGCGGGAGGTGATGACCACGGCCACGAAGGCGGCGCAGAAGGTGACGTGGGCGATCCACAACGTGGTCATACCCCGGCCGGCCGGCCAGCCGATCGCTTTCTCCATAGAGACAAAGAGCAGCAGCATCGACAGACCCGTGATGACCTCCGGCATGACCAGGGGGGCGGTAATCATGCTCGCAAATATACTATGGCCGCGAAATCGACCGAAGCGGGCCATCACGATGCCGGCGAACACACCCAAGGCCACGGCCGCGGTCGCACTCATCAGCGCCAGGCGGAGGCTGAGCCAGGCGGCCGACAACATGGCTTTATCCTGCAGCAGTTCGCCGTACCATTTGATGGAAAATCCGGCCCAAACGGTAACCAGCTTCGATTCATTAAACGAAAAAATGATCAGAATGACAATGGGCGCGTAAAGGAATGTATAGCCCAACAGCAGCCACACACTCAGCAATGGGGATCGTCTGGTCGTGCTCACACTTCCTCCATCTCCTGGGTCTGGTGTTTATGAAACCACATCATCGGTATGATCAAAATCAACAGCATGATGATGGCCACCGCCGATGCCACGGGCCAGTCGCGATTACTGAAAAATTCCTCCCACAATACCTTGCCGATCATCAGTGTGTCGGGTCCGCCCAGCAGGGCGGGAATGACGAACTCGCCGACCGCGGGGATAAACACCAACATGGATCCGGCAATAATGCCCCCTTTGGACAGGGGCAGGGTCACGAATATGAACGTTTTCCAGGGTTTCGCCCCCAGGTCGGCGGCGGCTTCCAGATAGGCTTCATCGAGTTTCACCAGGTTGGTGTAGAGCGGCAGCACCATGAAGGGCAGGTAGGCGTAAACGATGCCGATGTAAACGGCCAAATCGGTGTGCAGGATATGCAGCGGCGCATCGATCAAACCCAATTTCAGCAGCAGGTTGTTGATCAAACCGTTGGTCTTTAAAATGCCGATCCAGGCGTAGATCCGCAGCAAAAAAGAGGTCCAGCTCGGCAGGACGATGCCCAGCAGCAGCAGATTGCGGATCCCCGGGTGGGCACGGGCCATTCCGTATGCAATGGGGTAGCCCACCAAAAGGGCCAGGCCGGTGGCCCCGGCCGCGGTCTTCAGCGAACTCAGGTAGGCGGAGACATAAAGTTGATCCTGGAGCAGAAACAGGTAGTTGCCCAGGTTCAAGATGACGGACAGTTTTTCTTCGGCATAAGCAAACAGCTCGGTAAACGGCGGTCTGGCGATGGCCATTTCGGCAAAGCTGATTTTGAAGACAATGGCAAAAGGGAACACCAAAAACAGCAGCAGCCACAGAAAAGGGATGCCGATGACCGTCGCGCGGCCCGAAGGCAGGAATCGTTTCCAGCGGGATTTTACCATGTCAACACCACGGCAGCGCTTGGCTGCCAGCTAAGATAGACGTCATCATCCCAGGTGAGGCGCTCTTCGGCGGAGCGCTGCACATTGGCCAGGGTGGCCCGTATCATCATGCCGCTCTGGACTTTTACGTGATAGACCGAAAGACCGCCGACATAGGCGATATCCTCAACTTTACCCCGGGCATGGTTGTATTCACCGGACGGCGGGGCCGTTTCAATAATCATCTTTTCAGGCCGCACGGCCACCCATACCGCTGTGCCCGCCGCAACCGACATGCCGTGGTCGACGTAGATTTTCCGATCGAAATCAGGGGCGTTGATGATGACATGGTCGGCCGAGTCTTCAATGACGGTTCCCGAAAAGAGATTGACGGTGCCGATAAACTCCGCCGTCCGTCGACAATTGGGGTATTCATAGATCTCGTGGGGGGTGCCGCTCTGCAGTATCTTGCCGTCATGCATCACGCCGATTCGGGTGGCCATGGTCATGGCTTCTTCCTGATCGTGGGTCACCATAACACAGGTCACGCCGACGCGTTCGATGATATTGACCACCTCCAGCTGCATTTGTTCCCGCAGTTTTTTATCCAACGCGGCCATGGGTTCGTCCAGCAGCAGCAATTTCGGCCGTTTGGCGAGGCTGCGCGCCAAGGCCACGCGCTGGCGCTGGCCGCCTGAAAGCTGGTGGGGAAAACGATTGTAAAGGGCTTTCATGTGCACCAGTTCCAGGAGTTCATCCACCCGCTTGTTGATCTCCGCTCTGGGAAGCCGGTCCTGCTTGAGGCCGAAGGCGATGTTTTTGGCAACATTCATGTGGGGAAACAGGGCGTAGGATTGAAACATCATGTTGACCGGGCGGTTATACGGTTGAATTGCGTGCATGTCCTGCCCATCGATCGTAATTTTTCCGTCGGTGGGGATCTCGAAGCCGGCCAGCAGCCGGAGCAAAGTGGTTTTGCCGCACCCGGAGGCGCCTAGCAGCGCAAAAACCTCGCCCTTGCGGATGTTCAGGTCGACATTGTCCACGGCGGTTATTGCATCGAATTTTTTAGTGACCCCCCGGATTTGGATATAGGTCTCGGAAGCCTTTTCCGTCGCGGATACGGCCGGGCTGTCTGGTTGACTCATAGGGGCGCTCCAGTGGCAGGATCGATTCTAACATTGAAATCATCGTCTTCTTGGCCAGGCCAGAGAAAATTGGCTATGCATTGATCACATGCCATGGAATGATGGAATACTGGAATGTTGGAATACTGGGTTTAGCGGAATGAGATCTGTTTTTATAAACAAGACACGGATCTTTTGTAAAGACAGCACGGATCAGAATTTAAAATCAGACCATCATCCGATTTTTTCCCAATATTCCATTTCTCCAACATTCCATTATTCCATTGGTTATTCTACAGCCAAAATCATATCCCTCTTGGGGACATATCTAAACCTGGTAATTCGAATCAGGATTCTTTACTGGCCGGTTTTGAGCTTGGTCCAAACCCGGTTCCTGACGCGCGAAACCTTGGGCGGCATGACCTTCATGGTAAACAGCCCCTTCATGGTCTCTTCCGAGGGATAGATCGCCGGGTCGTTGCGGATCTCCTCGTCGATGTATTGCATCGCATCCGCATTGCCGTTGGGGAACGATACGTAGTTGGTAATACCCGCGATGACCTTGGGATCCATGATAAAATCGAGAAATTTATGGGCGTTGTCAACATTGTCGGCATCGGCCGGAATCGCCATCATATCAAACCAGGTAGCCGCGCCTTCCTTGGGAATCGAATAGGCTATTTTTACCCCGGCCCCGGCTTCGTCCGCCCGGTCACGGGCCTGCAGAATATCGCCTGACCATCCGACTATAGCACAGATATCGCCGTTGGCCAGATCGTTGATGTACTGGGATGAATGAAAATACTTGATATAGGGGCGGATGCTCTTCAGCAGGGACAGGGCTGCTTCGTTGTAGTCCTTCGGATTCATGCTGTTGGGATCCTTGCCCAGATAGTGGAGGGTTATCGAAAGGATTTCGCTGGGATCGTCGAGCAGCGCCAGACCGCAATCTTTTAACTTGGCGGCATTTTCAGGTTTGAAAATCAGATCCCAGCTGTCGACCGGAGCCTTTCCGCCAAAGGCGGCCTGTACTTTGTCAATGTTATAGCCGATGCCTGTCGTGCCCCACATATAGGGGATGGAAAATTTATTGCCCGGATCCACACTCTCCAGCACTTTCAGGATATCTTTGTCAAGATGATGGTAGTTTTTCAGCTTGGAGCGGTCGATTTCCTGGAACACCCCGGCCGTTATTTGGCGGCCGATGAAGTTGTTGGAAGGGAACACGACATCATAACCGGTTTTACCTGCCAGCAGCTTGGCCTCCAGAACCTCGTTGCTGTCAAAAACATCGTAGGTAACATCGATGCCGGTTTGTTTTTCGAAAACGGAAACCGGACCACCGGGTCCCTCATCCATGTAGTCGGACCAATTGTATACGTGGAGGACTTCCTTACCAATGGCCGCAGGTGCCCCAGATAATGCCACTGCAATAGTGACGGCAAGTAGAACGAAAAGCGTGCGTTTCCTGTTCATCTCATAACCTCCGAATTTGAAGTGTTTAATGCCAAAATGCCCCAGGGTGCGCATATGATCCCGGGGCTGCCCCGTCCTTTTCGTTTTAAGGAAATTACATAAAATCATATGAAATGTCCACCTAATTGAGCACTTTTCACTCAATTAATAATTATTCGACAATGTATCCGGACCGTTACATTTGAATCATCTGTTTAGCGATCTCCATGCCCATGGTCGCCATACCGATCTGCAATGGATCCTGCAACAGGCGGTATATTTTTTATTTGACAGAACGACCTTTTTTTCCCTATATTTAGACCATCAGATTCTCATCCGAAATCGACGCTGATTCACCGATATCCAGCCAGGCCGCTTTTCACTGCGGAAATGTCGACAGAATAGCGCTCATCACCTTTACCTACTGAAATTCAGATTTTACTAGACATCACTTCTCCACTGGAACCAGCATATTCTTTGGGATCTACTTTCGTTCAGCCATTAGCCGGTCTGACCCGAAAGGAGGTGAACTAGACAGGCGGGTTTAGACCATAACTGAGTCGAAAAACCAACCAAAGGAGGGCAATATGAAAAGAATACTTATTTATTCAAGCATGTTATTCATTTTTCTGGCTTCAATGTCTGCAGTGCAGGCAGCGGAAATCAAAATCGGAACACTCCTGTCACACACCGGTCCGTTAAAGGAATTCGGCCCCAACATCCAGAACGGCGCCGTTCTGGCAGCCAAGCAAATGGCTGATGCCGGGTTTGAAATCGAACTGATCCATGAAGACAGTGAAACATCCGCCATTCCGGCCACGAATGCCGCCCGGAAATTGGTGGCGGTGGATAAAGTGGTTGCCATCATTGGTGCCCTGGCCAGTGGTGTGACCGTTCCGGTAGCCGAATCCGTCACCTGCCCCAACAATGTGATCATGATATCACCGGCATCGACTTCGCCCCTGATTACCGTCCTGCCGGCAGATCAAAACAAGGATTTTCTGTTCCGGACCTGTCCGTCCGACGCTCTGCAGGGCGTTATCGCCGGCCGCCTGGCCGCCAGCTACAATAAGACCGCATCGGTATTGTATGTCAACAACCCCTACGGCCAGGGGCTGGCCGAGGAATTCAAACATTCATTTGAAAAATCCGGCGGTAAAGTGCTGGCCATGGTACCCCATGATGAAAAGGCCGCCGAATCCTACAATGCAGAGTTGAAAATGGCCCTGGCGGAAAAACCCGACAGACTGTGTGCATTCAGCTATCCCGAGCACGCTAAAATCTACCTCAAAGAAGCCATCGAGTTCTTCAAGTACAAAAGCTTTATGTTATGTGACGGGACGAAATCCCAAGACATCGTCAAGGCTCTGGGTCCCGCCAATGTTGCCGATCAAATGGGAACGGCCCCCGGTTCAGCCGGCGGTGAGCCTTATGTCATTTTTAGTGCCGACTACCGGAGAGAATTCGGCAAGCTCCCACCGCTGCCGTTTATTACCAATGCTTACGACGGCACGGCGGTCGTCGGACTGGCGGCCTACGCGGCCAAAGTCAAGAATCTGCCTCTGACTTCTACAAATATCCGGGACAACCTGCGCCATGTCGCCAACCCGCCCGGCGAGATCATCAAGCCCGGAGAATTCAAAAAAGCCTTTGCTCTGTTGGAACACAGTAAACCCATTAACTATGAAGGGGCAGCCGGCTCGGTAGACTTCGATCAATACGGCGATGTCGTAACCCCTATCGAAGTTTGGAAATACGACACCAAGGGCGATATCGTTACCGTCCGTATCGAGCACGAAATTCCGCGCTAGGTGTGAACCGGCAATCATCACGATCAACAAAGGGGGCTGAAATAGCCCCCTTACACTTTGCGTCGCGGGACTGCGGGTGACAATTCCTGAACCTCATATGAAAAATGAAAAAGGCGAACCGCAGAATATCGAATATCGAATATCGATTTTCTAAGGGTTGAACACTTGCATGAATCTTCGGGTGGCCGGATTAAAGAAAAAACTTGAACATCGAACATCGAACATTGAACGTCCAACATCGAATAATGAATTCTGTCAATTTAATATAACACCAAGCGAATTAATCCTTCGAAATTATTCAGATCAACTCTTCCGGTGTTGTTCAGTTAAAAAGACGAAGCGTAGCGTCATCACTATTGGACGTTCAATGTTGGGCGTTCGATGTTGGACGTTCGATGTTGGACGTTCATAAGTTTATTTTTGCTTGATCTTGCCGCCTTTAAGGCCGGCGGCTGGGGTGACACCGTCTGTTTCTTACGACCTATTTTCTATAAAATGCCGCAAGCGCCTAACCTTTAATCGCCTATCCATCATTCAATCAATTTCGACACCTTCTTCTCCTCCCCCAGCAGTCCCTGTGGCCGGTAGATCAATATTATCTCAAGCAGGATGCCGATTAGCAGAAAACGGATATACGGGGCTCTGGCCTTCAGGGTGTACGGCAGCAAATCGGTCATAAACTTGGTGCCGATCCAGATGCCCCAGATAACATAAGCTCCCAGGATGGCACCCTTATTGTTGCCGCTGCCGCCGGCCATCAACATGACCCAGATAATAAAGGTCCCGTAAAGCGGCGTGAAAACATCCGGTGATATGGCTTTGGTGTAATGGGCGTACAGGGCGCCGCCCACGCCCATGACCATGGCACCGAATACGAGAGACTGCATTTTGAAATAGAAAATATTTTTGCCGCTCATGGCGGCCGATACTTCATCTTCCCGAATTGCTCGCAGCACCCGCCCCCAGGGGGACCGAATACCCCGCTCGATCAACAGGTAAATAGTCAGCACAATGCAAATGATGATGACCAAATAGATGTAATTGTAGTGGCTGGGGTCCACCAGGCCTTGCAAGGGCTGGGGCAGTCCCATTAGTCCGCGCGGGCCATTGGCCAGCCAATGTTCATTATTGAAGATCAGGCGAAAGGTTTCGGCAATTCCAAGGGTGGTGATTGCCAAATAATCTTCTCCCAGCCTGAGGGTCGGGATACCGATTAACAAAGCAATGATCCCGCACACGATTGCCGCCCCACATAATCCAAAGACAAACGGCAGGTTCAGACCGAAAATCTGCTGGACATACTGGGCATAGATGCCCGTGGGCTTTGGTGTCGTGATCATCGCGGTCGTATAGGCGCCAATACAAAAAAAGCCGGCGATGCCGATATTAAAAAGGCCGGTATAGCCCCACTGAATATTCAACCCCAAGCAAAATACGGCATAGATGCCGGCCATAATCGCCAGAGATACCAGATATGCAAGAATGCCGCTGAGTTCCATTATTCGCGCTTTCCTCCGAAAATCCCTTTGGGTCGGATTAACAAAATCAGAATCATGAAGATGAAAGCCACCGCCGGTTTATAAGTGGGCATCAGAAAAGCGGTGGAAACCTGTTGCGCCACACCGATCACCATGCCGCCGGCCAGCGCCCCCCACATGTTGCCGATTGTTCCCAGAATGGTGGCGGCGAAAAGTGGAATTAAAAAATTCCACCCCATATAAGGATGCAGCTGAACATCGATTCCGTAGAGAATACCGCCGGCCGCCGCCAGAGCCCCGCCGATGCCCCAGGTCAACATAATGACCCGTTCCGTATCGATGCCGGAGACCAATGCCAGTTCCATATTGTCGGCCGTGGCCCGCATGGCCTTGCCCATCTTTGATTTTTGCAGAAAAAAATGCAGCAGAAATACCAGGCTAAATACAACAATCAGAATCAAGATCTGATCCGGCCTGATCTTAATCCCCAAGGGCAGTTCCAGAGCCGGTCGCATCACTCCCGGCCGGTAAAACAGGGAATCTGCTCCCCAGAATATCAGGATCAGCATCCGAATGATAAAGGCCGCCCCCAGGGATGACATTGCCATAATCACGGCGCTGCTTTTCTTTGAACGCAGCTTTCGGTACAGGATCCGGTCTGCGGCAATGGCCAGACTCCCCACGATGAACATCGACAGTGGAAACGCGATCAGCATGCGCCAGCCAAAAGACAGTGACCCAAAGGTCGTGTCCGGCACGCCGATCCATGCCAGGAAACTGCTCGCAAAAAACAGCGCGACGTATGCACCGCAGGACATCAAATCACCATGGGCGAAGTTGGCAAACCGGATTATGCCGAAGACCAGGGTCAGACCAATGGCCCCCAGGGATATGATGCTCCCAAAGACAATTCCGTATATGATGAGTTCAAGCATTGGTCGAAGCCTATACTTGATCTATGTGATTAGCGGCAACATATAAACGACTTATTTTCCACGTTGCTGTGTACTTTGACGGTCACCCGCCTAGATACAACCTTCCGACCTCCTCATTGGCCAGCAGCGCTTGGCCGGCGTCATCCAGAACATTGCGTCCCATGGCCAACACATACCCGTGATCAGCCAATTGCAGAGCGTCCCTGGCGTTTTGCTCCACGATAACAATGGCCACGCCGGTGGCATTAATTTCACAAATTTTATCAAATATCATTTCCACCAGATACGGCGCCAACCCGGCAGACGGTTCATCCAGCAGCAATAGTTGAGGATCCAGCATCAGCGCTCGGCCCATGGCCACCATTTGCCGTTGTCCGCCCGACAGCTGGCCGGCTTTTTGTTTGCGCCGTTCACCTAAAATCGGGAACAGTTCGTAGATTTCTTCTATTCTCCGGCTGTAATCATCGCGGCGAATAAAAGCTCCCATTTCCAGATTTTCCTGAACCGTCAGGGACGGAAATACATTGTCGACCTGGGGGACATAACTGATTCCGCGGCGCGCGATCTTATCGGGCTTAAGACCCGTAATGTCGATTTCCTTCAACACGATGCTGCCGTGTTTCGGCTTCAGTAGACCGAAAATAGTTTTCAACAGGGTTGACTTGCCGGCCCCGTTGGGTCCGATGATGGTTACGATTTGATTGGAATCCACCTGGATAGCGACATCGTGTAAAATATCAACCTCGGTATAGCCGGCCGTTATGCCATCGGCTTTTAGAATGATCATCGGTATTGTCCACCCAGATAGGCCTCAAGGACCTGCTCATTCGATTTAATTTCATCAGAAGTCCCTTCGGCCAGTTTTTTCCCTTCGCTCATCACGATAACCGGATCGCAAAGATTCATAACCAAATCCATATCGTGTTCGATGAGCAAAAAGGTAATCCCCTTTTCCTGGCGTAGCGTTTCAATATTGGCGATCAGCTTTTTCATTAAGGTCGGATTAACACCGGCGCCCGGTTCGTCGAGCAACACCATGATCGGATCCGCCATCATACTTCTGGCAATTTCCAACAGTTTTTTTTGCCCACCGGACAATGAACCGGCATATTCATCCTTAAGATCGATCAATTCGACGAATTCGAGGAACTCCAGTGCCTTTTGCATGATCTGCATCTCCTGATGCCGCACCGCAGCCGGTCTGAACCACGTGTTCCAGATTTTTTCTCCAATCTGGAGCCCAGGCATGATCATCAAATTCTCAAGCACCGTCATCTGTGAAAATTCACGGGTTATCTGAAAGGTCCGGTAGATTTTCTTGCGGAATATTTGGTGGGGGGACAGGCCGCCGATGGATTGCCCCTGGAAAAAGATTTGGCCGCCGTCGGGTTTGTGATGGCCCGTAATAATATTGAAAAGTGTGGTCTTGCCGGCACCATTGGGTCCGATGAGGCCGGTGATGGAGCCCGCCTTGACTTCAAGCGAACAGTTATCCACCGCTTTGAGGCCTCCGAAACTTTTTTCGACACCCCTCAGTTCAAGCATGGAATCCTCCCGTGCACACGAGTATAAAAGGCAACTAACGGCATCTACGCGCGGGTACCATTTATGCGTCGACCTGTCGGCAAGGGTCCGAAGGTTTTCTGCCTTGGCTGGATTCGACGTCCCCACTTCAAATTGCTTGCAGCGTAATTAAACGGACAGATAGGTAAAGTTGATGGAGCACAAATTGAGAGCAGTATGTCCCGGTTTCGGAAGAGATTCTGAAAAGCGATCATCAAGCACCGATTGGAAACTCAGGTCAGATTGAGCTTGTTGCAGCCTCTTTGAACAAGGCACGCACCCCTGAATGAAATTCAATGATTGATTTATTCTAGAAACTACAAAGCGGCAACGAAGTCAAGAAAAAAGATGGATCCCTTTTCAATTGAGGTGATAAATGCTAATACCTAACCCGGATAAACCGGAAATACGAAACTCGAATTTCGGATTTAATTAGATGTGCTAGTGGTCTTCGGCCGAAAAAAAAGTGAAACTGCGAAAACAATTCAAAATGTTGGACTACAGTGGCTCAATGGTTAAATTCGATTTGAGTTTTTCCACACGAAGCGGCGCTGTCGGCAACACCGTCTGCCTCTTGTTGCTGGTGTTTGTTTTATTTTCCTGCGCCACCCGTCATCACCCGCCATTCACGACCAAGCCGCCCCAGCAAAGAAGTCTGTTGGCGTATGAAAAGCGCCTTCATTCGGCAGTGGCGGCATCACCGCATCTGACGATGGAAGCCATCGGTCAGGTGGCTTATCCAGATTTTCAGGCCAAGCTGCATAGGATTCATTTTCAAGCGGTGCCATCCCCTGCATATCGGGTCTTGGTCAATGCGGCCATACACGGGAATGAACCCGCCGCAGCCGAGATGGCCGCACAATTGGTGGAATATTTGAGCAAGGCGCCGGATATATACAAAAGCATGGCAGTTGATATTATCCCTTTGGTAAATCCCTGGGGCTGGGTTCACGATATCCGGTATAATCAGGCAGGCATCGACATCAACCGTGATTTTGCCAGCTTTAAATCACAAGAAGCAAGACTTATCAAAGCACTCCTGGAGGGCAGGCGCTTTGATCTGATGGTGGATTTGCACGAGGATCCGCGCGCCCGCGGCTTCTATTTATACCATTACGCTCTGGCTGACAAAAGCGTCAGTGAAAAGATCATCGGCGTCATTCAGGATATGGGGTATCCCATTGAGCAAGATGTGAGCATGATCATTTTAAAGACCGAAAACGGCATCATAGATGCGCCCATGTGGGGTCTGCGGTACATGCGCCTGACCGGTCAGCTTAGTATTGCCAATTACTACCGTTTGAATAACAGCCAACGCGTGTTTACTGTGGAAACTCCGACCAGTATGGATTGGGAGGATCGTTTGGTCATGCAGAGGACCGCCTTGACCACGTTGTTCGAACAACGACCGAAGTGAATGACGAGAGACGAATGTCGAATGACGAATGATGGAATCGCTTCGCTCCAGTCGTTTTAAAATAGAAAGAATACATTATTCGATGTTCGATGTTGAACGTTCGATGTTCGACGTTCATTAGTTTCTTTTCTTCGATCAGACTGGACGCTCGCGGCCAGAGGCAACGCATGTATGAGAAAATGTCGTCATCCGTTCCCGAGTTAAAGCGCGTATTAAAGCTGCCGACCGTGGCCTTCATTGCCATAGGCTTTATGATCGGTGGGGGCGTATTTGTGTTTACCGGAATTGTTTACAAAATTGCCGGTCCCGCACTTCCGTTGGCCTATGGCCTGGCCGTTATTCCTGTTTTTATCAGTATGTTGCCTTTGGCCATGCTGGGATCGGCCGTCCCCGCCACCGGCGCCAACTACCGGTATCCCAGCCGAATGGTATCCCCGGGACTGGCATTTGTGGGAGTCTGGGTGTATGCCTGGGCTTCTTTTTTCGGGCAGATACCTTTATATGCACTGGGATGCGCCGAGTACGCCCGGGCATTAATGCCCTCCGTCCCGGCCGCACCTCTGGCAATCGTCCTGGTAACGTTTTTCTACGTTATCAATCTGCTGGGGATTAAACTGGCAGCACGCATACAGGGGGTTTTGGTCATTGTTCTTATATCAGCCCTGGTATACTTCGCCTACAGCGGAACCGTCGTCATCGACGCAGCCAATTTCGACGCCATCATGCAAAAAGGACCGTCCAACCTTCTGCTCGGCATGGCCCTGCTCACGTTTACTTATTTTGGCGCCAACGGCATTATCGAGCTGGGCGGCGAAATTGTCAATCCATCCCGGGTCATACCCCAGGCATTTTTTATCGCCTTGCCGGCGGTGATGCTGCTCTACCTGGCCGTGGCAACCGCGACCGTGGGAGCATTGCCCGGCAGCGTTCTATATCATGCGACCGAACCGCTGTTAAGGGTGGCCCGGGATACCACCAGCCGCAGCGGCTTTGTCTTTTTTACGCTGGGCGGCGCAGTGCTGGCTCTGATCACCACTTTAAACGCCCTGTTTATTATCGGCACCAAATCCCTGCTGATGATTGCCCGGGACAAACTCGTACCCGCAAAACTGGGGCAGTTGAATCAACGTTTCGGCACCCCCCATGTGTTTTTGACCCTGGCCTGGCTGCTTGCGGTTCTCGGTATTGTTTCCGGTTTTTCACTGACCACTTTGGCGTCGTACGCCGCACTGGGCGGCATGATCATTTTTTTTCCCGTCATGGTGGCATCGATAAGGCTACCGACCTTGTACCCGGAACACTACGAAAACGCCTGGTTTAGACTGAAAGGATTCTGGCTGTGGTTTTGTCCGATCGTCGGCACCCTCCTGATGGTTTTTTTCAGCCTCATCATTTTGACTGATTTAAAGTCAGCCTGGAAGATCGGCTGGTTTATGGCGTTTGTCGCATCCGGAATAATTTATTATCACTGGCGCAAACGATATCTGGCCCGCAACGGTATCCGTATTACAGCCTTGATCGGAGAGCAGCCTTAAGGCGGGTATTCCCAGGAATCATTCGAACCTAGTTCGCTTCGCTCACTATTGGAATAATGGAACAATGGAATTTCGGGTGTCAGGAAAACCAGGCGCTAAACCCTGATACCTGAACACTGACACCTGAAACCTTCTGTAACTTCCAACCTGTTGTCAGATAGACACCGTTAAGGACCTAAACCTGTAACGAAAGCCGGCGTGAATGCAGCAAATCCGGAAAGACTTGATTCTTTTACGCAAATACCCGGAACTGAACCGAAAGTTGCCGGCTATCGAACTGGGCAATTTCCCGACCCCGATTCACCGCCTGCAGCACATTGAAATTGATAATCTTTGGATCAAACGTGACGACCAAAGTTCCTCAGTTTATGGCGGCAATAAAATCAGAAAATTGGAGTTCATTCTGGCTGCAGCGCGCCGAAGAGGCGCCCGGCATTTGGTAACTCTGGGCGGCATCGGCACCAATCACGGTCTGGCAACCGCCATTTTCTGCGATCAATTGGGTATCCGCTGCACCCTGCTGCTGTTTCACCAGCCGGTCACGGATAATGTAAAGCTGAACTTGCTTCTACTCGGCAAATATAAGGCTAAACTGGTTTACCGAAAGACACTGTGGCGTGCTATGGTGAGCTACTACTTGCTTTACCGTTTCAAACACCCCGTTTCATATTTTGTATATCCGGGCGGTTCCAGCACCATCGGCACCATCGGCTATGTCAATGCCGCCTTTGAACTGAAGGAACAGATCGAGCAGGGGATGATGCCCGAACCGGAAGTGATCTTCTGCCCCGTCAGCTCCGGCGGCAGTCAGGCCGGACTGCATCTGGGGCTGCAGTTGGCCGGATTGAAAACCCGGGTGATCGGTGTGCGGGTGATGCCATCTCATCTGGGCCCCTTTCAAGCCTGCACGCCGAACACGGTTGCCAAACAGATAAAGCGTACATATGCATATTTAAAAAGAAGATGCCGGAATCTGCCGGCAATCGCCATCCGGGAGCCGATAATCGGAGCGGATTATTTGGGAAACGGCTATGGGGTACCCACCCGGGCCGGAAGTCAAGCCTATCAACTGATGCGCGCAAGGGAAGGCATCATTTTGGATCCGACTTACAGCGCCAAGGCATTTGCCGCCGTGCTGGAATACTGCCGCCGTCATCAGGCCGATCGAGGCCCGGTTTTATTCTGGAACACCTACAATTCGGTTGACCTGTCCAGCCAGGCCAAGCAGGTCGATTACCGGATTTTACCTGAGCCCTTGCATGGTTTTATCAAACAAAAGCCGGTCGATTTTTGAGCGGATCGGATTTTAGCTGTTTTGACGATGGCGGAAAAAAATAAAATAGATAGAATACCACAAATCTTCAATCTTCAATCTTCAATCTTCAATTCCGGCCTGTCCGGATTGGGTGAACGCCATGTTCAATAAAATTGACCTGTCCGCCGACGTCATCGTTGTCGGTTCCGGCCCCGGTGGGGCCAGCGTCGCCCGTGAGCTCAGCCGCCAGGGAAAAGACGTCCTCATCTTGGAGCGGGGTTACGACCACCGCCACAAATTCTACTACGGCACCTATCTCGGGGCCATGCGATACTCGGACCGCATGAGCCTGCTGTTTACCCAGGAAGGTCTGAACATCATCGCTCCCATCATGGTCGGCGGTGCCACCAGCATGTACTGCGGATGCGCCGCCGATCCGCCAGACTGGCTGAAGGCCAATTACAAGGTCGACATCACTGCTGAGATCAAAGAGACCAAAGCGGAATTGGACATCCAGCCGCTGCCCGAAGATCTACGCGGTGAAGCTTCCACTCGAATCGCCCGGGCCGGGCAGGCCCTGGGATATGACTGGTTTGCCCAACCCAAGTTCATGCAGCCGGCCAGAAGTCACCGCCCGGGCAACGGTTTTCGCTGCGGGGCCAACTGCATGCTGGGCTGTCGTTGCGGGGCCAAATGGAACGCCGCCGAATGGATCGATGAGGCGGTGGCAGCCGGCGCTCGGATAAAAGAAGGTGCTCGAATCCAGGCCGTCAACATCGAAAACGGCCGGGTCGGCGCCCTGGAGGGCAGGCTCGGCGGCAAGTTGTTCAGGGCCCGCGCCAACCTGGTGGTATTGTCGGCCGGCGGCCTTGGCACCCCCCGTATATTGCAGAACTCCGGACTGAGCGCGGCCGGCATCGGCATGACCATGGACACGACCGTCATGGTTTACGGCGCCGGCCCCGACAGGGGCACCGGCAAGGAACCCCCCATGACATGGTCCTGGGAAAACGAAGAAGCCGGATATTTGCTGAGCACCCTGACCGATCCTTGGCTGTTGTATCCCCTGGCAGCGGCGCGCAAAGGGATCGGCCCGGCGTTCAACTGGCTGCGTTGGAACAAAATGCTGGGTGTTATGATAAAGCTAAAAGATGATATTTCAGGGGGAATCTATCCGGACGGCAAGATTCGCAAGCCCCTGACAGCCGGCGATAGGTCGAGATTAAATGATGCCTATGAAGTCTGCCGGCGGATTTTGGTTGAGGCCGGCGCCAAAAAATCCAGTATTTTCATGCGGCCGCTGATCGGTACCCACCCCAGCGGCACGGTGCGAATCGGAGATCTGGTGGACACCAACCTGCAAACAGAAATTGACGGCCTGTATGTCTGCGATGCCAGTGTTTTCCCCGAAGCGCTGGACCGTCCCACCGTGTTGACGATAATCGGCCTGGGCAAACGCCTGGCGAAGCACTTGATGAATAAACCGAGTTAGATGGATTTGAGAGAGAATTAGCTATGACCACTTTAGTCACCGGTGCTAGCGGCTACATCGGATCGGCCGTGGTGCGCGAGCTCCTGAGCATGGGACACGACGTGCGCTGCCTGGTGCGGGATACAAGCAGAATACAGAATTTTGATGGTCTGCGTGTCGAGCTTAGCTGCGGAGATATCAGCGATATCGCATCCGTGCGCCGCGCCATAAATGGCTGCAATGCTGTATTACAACTGGCTGCGTTATATGCCAACTGGCTGCCTGATCCCGGGTTGATGTACCGGATCAACGAGGAGGGCACCCGCAATGTCATGCAAGCCTGCCAGGATGCCGGTATTCGCAAAATCGTGTATTGCAGCTCGGTTGCTGCGCTGGGGGCGCACGGCAATACCCCGGCGGACGAAGAAGCCGTATTCAACTTGAATTCTACCAAGGATCATTACTATATCTCCAAATACCGTGCCGAGCAGATCGTTTTGCAATACATCCGCCGGGGACTGCCGGTTGTCATCGTCAATCCGAGCAACCCGGTCGGCCCGCGCGACATCGGCCCAACCCCGACCGGCGCCCTGATCATCAATATTCTCAAAAAACGCATTCCGGCTTTCGTGGACGGCGGCATCAACCTGATCGATGTCACGGACTGCGCCCGGGGTATGGTTACAGCCCTGGAAAAGGGTCGGATCGGCGAAAAATACATTCTCGGCAATACCAATATCAGCATCAAAGCCTATTTCGATCTGATCGTAAAAGTGGCCGGCAGAGGCCTGTCACCCGTCATCAGGCTGCCGGCGTGGCTCGCGGTGAATTCGGGTTACGGCTATCAGTTGTTGGCCCGGATAACCGGAAAAGCCCCCATCACCAGCGCATCCTGGGTGCGGGTGGGCAGCCACTATTCCTGGTGGGATTGCACCAAGGCCAGAACGGAACTGGATCTCGGGCAGCGTCCCATCGAAGAGAGCATCGGGGAGGCCGTCAGATGGTTTGAGGAAAACGGTTATATCTGATGGCTGGTCCGTGCGTATCGGCGCGGGAGGATTATGGGGTGGTTCGGCTGGGTGTGGACTAAACGCCGCGGTCTGTTAGCCTTCTATGCTTCGCGAAAAGACGCGACGGCGCCGTTGCGGCGTTATCAATCGACGCAGGAAAGCGGCCTTTAGACAGTTACCAACTCAGTTTTGTGCAAATTGTGCTAAACAATTGTTGGCATCTTTGTAAAGCACTAACAATCAAACATTTACAAAGATTTGAATTGAATTCAACTTTGTCACGACGGTAATTTTGTTTGAGACATTTGAATTTTGGAATTTCGGATTTGTTTCGTATTTCGATTTTCGAGTTTCGTATTTCCGGTTTATCCGGGTTAGGTAAAGTTTAATTAAGAAATAAATTACCCAAAATTATTACCTTTCTTGCACAAAAAAAAGCGTTTACAACCTATCATGATGTTTCACTCTATCAACCGATTTTAAAAGTTATTGATCTTATTAATAAAATATTCTCATACCTTAAAAGTCATCCAAACTATGAAAACAGGCCGAATTTTTGCATTAAGCTCTTGATGGATTAAGAGGATAGTGGATAGAGGTTTTCTTCCAATTTGTATGTTGTTCCTTTCTCAAACAAATCTCAAAATAATAGCGTAAAATCAAAAAATTGCGTATTTCATTCTCGGATTATGCGTATTTACTCATCTGGTGGGATTCTGAATAGAGCAATTCGCCTTAATACTTGTCTAGACCTGCGCTTTCAATTACTCGGCCGTCCTAGTCATTGAAACTGGCCATGTCCCATGTAGCGCTAGACAGTCATCAAATATTAAAGTAGGCCTACACCACTTCTTTCACCGTGAGAGAATGAACCCTGAAATACCTAACGATAAATCTCAATTTCCTTCCTCGGGTATACGACTCGAGATTTGCCATTCAGCTGTTTCCAGCATTTATAGCCAAAATCTAACTTTAAATTCGATTAGCTACAGTCCGATATCGTTTGATCAATTACGAGCCTATCTACCAAAATAAGGTAGACTGCATAGTTAACTGCAATTAGAAGATTTTTTTCCACAACGCCAATTCATCATGATTGCTGCAAATACGCTTTAGTGCTGATTGTGCCTTATTTTGGCAGATAGGCTCGATCAATTATTTTTATGCGCCATATGAGGGGGGAGACATGGGGAATAAGAAGTTAGTAAAAAAGGCCTTTCGTGTATCAGTCTATGGGTTTATTTTTTTGAGCATGGCGTTCGGCTTGCCGATCGCGACCCAAGCTGCCGCGCCTGATAATTGCCCGGCCGAGATGATTTCTTACTGGAAACTGGATGATAATTTCGGGCAACCATATGCAGATACTTATGGCACTAACGAAGCGACTTGCACCAGCTGTCCTGCAGCCACGGCCGGCCTTGTGGGAGATGCACTGCAGTTTGATGGAATTGATGATGAGGTGGATGTCAATTATGATGATCCGTTTGACTGGGAGGCAACGGATGAATTCTCCATTGAATTCTGGATGAAGACCGAACCGACGAGCACCTGCTCCGGCAATGAGGTCATCGTGGGAAGACAGGGCCCAACTCATCCAAACCCACACTGGTGGGTCGGATGTTCCAATGGAGGAAATCAAGCCATTTTTGTCCTGCTCGATCAAAGCGGCGGTGACGGCGGCAACGGAATCTGGCCGGCTGCCGGTACAGATATCACCGACGGCAACTGGCATCATATCGCAGCGGTAAAAGATGCCACCCATATTCATCTCTATGTAGACGGTGTCGGCACCTCTGTGGATAAATCATATTCAGCCGGATTTGACTCCACAACGCCCCTGAATATAGGGTACTTGAATTTGAGCGGCCACTACCGCTACACTGGAAGCCTCGATGAAATCGCAATCTACGATAAGGCATTAGCAGCGACTGAGATCCAGCAGCATCACGCCGATGGGTTGTCCGGATTCGCGTATTGTCAGGTATCATCGACGGCAGACACCGACAACGACGGCATAATGGACGGTGTTGAGGGCGCTGCCTCCTGTTGCCTGGATCCCAATGATGACGATACCGATGACGATGGTATTCTGGACGGCAATGAGGATTCCAGCCATGACTGTGCAATAGATCCCGGTGAAACTGATCCATGTGACATAGATTCAGATGGCGATGGTATTCTGGACGGAACTGAAGTCGGATTGGCGGCCCCGCAGGGGCTCGACACCGATCTCGCAGATTTTGTAGCGGACGCCGACGGCGGCGCGACGACGACCAATCCGCTCAATGCCGACACCGACGGTGACGGTGTTGACGATGGCGTCGAGGACGCCAACCAAAATGGTGCGGTTGATCCCGGTGAATCAGATCCGGCGGTCAATGAAAATTGCACGGCAGGCATGATTGCCTACTGGAAGCTGGACGAGACCGACGCAAGCACCGTTTTTTCCGATAGTTACAACGGCCATGACGGAGATGGGTCGGCATCGCCGCCTTTATTTATTGCGGACAGTATCGTGGGCGCCGCGCAGTTCTTTGACGGCACGGACGACCGCATTCAGATACCATCTTCTACAGACTTTGACATTGCCGTTGACGGCAGTTTCTCAGCATTTACCTGGTTTAAAAAAACAAGTGATTGCGGCAGCAATCAGGGCAGCCAAAATGAAGTTATGATTAATAGAACCTTCCCGGGCCAGCATGGCTCTAATACCTGGTGGTTTGGCTGCCATACAAACGACCAGCTCGTTGTTATGTTCTTCCCTGCGTTGAAAGAATCAGGCGGCGATGACGGCATAGTCTATTCAGGTGTGACCGTCGACGACGGAGAATGGCACTATGGCGGCTGGGTATATGATGGTGACGCCAACGAGCTCCGATTGTATTTGGATGGTCAACTGAAAGGCATTGATTCAATCAATTTGACCGGAGACTTTAATTCTACCAATCCCTTATGCATCGGCGGCTATGATGTCGATGGGAGCTGCGACACCTATGAATACCAGGGTATCCTCGATGAAGTCGCCATCTATAATTACGCTTTGACCGCCCTCGAAATTCAACAGCAATACGTCAACGGTCAAGCCGGTTTCGGTTATTGTGAACCAGTGGCACCACAAATCGTTTCTGCGGCGGCATTAGAGGCCACCGTCGGTCAGCTTTACGTATATGATGTGGAGGCCGTCGGCAACCCGGCGCCGACTTACGCGTTGACCCAGAACCCGCCGGAGATGGCGATCGATCCGCCCACAGGTCTGATTGAGTGGACACCCACGGGTACCGGTGATTTTGATGTTTGTGTTGACGCGAGCTACGATTTAGCAATCGATACGCAATGTTTCACCATCAGTGTAGCCGGTGCGGGAGATTGCCCGGCCAAGATGGTCTCTTTCTGGAAGTTGGATGAAACCGGAACGCCCACCAGCTTTGGGGATATTCACGGTACCAACGACGGGACTTGTGCGGGTGCGGACTGTCCGACACCTGCTGCCGGTATCATCAATGGCGCTATGGATTTTGATGGTGGTGACGAAATTTACGTCAGTGATGACCCGTCACTTCATTTTACAGCCACAGATAGTTTTACGGTTGAAGTCTGGATTAAAACCAACCAGGTCATGACCGGCAACAAAGTATTTATCGGAAAGCATTTGAACAGCGGTGAAGCATATTGGTGGTTCGGCGGCACCGGCTCAGATGGAACGGTTGAATTTGAATTTTTGGATTCTGACGGCGTCGGCGCGCATTTGAGTACCGCCACGAGCGTCAACGATGATGTCTGGCACCATCTTGCCGCTGTGGTTTCAAGGGGTAGCAACACAGTGACGGTCTACATCGACGGTGTATCGAAAGTTTCTGAAACATATTCTTTCACAGGAGATTTTACGAGCACGAGAGATCTGCACATCGGTCACTATCTCGGCAGCTACAACTATGACGGATTGTTGGATGAGGTTGCGGTTTACCGGAGGGCGCTGTTGGCCGACGAGATTGAAGCGCATTTCAACAACGGTGTCGGAAAAGGATATTGTGAGCCGTCAACGGACTTTTGTTTGAGCGGAACGGATGCATATTATCCTCTGGACGAACCGGCGGCGCCGTATACCGATAAATTTGGCGGTGATGATGCAGACTGCAGCAACTGCCCGACTGCCGTATTGGGTATTGTCGGCGACGCCCAACAGTTCGACGGTGTTGATGATGAGGTCACTATTCCCGATGATGCATCCACTGCCTATTTTGATTGGGCTCAAACTGACAGTTTTTCGGTTGAGTACTGGATGTGGACCGATCAAAGCACTTCGGGCAACAGGGTTATCGTGGGCCGCGATGGTGGACCGACAAACCTGCACTGGTGGATAGGATGCGACGACAGCGGCAAGGTACGGTTTCAATTGCGAGATACCACCGGCAATGGACTTTACCTCGGTAACAAAGGCCCCGTGCTAAATGACGGCATGTGGCACCACATCGTTGCCGTAAGGCAATATGTCGACGGTGAACCAAGCATAAACAGTCGCAACCAAATATATGTGGATGGCGTTTTAATCGATGAGGGCACCTATAATTATGGCGCCGGTTTCGAGGAAATTGTTGGCGTAAACGTTGGCTACATCTTGCTAAGTCACAACTACCGTTATGCGGGCCGTGTCGATGAGCTTGCATTTTACGATAAGGCCTTGACCGAGGCTGAAATTCAGCAGCATTTCATCAACGGACTGGACAACTATGGTTCCTGTGAAGCGGTGGCGCCTCAGATCGTGTCTGTCGAGGCAACCGATGCCACCGTCGGCCAACTGTACATCTACGATGTCAATGCCCTGGGCAATCCGGGGCTGACATACGCTTTAACCCAGGCTCCGGCAGGCATGACCGTCGATCCGCTTATTGGATTGATTGAGTGGATACCCACAGGCGTCGGTGATTTTAATATTTGTGCCGAAGCAACCAACGGCAATGAATCCGATACCCAATGTTTCACCATCAGGGTGGCCGGACCGGCAGGATGTCCTGCCGGCATGGCCCACTACTGGAAGTTGGATGAGACAGTAGGCAGCATTTTTACGGATGTTTTCGGAGGCACCGACGGCACCTGCACGGATTGTCCGGCAAGGACGGACGGTATCCTCGGCAGCGCCAGAGGTTTCAACGGAAGTTCCAATGAGATCAATGTCCCCGATGACGGCAGTTTTGATTGGCAGGCGACCGATGAATTTTCCATCGAACTATGGATGAAAAGGCCGCTGCCTCAGCCGATCCCCGAAAATGACGTTATAATCGGCCGAGATGACCCGGGCAGTAATCTGCATTGGTGGGTGGGTATCAACAAGGCAGGCTATCCGATTTTTGTTCTGCTTGATCGAAACGGCGGTAATGGAGGCAACGGCAACTGGGCCGTCGGAGATACGGATATAACCAATGATCAGTGGCATCATATCGTAGCGGTAAAAGATGCCACCCATATCCGAATATATGTTGACGGTGTAGAAAAATCGCAAGTGGCCAAGTCATACGTCAACGGCTTTGACGGCAACGTTCCGCTTAACATCGGATGGCTAAGCCTGGATAAAAAATACACCTTTGACGGCAGCGTTGATGAAGTATCTTTGTACAATCGAGCGCTGACTTTAGACGAGATTCAGGGGCATTACAATGAAGGCGCCGGGAGAGGATACTGTTCACCGTCAACACCGCCGGCCGATGTCGATTTGATCTCGTACTGGAGACTCGATGAAGACGCACCCTCTTTTTACGAAGACGTAACCGGGACCAACGATGGCGGATGCCGCGCACCGGACAAATGTCCCGTTCCGACGGCGGCTGGTAAACTCGGCGGCGGCCAGGTCTTTGATCGTGCATCGCAATCGGGTATCAATGCGCCCGCGCAAGATTTCAACTGGGGTAATGCCGATAGTTTTACCGTTGCTTTCTGGATGAAAAAAGAAAGCGCATGCGCCGGTACGGCAATAAGTGACAACGAAGTCATTGTCGGCCGTGACGATGTCAATTCGAATTTGCACTGGTGGGTCGGTGTGGGATGCTATTCGACCTATCCGCAACAGGGCGGAGCCGCATTCAACCTGATCGACACTAACACCGGTGAAGCAAACACGGCTATTTATGGCGAGACAAATCTGACCGATGGAAAATGGCATTTCGTTGTTGCCCAGAGAGACGGTCAGCGACAGGAAAACCGCTTATATGTGGATGGAAAGTTGGAAAGCAAGATCAGCCTCTCCTATAGTGATGGATTTGATTCGACAACGGAGCTGGTCAATATAGGCTGGTTGAATCTCAATCCGAACTATTACTACTCAGGTATACTTGATGAGGTTGCTATATATAATAGTGTCCTTTCCGAACCGGAGATTCGATTCCTCTATTACCTTGGACGTGATTACCGTGATCGCTGCAGTTCACCAATAAGAGTAATGGAACTGGGTGACTCAATCACGTACGATAATTATAGCGGTGATCCGCGGCCGGCCGGCCTCAGAACCGGCTACCGCAGTCATCTCTGGTGGATGTTGACTGATGCCGGATACCATGTCGATTTTGTCGGAAGTGTCGTGGCAGGCCAAAATTATATCCCGGCCTTTGATCCGGACAATGCCGGTTACCCCGGCGCCACTGACGACCAGATTGCCGGTCTGCTGGACACGGGCGTCAGCCCCAAACCCGGCTATCCGGGCACCCCTGCCCCGGGGGGGCCGTATCTGGATTACTACCAGCCCGATGTCGTCCTGCTTCACATCGGAACAAATGGATTGTGCTCAAGTGGACCTGCCTGCGCGGATGCTGTTGCAAGCATTTTGGATGAAGTTGACGAATACGAGCTTCGAGCCGGCAAGGACGCGATTGTTTTGCTTTCACGCATCATAGCCCGTCAGGGCGATAACTGCTCTGGAGACACAGGCACGATTTTCAATACTTCGACCAACACTTCAACCTCCGCCTACAACAACTACGTCGAAGATATGGTGTTGAACCGTATTGCCGGCGGTGACGCGGTTGTTCTGTTGGATATGGAGTGTGGTGCGAACATCAACTATTCGACTGATATGATCGACACCCTGCATCCGACCGATGCGGGCTATGCCAAGATGGCCGGCGTGTGGATGAATGGCAACAGTCATGCAGATGCGCTGGGTCTGACCGACATTCTGCCGGTCTGCGGACCACCCGAACCGGCCCAGCCGGTAGTAACGTCCGAACCGCCGCTTCAAGCCTACACTGGCTGGTACTATCAGTATGATGTCGAGGCTGATGGGTATCCGGCGCCCGAATATCGATTGGCGGCATCACCCGCGGGCATGACCATCGATCCAGCGAGCGGGCTCATTACCTGGCTAGCCGGTGCTATCGGCGATTATAATGTAATCGTTGAGGCCTTCAACTCTGAAGCTGCCGTTCCTCAGGAGTTCACAATCCACGTTGCGGAGGCCCCTCCCTGTCCGGACGATATGGCCCATTATTGGAAATTGGATGAAGTCAGCGACGGGATGTATAATGATTTGGTCAGTGGCAATAGTGGTGAGTGTGCAGGCAGTTGCCCGGCACCGGAAATAGGAATTGCCAGTGGTGCACAGGTGTTTAATAGAGGCACCGGCACCGGAATAAATGTACCGCCTGACGCTTCATTTGACTGGGGGGGCGCCGATAGCTTTTCCATTGAATTTTGGATGAGAAAGGATCCCGGTATTGAAACGTGCTCCGGCTCAGACACCGACGCCAACGAAGTCATAATTGGCCGGGATGATGCGACCAGCCAACTGCATTGGTGGATTGGTATCGGATGTAATACGAGCTACCCAATACAAGGCGGGGCGGTCTTCAACTTGATTGATACGAACGCCGGCGAAAGCGGTACAGCCGACATCTCCGGACGTGTCGGCACCAGCATCTACGGTTCGAGGAATCTTGTCGACGGCGCATGGCATCATGTGGTGGTGGTGAGGGATGGCGCTGCCCACCGTCTTTTTGTCGACGGTATTCTTGAAGACTCCATGACGTTGGCATACAGTCATGGATTCGACTCGGCATCGGCTCCCATAAACATTGGCTGGCTGAATCTCAGTGGGGGATTTCGGTTTTCAGGGTCGCTGGATGAGGTCGCTGTCTACAACAGAGCATTGGAACTCGATGAAATTCAACAACATGCCAGCAAAGGCCAATGCGGCAAGGGCTACTGTGAACCGGCGGAACTGGTTGATGTACCGGATGTCACGGGAATGCCCAGGGCAGATGCGGAAGCGGTTATCGTTGCAGCTAAATTGAGAGTCGGCACGGTAATCCCAATCCCCAGTGAAACCATACCGGCCTGGGAAGTAATCAGTCAGAATCCGGCTGCCGGAATTCAACTACCCGACTGCTCTGCTGTAAATCTCGTCATTTCGGCAGGTGATGTTGCATCCTTTCAAAGTTTCGAAGAATATGCAGCCGGGACCGATCCGCCGGAGTGGATGGATACCGGCGCCAACAACAGCCTGGTGGAAGATGACAGTCTATTTAAAGTGTATGATGTCGGGGGCCAGAAGGCTTTTGGCACCGCCTCGAGTTTGACGAACATTCATTCCCATTATGTGGCTGCAGCCTATGATGCGGCCAATGGATTTATATTTACCGGCCGCCTGCGCAAGAGCGCAGCCAACAGCAGCATCGGGATGACTTTTTTGAGCGACTATTCGAACTCGGACACCTATCACCGCCTGCGCAGCTATAGCAATAGCAGCTTGCACCTGTCTCCGCACCCGCACGGCACAGCGGTGGCCGGTGATACCGACAGCGGCGTCATTCCAACAGCCAATACCTGGTATATGTTTAAGATTGAGGTAATCGATACCGGCAGCCGCACGGAGATTCGGGCCAACATCTGGGCGGAGGGTTCTGGAGAGCCGGCCGACTGGCAGATCGAAGCCTACGATGACAGTCCGACCCGACTGACAGTTGGCGCCATTGGGGTTTGGAGCATGGGTCCGGGCAGCAAATACTGGGATGATCTGGCAGTAGAAATGCTGGCGCCTGTCAACCGGCAGCCCGTCGCCAACTGCACCGTCAATCCGTTGTCCGGAGCAGTACCCCTATGGGTTGATTTAGACGGTTCGTCATCTTATGACCCGGACGGTTCAATTGTGCTGTATGAATGGGATTTTGAGGGAGATGGTGTTTATGAGTGGAGCAACCCGGCTTCCGGGATTACTGGATACAATTATGATTCTATCGGAACCTACAATGCCGCCCTTAGGGTCACCGACAATGAGGGAGCCACAGGTACGGTGGCGGTCACAGTGACAGTGTCCGAGGCCAACGAGCCCGCCAGGATCGAATCCCACCCCAGTGGTTTGGAGGTTACCGAGGGCGAGGCGGCGACATTTGTTGTGGTGGCTGCGGGCACAGAACCTCTAAACCATCAATGGCAGCGCCGCAACGGCACGGACTGGGAGGTTATCGACGGTGCCACCGGTTCGTCCTACACAATATCTGAGACGATATTCCCTGAGGACAACGGCGCTTCTTTCCGTTGTTTTGTATCCAACGCTGTTGATCTGGCGGGTGTGTACAGCAACGAGGCTATATTGACGGTTGCTGAGTCTCCCTATGATTATTTTAACAATTTTAACAGCTATGCAGCCGGGACCGATCCGCCGGGGTGGATGGATACCGGCGCCAACAACAGCCTGGTGGAAGATGACAGTCTATTTAAAGTGTATGATGTCGGGGGCCAGAAGGCTTTTGGCACCGCCTCGAGTTTGACGAACATTCATTCCCATTATGTGGCTGCAGCCTATGATGCGGCCAATGGATTTATATTTACCGGCCGCCTGCGCAAGAGCGCAGCCAACAGCAGCATCGGGATGACTTTTTTGAGCGACTATTCGAACTCGGACACCTATCACCGCCTGCGCAGCTATAGCAATAGCAGCTTGCACCTGTCTCCGCACCCGCACGGCACAGCGGTGGCCGGTGATACCGACAGCGGCGTCATTCCAACAGCCAATACCTGGTATATGTTTAAGATTGAGGTAATCGATACCGGCAGCCGCACGGAGATTCGGGCCAACATCTGGGCGGAGGGTTCTGGAGAGCCGGCCGACTGGCAGATCGAAGCCTACGATGACAGTCCGACCCGACTGACAGTTGGCGCCATTGGGGTTTGGAGCATGGGTCCGGGCAGCAAATACTGGGATGATCTGGCAGTAGAAATGCTGGCGCCTGTCAACCGGCAGCCCGTCGCCAACTGCACCGTCAATCCGTTGTCCGGAGCAGTACCCCTATGGGTTGATTTAGACGGTTCGTCATCTTATGACCCGGACGGTTCAATTGTGCTGTATGAATGGGATTTTGAGGGAGATGGTGTTTATGAGTGGAGCAACCCGGCTTCCGGGATTACTGGATACAATTATGATTCTATCGGAACCTACAATGCCGCCCTTAGGGTCACCGACAATGAGGGAGCCACAGGTACGGTGGCGGTCACAGTGACAGTGTCCGAGGCCAACGAGCCCGCCAGGATCGAATCCCACCCCAGTGGTTTGGAGGTTACCGAGGGCGAGGCGGCGACATTTGTTGTGGTGGCTGCGGGCACAGAACCTCTAAACCATCAATGGCAGCGCCGCAACGGCACGGACTGGGAGGTTATCGACGGTGCCACCGGTTCGTCCTACACAATATCTGAGACGATATTCCCTGAGGACAACGGCGCTTCTTTCCGTTGTTTTGTATCCAACGCTGTTGATCTGGCGGGTGTGTACAGCAACGAGGCTATATTGACGGTTGCTGAGTCTCCCTATGATTATTTTAACAATTTTAACAGCTATGCAGCCGGGACCGATCCGCCGGGGTGGATGGATACCGGCGCCAACAACAGCCTGGTGGAAGATGACAGTCTATTTAAAGTGTATGATGTCGGGGGCCAGATGGCTTTTGGCACCGCCTCGAGTTTGACGAACATTCATTCCCATTATGTGGCTGCAGCCTACGATGCGACCAATGGATTTATATTTGCCGGCCGCCTGCGCATGAGCGCAGCCAACAGCGGCATCGGGATGACTTTTTTGAGCGACTATCCGAACTCGGACACCTATCACCGCCTGCGCAGCTATAACAATAGCAGCTTGCACTTGTCTCCGCACCCGCACGGCACAACGGTGGCCGGTGATACCGACAGCGAAGTCATTCCAACAGCCAATACCTGGTATATGTTTAAAATTGAGGTAATCGATACCGGCAGCCGCACGGAGATTCGAGCTATCATTTGGGCGGAGGATACCACTGAACCGGCCGACTGGCAGATCGACGCCTACGATGACAGTCCGACCCGACCGACAGTTGGCGCCATTGGGGTTTGGAGCATGGGTCCGGGCAGCAAATACTGGGATGATCTGGCAGTGTTGCCTTTGACCCCCTAAGCTTATCGTGCCAAATACAAGAAAATTCTGCAATGTGTTCAAGAGACAGCGCTTTTGCGAACAGCCATATTGAGCTTTCTCGCTCCGCGGATTTTGAAGACGCATACTTATTTTTGTGACGATAGAAGTGGTTTCAAAACCACTCCCGAATACGGGCAAGTCTCAGAGCGCGTCCAAAATTAGAACATCTTTTGTAAATTTGAACTTTTGATCATATCGATGTTCAATTGAACCCATACACATATCAATGATTCTGACTTTGTAAATATAAGTCCTGAAGGAATAACACATACGTTTATCAAATTCCTCCTGTTTTACAATACTATCTTGAAGAAAATCATCCAAGACTGGAAATAATTGCCAAGGGCTTCCTGAGGCCTCCCGCTCAGCGGGAGGAGCGTTCACTGTGTTAGATCGTGCCGCAAGGTTGACTTTGATATAAAAATGCTAAGAATAACAGTTAGCCTCAGCTAACTTTCAGACACAAAATTTTGTTATTGAATCAGGTTCCAATCGTGCAACATCGACTCACACCCAGTCAGGAAAACTACTTAGAGCATATTTTGAACAGATCCTTGGAGGGGCAGATCCGAGTCAGGGACCTGGCGAAATCAGTTGGGGTAAAACTCCCCAGCGTAACCCGTGCGGTTCAAAAACTGGTGGATGCCGGCATGGTCAGGCACGAGACTTACGGCAAAATTGAGATAACCGAGGCCGGCAGAAACGCCGCACAGTCGATTACCATGAGGGACGACTGTTTGAGCCGATTTTTAAAGGATGTCTTAGGCCTGTCCGATGTTCAGGCGCAATCCGAGGCCTGTCGGATTGAACATGTCATCAGTGATGATGTAATCCAACGCCTTGAAATCCTGGTAAATCATCTATCAGCTTCAAAAGAATGGAAAGCTGCGTTAAAGAGTGAACTCGGCAGCTTGAACGCCCGTAAAGATCCAATCAAGCGGGTCGAAATCGGAAAAACCAAACCGCATGCCTGATTCGGTAAAACGTGGCCTGGGCAGTGATTTTTAGTTGTTGAAAGGATAATAGAAAATGAATATCGGTTTCGTCCCCGCCCTCGATGCGGCGGTTGTCATTTGCTTTGCCATTTCATTTATCGGTTTCAAATTCATACCAAGCAAGCACCACATCATCTTCAGCCCGGATCATAAGGATATCAAGCTGTTGAAATTCGGATCATTCTTTTTTGGACTTGGCTTAGTTCTTCTTGCCTTTCAACTTGTTATTAGACTGGTACACTGAAATATTATCTTCTTGATTCCTCCTTTACATTTCAGGCAATAGGAGACCGAAAATATGCACATGGTAATCGGGTTTATACTTGCAGCGTTATTAAAGAAAAAAAAGGCCGGGTATGCCCTGCCGATTATCCCGGGAAAATTTGAAATCAGCCATTCGATGCCGGGCCGAATCCGATTTCGTATCCCCTTTCTCGAGACCGCTGCCGATTCGCAGATCGAAACCTTAAGAAATGAATTGCCCCGAATCCGGGAAATTCAATCCGTGGATATTAATTCGTATTCGGGCAGTGTGCTGGTTGAATACGATGCCGACGGCATTGAACCCTACGTCGTTTGCGGACTGTTGATCAGAATTCTCGGCTTGGAGGCGCATTTGGATTCCCGTCCCGATTCGGCTGTACAAAAAGAATTGAAGTTGGTCGGCAATGCCGTCGATCAAGCGGTTTACAATGCCACGGCCGGCACCGTGGATTTGACGTCCGCGTTCATTCTCTTGACGTTGTCTCTGGGCCTTTACAAAATACTGTTGCAAAATGACCGCGCCCTCCCCGGCGGTATCAATCTGCTGTGGTGGGCTTATGTAATGGCCAAGGGGAGGAGCTAGAGCCCATACAATGACCGCCATGGGATTGACAAAATTCTTCTCAGCCTTTCGCATCGCGCATCGTTTGCCGGGACGCATTCGGATACACATTCCCGTACTGGAAAAGCTGCCGGAGGATTGGCGGGAATTCGTGAAGCCGCTGACTGAACTCATCACGATAAGAAATGGCATAAAGACAGTCGATATCCAACCAATTACCGGGAGCCTGCTCATCGACTATGATCCGGGACAGTTGGATGAAAGCGGCATTCTCAAATGGCTGGAAACCCTTGTGACCGGATTCCTTGAAATACAGACCCCGTCAGACCGTCTGAGTAAAGCAAACATCAGCTTTCGATTCGCTCTATTGCGAAACCGCTTGACTCAGAACGGCACCTTTAAAGATATTGATTGAGGAACTTCTATATGTTTTTTAAATTCAAAAAAAGGCCTTTGCTCGCATGCCATGTCATCCACAGCATACCGGGTAGAATCAGGATCGGATGCCGGGCGCTGCATTTCCTGGCAGAACAAAGGGAAGAAATCGAAAATCGTTTGTCCAGCGATTTTGCAGTGTTCACAGCGACCCTGACCAACGTGACCGAAAATGTCCTAATCGAATTCGACCCGGCCAAAACGTCCGCCAAAGCAGTCCTGGAAAATACGGAAAACATCATCGGTCAGTTTGCAACTGTCGCTTACAAGGGCGACAAGGAAAAACAGAGCGAATTGACCGTTCAGGAAAGGCGCATTCAGGAGGAACCCATAAACGAAATGCTGATGCGCCTGGGTCTCAACGCGTTGACGATGCTGGTCGGATTCATCAGAAAACCCGCTCCCCCGGCGACATTTCTGCAGAAATTCACCAATATGAATGCGTTGACCGCGCTGTCTCTGTCGAAACCAATTTTTCAAAGCGGTTTCAATGCGATGCGGCACCACCGTCGCCCGAATGCCGATACGTTGAGCGCAGCGGCGATCCTGGCCAGCTTGATTTCCGGCAAAAGCGGCTCGTCACTGACCATTATTTTTCTGGCGGATATTGCGGAGCTTCTGACGGCTTATACGATGGAAAGAACCCGCAGCGCCATCAAGGATATGCTGTCCATAGAGGATCAAAGCGCCTGGAAAGTCATGGAAAACGGGAAAGAAGTCCGTGTGCCGCTTAATGAAATCGTACCTCATGACTTGGTTGCCGTGCACACGGGCGACAAGGTGCCCATTGATGGAACGGTCACTGAAGGCGAAGCATCGGTGGACCAGGCATCGCTGACCGGCGAGTTCATGCCGGCGGTGAAGTCGGCGCAGGATAAGATCTATGCCGGTTCAACGGTAAAAACCGGCAACCTGGTTATCAGAGCCGACCGGGTGGGCGACGACCGGGCCATCTCCCGCATCGTTCATATGGTGGAAGAGGCCCAGAGCCGCAAAGCGCCGGTCCAGGCGTATGCCGATCGATTTTCGGCCCAGTTTATTCCGGTAAACTTCTTACTTGCATTTATCGTTTATTTAATTACCCGAAGCCCGGTTCGGGCCCTGAACATGCTGATTATCGACTACTCCTGCGGGGTACGCCTGTCCACCGCCACTGCTTTTGCAGCCGCCATCTGCCGCGCCGCCTCACAGGGGGTCCTGGTCAAAGGCGGCAATTTTATTGAAATGCTCAACGATTCGGATACCTTGATTCTCGACAAAACCGGAACCATCACCGAAGGCAAACCGAAGGTTGTATCCATCCATCCGGCATCCGGCAACCATACGGGCGCCAAAGAGATTGTCCAATACGCCGCCGCCTGCGAAGAGACGGCCAACCATCCCATTGCCCTGGCGATTCTGCAGCAGGCCCGTGAAATGGGATGGGAGATTCCCGATCATAGCCGGATTAATGTGGTGCTTGGAAAAGGCGTTGAAACCACGGTGAACCGGCAAAAGATCCGGGTTGGCAGCGAAAGCTTCATGGTGGAATCCAATATACCGGTTACCGTCCCCGGGCAAACCATTCAGAACATGACCCAAAAGGGTGAAAATGTTGTTTATGTATCCAAGGGAAAAAAATTGCTGGGAGTGATCGGAATCCAGGACAGTTTGCGCGAAGATATGAAAAAAACGCTCAATCGCCTTAGGCGGCAGGGATACGATGATATCATTTTGCTCACGGGTGACGTCGAAGAGCACGCCAATGTGGTTGCCTCCAAGATGACGGTCGACAGCTACAGAGCCCAGGTGCTGCCCGAAGACAAGGCCGATATGGTACTGCACAAACAGGCCAGGGGCAACAGCGTCGTGATGGTCGGCGACGGTGTCAACGACGCACCGGCGCTGGCTTATGCCGACGTCGGCATATCCTTGGGCAGAGGCAGCACGGAAATCAGCATCGAAACCGCCGATGTCGCCATCAACAGCAACAACCCGTTATTTCTACCTGGGATTATTGGATTGTCACAAAAAACCATGGAAATTATCCGGCAGAATTTTGCCACCGCGATCGTCGTCAATTCCGTCGGTTTGATCCTGGCTTCCATGGGTGTGCTGCCGGTTTTCTGGGCGGCGGTGCTTCATAACGCAACCACCATAGCGGTGGTACTGAATTCGGGAAGAATTTTAATTACCGACATATCGAAAGATATTTAGAATGAACGTTTCGTTGGAATTGATCGTTGTCCATCGGCTGCCGGGTCGCATACGCCTGCGATTTTCCCAGTCTCCGAAATTGCCCGATCGAATGGTGGACCAAATCCAGGGACATGCCGGTGTCGTTTCCGTCAAATATACGGACGAAACAGATAATCTGCTCATTCATTTTGACCAGGAAGAGATCACCTTGCAAGAGGTCCTTTTAAGGGCCGGCTTGTCCTTTTCGCAGGACTTTGACATGTCGCCGGTTCGGCTGCGGATACGGCATACGAACAAGAACGTGGGGCCGTTGTCGGCATTGGCGTTTGCAGTGCTGACCGTCAATCACCTGATGTACCTGATTTCATCAAAAAATCGCAAGCCGTTCTACTTCCCATATATTGCAGGTGGGACGACACTGGCGTCTGTGCTCGAGCACGTCGTACAGGATTTTCGCGACAAAGGCAATTTTCATCCGGAAGTATTTTCTGTGTATTACCTGATACTCTCATTTTTTCGCGGCGATGTTTTAAAAGCTTCAACCATCACCTGGTTTCTGACGTTTGGCCGACATCTCATGGAATTGCCGACCAACACCTTACTATTGATCCCCGAAAAAAGCGATCCTGCCTGCGATATCCACCGATGTGAATATGAGGTAACCGTCAGAAACGAGAATGAGGCCAATTGGGTCGTGAAAACGATGCATGCCTTGCCGAGCATGCTGTATAAAGCATACAAGGAAATGAATTTGGGGATGGTCTTGGAAGACACCCTGATGGAGCAGATGGAACAAGTGGCGGATTCTCACGACGATATAATCGAAGGACTGGAAAATATCGATAAAGGATTTTATTTGAAAATTGAAATGTAAGCGACCTCAACAAGGATAAGGAGGAAAGGATGGCAATTAATTCACAACATGTAGTCGGGTTTGCTGCCGGAATTGGCGTAAGCGCCTTGGGATTTTATCTGTATAAGCGCAATCAGTCGAAAGTAGACGCGTTTCTGGGTAATCATGGGATTCAAATTTCTTCGTCAGTGGAGAAGGACCCCAAATCAATGACGTTAAAAGAACTCATCCTGGCCAAGGAAGAACTTGAAGACCTGATCGCCGAAAAAGAATTCGACCAGAAGGAAAAGGACAAGCCCAAAAGCAAACCTGCGAAAAAAGCGGCTTAAAAAGACGGGATTTGATAGCGACACCGAAGCATAATATTTCGGACCTGTAACAATAAAAAGGCAATTTTAAGATTGCTTGAGGTTATTGAAAAGCTTCGATGCTGGAGTATTGGAGTGCTGGAGTACTGGGGTATAAAAAGAGAACATCAAGTCTTGAGCTAACACTCCAACACTTCAGTACTCCAATACTCCGAAATGTAAAAAATTAATGCCCTCGGTGAATTACTTGTTATTGGGTTATAGAAGGTCTCAACAACTGGCGATCAGTAAAATTAACTATTTCGTGAGCCAAAAATAATTTGTACCTAAAGCTATTAAGTTTGATTAGTACACTACGTCCCCAATGTCCCCCGTACACTACGTCCCCAATGTCCCCCCCCCGTGCTTCGGATTTCGTATTTACCAATTGCGTTCGGTCTAAAGTAATCCATGGTTTTGCCGATTTACCTAAAGTGGACCTTTAACGGCTGAAGGGTTGGTATGCATCCGAAGCATTCAAATCCCCCAGGACAAACTCGAAAAAGTGAGATGAAGGGGTCAAGTCTGCTCTTGACTCTTAGTTGGCAAATTATAAATATTCTCGAACCGCAAGCGCAACCATCTATCGGTTGCGATCGTGGCCTCCATCCTTCCGATGACACTGCTGACCGATCTGTATTTTTTTAAAGCCATTTTGGTCTGCGATCCGCTTTAAGCCATATCCGGTCAGACGTCGAGTTAGGTATACTGCCAGGTTTCTGGGTTCGTTAAATGCACCGCGTCTTGCAGACAATAGCTCGCTATCGCCGATTTTACAAAATCGGTAAATCACTCTTTTTATTCGATCCACACCGGTGCCAATTCTTTTGATTGGGGGATCTTATCGTTAATTTTTTTCAAAATGAATTTTTCTTAAGAGTCAAGAGCAGACTTGACCCCTTTTTTTCTATACAGATCGCGCAGAGTCCGTTTGAGAACTTTACCGGTTGCGGTTCTTGGAAATTCATCAAGCACAACAACATCCTTCACTTTTTGGAAACGAGCTTCAACTCGCTCGTTTACCCATGCCAGGATTTCTCGGGGCGCGGCCTCCGCATCCTTCCGCAGGACCACAGCAGCCACCGGTGTTTCCCCCCATTTCTCGCTGGGGACACCGTATACCGCAACATCTCGAACAGAAGGATGTTTTATAATCACTTCTTCGATATCTCTTGGATAGACGTTGATGCCACCGGAAATGATCATGTCCTTCATTCGATCAACCAAATGCAGAAAGCCGTCATCATCCGTGAAGCCAAGATCGCCGCTGTGTATCCAGCCTTTTACTACGGCTTGGCCGGTAAGCTCAGGCTGCTTATAGTAGCCCGCCATCGCAAGGGGTCCACGGCCGATAATTTCACCGACTTTGCCGGCCGGCAGTTCGCGGCCTTGTTTATCAACAATCTTTATTTCAGTAAAAGGCGTCGGACATCCAACGGATTCTGGTTTGCGAATAAAATCGTTTTTGTCCAGAACGGTAAAAAATCCTTCCGTTAAACCGTAGGCTTCGTAGTAAGTGCCGGGCAGATGCCGGTTCCAGGCTTCCTTGTGCTTTTTATGCAGCGGAGCGCCCATACAGCAAATTGCTTCTAGTGAAGACAAAGCCGCAGGCGAAAAATTGGACGCATTAAGCATGGCGATCAATTGGGCCGGAACCGTTGTAATATGAGTTATCTTTTCTTTTTCGACAATTTCAACAAGCTGTCGGCCGTCCATGTGACGTCCGAAAACAAAAGTCGAGCCGAGGTACATGGCCGGCATCATTAGCATGAAGGCACCGTTGAAAATTATTGAGCCCGTATGCAGACAAATGGATTCGGGATGCATGCGCCATGAGGAGGCAAACGTCGAACTGTAGAGTCCCCGAATTCCGTGAGTATGAACGATGCCCTTGGGTAGTCCAGTGGTGCCGCTGCTGTATATGATATTCACCGGGTCATGCCGGCGAATATCTATTTCATCCGGCTCGAGGTCATTCGAGCCGGCTTTCAGGGATTGATAATCCACGTAGTTGGCATGTTCGCCGGAAACCAAGTAATAGCGCTCCGGTGGGATATGGGGCAGGTCCGGCCTCACAGCGTCTAAAAATCCCGTAGCCTCAGCCTCGGTAATGACCAAAACGGCATCGGAGTCCGAGATCAGGCTTGAAAGACCTTTTCCGCGCAGAAGTGGACTCAGCGGCACGGCCACCGCCCCGATTTTAGCCGCTGCCCAAAAAACTTCCAGCAATTCTAAACAGTTGTTTAAAACGGTTGCAATCTTGTCTCCTTTTTTTATGCCCAACTTTAGAAAACCGTTGGCCAATCGATTCACGCGGGAATTGAAAGACGCAAAGTCCAGCCGTTCATCGCGAAAAACAAGGGCCGGATGGTCACGGCGAAATTTCGCATGCCTTGGAAGCAGTCCGCCAATATTCATACTATCCTCCTTTGGGTAAAATAGGGGAAATTAGGCACGTTTTTTATTCAAGTAATGAAAACCTGGTCCTCAGCGCCAGTCGTCGATCCCGTCGCCGGGGGTCAGAGTAAACCGGCTATGCCTGCAAAGAAGTACCGGAGTGTTGGAGTACTCCAATACTCCAGTACTTCTGATAGTTGGTGCCGGAGCCCCCTCATGGGGCAACACAAAGCCAGCCCCTCCGGGTCCGGGCCTTTAATTGCGAATCATTTGTTTGACAATCTCCATGCCCATGGTCGCCACACCGATCTGCAATGGATCGTGCAGCAGGCGATCTGCGATCTTATTCCGGGCATCACGGCTTAAGCCCAACGGTATACCCGGCGCGGCGATATATGTCCGGGCAGAGATATCCTCAGCGCTTATGATGCCGGCCGCATTGGTGGCGTCGACCACCAGGGTATGCCCGGAAAGTGAGGCACGCATATCCGTTGCCACTGTTATTCGATCTGAATCCGGCCTGGCTAAAGAATCCTTGTACATCCGACATTTTGAAGAATCGATATCATAAGCGGTTACCTGTGCGCCGTAGCTAAGCGAGGTTGATATTGCACTTTGGCCCACCGCCCCGCACCCCAAGACCAGAACCTTTTTTTCAGCCAATCCGTTGGCCATTAAGGCCAGCCCGGTGGTAAAGCCTTTTCCGGTGGCTGCGGAATTGTGAACATATTGACGCGTTGCGGCATTCAGCGCAACGAAATCATGGTCATCGGATAAAAAGATTACACCGGCCTTGGATTCATAAGCTTCGGCCAGACCTGCTATATCCGTATTCTCAGTGACAAAGGTGTCGAATCCAACGTGCTTTAAAATGGCGGCATTTGCTTCACTAAATCCCTCAATTTTACCCAAACCCCACTGGACCGGCACAACCCCCCCCCCGTATCCCTGTGGCTGCCTGCCGTGCCTTTTCTTCCATCACTTGGGCGGCATGGCAGGCGATTTGTCGCAAATTGTGGCCCGTCTTATGCCGCAACTCGTCGTCGTATGCGTCTAATTGCGATGCGATGCCTGATATGTCGTTTGACTGTAGACGAGTCACTTTTTCTATCTCCGGCCAAGCTGCTTGCAAGTAAAATCAAAACCAGCTGTTCGCGAGAATTTCTATAGATGCAATATGCCAAATCTCAAGCAACAAATCTCAAACAAATCCCAAATCTCAATATCCAATGACCGAAACGTGGGCCGCTGTGCTGAGGCATTGCCGTGCAAGCCCATTACTCTTCGGGGATTTTTTGATTGGATATTAATGTCGGAGATACATAAGTTTGGAAATTTGAATTTGGACAGTATTGTAAAAAGTCAGAGTTCAATTGATTCACTGTTATGAGTATATGCCCAATATATTTTGATTTAATTGGAAGTAATTTTTCTGAGGACTAATAATCCTCTCAAAATGTTCTTTGACAATGAAAATAGCATGATTTAGCGCGGATAAAGCCTTACCATTACCCGCTTTGTCACGGTTTGTTGCCCTGCGCACAGCTGCGGCTCGCAATATGTTGACTCCAATGGCCTTTAAGGTTGCACTGAAGCGCACCGCTTTAAAGCCTCGCACCCGCAGCCGTTTGACTCCGGTTCGCCGATCCAACTCGGACATGGTGGCTTCAACACCGGCACGCCATCGATAGCGATCTTTAAATTCGCTCGTTTGCTCGATGGCCCGGCGTTTTTCAACACGCATAGCCTTTTCTTCGTAGCGAAGATAATAGAACTTTTTTCCCGGACTAACAGGACACTCATTGACCAAAGGGCACTTCGCACAGCTGTGGCAGTCAAAGCCTTGAGAAAAGCGTGTCTTCTTTTTCTTGCTGATCTGCGGCTTGTGTCCTTGGGGGCATGAAAGCACATGGCCTGTTTTTGAAAACTCAAACTGTGACAGGCTCACAGCGCCTTTTTCTGATTTACCATTTTTTACCGGCGCAACCAACTCAACGCCCATCGATTTGGCCTGTTGATAGTTTTCATCACTACCGTATAGCGAATCGGCTTGAAGTTCATCAGGACCAAGGCCTCGTTTTTGGCTGGACTCAATTGCTGGGATCAGCGCCTGAGCATCGCTTTCACAAGCCTTTTCAACGTCAACATGGGTAATCAGGTTCAAAGTTTGGGATTTGACTTGTTGATCTTCGGTGTCCGTGTAGGTCTCCATGACTTGCAGTTGGTAGCCTTGGCCTTTATGGCCACTGTAGCTGTTATCTGGGTCTGAAGGGTTTTGTAGAGAATCAGAAGCAATCTCTTTGGGTATTTTAACTTCAACCTTTTTTTTACCATCAGATACCTGTAGGTTGCATTGTTCTTTTAAAACCCTTTCAAGCAACTTGTAGCTATGCATGGAGTTAACCGGCTTGATGTCTTTGAACTGCTCTACCAGATCAAAAAGATCATCGGCAACCGAGGCTAACGTCTTGTTGGATTCAGATGGCTTAACCATTGAAAAACAGTTTAACGCTTTTTTACTAAAATAGTTGTCGATGATCGCTTGATCCACGATCGCAAATTGAGCTTTATGGCTACGTTTCAAATTAACCAGGAATTTGTTGATGCTTTTAGTAAAAATGCCGATGCGTCCCAAACGTCGCATATTGGATTTGATATGAACCGAATCGATGCGCTGCTTGTCGGTATTGACGTTGAAGACATCGGCCAGTTTATTGGTAATACGGTTAAACAAAACAGATTCCAGTCCGTTTTCAGTTGCAATACTGCGCATATTCCACAGTGTCTTTGGGCAAATGTATTTGGCTGAATCAGACTCGTCAGTGATATTTAGTGCATAATGCCATTGAATATTAAATGCTAGTTGATCAACGGATTCTTGATCATTTAAATCCAGAGTTTGCTGTAACACCAATACTCCTAAAACAGTGTATAGTTCTTTGGTTGGTCGGCCAAAACTGGCTTTAAAAAAAGGAGCAAATTTGCGCACCGGAAGATCACAGAGAATTTCATCTCTAAACAATCCGGGCCAAGACTGCTCCAACAATTGTCGCCGCTTTGGACTCAAAAAGCCCCATGGATCGAATAGATCGCGCTGTTTGTGGTCTTTGATATTAATCATGCTTTTTTCCTATAACATATTGATAATATTGTATCTTCTATATCAATTTGTTAAAAAAAAGTAAAGCAGAAAATAACGAAATATCAAACTATTTCAAGTCGTTAAACAATTTAGACTTTTTACGAATTCATCAATTTGGGTGATTGGAATTTGTTTTATACGTTTAAAAAGGCGCCATTTGTTTTTTATTTCCAAATATGCTTCGTCGTCTAATTTAGATGTTTAACTAGGAAGTCCAGGCTTCTCTGCCAGGCAAGTTTCGTGGCTTCGTTGTCATATCTCTCACCGGTCGCATTGCCGAAACCGTGATCCGCATCCTATTCTGAAGTAGAAAAATACGCTTGCGCCCGTCTTTCTAATTCCTCAGGTGAAACATCTTCAATCCGTTGAACAAAAGCCCAACGGTAACCATACGGATCTTTGATGATCGAAGATCTCGTTCCCCAAAAATAGTCCTGGGGCTCACTCAATGCTTCTGCGCCCGCTTCTATCGCCCGATGATGGGATTTCTCACAGTCCTCTGCCATAATTGAAAACAGGCATGAGGCTGTGGCGCCGTCGGCCATTGCAAGTGCATGCCATTCAGGGGCTTCATCCGAAATATAAATTCGGGTATTTCCTAGCATGAATTCCGCATGGGCGATACCCCCCTCCGGTGTCGGAAAGCGATATATCTCTTCCGCACCAAAAGCTTTTGCGTAAAAATCTAAGGCATTGGAAGCATCTTTGACGGTCAGTGAAAAAGAAACTGTCGGTTCAGTTGTTGGTTCCATGTCACCTATTCCTCCTCTAATCTATATGCAATTTTGGATCGATCTAACCAATTCGTCCCATCGGTCAAAATCTGGGATTGGCGTCAACAACCTTTTTAATCCCAAATCGTTTGGCAATCTCTGCGATGCAACGGTCTCGCTTTGCGCGGGTTTGCTGTTGGCCCGCATCGCAAAAGATCAGTGTTGCCATCCATGGTTCTTGACCGGACGCAAAATTGGTGAGCGCTTCGTCGGCGCCGAAAAAGTCAGCCCGCAATTTAAGCGGTCCACCTTCAGTCATAATGCCTTCGCCGCGAGTCTCGAGTATATCACCCCTGACGTGAATATGCTCGTAAACAACTCCGCGCTGCATATTTTCGGCCGGTGCGGATTCACATATCGGCGAAATGTACACATCTTGCAGAAGCTGAACCATATTTTGGCCGGTCGACCAGTACACCGCCGTCGGGGTTTGGCTGGGGAGCCGGGCGTCGATTTCCAATATTTTAAATTCGCCATGGGTATATATGGCCTCTACATCCATAATGCCATGCAGGTTCAGGGCCTCGGCCATGGTCAGCGACAACTTCTCGAACACGGCGATTAGATGCGGCGGCAAAGCAGACGGCGCGATGACCCGCTTGCAATCGAAATCCTGATCGACGTACAGGTCGGTCACTTGCAATAGCCGGTAGTTTCCGGGCCGACCGATCACTTCCAATGAATGCTGGGTGCCGTCGAGAAATTCTTCCAGGATCCAGTCGTCCGGCGGAAAATCCGGTGCGAACCAGCCCTGCATGGAATCGAGATCGTGAAAAATACGGACACCCTTGCTGCCACTGCCAAGGCCGGGTTTGGCCAGCACCGGAAAACCGCATTGGGGCCAGGCCAGGGGGATCGGTAATCCGATTTTTTTAAACAATGCGGCGGATTTCAATTTGGATGAAGAAACGGCATAGGCTTGGGGATCAAATGCCAGCGGAACACCGCGATGGCGGCTCCAGCGCGCCAAACTATGCAGGGCCCGGTCATCCTCGAGGGCCGGTATGATGAGATCGACCGCACCCAGTGCCTGGTCCAGATGGCTTGCTTTAGTCACGTCAGCTTGCACAAATGAATCGCACATTCCGGAGGCCGGCATCCCGGACTTTTTGTCAACCAGCCTGACTTCCCATCCCGCTTTGCGCGCCAAGTAGGCACCTTCGACTCCCTGTAATTTACCACCGATGATTCCGATTAGCAAATGCATTCCCTCCCATACCCAATTTTGAAATCCTGGTCACAGTCAGAGGGCGGTTCAAACTTCTTAAAACTGGAGTGATGGAGTACTGGAGTTTTGGAGTAATGGTTAAAATCGGAACGGTGCTATGATCTATATGTTAGAGCATATCAGGATCTTTTAATTTGCCCAGTGAATTCAGGTAGGCAAAAATTAGATCTTTTGGATTCCGCAAATCATTTTTTCAACGACATGATCTTGGCCGGAATTGCTATTTCCAATACTCCAACACTCCAATACTCCAGTACTCCAATACTCCATTACGGATCGGCCTGAATCAATAATCCATTGGGGACGCTTCACCGCCGGGCTATCTGGGCCTGATTTCTATTGATTCGCCGACGGCGATCCTCGAGCCATCTCACATATTCTTCAGCTGACGCCGGATGCAGGCCGAGCCTTTCCAGTTCGGGAAGAATGCCGGCTGTGGTTCGCCTGGAATCCGCAATATCCAAAGATTTCTGGGCTACCCCGGCCAGGCCGAAGTCCGGCGGCACCAGAGATGTGACTACATTGGCGCCGGCTGCCAGCCGACTATGCAGCCCGGCCAATCCGTCGACATCCAGAGAGGCCGGTATCAGGCAGTCCGGAAAGTTGAGGCGCAGCACCGCGATGATCAGCAATTCCCGCAGGGGATCGGGTTTTTCCCAGGCCGCCATGGGGGTTCCGGCTTGTGGGACAAACGTCATGGCCCGCATTTGGGAAATTTGCAGCAAGCGCATGGCCTCGATAGACCCGGCAATATCCTGCGCTGTTTCGCCAATTCCGCAGAGCAGGCCTTCCTCGGTCAACAGTCCCAACTCCGCGGCCAGCGTTTTATTCTCCAACCGCGCGTCATAGTTTTGACCGGGTCTGAGAATATTGAACAACTGCCGGTTGTGAGTCTCTTGGTAGCAGGCGTACCAGCTGACCCCGCAGCGTGCCAGCTTGGACAAGACATCTACCGGAATAGCCCCCGGTGATATCATCACGGGCAAGTCGGTCACCTGGCGCACCGCTTTGACAAGTTGGATCAGCGGTTCAAAATCCTGATCTTTATAGTAGAGCGGGTCCTCCCCCAAAGTCAAATCGATCAAATGTACTCCGGATTCAACCAGGCTTTGGGCGGCCGCAATGATTTCGGCTATATCGCGGCGGTAGCGTTCGGGAAGTTCATTGGACCTGCGGTAATAGCAGAAACGGCATTGGTTGCGGCAAAACGTACTGATATATAAAAATCCGTACAGGAATACCCGGTTGCCGAAATATCGGGTCCTCAATTGCCCGGCCGTCTCAAAAACAGCATCAATTTCATTTTTGCGGGTGCGGCCCAGGAGATATACATTTTCCTTCCGCTCCAGGCGTTCCTCATGATGCGCCTTGGCCAAAATAGCGTTCAGTTTATTTTGAGATTCGCTTGTTTTCATTCAGCACCGAAGAATAGAAAATCGCAACTATAACCCCAAAAAAGGTAAATCTAAGGTTTCAAGAATACATGAAATATCTCGAACCTGGCGTAATGGAGTACTGGAGTAGTGGGGCATCAAGAGAAGACATCCAACCTTCAGACATTACTCCAGCACTCCAGCACTCTGAAATTAATAAACATTTAAAAACCCAAACGGATTACTCTTTTTTGGATCATACATTCGTAGAAATTATATATCTTAACCGCCATTTGCAAGAATTTTCCGTTGAAGATTAAATTGACGGCAATGGCGGCATCGTGTAATATGAGTTGATTTCGACTCAAGATACCAGGGCCGCCAGATGACAGCGCAACCATATTTGCAATTACAATTCGATGCCTTATTCCAGCATTCCACCCATGGCATCTGGATTTTGGACGGGGCGGGCGTTGTGATAAAGGTGAATCCGGCCGGTGCCAAACTGATTGGCGTTGAAGTAGAAGATGTCATCGGAAAAAATATTGCCCAACTTGCAGAAAATGGCGTAATCGATCAGGCAACAACCCCACATGTGCTTGAAACCAAACAATCGGTGACCAAACTGCTGTATGTTCTGAAAACGCAAAAGTACATAATGTCAACGGGTATCCCGGTATTCGACGAGGACGGTAATATCATCCTGGTTGTCGTCAGTGAATACGATATGACTACCCTGAACAGCTTGCAAATCCAGCTTGAAGAACTGCGGCATGTGACGGATAAATACAAGGATGAATTTGCCCATCTGAAATTACTGGATTTCAAACAACATGGCATAATCTCTGCCAGCCAGGAAATGAAGCAGGTTTTGCACGTGTCACTTAAACTGGCCCGGCTCGATGTGTCGAATATATTGCTTTTAGGTGAATCCGGAACCGGAAAAGGATTGATCGCCCGGTTCATCCACAAAAACAGCCGACGTGTCAATAACCCGTTTATACCGATCAACTGTGCGGCCCTGCCCGAGAGCCTGCTGGAGGCGGAGCTGTTCGGATTTGAAAAGGGGGCCTTCACGGGCGCGGGAACCCAAGGGAAAATCGGGCTTTTCGAACTGGCCCAAAACGGAACCATCCTTTTGGATGAAATCGGGGAATTGCCGCTGTCGGTCCAGGCCAAGCTGCTCAAATGCTTGGATGAACATGAAATCAGGCATCTGGGCGGGCTCAAACCGATCAAAATAAACTGCACCATCGTCGCGGCCTCGAATCGGGATTTGAAGGCGCTGGTCAAGGAGAACAAGTTTCGGGAAGATCTTTATCATCGGCTGAACGCCTTCAACATCCAAATGCCGCCCCTGCGGGAACGGCCGGAAGATATCGTTGACCTCGCCAACTACTATCTAAAGCAATACAACCGGGAATTCGGTATGCACAAGCGGCTGTCATTGAACGCCATCAACAAACTTCAGAAGTATCCGTTCCCCGGCAATGTTCGCGAGCTAAAAAACATTTTAAAACATGCCGTCGTCATGGGAGATGATAATCTGCTCGATGATATCCTGGCAGATGTTCTGGCGAGCGGGGCGAACCGCAATTCGCGTTTGGCTTCCTTAAATGAAAAGCGTGCGCTGGGCCTCGAGGAGCAGTTGCGCTTGTATGAGAGATCGATTTTGGAGCACGCCATGCGGCGCTGCAAAACAACGCGCAAAATGGCTGAGTACCTGAAGACCAGCCAATCCCGCATCGTCCGCCTGCTCAAAAAACATCAAATGAGCACCCGTTCACAGCTATCCTGAGTGAACGCTCCTCCCGCTGAGCGGGAAGCCTCAGGAAGTCCGATAGAAGGGGGGGAGACCTCTAACGCAATTTGTAAATCCGAAATCCGGACCACGAAACACGAAACACGAAACAAATTCGAATGACATAAATCTCAATGACAGAAACAACTTCCGATCCAGTACGCAATTCAGCGATTAGAGCGTCGGCCAATTTGAGGCACTGCTTTCATCATCTTGTTTTAACCGTTTTGAAAATTTGGACATTCGAATTTAAGATCTGTTTCTGATTTCGATAATCGGATTCCGTATTTTTTCCAGCTCGCTTGATTCTCACCGTATCGGTAGAACTTTTTCGGATCCATCACCATAAGTGGTGTTTAATATTAGAATGGATATGAGTCGATATCGAAACAGTTATTTAATCTATAAATATTAGTAATTTGGAGTTGTTTTTTTGATATCTGCCATTTATTTGAGTCTGTATCAACTCGAAAGGCTGGATAATCGTCGGGGATTTTTGTTGTAACATACTGAAATAATATAAATAATTTTTTTCCATTAACGGCATGTAATTTGCTCCAAATTGGGTAACACCGCTATATCGGACGCACATATAATGGCCAAGCGGGTGCAGGGTGGGCATTGCCCGCCGATAACCATTGCAGCCGCTGATAATTGGCCGGCAACGTCCGCCCTGGGATATGATGTTTTTACAGCGTCGGGTTGAAGCATCGACGAGCTGGAGCGATTGCGCAAACCATGCATATCAAGGTAATAGGATGAGTGGAAGGACATTCAATAAGAGCCCGTTTTTTGATTTCTTAAATCGCTACAGCGACTTCGATTATGAATCTTTTTTAACGCAATGGGTGGAAGATATCGACTACATTAGCTGGCATGGCTGTTGTCTGCCCATGGCCTATGGCAGCGCAGCGGTGGAATACAATGCCGTGCGCACGAGCTGTGCCCTGTTTGACATCTCTCCAATAAAAAAATACCGGATCGCCGGTGCTGATGCCGGTCTTTTCTTGGACACGGTACTAACCCGCCCGATGAGCACCCGTCAGCCCAAGCAGACTTACTATGCCCTCCTGTGCAACGAAGACGGTATGCTGCTGGACGCCGGGCTGCTTTACAAAATTGCCGCTGACGACTACCTGCTGATGGTTTCTGAATTTGACCATGACCGGCATTTCGCTGATGCTGCCGGGCAATTTGACGATCTGCAAATCACTGAAGTGACATCGTCATTGTGTGGCCTTGCGCTCCAGGGCCCGGTTTCCTGTGCCGTATTGAGATCCTTTGGTATGGCTGCTATCGAAAAAATGAAACCCTATGAGATAAAAACCTTCGGTTTTGGCGACGGCGAGGTTACTGTCGCCCGGGCGGGATTTACGGCCGATCTGGGTTATGAGATGTGGTTCAAGCCGGAATTGAATAAAGCCGTCGAATGGGCCATCAGCCTGGCCGAAACGACCTTGAATATAAAAATCGCCGGCTATGGTTGGAATGCGGTGCAGGCCCTGCGTCTGGAAGGCGGCTTTATCCTGCCCGGCCGGGACACCGCGCAAACCTTCGAAGATAATGAATACGAGCGGTCACCGACTGAACTCGGGCTTGCCTGGGCGGTGGACCTGGATCGCCAACAGGATTTTGTCGGCAAGACCGCGCTGCTGAAAGAAATGGAAAACGGCCCGCGCTTTAAGTTGATCGGGGTGACGATTGATCAGGAAGTTGCTCTTGAAGATGGTGCTCCGATTTACGCCGTCATTGAAGGAGACGAGCCGCAGGTCGGGACCCTGACTTCTGTGGCCTGGTCCTACGGGCTGCACACCTGGTTGGGACTGGCATCGGTCAAATCGGATCTTGTCGCTAAAGATATGAAATATTACGTTAAAATTCGTGGGCGGCGGATTACCTGCGTTCCGGCCAGATTACCCTTTATGCAATTTACCCGGCACCACCGGGTTCCGGCGCTCTGTGATTCCATAGGAGCATAGTCTCGATTCGGCTGAGAATCCGAGGAAAAATAACTACCCAAATGACCCTGTTTTGAAAGGAGCGTATTATGTCTGCAAAATTGCCAACCCAGGCGCAGGTCATCATTGTCGGCGGCGGCATTGTCGGCTGCAGTGTGGCCTATCACCTTTGTAAAATCGGTTTGAAAGATGTGGTTGTGCTCGATCGCAAAACCATAGCGTCCGGCACTTCCTGGGCGGCGGCGGGCTTGCTGGGCCAGCTGTGGTCGGATGCCGCCTTGACCAAATTAGCGGTGTACGGCGCTGATTTATATGCCAGCCTGGAGGAAGAAACCGGACAGCCCACCGGCTATGTGCGGCCCGGCTCGCTGCGGGTGGCGCAGACCAAAGCGCGCAAAGAAGAATATGATCGCTCGCTGCAGATGGCCAGATCTTTTGGGATCGAAATGGAAGAAATCAGTTTCGACGAAGCCCGCCGGCTGTTCCCGCTGTTGAACACGGATGACCTCGAGGCGGTCTGGTTTCAGCCCAATGACGGCCACACCAACCCGGAGGACACCACCCAGGCGCTGGCCAAAGGCGCCCGCATGGGCGGTGCAGGAATCTTCGAGAATGTCAAAGTAACCGGCATCCGGGTCGAGCAGGCGACCAGTGCCGGATTGCGCGTGGTTACCGGCGTGAACACCGAACAGGGCGATATTGCCTGTGAATACCTGGTAAACTGCGCCGGCATGTGGGCACGGGAGGTCGGGAAAATGGTCGGGGTCAGCATTCCGCTGCAGGCAGCCGAACACATGCACATGACCACCAACCCGATCGAGGGCACATACAAGGGCATGCCCTACCTGCGCGATATGGACGGCTATATTTACATCAAAGAGGAGATGGGCGGTTTGCTTCTGGGCGGATTCGAACCGGTTGCCAAACCCTGGGGCGTGGACGGCATCCCGGAAGATTTCATGTACACCCAACTGCAGGAAGACTGGGACCAATTTGAAATTTTTATGACCAATGCCATAAAACGCGTACCGGCCTTCAACGATGCCGAAGTCAACAGCCTGACCACCGTACCGGAAAGCTTCACACCCGATACGGCGTATATGCTGGGCGAGCTGCCGGGGGTCAAGAACTTTTTCCTGGCCGCCGGCATGAACTCGGTGGGCATCACCAGCGCCGGCGGTGCCGGCCGGGCCCTGGCACAATGGATATCCCAGGGCTACCCGGAGGAGGACCTGTGGACGGTCGATGTGCGGCGTTTTTACCCCTGGCAGCAAAACCACAACTACCTGCGTGATCGGGCCATCGAAGCCGTCGGCAACCTGTATGATGACCACTGGCCCTTTAAGCAGCCCAGGACGGCGCGCAATGCCCGGCGCACACCGTTTCATGATCGCCTGGCCGATCGCGGGGCCTGCTTTGGCGTGGTGGCCGGGTGGGAGCGGGCCAACTGGTTTGCGCCGGAAGGTGTCAAGGCGGCCTACGAATACAGTTGGGGTCGGCAGAACTGGTTTGAGTATTCGGCAGCCGAACACAGGGCGGTGCGTGAAAATGTGGGGGTTTACGACCTGTCCTCCATGGCCAAATTTTTCCTGCAGGGGCCCGATGCCCTCGACGTGCTGCAAAAAATCTGCTGCAACGATGTCGACGTCCCCCAGGGCAAGGTCGTTTATACCCAGATGCTTAACGATCGCGGCGGCATCGAGGCTGACATTACGGTGACCCGCTTGGCGCGGGACAAGTTTTTTATCGTTTCGCCGGGTGCGGCCGGTGTGCGTGATTTCGACTGGATTCAGCGGCATATTCCGGATGGCGCCTTTGCGGTGCTGACCGAGGTGACTTCCGCCTATACCATGCTGGCTGTGATGGGACCCAAGGCCAGAGATCTGCTGGCCGGTCTGACGGATGCCGATCTTTCCAATGCGGCATTTCCCTTTGCCACCGCCCGGGAAATCGACCTGGCCTATGCCCGGCCCCTGGCGATTCGCATGTCCTTTGTGGGTGAGCTTGGCTGGGAACTGTATATCCCCAGCGAGTTTTCGGCCAATGTCTTTGATGCCCTGGTGGAGGAAGGCCAAAAATATGACCTCAAACTGGTGGGCCTGCATGCCTTGGACTCCATGCGCTTGGAAAAAGGCTACAAACACTGGGGCGCTGACATCACGCCGGACAATACGCCGTATGAAGCCGGACTGGGATTTTGCGTCAAAATGGGAAAGGATGACTTTATCGGCAAAGATGCTCTGGTCCGGGGAAAAGAAACGGGTTTGACCAAGAAGCTGGTCATGTTCTCAATCCAGGATCCCCAGCCGCTTATCTATCATGACGAACCCATTTACCGCGACGGCGAATTGGTCAGTGAAAACACCCACGGCGCCTTTTCCCACGTATTGGGGTGTTCCATCGGGATGTGCTATTTGAAAAACCCTGCGGGCATCGAAGACGAATGGATCCTGGCGGGCAATTACGAAATCAACGTGGCCGGCAAACTGTATCCGATCAAGATCCATCTGGAGCCGGTCTATGATCCCAGGAGTGAACGTGTGAGAATGTAACGAATGTAGACTTTTGCTTGGTTGGCGCGCGGCAAATGTGGTTACAGCTAGACTGTCATCGCGGAGCGCTTTGGTTTCGGTTTTCAGGTGTCGGGTGTCAGGTGTCATCGCCGCCTCTGGCCGCGGACGCCCAGTCTGATCTAAGAAAAGAAACTTCAAAAAGCAAATTTTAGATTTTGGAATGCGGATTTTGGATTTAAGGTATTCTGTCTATATTAATTTAAACTGAGCGACACGCGGCGCAAGCGCCTGCGCTGCGCGAGCGATTCCACCCTTCGTCAATCGACATTCGTCATTCGTCATTTCATGTAGTTTCACACGAGCGGCGGCCTCGATTCGGCTGAGCTCGTCGCAGGCCGGCTAAAGGACAGCCGGTCTGATCAAAGATAAGAAACTAATGAACGTCGAACATCGAACGTCCAACATCGAACAT
>Ga0209454_1000118_pt1 | contig 55058 bp, 55 predicted proteins | sample WorMetHERISLAND1_2_FD_187400 | JGI IMG/M metagenome (GOLD analysis project Ga0209454, IMG submission 187400) | Marine gutless worms symbiont microbial communities from Max Planck institute for Marine Microbiology, Germany - Olavius geniculatus... | ecosystem: Host-associated > Annelida >... | reverse complement strand
GCGGGTTACGCGTTACGGGTTGCGGGTTACGGGTTGCGGGGTACGGGATGCGGGTTACGGGTTGCGGGGTATGGGATGCGGGTTGCGGGGTGCGAGAAAAGCGTTGCGGCGCTAGAGATGGGGAAGTGTTCGTAAGTTGGGAGGTAGAATACGGAAATATTTGATTGCGTATTGATTTTTCCGCGGATCTGGGAATTCGGATTGCGGATTTATGGAAAAAAGAGCAGAACGCACGGCGCTTAGAGCAAAGGGCGGGGCGCATAGAGCGTAGGGCAAAGCGTATGGTGAAATTGTAAATGGTTGGTTAATTTGATTGGTTGGTGGTCTATTTGGAGGGATCCAACGAACTCAATAAACCCGGTCGACTCAATTAATTCGATAAACACTCCGGGCTACGCGCAATCCGCACCTCGCAACCCGAAACTCGCAACGCGCAACCGGCTATTGTATGAAAGTATAACGAGCTGAAATCTGCATAAAAGCAGTACAACGAGGAACGGATCGAAATTATCTTATGCCTGCTGGTTTATTTCATGAAAGTTATCGTACGGATGAACGGATCTTCCAGACCTGGTTTGTGCGGGTTTGGCTGATTGCTTTTTTGATCGGTTGTATCGTCTTTCCGATCTTTGCCTCCAAGTATATGATTTCAACCATGATCGAGGTCGGCATCGCGATAATTGCCTGCCATGGGTTGAATCTGCTGACCGGTTTCACGGGGCAGATTTCCATCGGTCATGCCGCGTTTATGGGGGTCGGGGCCTATACGAGTTCGATCCTTTTCAGCTACGGGGTGCCCTTCAGCGTTTCCCTGGCCTGTGCCGGCGCTATGGCGGCCTTGATCGGCATGATTTTCGGCATCCCCTCGCTACGGCTACGAGGGTTATACCTGGCCATGGCCACCATTGCGGCCCAGTTTATTATCGAGTTTACCATCCGCCGCTGGGACAGACTGACCGGCGGTGTTGAAGGCATGTATGTGGAGCCCGGCAATTTGGGACCGCTGCACTTTGATGATCGCATCCATTTGTATTACCTGACGCTAGTTCTGGCGGTAGCCGCCACCCTGGTTTTGAAGAATATTATTCGCTCCCGATCCGGTCGCGCGTTTGTGGCCATTCGCGACCGCTACCTGGCGGCGGAAGTCATCGGGGTCAATGTTTTCAAATACCGGCTCATGTCATTTGCCGTATCGTCTTTTTTTGCCGGCGTGGCCGGCGCGCTGATGGCTCAATATCTGGAGGTGATCACTCACGAATCCTTTACCATCCTGCAGTCGGTGGATTATTTGGCCATGTGTATCATCGGTGGTTTGGGGCATATCCTGGGAGGCATTTTCGGCGTCGCCTTCTGGTTCATTCTCGAAAGAATCCTGGAGATCGTCAACACGACGCTGAATTCGGCTTTCCCGGATCATGTTACCTGGTTTGTGTCTATCCGGGAAATTGTATTTGGGTTGGTCATTGTCCTTTTTCTGATATTTGAGCCGGATGGCCTGGCAGCCCGCTGGCGAACCATCAAAGCGTACTGGAAGTTGTGGCCGTTTTCATATTAACGTATTTTCTGAATTGAAAATATTTCAAGAAAGGAGAACGCACCATGAAAAAATTAACACTCGTAATTGCCGCATTCGCTCTTGTTGTAGGAATATCCTTTGGGCACCTGCCGAACCCGGCCGCTGCAGCCGATGTCATTAAATGGGGAGTTTTAATCGATCTCTCCGGACCGACGTCGGACTGGGGCAAGAACCAGGTCAAGGGCCAACTGGATGCCATGCGCTGGGTCAACGAAAATGGCGGTATCAACGGCAAGGAATTGAAACTGATCGTCATCGACGACGGCTACAAAGTGCCGCGGGGCGTGGCCGGCTACAATCGCCTGGTGGATTCGGAAAAAGTGCTGGGTCTCTATATTCAGTCCACCGGCACCACGATGACCCTGATCAAAAAAATCGTCTCCGACGGGGTGGCGACCATAGCGGCCTCGTTCACCTCAAAATTTCAAAATCCTGCCAAAACACCCTTTAGCTTTTTTGTTTCCCCATCCTACGGGACCATGGGGCGGATTGCCCTCAAGTGGGTTCGGACCACCTGGCAGGACACGAGCCGCAAGCCGAAATTTTGCTATCTTTACCCGGATAACAAATACGGCCGGGACATTTTGGCGGTCGGTAAAGATTATGCCAAAAAAATCGGTGTCGAAATCGGACCGGACCAGGTCATCAACTGGCCCACGAAAGATGCCACGGTTCAGCTGACCAATATGAACCGCTTTGGACCTGATTTCGCCTATATTACCTCGACCGCCATGAATGGGGCCGTCATTTTGAAAAACGCCAAGGCCCTAGGCCTCAAAACCAAATTTATCTCCAACATCCGCAATTTCGAGGAAACCCTGATCACCCTCAGCGGCGGTGCGGCTGAAGGATCTTATGGCGTACACCCCATTGCGCCTTACGGCGCTGAGGTCCCCGGCATGAAGAAAGTGGTCGAATCCCACGAAAAATGGCATCCGGGCGAGATGGGAACCAATGTTTATGTCGAAGGCTGGGTGAATATTCTTTCGGTCACCGAAGCTTTGAGAATGGCCGACAAGGCGGGTGATTTGACACCCTCCGGAATTCGCAATGCCTTTGAACAATTCCGAGACTTCAGTACCGGCGGTCTGGCGCCGCCGCTGACCTTTACCAAAACCGACCATCGCGCCAGCATGGCGGCCAAAATGTATCAAGTCCAGAACGGTAAGTTTGTGCCGGTCAGCGACTGGATCGAATTGCCCCGGGATATGGAGTACTTCGGTAAATAATAGCCCTCGCAGTGAAGGGCGGGTAAACCTCGCCAATACACAGTAATTAGGGTAGCGATAGTAGGGGCAGGGATAAACCTTAATAGGTCCTATAGGTTTTATAGGTCCTATAGGTCATATTGGGCCTATAGGTAATTAAGGTGGCGATTGTATGGGCGGGGATAAAACCCGCCGCTACGCGCACACTGCGATAAAATGTAGCGGAGGGGTTTATCCCCTCCCACAAAAACCAGAACACCAAACACATCCAGTAATATTGGTTATTGGTAACACACAAATATGATCGATCTGAATCTACCCAGACAATTCAATGCCGCCGAGTATTTCGTCGACCGCAACCTGACTGAAGGCCGGGGCGACAAGGCGGCCATCTTGTATGAAGACCAGGTTTTTTCCTATTCCCAGCTGGCCGAAAAAGTCAACCGGACAGCAAACGCCCTTTGCGAACTCGGCGTCGGGATGGAAAACCGGGTGATGCTGCTGCTGCGGGATTCACCTGAAATGATTTATTCCTTCTACGGCGCCATCAAGGCCGGGGCGGTCGCCGTCCCAACCAATATCCTGATGAAGGCGCCGGATTTTCTTTACATGCTCAATGACTGCCGGGCGACCGTTATAATCGTTGACGCGGTCTTTTTGCCTGAAATTGAGAAAATCCTGGATCAGGCCGTTTTCCTGAAATCCGTCGTGGTGGTCGGGGAGCAGGCTAAAGCACATTTGTCATTTGATGAATTGCTTGAAACGGCAGATCCGGAATTCAAGGCGGCTGCAACAACGGCTGATGACGTGGCCTTCTGGCTTTACAGCGGACGCAACCCTGAAAAACTGATGGGCGCCGTACACCATCACAGCCACATGGTCTATTGCGCTGAAGCCTATGCCAAAGGCATTCTGAGTATGTCCGTCAATGATCGGGCCATGGGATCATTTCTTTTCTTTGCTTATGGTTTGGGAAACGGCGTGTATTTTCCCTTTGCCGCGGGGGCCACCACCATATTGATCAGCCACCCGCCCAAGCCGGAACTGATTTACGAGGATTTGATTAAATACAAACCCACGCTCTTTTTCAGCGTGCCGACCCTGCTGGGTGTGCTGGCCGACTACAAGAAAGAATGCCGGCAGGAAGGCCGTGATCTGCCGCCCGTCGAAAGCCTGAGGGCCTGTATATCTTCGGCTGAAATCCTGTCGCCGGAAATATATCAGCGTTTCACAGAAGAATTCGGGGTGGAAGTTCTGGACGGCACCGGGTCCACCGAGATCTGCCACATATTCCTTTCCAACCGTTTCGGAGAGGTTCGGCCCGGCAGTACCGGCAAGCCGGTGGACGGCTATCAAATGCGTCTGCTGGACGACGACGGCAACCCGGTTGAAGCCGGCCAGGTAGGAAATCTTTGGGTCAGCGGCGGCTCCATTGCATCATCCTATTGGAACGAGCGTGAAGAAACCCGGCGCAACATGCTGGGAAAATGGTTTGTAACCGGCGACCGCTATGCGATGGACGCCGAGGGGTATTTTTATTTTCGCGGCCGCAGTGACGACATGCTGCGGGTCGGGGGAAAATGGCTGGCACCCGGGGAGGTCGAGAATACGATCAATCAGCATGCGGCCGTGGTCGAGAGCGCCGTAGTGGGCTACCGGGACGAAGATGATCTGGTCAAGCCTTATGCCTTCGTAGTGCTTCGCTCCGGCGAGCAGCCAGGCGATAATCTGCAGGAAGACATTAAGCAGTTTGTCCGCGACCGCATTGCGACGTATAAATTTCCGCGCTGGATCGAGTTTGTCGACCAAATCCCCAAAACGGCCGGCGGTAAGATTCAGCGGTTCGTGTTGCAGGAGCGCATCCAAGGAAAAGAAAAATAGGTTTCAGGTTTCGAATGTCAGGTTTCAGGAGGCAGATGACAGATGTCAGATGCCAGAGGACAGAAGTCAGAGTTCAGAAGACAGAGATCAGAGGTTAGATTTCCCGTCTTCGCTCTCGCCCTATCCTGACACCTGAAACCTGACACCCGAAACCAATTTAACCAAATTCTGATCCAAAGCAACATCCGGCTGTAACAATTTTCATCAATCACAAAAAGGCTAGTAATGCTCAACGTCAACAACATAGAAGTTATTTATGACGATGTTATCCTGGTGCTCAAGGGACTCTCCCTGGAAGTCAAGCAGGGACAGATCGTGGCGCTATTAGGGGCCAACGGCGCCGGCAAGACAACGACCCTGAAGGCTATTTCGGGTTTGTTGAAAGTCGAAAACGGTGAAGTTACCGGTGGATCCATTGAATTTTTGGGCCAGCGGCTTAACGAGATGGAGCCGGAGAAGATCGTGCGCCAGGGCATTTTCCAGGTGATGGAGGGGCGCTGTGTATTTGAAAACCTGACCATCCACGAAAATCTGATCGCCGCCACGCGCACCCGTAAAAATCGCGCTGAAATCCGGGAACGCTACGATATGGTGTTTCACTATTTTCCGGCCTTAAAGCCCCTGCGCAACCGGTTGGCCGGCTACCTATCCGGCGGCGAGCAGCAAATGCTGGTCATCGGCCGGGCCCTGATGGCGCAAACCAGGCTGATGATGCTTGACGAGCCTTCACTGGGCTTGAGCCCGATTTTAGTGGCGGAAATTTTTAATATCCTCAAACGGCTCAACCAGGAGCAGAAATTGACGATGTTACTGGTGGAGCAAAATGCCCACCTGGCCTTGTCCATTGCCGAGCATGGCTATGTGATGGAAAACGGTAAAATCGTCCTGGATGATTCAGTTGAAAAACTCAGGGAAAATGAAGACATCAAAATGTTCTACCTGGGTTTGACCGAAATGGGGACCAAGCGCAGTTATCGCGATGCGAAATTTTACAAGCGGCGCAAGCGCTGGCTCACCTAAAAGTAATCTTAAAACTGCATCTAACGTTCAATAGCTGGGCCTTCACCTCGTTAAAAGTCACTTGTTTGATTTTAGATTTCAGATTTTGGATTTTAGATTGGCGGTATCGCGGCGCTCTGTCTATTATTATGAAAGTCAGAATACCAGCAATTTTCAAGTGGCTAATATTTTAAATATACGTTGGAAAAACCCAGGTCTTAAATAGAGTGGCGGAAGTCAAGTATTAGATAACAGTAAAAAAAAACGCTTTACTCGAAAGCTATTTCCAAGATTGTGAAATCATCCTCAAATTCTTTCTCCTGAGCCAACTCCTGTGCGTAACTGAGAATAAAATCCAAATTGGATTGCTCTACATTGAAAGATTGTGCGCTAAATACCATAAATTCATTTAACCCCCAAATCGAGCCATCCTTTTTGGTGATATCGTAGACGCCATCAGAAAAAACATAAAGACGAGAGGGCCGGTTAATCTCCTGAATCTTACTTTGATAGTCGACATCCTGTTTGCCTCCCATTATGAAATTGGGAGTTCGTAGCTGGTCCATCCGAATTTGATTTGAACCTGACCTTGAAAATAAAAGAGCTGGCGGATGACCTCCACTCGAATATACCAGTTTTTCGGAAGATTTATTATATACTCCATACCAAATAGTAAAAAACATGTCGTTATGCTGCTCTCCAGGGAATGCCTTATTTAGCGAAGACAGGACTTGCCGGGGATCACAGAAATCAGTTTTTGGTAAAGCATGAGATCGTAAAACGTTGATAATGGACACAGATAAAAGCGCTGCTCCCCAGCCATGACCACTGACATCGAGCAAATACACAGCAAAATGATTTCCGTCTATCCAATGGTAGCCAAAAGAGTCTCCTCCCAGGGAAGCCGAAGGAATAAATCTCCAATCAGTGAGCAAAGTTCCTGATATTGTCGCTTTCGGTAGCACGGCCTTGACGTACCCCGCCGCATCGGAGATCTCATTGTTCAGTCGTTTTAGATCCTCAGTCTGCTCGAGGAGGGTCTTATTGAGCAATACCTCTGCTTTTTTCTGCTCCGTAACATCTCGAGCAACCTCAACAGCACCGGTGATGTTTCCACTTTCATCCTTGATCGGAGCAGAGCTAACCTCCATCAATCTTATATCACCATCAGACAATTCAATATCGACGACCGCTCGCCTTTCCCTTCCATCTTTGAGGACCTCGAGAACGACGCAGTTTTCACACGGTATTTTTCGACCTCGATAAACTTCGAAACAGTATTCGCCAGGTCCTGATCCAAACCATTGCGAGATGATTTTGTTTTGATATTGAATTTTTAAATCTTTACTTATTAATGTAATCCCATCGCTTACTGTATTTAAGATTACCTCCAAAAAATTATCCTTCCGATTTACATCAGAAATCATTTTCATTATTTACTCCTGAGGTCATCAAAAATAATTTAAAATGTCAGCACGTGTTTGGACTAAAATTCCGTTTTTAACAGTCTATTAATCTCCTCCGGGAATCCCATGCACACACTTTCGCCGAACAGGCGGTTGAAGGATGCCACGTCCGGGGTGCCGATGGCGGGATTGAAATAGATGCGCGGGGACATGATCATGTGAAAACGGACGTGGTCATCATGCCGGGCGCCGCTGTAAAAGCTCATGTTGAAATTGTAGATGCCCATGCGGTCGTAGGCCGTCATTAGACGGGTCAGGCCTGTGGCCAAATCGAGAAGATCGCCATCGGACAACTCAAGGGTCGAGCAAACGTTGTCCACAACGGCGATCACGTCACCGACCGATCCCAGGGGTGCAAAAACACTCAGCCAGGTCGTGCGGCCGATGGTTCCGAGGAACCGATCCTGGATTTTCTTTTCCGCTGAGATCAGATCATCCCAGAAATTGGATTGGTTTTCATCCAGATACCTTTTGGCGGCCTCCAATTTCTGGCGCAGGAAATTGGGTGCGACGGATGTTGCGAATACCTGCAGGTGAGGGTGGATGATTGAACTTCCCGAAGCCGGCATATAGTTCCAACTGATCAGGTGATAGACCGACTCGGGATGGTCGATGTCTTCCAGGCGCTGAAAATACTTAATTGCCAAGCGAAATCCAGCGGCGATTCTCTCAGGCTCCATCTCGGTCATTGAAATGTAGTGACGGTTTCCCAATGTGGCCACGGCACTCATGCGATCATAGGGTGCGATATTCGGGAACAGGACTTTGTTGCCCAGCGTCAGGCGGCCTTCAGGCAGAATATCCTCCGGAAAACATGGGGTGACTTTGAACACCTTGTCCGGACAGAACGGACACCACGATTCCGTCCCGGCCAGCAATTTGTCGAAATCCGGCTTTTTCCATTTAAGTTCCCTGAAATGGCAGACCCGCGCCGTTCTGCCCGTCAGGGGATCTTTGCGGACTTCGCTGGGGATTTTTTTGGGCGCCATATCATTGTTGGGATCCAGCAGAACGGTTTCTCTCGTAATCGCTTCAAATTCCATCTTACCTCCGTTCATTGATTTGGGATTTTAGATTTCGGATTTTGGATTGGCGGAATCGCTCGCGCAGCGCAGGCGCTTGCGCCGCGTGTCGCTCTATCTTAAAATAAAGGCTGATTGACCGTCTGGTTCTGTAGATGAACGGTAGAATAGAAGAATACTTCTATTTCAAGAGAATTTTTCACTGTAATCCTTGCACCCTAACGTTCTGGCAGCAATGATTCCAATAATAAACCCAAAAAAGAATGCGAAGCATAGATTAATTTTTCCGCGGCTGGCGATATACGAAAACACTGGCTGATGAAATATACGGCTCTTTCAATAAAAAATCTGTTTCTTGGGCGGAAAAATTAGCGAAAAAATTAATAGAACTGCTCCGAGTAGATTAAGGAGCCTTCAAACCGCTCATCCACCAACCAGGTCACTTCCCGAATCATCTCCCGTCGGCCGCAGAGATAAAAATCATATTGAGCCGCTGTCAGATGCCGCTCTAAATAATCTGTAACCCGGCCGGAAAAATATTCGCTTGATGACGTTTTATCGTCTGATATACAGGGGATATAACGGTCGGCAGCGGATTCGAACTCCGCTCGATAGTACAACTCGTGCGGCTCGTCGACTCCATGCAGCAAGGTGAAACCGGCTGTCCCGGCGCGGACCATTGCACAAAACGGTGCGATGCCGGTGCCGGTGGCAACGAAAACGGGCGGGCGCGGGGAGGGTTTGAATGTGAAATACCCATCCGGGCCGGATATGGCAAACCGGGTGCCGATCTCAGCCGTGCTCAACACCGGCGTGAATTGGCCGGCCTCAACATTGCGAATGCAAAACGTAATTTCAGGATCTTGCGGGGCCGATACCGGTGTGTAATCCCTTTCCAGGGTTTGGTGGTAAATTCGAATACGCTGGCCGGCCCTGATGTCGTATGACGCGGGCTTGCTGAACGTGATTTCGAAAGTTTTTTGCGACAGCCACCGCCGATTGACCAATTGAGCCGCGAAGGTTTTTATTTCTGTTTCCAAAGCGTATCCGAAATTCCCTGAATATGATTGCAATACCTGGCAAGCATGAAAAGATAATCCGACAAACGGTTCAGGTAAACCAGCGCCATCTGGAATTGTTGCGCCGCTTTGCCTGTGCTGTATTCATCTGCGAGTCCGGTTGCCTTTCTTTCAGCCCTGCGGCAGACCGTTCGGCAGATATGGGCCCAGGCGGCCGAGGAATGACCGCCCGGCAAGATGAAGCCGGTCAACCCCGGCATTTGTTCATCGAGTTGATCCATAAATCGCTCCATCTCCGCAATCCGGTCATGGCTGATTTCCTGCAGGGAATCAATGGCTGGTGAATCGGGAGTGACTGCCAGCAAAGCACTCAGTTGAAATAGATCGGCCTGAATCTGCTGCAGCCTGTCGGCGAGATCCGGATTTTTCCCATCAAGGTCCGCTGCCAGGGCTCCAAGCAGTGAATTCAACTCATCTACATCACCATAGGCGTCTATGCGCCGATCATCTTTCGCCACCCGCTCACCGCTGAACAAACTGGTTTTTCCCCGGTCACCGGTGCCCGTGTATATCGTCATCTTACCTTCCGCTAATGCCTTTCTTGCATTTCGTTACTGCCCGGTATTGCGATCTTTATCTAGATGGAGAATACGGGCATCGTATATGTGGGCCTGGAATAACCGGGTTACGGCGCCTGGAGGGCGGCAATGGTCTCCTCGGGCTCCGGCCTCACGGTATGATCAACTGATGCTTCTGAATATCTGATAATGCCCTCACGGTCAACTATGAATCTGGCCAGAATCGTCAGGGTTCATGACTCGTCGCCGATGTGCATGGGAAGACCGATCCTAAACCCGATGCAGATTTTGGTTTCAGGTTTCGGGGGTCAGGGTACTGAGGTGTGAAATTCTGACACCTGACACCCGAAACCTGAGATCTCTTAAATTTAAAGATGCGTGGTAACCTCGACAGTAGGTTGTCTATGTGATGCTAAATGCCTAATATATATGTAATTGTCTGTCGATCCATGTTGCCGCCGCTGAGAATGACACCGATGCGGCCTTTTGGGTTTACAGCCTTGCTTAACAGGGCGGCCAAACCAAGGGCGCCGGAAGGTTCAACCACCAGTTTCATGCGATAAAATAAAAACCGGACGGCTTCGACAATGGCATTTTCAGTAACCGTCTGCATATCATCGACATATTGTCGCACCAGGGGAAAAGTCACCTTGCCCAGAGACGGCGTGCGGGTCCCGTCGGCAATGGTCGGTGGATTTTTGACAGTATGCAATGTTCCCGTGTGAAAGGACTTAGTGGCATCATCGGCCAATTCCGGCTCTATTCCGACGACCCGGCATCCGGGATTGATACCCCTGGCGGCAATGGCAGAACCGCTCAGTAAGCCTCCACCGCCGCAGGGGACCAGCAACATATCCAGCGATGCTTTTTTTTCGAACAGTTCAAGGGCGGCGGTTCCCTGGCCGGCCACGATATTGATATGATCATAGGGTGGAACCAGGGTGTAGCCGTGTTCACTTACCAGTTCCGCAGAGATATTTTCGCGGGTATTCTCATCCGGATTGTAGTCGATGACCGTTGCCCCGTATTGCTCGGTCGCCGTACGTTTGACGGCCGGAGCATTATCGGGCATCACCACTGTGGTCTGGATGCCAAGCAGGCGGCCGACCAGGGCGACGGCTTGGGCGTGGTTGCCCGACGAATGGGTAATGACGCCGCGTTTTTTTTGCTCATCGGTTAGTTGGGACATGGCATTGAAGGCACCGCGGAATTTAAACGCGCCCATCCGCTGGAAGTTTTCACATTTAAGAAAAACCTCAGCACCCGTTTTCGTATTTAACGTACGTGAAGTCGCCACCGGCGTGACATGGGCCTGACCTTCCATCCTCTTCTGAGCTGCTTTCACTTGATCGAATAAATTCATGATAGTTATTTCGTTATCTTGTAGATTCAATGATAGAGGTTAAAATTTCAAATCCCAAGTACCAAAATAACAAATAAATCTCAAATTTCAAATATTCCGCTGCCATAAAGCTATATCTGGGAAAAGTTGATTTACATCATCACCCATAATAATGGCCTAAGAATTCCTTTTTTAAATCCGCAATCCGCATTCTCCAATCCGCAATCTTTTCTACCATTCATGCCGCGGGCGCGGCTGCCAAGGATAGGTGTCCTTTTTGACGGGAACCCAGTGCAAAGCGCCTGAATTCCGCCATGGATCCAGCACGATCCCCTCTTCAAATCGTTTTCCCCTGGCTGCAATGACCACACTGTTGTGTTCACGCAGCTCACTGCCGCGGTGGGCGACGCCCCAGTACAATTGATATGTGCGCAAATCCAGCAACTCAAGCTGTTCCATCAGGTCTGTGGCCCAGTGGTGGCAAAGGCCACGTTCTTTTAAGCCGATTCGAACCAGTACATTATGAAAAACCGCCGGTCGCACCAATTCGTATTGCTCGGCCAGATAATATGAGTAGCGAACGGCTGTCTGCGCCACCTGGCCGGCTTCGGCTTTATCGATTCCGGCGTCAAGGGCCGCCAGGTCTTCTTGCAGCGATGCGATTGTTGCCTGGTCGGCTGCTTCTCGTTGGCCGGTCTTTTCAGATGCGCCGTCCGATACCGCCTGGCGACTTTGATGCGTGCTGGCGCAGGCACTTAGAAATACGACCATCAGCAGCAACACTATTAATTTACCGGATCTATGACCCCAAAAAAAGTAATCCGTATGGGCCATTAATTGTTTATCAATTTCGGAGTGTTGGAGTACTGGAGTGCTGGAGTAATGTCTGAAGGTTGGATGTCTTCTCTTGATACCCCAATACTCCAGTACTCCATTACTCCAGGTTCGAGACATTTCATAAGTTCTTGAAACCTTGGATTTACCTTTTTTTTGGCTATAGTTGCGTAATCTATTTCTAACAAGCATTGGCTTATTTTTGCTTCTTGTGACGGTCACTAATAAATTCCGTTTGAGAAAGAATTTCGTATTTATCTTAGAAATATTTTGGTCATTTGAATATGGAATTCGGATTAAAGGTATTCTTTTCGTCGTTGGATTTTCTCCCGAATGGCCTGGAATTTAAATGGAAAGAACGAAGTGATACCGTCAATCCAAAATCCGAAATCTAAAATCCAAAATTTTCAAGGTTATATTAACAGAGAACAATAGAGCATTACTTTGGCAATGCAATACCCATTGCTTCAAACTCCTTCTCAATTATGGTTTCCCATCCCCGGTTTGCCTTCGGATTGGCCGGGCTTGGGTGGGTTATGCCGCCGATTTCCACCGCCAGATCGGCCAGGGCAATCCTTGCGCGTTCGGTGGTGAAGCGGCCGACACCAACCACCCAGTTCGGTTTGAGCTGTTCTATCGTGCGGCGCAGCGCGCGGTCGCATGCAGCAAATAGATCCTTGCGTTCCGCGGCACGGAGCTGATTGGGTGTGCGGTTGCGCCCACCGGCTTCGATAAACTGCAGAGGGCAGTAGTTGGCGATGAAGAAGCGGGAGAAAAAAACCGCCGGCGTAGCAAATCGTTTTCGGGCCCAACCCCAGATGCGTTTTCCACTGACCTCACTGCGGGGGCAATCGAAACCGTCGACCGGCCGCTTCGGATGGGGAGTGGCCGGTTTGCCGACGGTACCTTTAATACCAAGCCAATTTTTTACAGCCGCCACCTCTCCAAAAGGAATGCCGGTCTGTGCCATGCCCCAAGGGCCTGGATTCATGCCAATCAGGACAATTTCCTTGGGGGCAGTTGCATAGCGTCGTAGATATTCCGAATAAGGCGCCCGGGCATATTCCAGCGGGTTGTAGACATGCGTTACCGGTGCGCTGAATTTTAAGGGCCGCAGTTCAGCCGTCAGTTCATTGGTGATCGATTCAAGAGCCAAATGTGATTTTTTCAATTTCGTATTCTAAGTTCTACAAACGTAAACAGAATTGATATTTAAAATCCCAAATCCCAAGCGCCAAATAACAAATAAATTCCAATATCCAAAATCCAATGACCAAAACATCTTTTTATGATTCGAATTGCTTTCTATTTAATTAAGCAAGCGGGTTTGGAATTTCGAATTTAGGTCATTGTAATTTATTTGATATTTGTGATTTGTTATTTGGAATTTGTACTCATGCTGCACTGAAATTCTAAACCAGCACTGATTGTAGTAACCCGATCAGCAAAAATATTAATCCCACCACCTGCACAATATGGTAGATTCCGTTGTGATCGAATTGCCAGATGACCCTAACGGATATGGAGCCGGATGCCTGAACCCCGGCGGCCAGCATGCTGATAATGATGCCGCCGGCCATGAATGCGGCTCCGGCCAGATCACCCCGGACCGCCAAATAGATATAGGCACCCAAGGCAAATGAGAGCGCCAGCCCCTCATATATAATGAATACAAAAAAAATTCCCGGATAACGCAGGGTGGCACCAAAAAAGCCCAAACCCGCCAACAGCATTATCGGCAACACCTCGAGCGCTGCCGCCTGGCCCCACAAATCATATACCACACCAGCCACGAAAAGAGAAACCGTCAACGCCAGCGACATGTTCAACAATTGCCAGATGCGGTCGTGCAGCGATTGGGTTAAAACCAGTCCGTGGGCCACGGCTCCCAGCGCCGCTGCCAGACCCATTAGCCCGAAGGCGGTCGACCAGATCGCCATTTTCCACCAACCGCTGTTGCCGGTCAGGCTCCAGCATATAGTCAAACTGCCGCCAAAGGCAGCCAGAGCTAAAATGATGTCGGTTATCGCAGTGGTTAGTTCGGCGGGGTCTTCGGTGAATTCCATTGTGGTAGACTACGACTGAAGCATGCTTCATGCGCAATGATCCCGCATGCTGTTATAACGCCCGACCCAAGAGATCTGCAGCTCCCTGACCAAGGTCTTCACAGGTGCGCAACACGGCCGGTCATCTCATATTAATTCTGATCTTTCCCTTTGACCTCAAATCCTTTATTGGTCAGGCAATAATTGGGTTCGCTGTCCGCGCCGCAAAGAAAAGAGCCATCCATTCTTTGCAAATAGCCTTTTTTCTCCAAAATCGATAAATCCGTTTTTCTTCCCAGGTAATTGCCTGGATAATACACTCCTTTTTTCATTTTTTTTAAAATTTTATCCCTCATCAATTACCCCCGAAATTATAGCTATGCGGTTCAATAAGACATCGAGCACGAGCCGAATGACGATTTAACTCAATGCTCAGCAACCCCCATTGTTGACCGGACGCGTCTGCGGCCAGCGGCCGGGAAGATTCTCGATTGCGGTAGTCGGCGGTTTAATCCGGAGCGAGATGTTTAACCATGCAAACCGCACTGGCCGGACACAGGTTTTTAAATTCGCCGGTCTGTTTGATGCCGACCGGTGCCGACTCTCGTGCGGTCAGCTGATAGCCGTGTGTTTTGAAAAAAGACTCGGCTGTCATGGTCAGCAAATACAGATTATTCACACCCATGGATGCGGCGTAATCCTCGATTTTGCTTACCAGGCGTGTGGCAACTTTTTGTCTGCGGTACAGTGCATCAACAGCCAACGAACGCAGCAGCCCGCAGCGGTCTCTGAGTTCCAGACCCACTGACCCGACCAACCTGGAGTCGTCCCACACCAGGAGGAAATGGCGGCACAGGGCAGCGGTGATATCCTCGTTCGGCAGGTCACAGTCTGTCAGCAGCTGCTTTATTGCGAGTTCGTTTTCTGAGCTGGCAAATGAATATTTCAACATCTTATGTCGATGTGCGAGGTTGATTAAAGACGATGGATTGAAAGCGGCGTGTGGTAATGTCAGACCACATCTTGATGCTGGTGTCAACCCATTATAGCTAGAGATCTCGGGAAAGTTTTTTGGCGGCCTTTAATTCAGCCTTGGCGCCCTGCGCCATGTGCAGGCAGTCCGTGCTGATCGCAATCAGGGTATACCCTTGCTCAATAAACGGTGCCGCAGATTTCGCTGAATCGGCAAATATTCCCAGCGGAATGCCGGCATCCCGGCCGCATTTCGTAACCGAAGTGACAGCCGCCTGGATTTCGGTTTCCTGAATGCGCCCAATTTTGCCCATACTGGCGGATAAATCGTAAGGGCCGATGAGGACGGCATCGATATCCGGCACCCGGACGATCTCGGCGATGTTCGCAACGGCATCGGTGTCTCCGCCTGCAATATTACGGTGGTTTCATCATTGGCATCTTCTACTCCAATTTTAGGAATAAATTGGTTTGGGGTGGTCTTGGTTGCATGGTTAACTGAAGAAGTCGGATACATTTTCCAAGGTGTCGTTCAGGAGTTTGCTGGATCCCGTTGAAACATATTCCCGCACGATTTCCACCTTCAGCCTGAGGAGCCGGTCGACATCAAAGATCATGGTGCTGGTCAGAAAACTCAAATCTGTAAAATACATGCGGCTGAACGCCTGATGCCAGGGAGACAAGCGGCTCGATAGAGCCTCGATGTCACTTGTTAAGCGCACCAAGGCCTTATCGTCCGTATCGGTGCCGTCTATTCGGATTACATCCAGGCAGTAGGGCTGCTGAAAGTCGATGACCCCATCGGGCAGCCCGATGCCCAGACTTTGCCACTGCCGGCGAAAGGCTGACTTTACGTGGCGATTTTCCCGGGCCATTTTTTCATAGTGCTGGGGCGACCACAACCCGTAGGAGCGACAGCCGAAAAAACGATCCTCGTAAATAATGCACTGCTTTTTTACCAGAAAAGGGCAGGCCGTGATTCGTGCCGGATTCACAAAAAAGTACGTGACAATTTTTTTTAAAGTTCGCTGCCTCAGCGCGGCAGGCTCCTGGCGCAACCGATTAAAGGCAATCAAAGCTTCCAGAAATGTCGATTCCGGCAGCATGGCACAGCAGTCCGCCTTGCGCTTGCAACGGGTGTTCGGCAGACGACCATAAATTTTCTTCAAGGCGGCAATATCGTCAATCGACGTCACCAGCAACTTGTTAATCGTTGCAGTGGATATCACCGGATGCGGATTGAAACCGGCCATGGCACTCGCTCATTTCCTAGCACTTGAAGACCCGTCGAATGTCGAAATTTGAGCGTTATAATCAATAAAAAGATGTTTTTGAATCATCAAGCAGCTATTGAATGTCTCGATCTTGGAGTACTGGGGTATTAAATAGAGACCTCAAACCTTCAGTCACTACTCCAACTCTCCATTACTCCAATACTCTGATATTAAATAAAATTTTAAGGACTTCGATGGACAACCTTTTTGGGCGTTATAGATCCATAAAATCTAGCACCACTTTTGATCAGTATCTTTTACGATTTCGAGAGGCTTCAGTTTTATGGTAGCCGGGATTTCAGGCTCGATATAAAAAATATATTCTTCAAATATGCCGCCCAGCAGGATATCTATTTTGCGGGTGCGTTCGATGAAAATTCCCTGTTTATCAAAAAAAATATCCCCGTGATTATCTTTGATGATTGTAATGGCAAACAGTTCACGCTTGCCTTTACGCAACGAAAAACGGTCGCCGACCGCAAAGGGGCTGTCCACCAGCTGGTCGGCGTGGATAAACATGCCTTTTCTTTCCGGATCGTAAAATGCGATATGTTTACGATCGATTAGAGTCCCTGAGGGCATAATTCAATAATACACTGTTCTGGTCCGGTGTCTGGGCACCGCTTTGTATTGGGGCAGTTGTCCGCGATTCCACAAAAAATAGTCCAACTGGGATGACGTTACGATTTGTCCGGAATCGCCAATTGCCTGGCTGATGAGTTCCACGGCATGCAGGGCACTGGCCCGAATTTCGGTTTCCTCGGACGAGCCGGCCGGGATCAGCGTTGCGGCCTGGATGCGTTCAAGCAGCCCCGGCTCGTATGCCAATATACCGTCCATCCGCAATACGTGCGGAACGAGATTATCAGCAAAGATGGTCAGCTGGTCCATATCAGTGAAGTTGCCCCAGCCTTGCCCTTGGAAGGCGACCGCCAAATCGGCCGCGGTGATCTGGGCTCTTTTGAAAAAAGGCACCTCGAAACCAGCATACTGTGCAACGTCATTGAAATACGGCATTTGCCTGAGTAATTGCACCAGGCGACTGGCGGATGCTTCGGCAGTTTCCACCAAACCGCTAAAACTTCCATTAAATTGCTTCAGCAGATAGTCGCCGAGGTCATTTAAGGCAACCGCAAAATGCTGCATTAATTCTGCAATGGTTTTATTGGCGGGATCCTGATCAAATATGAGGGTGATTTCTTCAGCTGAAATCGTGGCCAATTGGCCGGCCGACAGGGGACCCTTCTGTTTATAGTAATCGTTTAATGAAGCCGCGGTCGTGAAGTAGCCTGACATTGCCGGACGCTTGCGCATGTGCGGGAAATAGCCGGAGCCGAAATTGATGGTATCCAGGACCAGCAGAAATGACAGGGTATCTTTTTGTCGACCGAGAAAATGACAGGTGGGATCGAGCTGAGGGTTGACCGCTTTTTTTAACGGCAGGGAGGCGGCATATGCGGGGATCAGATCGCGATTTATCCGGACATGACGCGCCTGAAGCGTTACCCTCTCACAGGCATTGCGTATTTGATCGAAGACAGATTCAGTCATCATAAATTTCAACCCGAATTGATGTACAGCGAAAGTTATTGCATTTGCCGGCCGAGCAGGCACTCACCGCCACGATCAAATCCAATTCCGAACGTAAATCAATAAAGTCGCCGGCCCTGGACAATGGGGGGTGCACCGCCACCCGGCCTGTGGTAGTTATGGCTACGTTCATGAATATATTGAATGGCGTGGGGATCTGACGGCTGCCAATGCCGTGGGGACCCAAGACGCCAGCCAAATTATCAAAGCAATTCGGATGAGGTTCGGTCGTCTGGTAAGTTAGCTTAAACATCTCCTGGCTGCAAGGGGCAAAAAGGAAATCATGCTTGCCCACCGGATCCCGCGTGATGGTAAGCATCGGCCGGCTGAGATTGGAATAGAGAATATCCCCTGTCGACAGGAACAGTTTCTCATTGTAGTCTATGCTGCGTCCCGAAGACAAATACTCTTCCCGGTTTTGCCCTGCAAAACAGACCAGATCCGCTACCTGCTCACCGTCTACGTCGATGACCCGGATGATTTGATTTTCTTGAACTGTAAACGCCACACCGGTTTGGGGTGCAATGTGATAACGAGTGATAGGGTCGATTTGCTCTTGCATTAATTTATCCGTAATTACCCCGCCCCTATAGAAATAATTTGCGGGGCGATGTCTTGTCCTCTGAAAACCATGAATATTTAATTTGGATCGGAATTCATAAATTAAAGCGGCAGTCAACTGCTCGAATGTCTGCGGTACAGCGGCCACAAATTTGCCAGACCGAATATTGGTCCCGGCACCAGGAAAAGAAAAATAAACACGGGACCGAAAAAATCAATAATGAAGTTTGTGAATTGGATGCTGAGAATCGTGATGAAAAAACCGATGCTGGTAACGATCGTCAGGGCAGAACCGACCAAATCCCCGGGCGCGGTCTGAGCGGTCAGGGCTGAAAACTGCGGTGAATCTCCAACGACGACGATACCCCAAATTACGAGAAATCCTATAAACACTCCGGGCGGGGCCTGAAAAAAAAGCGGGGAGAGCAAACAACAGATCCCCGATGCCGACAATTGGTAGAATGCAACCTTCGGGCTGCCTATTTTTTTGGATAAAAGGCCGCCGCCGATGCAGCCGAGGCATCCGACCCCAATTATCCAAAATGACCAGAAGGAAACATTCAACGGCTGGCGGGCCGTGGCGGCGTAGGCATTAATCAGCACGGGGATAAAAGCCCACAGGGTATACAGTTCCCACATGTGGCCGAAATAACCGAAGGAGGCCGATCGCAGGTTTCTGATTTTAAAGATGGTGGCAAATGCCCGGCTGTCGAATTTGGTTGCCTTGACCGCATAAGGTCCCTCCGGGACCAGCAGCAGCATAAGAAGACCGCCGAAGGCTGAAATTGCAGAAATTGAAAGGATAACCTGCTGCCAGGGTATCGACTGCGCACTGCTTTTCAAAAGATGGGGAAAGGCCGTTCCTACCACCAGAGCGCCTACCAGATATCCCAGAGCCTGTCCCAGTCCCCGGCGGTACCAACCGGCCGCGATCTTCATACCGACCGGATAAATACCGGCCAAAAAAAACCGGTGCAAAACCGCAACACCAGTAAAGATAACAGTCCGTTCGCCGCCAGATAAATGCCCAGGTTGGACAGTGCGCCCAGCAGTGAACAAACAAAAAAAACCATCCGGGCCGCAAAGCGATCTGAAATAGTGAAAAAAGCAAACAGAAAAGTGCCGATGATGAAACCGAGCTGAACCGATGAGGTCACATAGCTCAGGGCTCCGACGCCGAGTTCCCACTTTCGTTGCAAATCACCCAGAACGGCATTGCCGGCAAACCACAGCGAAGTGCCGGTAAACTGGGAAAATATGATAGCCGGCAAAATCCACCACGATCGCTCCCTCAAATTATCCATTGACCTGACCGGATGGAACCTCGGTTTCAATTTCGTCGAATCCAGGTCTCACAAAGGCTCTGGCATCCGGAAATTTTTTTTCGGCTCTGCGGCGCAGGCGTTCTAGATGGGTTATCACCGCGACGATACTTTCCTGCTGGTCGGGAAAGTACTTGATCATTTTGCCCCAGGCACTGATGGACCGATCCATCCCGATTAAGGCAACTTTGGCCGAGCCATCCGAATCTTTGGGAAATCCGTTTTGAATCTCAAAATCTTCGTCTTGAGAGCTGTGAATAGCCCTTTGCATTTTGACATAAATCTGGTGCTGGTACCATCGAATGACTTCCACCGAATCGACCAACGTCACGGTATCCTCTTTGGAATACGGTCCCGAATCTTCGATATCATACATGGTGGCCAACTGGCTGGTGTCGTCTTCAAAAATATAGACATTTTCATCGAACCAGTTATCCACACTGTTTATGTATGATTTTGCCATACTGGTCGTCATGTGCACCACCGGCCTGGCTTCTAAAGGATTCTCCAATTCTTCACCGTCATCGTTATCGAGGGAATCCAGATCGATTCCCCTTTCCTCAGCCATTTCCTGCAGCAGCGACATGGTTTCCTGGAGGGTCTCGCTCAATTTCTGCCAGAAAATTTCGTTCGATAAGTCACCGTTCTGCAAATCACCGAATTTTTCTTCACTCATTTCAAAATTCAGGCAGCGTGAAGTAAATGGACAGCGTTCGCACCATCGATCGCAGTAATTATAAATACCGGCGATGTGGTTGGAATTTTTTTTGTATTTTTGAAAGGTCTTTTTTGCCAATGATATGAGATTCTCCCTTCTAATGTCGGTTGAGGATCCGGTTGATCGGATCACGAAATTACATATCACATATCAACCTGAACCCCAAATATTATCTACGCTGCCGGAATTTTATCGAACGCATGCGATAAGTCGGTCGCAGGTGCTCCGGAATTTTGCTGTTGGCGGGATCCGCAACGCCGGTGTCGACCAGCACCGAGTCCAGGCCGAATTCGCGGGCGCCGCGAATGTCGGTTTCCAGTTGATCGCCGATCATCACCATGTTATCGGTTCCGCTGCGTCGGCGGGCCTCTTGGAAAATATCCGGATTGGGCTTGCCGAGTCTGTCAAAGCACAGGCCCGGACGGCCGGGATACCGCAGTTGCAGGGCTGCTTCGATCACCATAGCAATACTGCCGCAGGTTATACCGAAACCCCGGTCAGCCTTAGGATAGATTAAATCAGGATTGGGCAGTACCAGTTTGAATCTTTCCTGCCTTTCCACTTTGTGGATCAGCTCCGTGATTACCGTGTCTACTGTTTCAACAAACGGAAACCCGGCTTCGTCTGCGACAACCACGACATCAAACCCGCTATCGGGCACCACCACCTCGCCGCCGGCATCGCGCACGTACTGGCGGCTGTCCTCGGGACCCAGCACAGCGCAGCGGGTCCCGGTCAGGCTATTGGATTTAAAATAATGGTCAAGCAAGCCGGCGGAGGTAATGATCCGATCCGGTTCGATAGCCAGTCCATATCCACGGAACCGGCTGGCAGCTGTTTGCGGCAATTTGGAGGCATCATTGGTCAGCAGGTAATAGGGTTTATCGATGCGGTTGAGTTCTTCGATAAAATCGGCCGCGCCCGGCAAGGAACCGGTGCTGTTCACCAGTACACCAAACGCATCCAGCAGCAGCACCGGGTAGCGTTCGATTAATTCTTCGACGCTGATTGCTTGTGGAACTGTCATTTACATCTCCGTATCTTTGTCTTATGCGATTACTTTAAGTTTTTTTCTAGCTGAATTCCATTGAACCCTGAAGGTTTCAGGTGTTCCGCCGGCGGATCAGATTTCATTGAAAAACGAATCCTGTCGCCTGAATTCTGATTGAATTGCCACTTAAAGCCAACACCGGTGAAAGAAAGTCGGTTTCATGATTGACTCATATGCAGCGGGTCAAGCGATCCCGCTGCTGAAACTTTGTATGAAAGTTCAAGTAGCCAAATAACGGAAAAAATTGAACATTGAACATTGAACGTCCAACATCGAATAAGGAATTCTGCCGTTTTTTATAAGACTGAGAAATGCGGATCGACCATTCGAAATATTTGGATCATCATTCAGCGTTAGGTTTGATTAAAGAGGACAAAGCGAAGCGTCATCCACATTGGACGTTCGATGTTAAGCGTTCGATGTTCGACGTTCATAAGTTTCTTTTCTTTATTGTAATGGCCGTTTATTGCCGGCGGCTGGTCTGACACCCGAAACCTGACACCAGAACATTGCTGCAAATTGCTCTTGTCCACCCTGCCTATACAGGATGGACCAGAACCGTCTTCTACCGCCTGTATTTTTATCTGCGCAAACTTGGCGCCAGTGTCTCCTTTATTGCAGCTGCCGCTGCCAGCGATAGGGCGGCCCCGGCCAGGCAAATCAAAAACATGTATTGGTAACCGGTTGGTGTATACGGGATCTGCCCCCGGCTTTGGGCCGTTAGCACGACTCCGATAACAATCTGGAAAAAGGTTGCCCCGGCAAATGGAAATAGATTGACCATGCCCACCGACGTCCCGGATATGGCAATGGGAAATGACTCCTTGGAAACGGTTGCGATCACCGGGCCGATAGCGCCGCCGGTGATAAAGAAACAGAAAAATAAACCGTAAAGCACCGGCAGAGACATGCTGTCCACGAACCAGCTCAACAGCCCGCAGACGGCCATTAAGCCCAAACTGCAGCCGATCAGCACCGGCTTGCGGCCATAACGGTTGCCGAACCAGCCGAACAGAGGACTGCCGAAGATCAGTGCCAGGGCAAAAGTGGACAATACGCCCCCTGCGGCTGTTTTGCTCAGACCATAAATGTGCATCAGATAGGGACCGCCCCACAAGCCTCCGACGGCAAATGATATTCCAATCACACAAAAGGCCCAGATCCCGATCGGCCAAAAACGGCGGGAGAAGGCCACCATTTTGAGTCCGGCCGCCAGACCCACTTTTTCGATCTGCTCCTCATCGGCGGCACCGATGGGGGCAAGACCCATCTCAACCGGTCGATTGCGCACAAAACTATAGACCAGGGCGGCCATCACCAGGGTAACTGCCCCCACGCCGACCAGAGTCATGCGCCAGCCGATGAGATTGCTGATCCATGCCAACGGGGCACTGGACGACAGAGCCCCGATGCCGCCCATGACCATAAAGGCGGCTCCCATAATGATAAATTGGCGTACGTTAAACCATTCGGACAGCAGTTTGAAGTTGCAGACGAAAACGGTTGATACACCGATCCCAACCAGAATTCGGCCCAGTACCGCCACCGGCAAATTCGGTGCCACCCCCATGACGATGGAACCGATGCCGGCCAGAACGAAAAATGAAGAGACGGTTTTGCGGGGTCCCCAGGAGTCGGCCATCAGGCCGGTGGGCAGTTGCATCAGGGCATATGAGTAAAAATAAGCCGAACCCAGCACGCCCAGCAAAGTGCCCGTGAGACCGAATGAGGCCTGAATGTCCAGGGCGATGACGGCCGGGCACAAGCGATGAAAAAAAACCAGGACATAGCACAAGAAAATCAGCAGGCAGATGAAATAGCGATAGGTGATGACAGTATCTCCTTTGCAATAATTCCTGAGCAATAAGTGTTAAAATCATTTTTAAGAAATATTCAAGTTGGAAGAAGAAATGACTAAATTAGGAAAATGCCAGAAATGACTAAAATTGATGTATTCTGTCGATTTTAAAACGAATGCAAGATTCGGTATTGATCTATTTCCCTGGTATATAGACTCCCATATGGCAAGAATCGATCGTTCATTTTAACGACGGAGCGAAAGCGACTCCACAATTTTAGTCATTCTTAAATTTTAGATCATTTTAGCTCATTTTTAATGTTTGTCAGAATTTCTTTCATTGATCAAATTGCGTAATTTGGCGACAAACGCGGTATCTGCTTTGAGCGAGATCATTTCTAGCGGGGATCGGCCGCGCTTCCAGGCGATATAGAGTGTGATTGCCAGAAACAGCAGGGTGGCCAGGATGTTGGGCCAGGCGTTCAGTTCCCACTGGCCCTGCCAGGTGAGCGACCAATCGGTTGAGAACGGATAAAAATAGGGAATCGGCCATTGATATCCATCCGGACCCCGTGAACCGGCGATATCGCCCAGCAAGTGCAAATGAAATGCCACAAACGCCAGGGCCGGTGTGACCCACCGTTTGGCGCTGAGGAAAAAAACGAGTGCCGTCAGAATCAAGCCCACGCCCAGGTTGTGACCCAGGACGTGGTGGTATTTGCTGTACCAGATCAGCGGCATGCTCGTATTTTCGGTCAACAGTTCGGCGATGATGCCGACCCCGTCTATATCCGGGATGACACCGGTCAACGTTACCAAGAACCTGTCCCGGCGCGGAATTCCAACCGCGTTCGCGAGGGTCCAACTTATCAGGAGATGGCTGGCCGGATTCAATCTCGATCCAAATAGGGGTCGTGATTTGCTTCAAATCCGGTGATATCGGACTCATACTGTAGCGTTAGATCGATATCATCCATACCGCTGAGCAACTGCTCCTTGTCGCCGGAATCGATGGCAAAATAAAATGCGGTTTTAACGGCATCGTCCAGAACCAGCTGCTGTTCGACCAGATCGGCCGTTGCCCGCAGCTCTTCATGGGCCGCGAGATAGTCAAAAATGACATCCACTTCTTCCTCGGACAGTTCGATGGCCAGCACCCCGTTTTTAACGCTGTTCGTTTTGAATATATCGGCAAAGGCATTGACCCGCACCCCATTGATTTCCTTCCAGGGGGCGATGATCACTTCATAGCCGTCCTGGGCCAGCGCCCAGACGGCATGTTCCCGACTGGAACCGCAGCCGAAATTGTTGCGGGCAACCAAAATGGACCGCCCTTCGAAACGGGGGTGATTGAGCTCAAAGTCCGGATCGGGGCTTCCGTCCGGTTTGTAGCGCCAGTCGAAAAAAGCATTGGGGCCGTATCCCTCGCGACTGATTGATTTCAAGAACTGCTTGGGTATGATGGCATCCGTGTCTACATTGGACCGGTTAAGCGTTGCGACTTTGCCGGTGTGTCTTTTAAATGCTTTCATGACTAGTCCTCCCATTTGCGGATATCGACGAATTTGCCGGTGATTGCAGCAGCGGCGGCCATTTCCGGGCTGACCAGGTGGGTGCGGCCCCCTTTGCCCTGGCGGCCTTCAAAATTGCGGTTGGATGTCGAAGCACATCGCTGCTGGGGCTGAAGCTGATCCGGATTCATTGCCAGGCACATGCTGCATCCGGCGTAGCGCCATTCAGCCCCGGCGGCCTTGAAAATTTCATGCAGCCCTTCGGCTTCAGCCTGCAGGCGGACCTGCTGGGAGCCCGGTACCACAAGGACCTGAACGTTATCGGCTTTTTTGCGGCCTTTCATGATATTGGCAGCCAGACGCAGATCTTCGATGCGGGAATTGGTGCAGCTGCCGATAAAAACGACATCCACGGCAACATCGGTCAGCAGGGTGCCGGGGGCGAGGCCCATGTACTGCAGGGCATTGTTGACATCAGCTCTGCTGTAGCCGCCGGCTGCGTCCGGGTCCGGCACCGGCTGGTCGATATCGACCACCATGCCGGGATTGGTTCCCCACGTAACCTGGGGTTTGATGCTGGCGGCATCAATTACCAGGGAGCGGTCATACTCGGCATCCTCATCACTGGGCAGACTGCGCCAGTATGCAATGGCGCGCTCCAAATCTGCGCCCTGGGGGGCGAAGCGCCGCTGCCGTCCGGTGATGTAATCAATCGTCGTATCATCCGGGGCGATCATTCCGGCCCGGGCACCGGCTTCGATGCTCATATTGCAAATAGACATGCGGGCCTCCATCGAAAGGCTGCGCACCGCTTCACCGCAGTATTCCAGAACATGTCCGGCGCCGCCGGCGGTGCCCATGGTGCCGATCATTTTGAGCACCATATCCTTGGACCTCATGTGAGGGGCCAGCTTCCCGGTAAACTCAACTTTGTAAGTTTGTGGTTTCCGCTGCACCAGGGTTTGGGTAGCCAACACGTGCTCCACCTCGGAAGTGCCGATACCGAACGCCAGAGCACCAAATGCGCCGTGGGTCGAGGTGTGGGAGTCACCGCAGACAATGGTCAGACCCGGCAGGGTCAGCCCCATCTCCGGTCCGATGATGTGGACAATACCCTGGTGATCGTCGCCTAAGTCGTAGAGGGTGATATCGTTGGCCCGGCAGTTTTCCCGTAGCGCTTCCACCTGGGCTTTTGAAATCGGATCTTTGATGTTCATGCGATCAGCGGTGGTCGGAACGTTGTGGTCCATGGTAGAAAAAGTCAAGTCCGGACGTCGGACTTTGCGCCCCGCTTTGCGCAGGCCCTCGAATGCCTGGGGGCTGGTGACTTCGTGGACCAGGTGTCGGTCGATATACAGCAAAGTAGATCCATTCGGCATTTCGCGCACCACGTGCGATGCCCAAATTTTTTCAAACAGTGTTTTTCCCATGATTACTTCTCTTCCATTTTCCCGGCATCTGCATAACTTTGTTCGTGCAGACGGGTGGGTTTGTCGGTTAGCGGTTTTCCTTGGTCCGGCGGCAATCCGGAATCTCAGACACCCGTAATATTGCAAAAAGAATGGTCCGCGTCAAGTGATCGGTGTTGAATGTGAACAAATTCAATAAAAGTTGTAGCCCAGGCTTAATGGGGGTGGAAAGTGGAGAAAAAGGGGTTATATTACCCTTTATGCATCAACGCAGATAAAGCCGTTTTGCAGATCAAACCGTTGATGAAATCTCTTATACCGGCCTGATATGCAGTGGCGGTGGTCCAAAGAAAGGAAGAAGAAAGAAAATGAAGGGAAAAGAATTAGCCTTAAAGGCGTTGCTGGATAAAGGCGTTAAATATATTTTCGGATATACCGGTGGTGCGATCATGCCGATTTTTGATGAAATGGAAAAACAAAAAGTATTTTCGTTTATCATGTCCCGGCATGAACAAGGCGCTGTGTTCATGGCCCAGGGAATTTCGCGGGCTTCTATAACGACCTCCAATCCCCGGGTCGGCGTCTGTATGGCAACGTCAGGCCCCGGCGCCATGAACCTTGTGACCGGCATCGCCGACGCCTTGATGGATTCGGTCCCGGTTTTATCCATCACCGGCCAGGTTCCTTCCGGCGTTATCGCCACCGATGCCTTTCAGGAGAGCGATGTCGTCGGGGTGATGATGCCTTTGACCAAGCAGACCTATATGCCCCTGTCGGCAAACGACATCGAAGAAACAATTCATGAAGCCCTGTATGTGGCTGCCACCGGCCGGGGGGGTCCGGTGGTCGTCGACATCCCCAAGGACATTCAGAATGATGAGGTTGACGCCGATTATCGATTTGATCCTCAATCTTATGAACCGGATCTGCCGGGATTTATCTATTCGCCGGAGCCGGACCGCACCCTGGTCAGAAAAGCGGTGAGTCTGATCAATCGCAGTGAACGGCCGATTATTCTTTGCGGGCACGGCGTCATTAACAGCAACGCCGGTCAAAATCTGACCAAGGTGGCGGAGAAGGCCCATATCCCGATAGCCTTTACCCTGCATGGGCTTTCGGCCCTGCCCGTGGATCATCCGCTGAGTGTCGGAATGGTGGGAATGCACGGCACCGTAGAAGCAAACCGGGCCCTGCTGAATTCCGATTTGATTATTTCCCTTGGCATGCGTTTTGACGACCGGGTGACGGGCAACCTGGCCACCTTCGGCGTTGATGCGGATGTTATCCACGTTGAAATCGATCCGTCGGAAATCGATAAGAATGTCAAAACTTCGGTCGCGCTCAACGCCGACGTCAATCAGGCACTGACGTTGCTGGCAAAAGATCCTGAGCTTGTTGCCAAACCCAGACGCTCGTGGTTTGAGCAAATTGACAAAAATCGTGCTGTAATTGCAGATGAAATCAACCGGGAGATCGACAAAGGGATCGGCAAGGATGGTCAGCTGCTGATGAAAACCATCGTCAAAAGGCTGTCCGATGTGACCGGCGGTAAAGATTTGATCGTGTCAGACGTTGGACAGCACCAGATGATTTTGGCCCGGTTTTATAATTTCCAAACCGTCAACAGCTGGTTTAATTCGGGCGGTGCCGGCACCATGGGCTGTGCCCTGCCAATGGCCGTCGGGGTAAAATTGGCTCGACCGGATGAGCAGGTGTGGTCTATTAGCGGTGATGGAGGCTTCCAGATGAACATACAGGAACTGGGGGCGATTATGGAGCACGATGTCGATATCAAAATACTGCTGTTTAACAACGGATATTTGGGAATGGTCAGACAGTGGCAGACCCTGTTCTACGATGGCCGTTTCGCCGGAACACCGATGAAAAACCCGGATTTCGGTGCGATCGCCGGCGCCTACAAAATACCGTATCAATGCGTATCGCAACCCGATCAAATCGAAGCTGCCATTATCGCCGCTGCCGAACACAAAGGACCCTATATGGTCGAATTCTTATGTGACCCCAGCGAGATTGTGCTCCCGATGGTGCCGGCGGGCGGCGGCATCGCCGATATGATCGTGTCTATGGAGAAGGATGGTTAAGCGGGTTTCAGGTGTCAGGTTTCAGGTGTCAGGGATAGTTGATAGGTTTCAGCTGTCAGCGCTGTTGCCGGCCGATAGCGTCCAGTCAAATCGAGAAGGAAGCCCCAGCGCGACAAATGCCGAATTGAGGAATTCTTGCTATACTATTTTTTTTAAAAAAGAACAGAGCGAAGCGATTCCATCATTCGTAAATCGACATTCGTCATTTTTTGAAGTAGACCCTGACACCCTATATTTTTAACGATATGACAAATAAATGGCCAATTTTACGGCCTCATACGGAAGGATTCTATGACAGCAGCAAATCAGATTAAACGGCGGGCAATTCTGGCATTCATGCAAAACCGACCCGGGGTGCTCAACAAAATTTCCATGCTGGTCCGTCGCAAAATGTACAACGTCGAAACCATTACGGTCTGTACCACCCCTGAGCAAGGCATCAGCCGCATGACCCTGACCCTTTATGAAGACAGCGACGACAAGATGGCCCAGGTCGTGCGGCAGATTGAAAAGATAACCGAAGTGATTTCCGCCAAGGAACTTGACATCGACCAGAGTTTCTGGCGTGAAGTGGCGATTGTGAAATTCGAGGCGAACAGTGACCGCATGGAACAGCTCTTCGACCAGTACCGGATCGAGATGCTCGATCATCGAAATCATGAAGTTTTTATCGTTCAATTGGCCGGGACGTCGAAAATGATCGATGATTTCCTGCAGGAGTTGGGCAAAGATGTGATCATCGAGGTGGCCCGTTCCGGCTTCACAGCTCTGGAAAAATAGGGGCGCCGCCATTTGATTCCTTGTGCCAGTCGTCCTGCCCCCTTCCGGAGTGTTTCCGGAAGCCTCCCGTTCAGCGCGAGGAGGACCCGCTGCGGACCTCGCGCCGATTCGACCCGCGCCGTTGCAATTGGAATATCGTTGGTGGAGAGCGACCCTCCTGCCTGATTTGACCATACCACAACTGCCTATTTCGGCTGTTGAATCAGATCCCGCTAAAGTTTGACGTGAATCAGCCGATATTCACTACGATGATTAAATCTTAGCAGGGGGTCTTTAACCATGGGAAACTTTTTTTCTTTATTTATTCTGCTGGTGCTGGCTGGCAGCGGCTTATTACTGATATATCTCGTCATTGATTTTTTTGAATATCTTAAAAAATACCACGTTTTCGTCTGGCGCGAGCTGTGCTTTGAACGGCCGTTTGGCAGGCCCCAGGAAGATTTCTTCTTCTATCCCGTCAATCCATCTAAATTTATCCCTTTTCTCAAATCAACCGATGACCCGCCGGACAGTGACATCGGTGGCTACAAAAAAAACATCAAGATCTCATTTTGTGTTTTCGTCAGTACTCTGGTCTTCCATTTGATCGTCAGAAATTTCATCTAATATAAATCGGGTAAGAACGGTGTGAATCGCGTCGCAAAGCTTTTGAATTTTTAGTAAATTGTCTCTCAACCCCCGGCTGATCTCGAGTTGGGCGCCTTGGCCCGATGCGCCCCGGTTGCATATATTATTCGGGTTTGATCCCTGGTATTTGAGATTTCGTTCGGCGACCGCGATCCCGGCCGTTTTTAGTTCATTTGCGATGGCTCCCATCAGCTTTTGATCCTGTCCGCCCGGATAGACCAGCGCCCGGCTGTCCTTGCAAGCATGAATCGCCACCACGGCCTGGGAGCGCGACAACAGGCTGAGAGCCCGGGGTTCATCAAATTTGTGGCTTGTGATGTGCAGCCGTCTATTATTGCGATCTTTTATTCCTTCAAAACAATAGTGGTTAAACTGATTACGGGCGATGCCGACCGCAATCTCAGATGTCCTGGGTTCGATTTTGCCCCCATGGGGTGCGATAATGGTAATGGGCGATCCGACATCACCAATGGATATGCGATAGTCAACATCTATTTTTTCATTTCTTTTTAACTCCTTAAAATTGTGGTAAATATCTTGACCCATGATCTTTACTAGAATGTAGAATACATGCAGACTATAATTTTGGATTTTAGATTTCGGATTTTGGATTGATGGAATCGCTACGCTCTATCAATTGACTTCAACCCGCGACGGCGGGGCACCCACTCGGTGGGATTGTTCCAATCGGCAGTTTTCCAGCGCATCTTCTCCGGTTTTACGAGCGGAATGATATCCTTGAAAAATGCCAGGCGCTCCTCATCGGTCGGCGGACTGAACGACTCTGCAATCGCCAGGTTTTGCTCCAATTGGGCCATTGTCTCCATGCCTACTATTACCGTGCTTACCGGCAGACTGAATGCATAGTTCAGTGAGCGCTGTACTTCATGGGTTAAACTGCCCAAACCCAGGACTTTCATTCCGATGGTGGCAATGCCCCTGGCATTGGCGACCGGCAGAAACTCCTCGGCAAAGCTGAGAATAAAATGATCCAGGGCCGAAACGGCGATGAGGGCACTGTCGAAGGGGAAACGATCGAGTGCTTCCACCAGAATCTGCGGATCGGTGTGGCAGCTGATACTGAGATACCGCACCAGCCCTTCATCCCGGGCCTGGATAGCAGCCTCCAGCGCTCCGCCTTTGCCCGTGAATTCATCCAACCTTGAATAATCCCAGACATTGTGCAGCCGCCATTCATCGACATGGTCCGTCTGCAGCCGGTTCAGGCTCGTCTCCAGTTGCTGCCGCGCGCCATCCCTGGTGGGGTCCCAGGTCTTGGTGGCAAGCCACATTTCAGACCGCCGATGCTTAACGACTTTGCCCAGCCGGGTTTCGGCCTGTCCCTCGGAGTACATCCAGGCCGTGTCGAAGTAGCGGATGCCCCTGTCAAGGGCGGTGTTGACGATTTCAATCGCCTCATCTTCGGTGCATTGATGCTCGTCCACGATTCGTTGCCCGCCAAAACTCAAAATCGGGAATTTTTCGCCGGTCTGGCCAAACTGCCTGGTCTCCATATTTACCTCCGTTTCTATGGCTGATTCAGGGTTTCAGGAGTTAAGGGATTCAGGGATTTAGGGATTTAGGATTTAAAGAATTCTATCTCTTTTAATTTATTAATTTTTCTACTTTATTCCTTCAATTGCTCAATTCCCCAATTCCTCAATTCCCAAAGTCTCGATCCCGGTCTGTCCGGAATAGAATAAAATGGGCCTGTCCCTTGGTTTGATCGCCGATTTGCCGTTGCACAATTAATACTTTTTCTTCCGGTATTTCAACCCTCAATATCACGCAATCCTTGTATTTTACGTCCTTGATGGCAACCTGCATTTTGTCCAACAATCGGCGAATGCGATCTTCATGCGGATAGGGCAGGGTGATTTGAGCATCAACCAATACGACAAATTCCGTCAGGGGCAGCTCTTGCAATGCCAATTGAACCGAGCTTGAATAGGCCCGAACCAGACCGCCCGTACCCAGCTTGATGCCGCCGAAGTAACGGGTCACCACGGCCACGATCTCCCCGATTCTGCGATGCTGCAAAACATTGAGCATTGGTTTGCCGGCCGTGCCCTGAGGCTCACCATCATCGCTCATGCCGATTTGCACGGTATCAAAAGGATTACCGGCGACGTAGGCCCAGCAGCGGTGAGTTGCATCCGGGTAGGCCGAACGAACTTTCGCGATAAAGGTATCTGCCTGATGTTTACTGCCGGCCCGTCCGATCGATGTGATAAACCGGCTGCGTTTTATTTCCTGTTCAAAGGAAATATTGGCGGCCGGAATCTGGTAGGCACTATCCGTTGACATTTGTGTCATTATCTCAATCGCTGCGATCCTCCAATTCAACTCCCAGACCGTCGGCAATGCGGTTGACAAAAGCATAGTAGGCCGTTATGGCGCAAATGTCGTGGATGGCCCGCTCGTCAAACCCCTGCTCTTTCAGCGTCTCTACGTCTGACTCATTCATGGCATCCGGCGTGCGGGTGAGTTTAGCTGCATAGTCCAACATGGCCGAATCCGCCGCCGTCAATTCGGCCTTGCGGTAATCCGTGGCCAGTGAATCCAGCAATCGATTGCGATCGGCTGCTTCCATGTGTTTGACTTCCAGCAATCGACGGAGCCCCGCCCCGTGATGATGCAGTCAATACCGGCATTTGTTTTCTGCTGATACGACCACCGCAATCATTTCCCGCTGGATTCTGGTCAGGGGACCTTTGCCATACATCAACTGCCGATACAGGTCATAGTGCTGCCGCATGGTGCGGCTGTGGATGCCGTGAATCCGGAGTATGTTGTCACGGTCCGGAACCCTGTCTTCAGGCGGAATCGATTCTTCAGCGATGTATTTGATGTAAGCCATAATCGCTCCCATGAGTCAACCGCAGCCGCAGTCACACCCCCCGCCGCCGTGGGCGGTCATCTCAGCCATGGCCTTGACAATTTCCCTGTTTCCAGCCGTCGCTATTTCAAGAATATTTACCTTCAGGTTTAGTTCCCGACAACCCTGAGAAAGGTTCCCAATCGGCGGGTTCAGGTGTCCGAAAAATTTGCTCAGGCTGTTTTTCTCCAGGTGAAGCTGTATGCTTTCACCTTCGTGTTTTTCCGCCAATTCATATTCAAAGGGCGTCATGCCATCGGGAGCCAGGCCGAAGATAAAGTTAAATTCCACGGGGTCCGGGGGGCGATCCATTGAGTCTTGCAAGCCGGTCGCTCGGATGGCAATAGTGACTTTTTTTAGATTTTCGACTATGTTCATGTGCCCCTCTTTCGAATGGGCCGGCCGTTTTGCAGACCGTCACCGGCGCATTTCCTGAAATGATGTGAATCGATTTAATCCAAATGTTTCGGCGGTTGGCCGATTTTGTCGCCCAACGCCCTCTCACGGTTGTCAACAATTAATTCTGCAATCTCACTGATAGCGTTTTTGAGCCACATGGTTGTTTGGGAACCTTCCGTATAATTGGCCTCGCCGAATGACTGCACCCGCCCCTGCTTTTGAAGATTGTTGACCTGGGAGAATTCCTCCTTCGAACCGGGACGGTAAACGGCAAAGGTTCGGCCGCCGAAACGGTTGATGATTGAAAATACGGGGACGTCACTTGGACCGTCAGCGATATAAATCATATTCTGAAAGGGCACGCGGCGATCTTCATCCGGAATTTTGGCGTTCACATCGATATTCGGCAGTTTGTTGCTGCCTTTGTTGATTTCAAAAATGGCTCTGGTTTTGGTTGTGTTATCGAGAGCGTAGGCTATTTGACGGATGATGCGGGGCTGATCTTGCCCAACGGCCCCCGCCGGGTCCCGGAAGCCCGGATGGGGCGGCTCCTCGATGAACTCGCAACCCCAGAGACCATCAATGTGACCGGCAATTTCGCTGCCCAGAATCATTTGCAGCAAACCGGTTGAGACGATGTAATGCTCGATCTGGATATCGTGCTGGCGGTAGGCGGATTTGTCCCGCACATAATTTTTAACCTCATCAAAGAATCCGGGCAGACCCTGGTAAAATTTAATTTCCCGGCCCAGTTTGCGCAAGGTGCGATTGTCAAGTCCCTTAAAAATACCCTGCCGGGCATAAGTTAACATGTGATTGAGGTAGGCCGTGTCGGATGAAACCATTTCCAAACCGGATCCTCGATAATAATCCGGCAACGCGGCGACTTCCTGCCAAAACGCTTTCGCATCGACCTTGTAGTGGGCAAAAAGCGGCTCCTGCATGTAGCCGGGAATCAATGTTTTATCGAAATCCCAGATACAGGCGACGATGTTTTGCAAAAATAGCGGCTGCGGCATGGTGTATGTTCAGACCTCGGAATTTAGTTTTTACAAATGGCCGAGAATCGATGTACGTTTTGGAATTGAATGAGAATTGGTCATGGGTTCAGGAACTCAGGGATTTAGGATTAATAGAATTGAGGAATTGCGAATTTAGGAATTGAAGGTAATCGGTCTATATGATTCCTTACTTCCTCAATTCCCCAATCCCCCAATTCCTAAATTCCTCAATTTTTTGCGGATTGACCTAATTCACGTCGAAAAAAAGTCACTCATTTAAAAGTAAGTTACAATATCTGTATTTTATAGATAGGTTTGTACATTATAGCAATATTTTTTCATTTTGATAAATTGTGGGCCACAATGTGGTAATTTTTGCTTGACAGTTGTCGTCGCAAAGGGCAAAATCAAAGGTTAATAAACGAGATTACACTATAAATTTTCAAACCGTCTATAACATTTTAATTCTAATACACTTTTGGAGGAAATAAACTATGATCAAACGTTATCTGCTGATTGGCGTTGTTTCTATCGCCGGACTTCTGATTGTGGCCGCAATAATTGCCGCCACCCCCACGACCGGCGAGCGGAGAAATTCGCCGTTGATTTCCAATTCGAGCGCAGGTGCCGAAAACGCTGTGCCAGCGGCAAATGCCGCCCAAAACCGGGCCGGACAATTGAAATCGTCCAAGGCCGAGCTCGACGTGCAGGGCATGTCCTGTTCGGGCTGCATTTACCAGATCAAAGCCGGCCTGGCAGATATTCAAGGCATCAGCGATGTGCTTGTGGACGTCAGCAGTGGCCGGGTCGAGGTCTTCTATGACAGCACCCGGGTCAAAGACCCGGCGAAGATTGCTGCGGCCATCACCGACGTCGGGTACCCGGCGACATTGAAACGAACGATGACCCGAAATGAGATCCAAAAGGAAAACAATCATTTCGCTTCGCGCTCAAAGCTGTATATTGCGGCGGTGGGAGACTGGGAAATTTCGAGAGCCGATTTTGACAGCGAACTTTCACATGCCAGAAGTCGCTATGAAAAAGCATATGGTCAGGGTGTCTTTGCCGGAGCTCAGGGAGACGCCTTAATGCAGCGCCTGCAGTCCCAGATTGCCTCCAATTTGATCAGTGAAGGGATTCAAATGCAGGAAGTTCGCAAATCCGGATTCAAAGTGCCGGCTGAATCCGTAGAAGCGGAGTTCTCCCAGTATCTTACCAGAAAAGGCATTACCCGGCAGGAATTCAAGAACGCGTTGCGAGACAGCGGTTATGACTATGATTATTTCTACAAAAAATTTGAAAACCGACTGACGATCGACCAGTATCTAAATGATACGGTTCTGTCCGGGCTTTCCAATGACCTGGACAAAAGGCAGCACTATTCCGACTGGTTCAACAATGCCCGCCTGCTGGCCAAAGTGGTTTACTATGACAAGAACATTGAAAGCGCCGTCAAGACCAGCTCGGCCGGCGGTGGTTGCGGCAATACCTGCAGTACCCAAAAACAATAACCGGCAGCAGTTTGATTGGTAGTTTGACGACCTAATTGGCCATCAGGGCTCAATTAGGTCGTCTGTTATTGGGAGTTTGATTAGCCCGAATCGGGTGATATTCAACCCGATCTGCCACCGGCAATTCAATAACCATACGGCGCTACATCCCGCTATATCCCGCAACCGCATACCCTCGTGTGAAACTACATCTACATTAACCCCAAGAAAGGGATTTTAAATCGTCCTCGTCCTCGTGCTCGTGCTCGTCCTCGGATTTGAAAGCGGCTTAAACGCTTCGAGGACGAAACGGCAAATGAGTAAATCGAAACTGCCTTTATTTTGCGCAGTATCTTTTCCGATCAGACCGGCTGTCCTTTGGCCGGCCTGCGACGAGCTCAGCCGAATCGAGGGCACCGCTCTCATGGGTTTCAATCAACAGGGCCGCCATCGGGGCTTCCCCTCTCTTACAGCTTACTGCCTTATTGATTTATTTTAAGAGATACGATATTCTGGCTCAGTAATAGTAACCACGTTGATCCTCTTGGCCGGAGAAATACCGTCAACCAAAAGTTTGCATCCGGAGCCTATGCGATGACACAGTGTGTATTGTTAAATGCCGACTACACTTTCTTAAACCTGGTTAATTGGAAACGGGCAGTCTGTCTTATGGCCAAAGGTAAGGTGGAGGTCGTCAAAGACTCCCGGCGAACGGTCCGAAATTGCAGCGGGGTAAAATTTAAAGTTCCCGCCGTGATGCGACTGATCAAGCTGATTCGGACCATTTACCGAACCCGTGTCACCTTTACCAAAAGAAATGTACTGGTCAGGGATCGATTCAAGTGTGCCTATTGCGGTGTCACCAATGAAAAATTGTCCATTGATCACATCGTCCCCAAATCAAGGGGCGGGAAAATGACCTTCGAAAATTGTGTGGCAGCCTGCAGACCCTGCAATTTAAAAAAAGGCGGCCGCACCCCCAGCGAAGCCAAAATGTATCTAATAACAAGACCTTATCAACCGACCATTTCCGAGTTTTTACGGCTTAAATTCGAAAATTTGGGTATCCACGAACTTCTGCACGAATTGGCGGTGTTCTAAACGGGATGCCACCATTGTCTGTATTCAACTTTTCTTTGAACCTGTGATGCTGGGATAAAACCGCCGGCGCCGATGCCCGACAGAAAAATCACCAGCTTTAAAAAACCATTAACGGTCCCGGGGGTGCTGCTCATTGAGGGGCGGATTAATCAGGGGGAAAGGGCTTCATGAAAATTATCGTATTAGGAACCGGATATGTTGGACTCGTGCACGCAGCCGTGTGTTCTGAATACGGCCATCAAGTTTATGCCCACGACATTGACCTGGAGAAAATCGAGGCCTTCTCCAGCGGCCAAACCGATCAAATCGAGAAATACGTCAATGAACCCGGACTGGTCAATATCATTCGGGAAACGCTGGGAAAATCACTGCAGTTTTCCAACGATCTGAAATCGATTGTTGAAGGCACAGATGCCGTTTTTCTGTGCCTGCCCACGCCGTCGAATATCGACGGTTCCACCAATTTGACTTTCTATGATGCGGCTGCCGAAAATGCCGCCGAGGTGCTTGCTGCAAGAAAAGATAAACGCCGCATTGTACTGGTGAACAAAAGCACCGTTCCCATTGGAACGGCCCGTCATGTTGAAAATATCATGAATACCCATGGGGTAGAAAACTTCGGCATTGCATCAAACCCTGAGTTTTTGGCCGAGGGCACGGCTGTAGCGGACGCCAGACGCCCGGATCGCGTGGTAGTGGGCTGTGACACGGCAGAGGACTTTAACATTTTGCAGCGGGTGTATTCACAATTCGTGCGACATGTGCGCATCAAATATATCGAGACCACACCCGAGACCGCCGAGGCGATTAAATATGTGGCCAATACCATGCTGCTCACCTATATTTCCTTTTGGAATGGTGTGGGAGCCAAAATCGGCGAGAAAATGCCCAATGTCAATATCGACGATCTCAGGCTCGGGGTAACATCCGATGACCGCATCAGCACTTGGGGCTCTTTTGTGAGCAACGGCGCCGGTGGCAGTTGCTTCGGCAAAGACATTGCTTCACTGATTTATCAATTGCGTCGGGTGAACGTCAGCACCAAGATGTTGGAGGCCTCTTTCGAAGTCAATGAATATCAAAAGGTATACCTGATTGACCGGGCGATTACCGAAGCCGGATTCAAGTTCAACAACAAAACTGTTGCAGTACTGGGGCTGGCATTTAAAAAACACACCAACGACATGCGGGATGCCTCTTCGATCAAGGTCATCGAATCACTGCTTGGCAAAGGGGTGGCGGCGATCCATGCCTATGATCCCTTGGCGAATGAATCGGCTCGGGAAGTATTCGATCCATCCAAAAATATTCTGTTTGATAAAATTAACTATTTTGATTCCGCCCGGGAGGCCATCAGCGGAACCCAGGCCCTGTTTATATCATCTGATTGCGAGGAATTCAGGGGATTCTCCCGAACCATCGAAGATACGGTGCAACCGCCCTATCTGGTTATGGACGGCCGACGCATGATTCCCGATTACAATGAACTGGTGAGCAAGAGTTACTCTTATCTTGCCGTGGGTGCTATGGCCATGTCGCCGGCGTGATGTAAGTTTAGCTCTTGATTAATTCCATCAGTTCGCATGTTGCTTTACGTATAATTGACAGTTAACAGAGATTAGGTTTCAGGTGTCAGGTTTCGGGTGTCAGGGTTACTGCTATTGACTTATTTGAAACTTCGTTAAAAGCGAACCGCAGAACCGCAGAATATCGAATTATGAATTTCGAAGGATGGAATCGCTTCGCTCAGTCATCGATTTAAATTGGCAGAATTCATTATTCGATCTTATACGTTCGCAGTTCGATATTCATTAATTTCTTTTTCGATCAAACTGGTCTCTCCGCGACCAACTGCCGGGCTGGCACCTGACACCTGGCACCTGACACCTGACACCTGAAACCAAATTACGTCAGAATAGCTGAAAAATTTTCTATTGGGACAATTTTATTTAACTTCTTAGAATCCGGTATAAACAGATTAGGTTCAGAGAAAGGACATCATGAAAGGTATCATACTGGCGGGAGGATCAGGATCAAGACTGTATCCACTTACCCTGGGGGTCAGCAAACAACTGCTGCCGGTGTATGACAAACCGATGATTTACTACCCGCTTTCGGTCCTGATGACAGCGGGTATTCGGGAAATACTGATAATTTCCACCCCTCACGACTTGCCGATTTTCCAGAAAATTCTCGGAGACGGGTCCCACCTGGGGATGTCGTTTTACTACGCCCAACAGCCGCGCCCCGAGGGCTTGGCCCAGGCCTTTATCATCGGCAGTTCTTTTATCGGCCGGGATTCCGTCTGTCTGATACTGGGGGATAACATTTTCTATGGCCAGGGGCTGTCCGGTATACTGCAGCGGGCCGTCAAGCTGACCGAAGGGGGACTTATATTCGGTTATCTGGTGCGGGATCCCGAACGGTATGGTGTGGTCGAATTCAATTCAGACGGCAAGGTGACGGACATCGTCGAGAAACCTGAATATCCCAAATCCCCTTATGCGGTGCCGGGACTCTATTTTTATGACAATGAGGTCGTGGATATCGCCAGCAATCTCCAGCCTTCCTCCCGGGGAGAACTGGAAATCACCGATGTCAATACGGTTTATCTGCAACGCGGCAGACTGAGGGTCGAACTGCTGGGAAGGGGGTTTGCCTGGCTCGATACCGGAACCCACGAAGCGCTGCAGCAGGCGGCCAGCTACGTACAGGCAATTCAGGAGAGGCAGGGGCTGAAAATATCCTGCGTCGAAGAGATCGCCTTCCGGCAGGGTTATATCGACGCCGCCCACCTGAAATTGCTGGCCTCCAACTACCTGAAAAACGACTATGGACGCTATTTAATGGAAATCGCCGATGAAGCTTGACACAAAATAGGATACAGAGTAAAAATCTAAGTTTCGATTAATTGCAGCCAGGGGGAATCCATGAACTATAAAAAGACACTTAACCTTCCATCCACCAAATTCCCGATGAAAGCCAGCCTCGCCAGGCGGGAGCCGGAACAGCTTAAATCCTGGGATGACAGCGGCCTTTATGAACAGATACGAGATTCTTCCCAGGGAAGGGAGCCATTCATCCTCCACGACGGGCCCCCTTATGCCAATGGCTATATCCATATCGGTACCGCGCTCAATAAAATACTGAAAGACATCATTGTGCGTTCCCGGCAGATGGCCGGATATGACGCGGTTTACGTACCGGGCTGGGATTGTCACGGATTGCCCATCGAACATAATGTAGACAAAGAACTGGGCGAGAAGAAGAAAGATCTCAGCATGGCCCAGGTACGACGACTGTGCCGAGCATATGCCGAGAAGTTCATTGACATTCAGCGGGAAGAATTCAAGCGCCTGGGTGTGATGGGTGTCTGGGACGATCCTTATCTGACCATGAATTTTCGCTATGAAGCCACCATCGCCCGGGAGTGCGGTAAATTTGCCCAGGACGGTAGTTTGATTCGAAGCAAAAAACCAATCTACTGGTGCTTTACCTGCCAGACGGCCCTGGCCGAAGCTGAAATCGAGTATCAGGATGAATCCACTCCGTCCATTTATGTCAAATTTGCACTGCAAGATGATTTGAGCGGTGATCTATCCGGGCTGGCCGGCAAAGATGTTTCCGTCATCATCTGGACGACGACACCTTGGACCCTTCCGGCCAATTTAGCGATTGCGCTGCATCCCGATTTTGAATACGTGGCGGTCAGCGTCGGCGGCAACGAGGCCTACATCTTGGCCCGGGAACTGGTCGATGTGTGTATGCAGACATTCGGCATCGACGAATATTCGATCATCGGCGATATCAACCCCAAAAGCCTGGAAAACAAACGCTGCACCCACCCGCTTTACCCGCGTGATTCGCTGATTATTTTAGGTTCCCACGTGACCCTGGATGCCGGTACCGGCTGTGTACATACCGCACCCGGTCACGGTCGCGAAGACCACGAGGTGGGATTGCTCTACGATCTGGATGTCTACTCGCCGGTGGATGACCAGGGCCGCTTTACCGATGAAGTCGATTATTTCAAAGGTGAATTTGTCTTTGAAGCCAATAAAAACATCAACGCCAAACTGGCCGAGACCGCCGCTTTGCTGCATGAAGCCAAGTTCGAGCACTCATACCCCCATTGCTGGCGCTGTAAACAATCGGTTATTTTCCGGGCCACCCCCCAGTGGTTCATCTCCATGAATAAAACCGGATTGCGCCAAAAATCCCTGCAAGCCATTGACGCTGTCCAGTGGATTCCCCACTGGGGGCGCGACCGCATCTACGGTATGATCGAGAATCGGCCGGATTGGTGTGTCTCGCGGCAACGGGCTTGGGGAGTTCCGATCGCCGTGTTTTATTGCGAAGCATGTGAAACCCTGCTGCTGGATGAACAGATTATGCAGGACATATATCGACTGTTTGAAGAGCACGGGGCCGATGTCTGGTTTGAAAAAGAAGTATCCGAGCTGCTGCCGGAAGATGTCGTTTGCCAAGGCTGCGGCGGCAAGCGTTTTGTGAAAGAGAGCGACATCTTGGATGTCTGGTTTGATTCCGGGGTCAGTCATGCCGCCGTGCTTGAGCAGAGACCCTATTTGAGGTGGCCGGCCGACCTCTACCTGGAAGGCAGCGACCAGCACCGCGGCTGGTTTCACAGTGCCCTGCTGACGGCGGTCGGTACCCGCGGTCGTGCGCCCTATGAGGCGGTTTTAACCCACGGATTCGTTGTGGACGCCGAAGGCCGTAAAATGTCCAAATCCATCGGAAACGTCATTTCTCCCAGCGAGGTCATCGAAAAATACGGGGCTGAAATACTGCGTCTCTGGGTTTCAGCTTCGGATTACCGGGAGGATATTCGTATTTCCGACAATATCTTAAAGCAGTTAACCGATGCCTACCGGCGTATTCGAAACACCAGTCGCTTTATGCTGGGAAACCTTTACGATTTTGATCCCGATCACGATGCGGTGGCCTATGAGGCGATGCCGCCAATCGATCGATTCGCCCTGCACAAGCTGCAGGAGCTGATCGAAAAAGGGCGCAAGGCCTATGACGCTTATGAATTTCACGTGATCTACCACGCACTGTACAACTATTGTACGCTGGATTTGTCGGCTTTTTATCTGGACATTCTCAAAGACCGGCTGTATACATCGGCCGCCCGATCCGCGGCGCGCAAAAGCGCCCAGAACGTGCTGCACATGATCCTGGATGCCATTGCCCGATTGATGGCGCCGATTCTGCCGTTCACGGCCGATGAGATCTGGCAGTACATGCCCGCAACCGACAGCAAGCAATCAAACATTCATTTGTCACTGTTGCCGCAGTCCAAGGCCGAATTTAAAGACGGCGACCTGGCCGACCGCTGGGAGTTTATGCTAAAAGTTCGCGGGGAAGTGACCAAGGCACTGGAGGCCGCACGCAGCCAGAAGCTCATTGGCCATCCGTTGGACGCAGCGGTTACCATTTCGGTATCCGGTGAGAATTTCGACAAGCTGCAGCCTTTTGCAGCCGAATTGAGATCATTGTTGATTGTGTCCCAAGCTTCGCTGAAATCAGATGCCGCGTTGGAAAATGCCTTTCAAAGCGACGAAATCGACGGATTGTTGATCGGGGTGAATCCGGCGCCGGGTGAGAAATGCGAACGGTGCTGGGTACATGACACGACCGTTGGAAGCAGCAGCGAGCAGCCGACGATCTGTCATCGCTGCCAGGATTCTCTGGCGCAAATTGCCTGATGCTGCCTGAACCTTGCCGAAAAACTTAATTCCTGCGGCTCGGCCGCCGGCAGACGCCTGCAAAATCCGGGAAAGAAGTTAGATGTTGCAAAAAAAATATATAAACCTGGCCATCGTTTCGGGCGCGATCGTGCTGGCCGATCAGATTACCAAAGCGCTCATATTGAAATACCTGCCGCTGCACCACAGCATTCCGGTTATCGAGGGTCTGTTCGACCTTACACACATTCTCAATCCCGGCGGCGCCTTCGGCCTGATGGCCGATATGAGTGTGGTCGTACGCACGGTTGTATTTCTGTTTATTTCCTCGCTGGCCGTCGGCCTGATTTTATATTTTTACATCAAAACCCCGCCCGGGTATGCCTTGCTGGCGGCCGGCTTTGCCTTGATTTTCGGCGGGGCCATCGGCAACCTGATAGACAGGGTCCGATTCGGAATGGTGGTGGATTTCCTCGATTTTTACATCGGCAAATATCATTGGCCGGCCTTTAACATTGCCGACAGCGCCATTACCGTGGGGCTATTTATTTTCATATATCACCTGCTGTTTAAAAAATTGCCGGCAGAGTGATGCTGGGTATTGGGTATTGGGTATCGGGTACTGGGTATTGGGTACTGGGTATTTGGTATTGGAAACCGGGCACAGGATACTGGACGCCCGATACCGATCTCTGGTTGCTGGCTGCCAATATCGGGTCGGAATAGCTTAATCCAATTCTCCAGCACGCCAATACTCCAACATTCCATGTTTTAATACGATGCCCACCATCAGCTACAAAGACCTTGAAAAATATTTGGAAGGAATCGACCGCAGCCCCCCGGCGCCTGTCTACCTGATCCACGGGGAGGAAATGCTCACCAAAAATGCCTTTGATGCCCTATTGGACATTCTGGTTCCGGCATCCCAGCGCAGCATCAACTATGAGCCGCTGGACGGTGCCCAGGAAAATATCCACGATGTCATCAGCCGCATCAACACCTACTCATTGTTGCCGGGGATAAAAGTCGTCGCCCTGCGCGACTCCAAGATCTTTTTAGCCGGCCAGGACAAGGAAAAGCTGCTTGAAAATACCAAAAAAGCCTACGATGATGATAATATTAAAAAAGCAGCCAGCCGCCTGCGGGACCTGATGAGCCTTTTCAATCTTTCCTATGAAGACATCGGCAAACCAAATCGCCAAAATACCCTTGGGCAGAGCGCCATTTTGAGTACTGATGATGCCTGGTTGGATGAAATAATTGGCTATTGCCGGGAAAATAACCTGACCGTTCCGACGGCCAGGGATGACAGCCGCACCCTGCAACTGGCCGTTGAAAAAGGCTTTCCTGCAAACAACCACTTAATAATCACGACGGACATGGTGGACAAGCGGCGCAGCCTTTTTAAAGCGTTGAGCAACAAAGGGGTGGTTATAGACTGTTCGGTGCCGAAAGGCGTCCGTCGGGCTGATAGACTGGTCCAGGAGGCGGTTCTGGCCGACCGAATGAAGGCCATGCTGACAGCCGCCAACAAAACCATGGATCAGTCGACCTACCTGGCCTTGTTTGAGATGACCGGCTTTGATCTGAGAACATTTTCCAGCAATCTTGAAAAATTAATCAGCTACGTGGGTGATCGGCAGACGATTACGATCGCCGATGTTGAGTCAGTGTTGCAGCGCACTAAAATAGATCCCATTTATGAACTGACGAATTCCTTGGCAGATCGCAAGCCGGCTGAAACACTGTTTTTCCTGGATACACTCTTGTCCGCCGGGATTCATCCGCTGCAAGCTTTTGCGGCGCTGACCAACCAGGTCCGAAAACTGCTGTTGGCCAAAGATTTTGTGGACGGACCTTACGGCGGTGAATGGCAGGCGACCTGTTCCTACGATTATTTTCAGCGGCGGGTGATCCCGGCGATAGTCGAGTATGACAGAGATCTGTTGGATCATCTCAGCGACTGGCAACAGATGCTTGAAGAAGAGGCATCCCAACCGCAACCCGGCGCACGGGCTAAAGGTAAAAAGAAAAAGAGAAAAATAACGACGGATCTGCTAATCGCCAAAAATCCGAAAAATGCCTATCCAATCTACCTGTTGCTCAAAAAATCCGAGCGGTTTTCCAAAACGGATCTCATCAAGGCTATCGAGGCCCTGCATGTGGCCGACAAAAAGTTAAAATCCGGGGGGCAGGCTGCCCGGCTGGTGTTGGAGAAGGTGATTTTGGGAATTTGCGGGAAGCAAGGCGCATAGCGCGGAGGGCATGGGGCAGAGCGCAGGGAGCTTAGGGCATGGGGCAAAGAGCCTGGGGTATTGGGTGTAAGGTATAAGGTGGAAGGTATTTGGCGTTCGGTATTCGGCGTTCGGCATTGGATGTACGGTGAAGAATGGGGAAGCGTGTAGTGATCGGAAGTATTTTTTTGGTTTTCCGACGTTGACTCGTCTGAGCTTGTCGAAGGCCGCATTTCGACTTCCGAATTCTGTCTTCTGCGTGCCGCGGCGTAGCTCGTAGAGCGAAGACGGGTCCGCTTTACAATTTTCGGAGAATTAGAATGGGATTTATCAGGCAGCAGGAAGAAAAAATTGCGATGCGCTTTTTGAGCTGGCAGTACCAGAAACTGAAACAGCCGATCCCGACCGAGGCCGAACTTGCACGGCAGGCCGCCCGCATCGTTGAAGAAGCCCATAAAATCGCCCGGGAAAGAGGCAGCAATGTGATGTCCATTATGAAAGACCTGATTTCCGATCTGAAAAAGAAGGGTTAGGTTTAAAGGTTCAAAGGTTCCAAGGTTTAGGGTTCAAGGGTTTGGAGGGTGAAAGATTGGTTCAGAGGTTTTGGATCGACTTTTAAGGTCGACAAACCTCTGAACCTTTGAACCCTGAACGCTGAACCTTTTCTACGATTTCGCCAGGTGTTCAATGATGGATTCATTGATTTCATCATCATCTGCCTTGAGCATCGGGATCAGCTCGGCGGCAACTTCTTTGATTGATTTAATGTTCTCCTCCCGCATGGCGCGTTGAATTTTTTCGACCCCATCTTCGATTTGTTTTAAGCCTTCGGCAATTGCGATAATGCTTTGTTTGTTCATTTTTATCTCCTGATCATTGGTTTACTTTTTATATGTTAACCCGCAAAATCTTTGGGTTGATTTTTTGCTAGGGTAATCTTATGGTTTGTTAACGCTTAAAATTTAAAGGAGGACCTAAACATGTCAGACGCCTGGGCGGAAAAGTTGTCATGTGCAATTGAATGCCAGCGATGCAGCCGAAAACTGGCGCCAAGTGACCCGAGAATCCTTTCCGTTATAGACCATGAGGCCATTTGCATGGACTGTAAAACAGAAGAAGAAAAACGGGACGATTACGAAGAAACTTCAAAACAGACTATCGGGCAATGCTTGATAGACACTGAAATGCAGTGGGGGGATCCCCAGGGATATTGTTATCATCATTTTTATCCCTTTACCTGCTAGGTGCGCCACATTAACGGATTTTGGCCCAGGTAGTCCGTAACCGAACGCCCGATTTCGTCCATTTTCACCAGTATGTTCCGGGACAATGACATCTCGGCCGCCCGGGCATTCATTGCCGCCTGCTTCGGGTTGCGGGCCCCGGCAATCGCGCAGACTCCGGGATGGGAGATGACCCATGCCAGAGCCAACTGCCCCAGCTCAACGCCCAGCTGTTCGGCAATCGGGCGCAAGCGGGCCAGGGCCCGCTGAACTCGTTTATAGTTTTGTGGTTGGTACAGTTTATTTTTTGAACGATGATCTCCCCTTTGAAATATGTGATCCGGACCGAATTTGCCGGTCAGCAAACCCTGGGCCATGGGCGAATAGGCCAGAATACTGATGCCGGCAGCGGTGCAATATGCCGTGGTCTTTTCTTCGACATGCCGCCAGAATAGCGAATAGGGAGGCTGCAAACTGTCGATGACGGTAAATTGTGCAGCCTCCTTTATCTGTTCCAGTGAAAAATTGGACACGCCGATCGCGCGAATTTTTCCCTGGTCCTTTAATTTATTCATCGCCGCCATGGTTTCTTCGATCGGAACGGCCTTACCGCCGAAAGAGGCCGACGGCCAGTGCACCTGGTATAAGTCAATATAATCGGTTCGCAAATTCTTAAGCGAATTGTGACAGGCGTTTAAAACCTGATCATACCCCAGGCGGTTTGGCGACACCTTGGTAGCCAGAACAACCTGGTCCCGTGCGCCCTTGAGTGCGGTGCCGAGAATACGTTCAGCGTGTCCTTTACCATAAGCCTCGGCCGAGTCGAAAGACGTAATGCCGGAGTCAAATGCGGCACGAATGGCGGCGGTGGATTGGGTATCATCGATGTTTACCCATTTATCTTTGCCGGCTTGAAAAGTGCCCATGATGATGGTGGATAGTTTCAGCTCCGATTGGCCCAGCTTGCAGAATCGCATAACTTTTCCGATGCTACGGATGTAACATGACATTCAATTGGTAAAGCACCCCGTAAACTTAATCACTAAGCAGAAAAAGACAAGCTGGGTATTGGGTTACTCGATTGCGGAATGCGGAATGCGGATTGCGGATTAAAAAGCCGGTATTCGGCCTTCGGCAAAGGAAAAAGGGTCGATGGTGTTAGGCAAAAAGTGAGGTCCAAGGCAGAAGGTATGGGGTATAAGGTGCAAGGCATTCGGTATTCGGCGTTCGGCATTGGATGTACGGTGAAGGATGGGAAAGCGCATGCTCATCTGAGGTATTTTTTGTTTTTCCGAATTCCGCATTCCGACTTCCGAATTCTGTCTTCTGGACATCGGATGCTTGATATTGGATACTGGCTGCTGGATGACGGTTGTTGCATGTTGGATACCAGAAGCCGGGCATTGATCATTGAAAACTGATCACGAATAACTAATAACCAATAACAAATAACTGGAGCGTGCGTTGTACCTGGCAACCAAAAGAATCAATGGAATAACCCATTATATCATCCGGGAATCCTATCGACAGGAAGACTTTTTCTTAAGCCGGGACCTGATTGACCTGGGCCCGGATCCCGGCCGCTTAATCATCTATCCGGGCGGCAACGCCTTCTACATCGAGGAAAGCATCGAAGAACGGCTGATGGAACTGGGTGCGGGTGAAAGCCTCGATCAGCTTGAAGATATCTTTTGGCGATTTGTTCATCCTGAAATCAGGCGGGTGCTGGAGCCGTTTCGCCGCCGGGAAGACCGTCATCGGGCAAACCGCGAGCCAAAGGGATCGCAGGATCACGCGGCCGGATCGTTCCATATGTTCGACAAGCGGCGGGTACATTATTTAAAATTCGGTCAAACGGATCAACGCCACATCCACCGGGTGCCGCAAAAATTGTTCCGCGGCCTCCAGAATAAATCGAGGGATGAAATCGAGCATGGCTTCATGGACATGGAAGCGGCGCTGAACATCCGCGAATATAAAAGCTATACCTTTGCCATATTCGATCTGCAGCAATTCTTCTATGAATCGATGGCCGCCAGTCATCCGCAAATATTAGATCAGGCCCAGGTCGATGAATATTTTATCGAACGAATTTGCCGCTTGAACCTGGATCCGCACTTTTGGGCCGGCATGGAAACTGCGGACCGGCTGCATGACTACCTGGTCAGATACGTCGTGATGCACTTTGACTATGACTATGCGGCGGGATCTTTTATGGAAGATTATTTGCGGCAGTTTATCAATAGCCGGCGCGAATATCGCCCACCATATAAAAGTGTGGCCGCCAGTCTGAAGGAGGCCGGCACCATTCTGGGAGTGGCCGGCGCAGATTTAAAAAAGATGAGTCGCCGGGAACTGGTGCGGTTGTACCGCCGCAAGGCCCAGGAATTGCACCCGGATAAAGGTGGGGATCAGGACAAATTCGTCCGGTTGACCGAAGCGTATCATGAGTTGATCAGGACCAAGACATAACGTCATGAAATCCGGTGCCGGAAATGCTCGCATCGAAATAAAGAAGAGGACAGAGGACAGAGGACCCGTCTTCGCTCTTCGAGCTACGCCGCGGCAGGCAGAGGTCAGATGACAGAGGACCCGTCTTCGCTCTTCGAGCTACGCCGCGGCAGGCAGAGGTCAGAGGACAGAGGACCCGTCTTCGCTCTTCGAGCTACGCCGCGGCAGGCAGAGGACAGAGGACAGAGGACCCGTCTTCGCTCTTCGAGCTACGCCGCGGCAGGCAGAGGACAGAGGACAGAAAAAAAGTTATCCGTTATTGGTTATTTGTTATTGGTTAAAGACGTCATGCAATCGCGGTAATTGAATTCAAGCTTGTAACCGGCGCCATCCTATATTGCCTCTTTCCCGAACGCCGAATGCCGAAAGTTGAATACCGACAGTCGTGTGCCGAATACCGAATACCCTATGCCCATGCGCTCTGCCCCATGCGCTCTGTCCCATGCCCTATGCCCTTTGCGCCATGCCGACTCAATCCGAAATCCGCAAACGGTTAACTCTCGACACGCATTAGAATTATGACCCAAGCCGGAAGCATAGATTCTCAACTCACGACCGCCTATCTGGAGCGGCTCAAAGCAGATTCGGAAAACGAAATCAGGGATGAGACCGCCGATTTAACGACCCGTTTATATGCCATTCATCACCTGAATTCGGCCCTAGGGCAGAATCCTGGCTTAGTGGATTCTGAAACTATTTTTATCTTGCGCGATATTCTCAAGAACTCGCGCCTGGCCGCCAAAAGACAAAGCTTTTTCTATTTCAGAATTGCAGCCGAGACATTGTGCTTGGCTATGATGGCGTGCCACGACCGCGATTTAAGCGATCTGGCCTTTTCCGCCCTGAAAGAGGTGATGGCATCAGCCAGCGGCAAGGGCCACCGCGCCGCGACGGAGGCGCTTGCCACGCTGCCCGTGTCGGTTCGCGGACCGAATATCCTGCCAGCTTTAGCTCAACCGGTTCCCAGTGTCACCTGGCAGCAGATCCTAAAGGAAACCGGATGCAACATTGCCGGTCAACCGACAGCTTGCGGGCGCAGTATCGTTACGGGAATCGGAGCAGGGCGCGGCGCCTCGCAACAACTGCTGGTGGTCAAACTGGTGCGCGGTGACGAAGATCCGTCCCAATTGCTAACGGAAGCATGCTGGATTGATCACTTTAATCAAACAGCCTATTCGTTTGACCGGCGCTTTGATATCCCTAAAATGATTAAGATTAATCATAGCTATTTAGTCAATCTGACACGACTGCCCCCGAATCTGTCCCTCAATGGCCGTATGCTTCGGCCGGCTTTTGCGATCTGCTTTAGAGCAGACAGGGACTATTACAAATATCCCAATGACACCAACGCCGATTCCTGGCCGGATATAACCGAATTCAAAGAAGTCATTTACAGAAATGCCTGGCTGATGGGGAAACTGGCGTCCATGGGGGTTGTGCACCTCGCACCCATTCCCCTTTTCCACAACCGGGTGCAAGTTAACCGCAGGCGCGACCGGGGCGTGTACGAGTGGTACCGGGGGGGACGCCTCGATCGCTGGCTTGATTCATGCAATTTCCCCAATTTGGGTGCCAGCGGAGTCCGGGACTTTGAGCACTTAATATCATTTCAAGGCTCCAACCTGGCGCTCTATCGCCACATCGGCAACCACTTTTTGAGTCTGATGCTGATTGCCGGCAGTTATTTCCGTAACAAAGAGCCTGAAATGGTCGGCTTTAGCCGGGACGGCACTACCGTGGACGCCCGATTTTTGTTTGATAAGCGAGCATTGGAAGAGATCGTTCGCGGGGTCTTTCACCGCTACTATGAAGGCTTTGTCGGGTCGACTTATGCGGGCCGTCTGCCGATTGATACGGTCGTCCTTGTCGAAAGGATGGTTGAAGAAATGGGGGTGGATACCTATATGGAGGAAATACTGCGAGCCATCGATCAAGATGAAATGACCGCTGCTGAATTCAGATCATTCTTGGAGAGCGGGACAAGTGGCGGGCAAGTGCTTCAAGATGTGGTCAAGGGTATAAAGGATATCCGTGTCAACACCGGGCCCCATTTGGGGGGCTTTAACCAGCAGATCTCCCTGCCGGAGTTGATCGAATCGGTTGCAACCATGTCTGCCCTTTGTATTGCCGGCAAGTTCGAGAAGACAGATCATCGGCCGCCCGGATAGCAGTATTTGACGCCAACGCCGTATTGATAGGTAGATGCGCCGGGCAGCAGTTGCCGGCGCCATCTCACCTGGGCGTGATAAACATCGGCTGCTGCATCATAGGGTGATTTTTTAACCCCGATATAGATCTCAGTGCCGGGCAAGGGCGCATAGTCTGCTTCAAAATACATTCCTCCCCGACTGTAGTTATACATTTTAGCGGTGTGATTGGTTTCGGAGTAGTAGTTTTCAAACTGGATTTCGGCTCTATGCTTGATGCGAATATCGACTCGATGATCAGTTTCGGCGGTCATGTTTTTTTAACTCCCTGGAGTCATTGCGTGATGTCTACGTTTACAACCGAGAGCAGCAGTTTGGTGGTGGGACTTTTATCACTGCTTGTATCCAATTTGCCGCAATAGATTTTTGCGGGCTGCAATATCTTCTTCCGATTCGATCCCTTTGGAGGCGAAACCGTCAATAACCCCCATAATCCCACGTCCCTGTTTCGTCTCTGCGATTATGACCTCGACTGGATTGGCCGTAGCACAGATTATCCGGCAGACCTCCGGTACGTTTTTAATAGCATTCAAGACGTTGACCGGAAACATGTCTTTCAGAAAGACGATAAAGCAGTGACCGGCTGACAAGGCATAGGCATTTTTTTGGGCCAACTCCGTCAATTCGTTGTCGGTGCCGGTATGCCTGACCAGACAAACATCGGAGGCTTCACAGAAAGCCAAACCGAACTTGGCCATCGGCACGGTGTTTACGATGGCTTCATACACATCTTCGACCGTTTTAATGAAATGAGACTGGCCCAGAATCAGGTTCATGCTATCGGGATTGTCGATTTTAACAATTTTTAATTCCATACGTTTCTCCCTTAAAAAAAAACGAAATTAATAAAAAAAGGCTTGATTTGTTGTATACAGGCTGCTAATGGGCAGGATTACAATGCCTATACTAGCTGAGCCTGTTTAGAAAAATGCGGCGATGAAATTGTAGGCATTTTTCAGTAAGCCTGAGCCGTATTACGCATTTCGTGTGAGTAAATGTAGCCTCCCACTGCTGCGGCTCAGGCTTTTTTTGTCTAGCCCCCGATAGCATGCATCTGACCACAGACTCTCACCGGGCTGCCGGCCGCTAAATTGTGATCGGACGGCTTATGGCGCACCGCCCGAAAGAAAATTTCCGCCAGTTCATCGTCAGAGCATCCGCTTCGCAAAGGCTGCCTGACATCCTCATGATGATCGGACAGCAGGCATGGTCTAAGCTTGCCGCTCGCTGTTAACCGCAGGCGATTGCACCGATCACAGAAGTGGTGACTCAGGGCGTGAATAAATCCGACTTCGCCAATGGCGCCCTCGAAACGATATCTTTGGGCGGGGCCATCATGGGCAGAATTGTGTACCGGTATGAGCTGACCCAGTTTGCTGATACGGTTTTTTATTTCAGGTGCCAACAGCAGCGGACCGCCGCCCATTTGTGAGTCACCGATGGGCATGTATTCAATAAAGCGTATGTGAAAGGGATTGTCAAAAGACAGCAGCGCCATGTCCTCAAGTTCGTCGTCATTGATTCCGTTCAAGGCCACGATGTTCAGCTTTATCGGGTAAAATCCCATATCCTGAGCCATCCAAATGCCCTGCCAGACCTGGTCAAAAAGATCAAGTCCGGTGATCTCATGAAATTTTTTTCGTTTAAGCGTATCCAGGCTGACATTGATGCGTTTGATGCCGGCGGATTTAATTTTGGCCAGATTGTCTTTCAGAGCGACACCATTGGTGGTAAGCGAGATATCGGCCAGCCCATCGACCCGGCTCAACTCCGCCAAAAATTTATCGACGCCTTTTCTCACCAGCGGTTCGCCGCCGGTAACCCGCAATTTAGTAATTCCCAGTTTGACACCGACCTTTACCAGCCGCAGAATTTCTTCGTAGGTTAGAATATCATCGTGGGAAAGTCTGGTTATTTGATCCCGTGGGACGCAGTAAAGGCACCCGAGATTGCAGCGGTCGGTCACGGAGATACGCAGATAATTCAGATGTCGATTGCAAGGGTCTATCAGTTTCATATCAAGTTGACTGGCTTAATAAGTTGACTGGTTGAATAGTTCAATAGCTGAATGCGTTGATTTATTCAATAGTTGATTCGGTTAAATTCTTGGGGAGAATAAGGTGCCTTTTCGTCATGCCCGCGACGGCGGGGTCATTCACCTCAATCAACTTAATCAACCCAATCAACCCGTCATCTAATTGGTTACAGCAAATTTTTTGCAATACTCCGGGATCGTGATCATCGGCGGCCTTTCAAGCCCCTTTATCTGCCTGGCCTCCGGCTGGTATTCCGTGTCGACCAGGTTATACTGGATGATTTCGTCATAGAGTTCTTCTTTTAAATCGATCAACCCTGATCTTTTTTGGCGATTGATGAAAGTTTTAAGGATGGCAAACGCCATTCTGCCGAGGGCCTTGGTATCCTGGTTGCGATGGATGCGGCGATCGAGATCCACCTGGGCAATCACATCCAACCCCCACTTTTCGTATATGTCGAGGATCATGCTGGTTTCCACCCCGTAGCCGATCGGGAAGGGTATTTTTTCAAATATTTCCCGATACCCGGCGTATTCGCCCGATAGGGGCTGAATAATCTGGGTGAGCTCCGGAAAGAACAGGGAAAACAAGGGTCGGATAACCAACTCCGTGACCCGACCGCCGCCGGTGGGCCTGATTTTGTTTTTGCCGATCGATATCGGCCGGTCATAGAAGGCCTTGGTGTATTTAATCTTGTCGTCCAGCAGCAGCGGACCGATCAGCCCGTAGGCAAAACGGTGGTGAATGTTTTTAATGTCGGCATCAATGTAGACAATAATATCGCCCTTCGTAATGTAAAGCGCTTTCCACAGGTTTTCGCCCTTGCCTTTGAACTGATCAAGGTCGGGAAGAATTTCATTGGCAATATAGACATCAGCTCCAAAGGAGGCGGCAATATCCACGGTTTTGTCGGTTGAACCCGAATCGATAACGATCAACTCGTCTACCAGCGGATAGCGCGTCATGAGTTCGGACTTCAGAATGATAATTTCTTTGGCGATGGTTTTCTCTTCGTTCAGAGTCGGCAGGCACAGGGAAATATTAAGCTTTTTTTCCTGCTTTTTTTGGACCAGTTCATACAAGTCCATGAACTGTGAATAATGAAACGTGTTTTTTTCAAGCCAGCTAGGATTCATCGCAAACCCCGCTATCAATCGCCTTGAGTACGCCGATGATCTGGGCGATACCCGTGAACATGGGCTCGATATCCATGGTGGCTTTTTCCGTGTAAAAATTTACCCCATGGGTAATGCCAAGGGTAACGGTTGGTATCTTGCGTGAGAGAAAAATAGATAGCGCCGATTCCGTTGACTTGCTGATCGGTTTGATGCCGAGACTTTCCAGAACGGCGGCGGAACTCTTGACCAACGGATGGTTGAATTTTAATCTGGCCGCCTTCAAATTACTGATGGTTTTAATGCTTAGATCAACTTCATTCTCATGGCCGATTCCTGCGACAATATCCCTGATGTTATTGTAAATCGATTTAACCATTTTGTAAGAGTCACTGCGGATTTCAAAGCCCAGGTTGGCTTTATAGGCTATTTTGCCATGGTTGGCGCCTCCGGCGATTTTACCGATGACAATCCGCGACCGGGGCCTCTGGGTAAGCCGCAGGTTCATGATCTCATTGATAACTTCATTCAAAATTAAAATGGCATTGGGGGTAAATTTATAAAAGGTTCCCTTTTGTTCGGAGATGCTGCATTGTATTTCCCCCCGGATCATTCCATCGGAAAAATAATTAAGCCGCCCCAATTCGACCCCTTCCAGACAGACACCCCCTCTGATCGGGGTCGGCCAGGTTTTTAACAGGTGCCGGACCCCGCGCAGGTTGCCTTTTCCGATGGACTGGATGGTGCCCGCCAGCACGATATCCGATTCGAATTTCAAGTTCAGTTTTTGAAAAAGAATCGGAAGAGATACCATGACCCCCACACCCAGCGAGTTGTCCAGGACGCCGGGGCCGGTTATCTGATTTTCTTTGATGGTGTAGTTGTGGACAACGTCGCGTTCATAAAAAGTGTCCAGGTGGGCGACCACGAAAATCGGTGGTTTTTCGGGGGCCGATCCGCGGATGATTCCAATCGGATTACGGTAGCCGTCGGTAGTTACCTCATCAACCCCGAACTCGGCCAACCTCTCCATAAAGACCGTACTGCGCCTTTTTTCTTTAAACGTGGGGGACGGTGTCTGGCCGATTAGTACAATGTTGGTGATAATGATATCCTGGAAGGCCTTGATCTCAGCAACCAGGTTCGGCAAATTTTTGAGAAATTCATTCATCGAAATAGCCTGAGTTTCAATCCGACCCTGGCGATCTCTGATCGGTTGGAGCCGGATTTGCGCCGGGTCAATATTCGGCTTCCCAAAAAATGAGACCCAGATAACCGATCAATGCTGAAAAAGCGATTCATGCTATCTCAGAATCGGGGAAAATGCAATGGCTGTTTAACGTCCAAAATCCACCGCCTAATTTTATAGAGAGTTTTATTTTATACTACAAAGTGGGCTTTCAAAAAATTCAATCTTCGGCGGTGGCCATTTTCCTTTCAGATTCTCGAAATATTGACAATCTGTCCGCT
>Ga0209454_1000117_pt1 | contig 55067 bp, 41 predicted proteins | sample WorMetHERISLAND1_2_FD_187400 | JGI IMG/M metagenome (GOLD analysis project Ga0209454, IMG submission 187400) | Marine gutless worms symbiont microbial communities from Max Planck institute for Marine Microbiology, Germany - Olavius geniculatus... | ecosystem: Host-associated > Annelida >... | reverse complement strand
GGTTTCGGGTGTCGGGTTTCGGGTGTCGGGTTGCGGGTTGTGGGGAAGTGAGATGCTATATTCTCTTATGAAACTATCTGAAATGACGAATGTCGAATGACGATTGACGAATGGTGGAATCGCTTGGGGCTTCGCTCTTCGAGCTACGACCCCACACGTCGCTCAGTCGTTTTAAAAATAGACCGTTCGACAAAAGACTCACGACAGGCAGAATACATTATTCGATGTTCGATGTTGGACGTTCGATGTTCGATGTTCATTAGTTTCTTTTATTGATCAGACTGGCAGTTTTTTTGGCCAGCGGCCTCCGCTCGTGTGAAACTTCAAGAAAAGACGAATGACGAATGTCGATTGACGAATGGTGGAATCGCTTGGGGCTTGGGGCTTCGCTCTTCGAGCTACGACCCCACACGTCGCCCTTCGGTCTACGACCCCACAAGACGACCCGACACGTTGCTCAGTCGTTTTAAAATGGACCGTTCGACAAAAGATTCACGACAGGCAGAATACCTTAAATCCAAAATCCGCATTCCAAAATCTAAAATTTGCTTTTTGAAGTTTCTTTCATCGATCAGACTGGCCGTTTGTTTGGCCGGCGGCATTGCTGACACCTGAACACTGACACCTGACACCTCAGAAATATTTGAGGCGTGGAAATATAGACAAAAAATTGTCGATTTGATGTCACGACGCAGCAAATGCGATAGGGAGAAAAGGCATGAGCCAGACGCCTCTCGTCGAAATGATTAATATCCACAAACGATTTGGCGGTGTGCACGCCGTCAACGGGGTGAGCATCGATCTCAATCCCGGCGAAGTCGTCGGTGTGCTGGGGCATAATGGGGCCGGCAAAACCGTGTTGATGAAGTCCCTTTCCGGCGCCATTCCCTGCGACGAAGGGGAAATTCGCATCAACGGTCAAAAGGTTCGCATCGAATCGCCCCGTCATGCCCGCAAATACGGCATTGAAACCATCTATCAGACCCTGGCCCTGGCCGACAACCTGGATGCGCCCGCCAATTTATTCCTGGGCCGTGAAATCATGACCGGCTACGGGACTCTCAATGACCGGGCCATGGAAAACGAGGCCCGCAAGGTCATCGAGCGCCTGAACCCCAATTTCAAAAACATCACCGATGCGGTCAAGAACATGTCCGGCGGTCAGCGGCAATCCGTGGCCATCGCCCGGGCCATCTACTTCAACGCCAAAATTTTGATCATGGACGAACCCACGGCAGCCCTGGGTCCCCAGGAGACCGCCATGGTCTCCGAGTTGATCAAGCAGCTTAAAAGCGAAGGCATCGGCATCTTTTTGATCAGCCATGATCTGCACGACGTCTTCGATCTGTCGGACCGGGTTTCGGTGATCAAAAACGGCAAGCTGATCGGAACCCGGCGAACGGCGGATGTGACCAAAGACGAAGTCCTGGGCATGATTATCATGGGAAAGCTGCCGGAAGCCGCATGAGCAAAAGCTAATGGTGTCGGGTGTCCCCGCTTCCGCTTCGCTCCAGACGGGATCGTAGACAAGTTGCGGGTGTCAGCGCTGCCCGTGGCCGCGAGCGTTCGGTCAAATCGAGGATAGAAACGACATTGATGCATTGAGGTATTGTAGATTGTGGGAGCGGTTTTACCCGCGATCTATTTAGTAGATGCCCTAAAGGCCAATTTATCTTAACCTGTTCTTCAGGGCTACCATTGTAGTGGCGGGGTTTATCCCCGCCAAGAGCTTGGCACTGTCACTGAAAAACCAATTTAGTCGATGCGTTGCAAAACAACGGCGGTATCCGCCGTTTAGGCGGGGATAAACCCCGCCACTACATTGTCGGTCAAGCCTATCGACTTATGTAGTTCATACGAGGTTTCTGGTATCAGGTATCGACTTCCTCCCTTTGCCATACAGGCCAAGGAGCCCGCTATATTAATGGTTTATGTCGTGCTCGTACTCGTCCTCCTACTCGTGCTCGTCCTCGAAGCTTTTGAGCCTCTCAGTATCGAGCACGAGATTGAGTACGACGACGAGGACGAACCGAATCTCGATCTAAATCAGTTTTTGTTGGGTGGGCGGTCGCTAATGGCCAGCGGCGGTGCCTATATAAGAGTGTTTAGTATTTGGTGTTCAGTGTTTAGTGGTATAACATCTTGATATGACGTGCAAAGTGTTTTACCAAATACTAAACACGAAACACCAAACACATGATGAATTCGACTTTTTACGAATTCATCAATCTTCATTCTTAAATCTTCAATCTTCAATCTAAGCTAAGCGGGGGTTGACCATGGAAAAACTGATCATCACCGCTGCCATTACCGGCAGCCGAATCACGCGCGAGATTACGCCTCACATCCCCCTTACACCGGCTGAAATCGTCCAATCCGCCTATGAATGCTGGCAGGCGGGAGCCGCGATTGTCCATATCCACGTGCGGGATCCGAATACCGGGCAGGGGACCCAGGATGTGGCCGTGTTCCGGCAGGTGGTAGAACCGCTGCGGGAGAAAACCGATCTGATCCTATGCCTGACCACCAGCGGCATCCCGGGCAGAAATCTACCTACCGAAGAACGAATTGCCCCGGTGGATTTAAAGCCGGAGCTGGCCTCATTCGATGCCGGGTCCATCAACCTGGGCGGAACGGTATTCATCAATTCACCGGATTTCCTGGACCGTGCGGCCGAGAAAATGAAAACGGCCGGGGTTAAGCCTGAGATCGAGATATTTGACCTCGGCATGATCGTTACCAGTCTGCGCATGCGGGATCAGGGCAAACTGGAGGAGCCGCTGCATTTTCAATTTGTTCTGGGAACGCCCTGGGGCGCGCCGGCAACGCCGAAATCTTTTCTGCACCTGCATGAGCACATTCCGGACGACTCCACCTGGTCCGTCATCGGGATCGGCAAGGGGCATCTGCCGATGTCCATGATGGCGCTGGCCATGGGAGGCCACATCCGGGTGGGCCTGGAGGACAATATCTACTATACCAGAGGCGTACTGGCCGAGAGCAATGCCCAGTTTGTCGATCGCATGGTCCGGATATCCCGGGAGTCTGGGCGTGAGATCGCCAGCCCGGACGAGTCGCGGGAGATATTGAGCCTGAAGAAGCGGTAGGGTTGTGGGGTCCGATCAACCTCTTATGAAACATCAATGAATGACGAATGTCGAATGTCGATTGACGAATGATGGAATCGCTTGGGGCTTCGCTCTTCGAGCTACGACCCCACACGTCGCCTTCGGCTTGGGGCTTGGGGCTTCGCTCTTCGAGCTACGACCCCACACGTCGCTCAGTCGTTTTAAAATGGACCGTTCGACAAAAGACTCACGACAGACAGAATACATTATTCGATGTTCGATGTTGGACGTTCGATGTTCGACGTTCATCAGCTACTTTTCTTTGATTAGGCTGGCCGTTTTTTGGCCAGCGTCAACGCTCTTATGAAATTTCGAATTTGTAACTAAGTGACAGGCCGTTATTGCCTCTGCCGACATTTTAAAGTTGCACTATAGTACGAATTTGATTAAAGACTTATAAAATCAGATAGCATTCCTTCATTCTTCATTCGTCAATCGACATTCGTCATTCCAAAGGGGGCCAGTAGTGAGACTACCGAAATTTGAGTACTTTGAGCCCAAGGATATTAACGAGGCGGTTTCCATACTGCAAAATGAGCCGGCAGCCAGAATCCTGGCCGGTGGAACCGATCTATTGGTCAACATGAAACACCGGGTGGAGTGTCCGCCGGTTGTCGTGAATATCAAGCGGCTGGCAGGCCTGGATTCTATCCGGCAGAATAACGGAGATTTCAGAATCGGTGCCCTGACACCCTTGAAGCGTCTTTACGCCCCGGGACCGGTTAAGGAAAACTTGCCGGGCCTGGCCCGGGCCGCCTCGGCCGTGGGATCGTATCATCACCAGGTCATGGGAACCATCGGCGGAAATGTGTGCCAGCAGAATCGCTGCAAATACTACAACCAGTCCCAGTGGTGGCGCAGTTCACGGCCGACCTGCTATAAGGCGGGCGGCGAAATCTGCCATGTGCTCAACAAAAAGGAGACCTGCTATTCGACCTACTGCGGCGATCTGGCCCCGGCCCTGCTGGCGCTGGATGCCGCTATTCGTGTGGCGGGAAAAGACGGCGAACGTGAGTTTTCTCTGCGGGAGTTTTTTACCGGCGATGGAAAAACACCCCTTGTCCTGAAACCCACTGATATCCTCACTGAAATTTTGATCCCCGGTGCGGCCGCCGGGGGCGATTTCATTTATATGAAGTATGCCAATCGCGAGAGCATTGATTTTCCCGTCGTCGGAGTTGCATTCTGGGCATCAGCAGAGGGTAGGGAGTACCGGGTTGCTTATACGGCCGTGGATCGCCAACCCGTGCGTGGACTGGATATCGAGGCCTGCCTGCAGGGCAGGGACCTCAGCGATGAGAGCCTGGATGAAGCCTGTGACCTGGCGGCCAAGGCAGCCCGGCCGGTGAATACCTCGGTTTACCCCGCTTCGCACAAACGCCGGATGATGGGCGTGCTGCTGCGCAGCGCCGCCGAGAAAGCCAGGGAATCAAATGACTAATGACTAATGAACAAATCTTCAATCCTGACAGTCTTGTAAAAAGTTGAAAAACGACCTTTTTACAAGAGTGTTTAGTATTTGGTGTTTGGTGTTTAGTGGTTTAACTTACTGATATAACAGATGAAGTGTCAAAAAAACACCAAAAACCATACACGAAACACCAAACACATGATGAATTCGACTTTTTGCGAATTCATCAATCTTCAATCTTCAATAATAATTAGGAGAAGAATACAATGAAGCGGGCAATAGAACTCAACATCAATGGCGATACCCATGAATTGCTGGCTGCTCCTCACCACACCCTGCTGGAGGTGCTGCGGGAACAGCTGGGGTTGGTGGGAACCAAGCGCGGCTGTGACCTGGGAGCCTGCGGGGCCTGCACCGTTTTAATCGACGGTGAGGCCTACTTGTCCTGTTTGATGCTGGCGGTGGATGCGGTGGGCAAAGAAATTATGACCATCGAAGGGCTGGCCACCGGCGGTGACCTGCATCCCCTGCAAAGTGCTTTTGTCAACTACGGCGGGGTTCAATGCGGTTTTTGCACACCCGGCATGATACTAACCGCTGAAGCAATCCTCAGTGAAGAGGAAAATCCGGACGAAGATACAGTCAAAAAAAAGCTGGCCGGCAACCTCTGCCGCTGCACCGGCTACAAAAAAATCGTTGAAGCGGTGATGAGTGCGGTGGAGTTGAGAGACTAGCATTATTTAGCTTTATTGGCTATTTGCGGATGGACGCTGTTTCAGTCGTCTTTGAGGAAGTTAAATGAACTAAAATTTAAAATGACTAAAATGAACTAAAATTATGGAATTCTATCATTAATTTTTCTGATACCAGGATATCAGTGGGCCGACTAGGCTGCCAGTAAAAAAGATGGAGCTTGCGACTCCATAACTTTAGTCATTTTAGCACATTTTAGTCATTATCAGTATTTGGGGGTCTAAATGGAAAAAAAATATAACGTTGTCGGAACCCGGGTGCCGATGCTGGATGCGGCGCAGAAGGCCAAAGGGGCGGCGCTGTTTACCGATGATCTGGTCCTGCCGGGCATGCTTTACGGGAAAATATTGCGCAGCCCGTTGGCCCATGCCAACATCGTCAAAATCGACACCTCCCGGGCCGCAAAATTACCCGGTGTCAAAGGCATCGTGACCGGCCGGGACATCCCGGACCGGCAGTACGGCATCGTTCCCATGGCTAAAGACGAATATGCCCTGGCACGGGACAAGGTGCGCTTCATCGGAGACGATGTCGCCGCCGTCTGCGCCGTCGATCCGGCGACGGCCGAAGAAGCTCTGGCGCTTATCGAGGTGGAGTATGAAGAGCTTCCGGCCGTATTCGATCCCCTGGAGGCGAAAAAAGATGGGGCGCCGCTGGTTCATGAAGGTGTCAAGCACAACACGTCTTTTTTCATCAAAAAAGAATTCGGCGATGTGGCCCGGGCCTTTGACGAAAGCGACGCGGTGTTCGAAGATACGTTTTACTCCCAGCCGGTCAACCATGCGCCCCTGGAACCCCATGCCGCCCTGGCCCAGTTCGATCCGCTAAACGGTGCTCTCACCATCTGGTCATCCACCCAGATCCCGTTTTTTCTGCGGCGCAATCTATCGAATACGCTTCAGATACCGGAAAGCAAGGTGCGTGTCATCAAACCCAAGGTCGGCGGCGGTTTCGGGCAGAAAATTGACTTGTTTGCCAAGGACTTTTGTGCGGCCTGGTTTGCCATGCAGCTCGGGCGGCCGGTCAAATTTTTATACGAGCGGGAAGAAGTCTTTATCTCCACCCGGCAGCGGCACCCCATGTACATCACGGTCAAGACCGGCGTTAAAAAGGACGGTACCATCCTGGCTCAGGAATTTAAGGCCCACGCCGACGGCGGGGCCTACAACAGCACGGCACCGACCATGATTGCCCTGTCTTGTTTTTTTCTCATGATCCCCTATCACGTTCCGAACTTGATTTACGAAGGCGCCCACGTTTATACCAACAAGCCCGTGGGCGGGGCCATGCGGGGCCACGGCATTCCCCAGGCCCGCTTCGCCGTGGAACGTCAGCTGGACATGATCGCCGAGCGTATCAATGTCGATCCGGCCGAAATCCGGATAAAAAACAGCATTCATGCCGGCCAACCCCACGCGGCCGGTTTTGTCATCAATACCTGCGGCTTTTCCGAATCGGTATCTGAGGCCGCCGCGGCCATCGGCTGGCAGGAGAAGCGCGGCAAGCTGCCGCCCGGCCGGGGTGTCGGTCTGGCCGGGGCCTCTTTTCCCAGCGGCGTCAGCAATATGAGTCATATCAGCTCGGGGGCCGTGGTCCAGCTGGGCCGGGACGGAGCCGTCAACGTGCTGTCGGGTGCAGCCGACATCGGGCAGGGCGCGGAAACCGTGATCAGCCAGATCGTGGCCGAAGAGCTCGGTGTGCGCATCGAGGACGTGCGCATAACGGCCGCCGACACCGGGGTCACGCCCCTGGATCCCGGCACCTTCGGCAGCGGCGTGACCGTCAGAGCCGGCAATGCCGCCCGGTTGGCTGCCATTTCCGTCAAGAACAAACTGTTCGAATTTCTGGCCGAAAAAATGGAGGCCGAGGCCACCGACCTTGTGGCGCGGGATCGCATGATTTACGTCAAAGGGTCGCCGGAAAACGGAATGAGTCTGGACAAGGCTTTGAAAGGCTATCAATACGCCGATTTGCCCATGCCGATTGTGGGCCGGGGATCCTGGATGGCCCCAGCGTCCGAGCCCACCACGCTGTTTAAAGAAGACGGCAACTTTTCGCCGAATTACTCATTTATGACCCAGGCTGCGGAAGTTGAAGTCGATCTTAATACGGGCAAAGTCAAACTCCTCAAGATGGTGACGGCTCACGACTGCGGCCAGCCCATCAATCCCATGCTGGTGGAAGGACAGCTAGAAGGTTCGGTGGTGGGCGGTATGGGGCAGGCCCTGTATGAAGATATCATTATGGAAAAGGGCCAGGTCATGAATCCGTCACTGCTGGACTACGGCTTTCCGACGACGCTGGAGATGCCGGAAATCGAAGCCATTGAAGTTGAGACGGATGATCCCATCGGGCCGTACGGCGCCAAGGAGGCCGGGGAGGGCACCCAGCTCTCGCCGGCCCCGGCCATCGTCAATGCCGTCTACGATGCCATCGGGGTCGATTTCATGGAGCTTCCGCTGACACCCGAGAAGATCCTTGCTGCCCTGGAAAAGAAGAAAAAAGGGCCTTAGTTTTACTGAAATTTGGAGTATTGGAGTACTCCAGTACTCCATCACTCCAGTACTCCATCCCTCCAGTACTCCATCACTCCAGCACTCCAGTACTCCAGCACTCCATCACTCCAATACTCCATCACTCCATCACTCCAATACTCCAGGTTCGCATCTAATCAATAACTTCATTCAATCTTATAAGCGCCATTTTCTTCCCATTTGCATCGTCACGATATATCAATGTCACCAACCGGCAGCTCCATTTCTCTGACAAAACTGGTTGTGGTGGCAATCCATTCCGATATCAGAATGACCTGATTGTCCGGATTGCGGATATTGATCGTACGGTGAAATACCGGCGTTCCGTCAGATAGTCCGAGCAATTCAGCCGTGTCGACGTCACACAGCCATGGACGCAATATGTTGCTGATTTTTAACTTGCTATAACTGTGCTTTTTTAAAACCTCGATAATAATATAGCTATTTTCAAGGTTAGACTCACCGTATTCATTAACCAGGTAGGCCGGTATGAATACATTGGATACCCTTCTGCGCCAGCGCTCGTTCGGGGATTCCCACACTCTGAGCAGGTGATAAATCAGCCCTTCATTGAGGGCATCCTTTTGATTTTGCATGAGCTTCCATATTCGGGGAGGCGGTTCGATCCAACCACTGGACAGGGTCCTGAAAGACATCGAAGTTAGACCCTGGAGCAAGTTGTCACGCGAGTCTTCTGGCGACCACATGACCACATCGACTTCATCGCGAATTATGGTGCCCATGCCGCGCTTCTTGATAATCAAGTGATCTTTTTCCAACAATGCCATCGCTTTGCGGACGGTCGCGTGGGAGACGCCATATAAACTATGCAGTTCATCAATGTTTGGGACGCGGGAACCGGGCTCGACGTCCCCAAGCATGATCTGGTTCTTAAGCATAAGATAAAATTGAAAATATAGCGGAATATGACCTTCTTTCAGTTTCATAAAATCCCCCATTATGACTATTTGACGTCATAAGTTGTTTTTTCCTTGACAGATCATTTGTCACATGTCAAGTCATAATTCGGATTCCATATATAGTCATAAGCGGACGACTTGTCTGCGTCTAAATTTAATCGATTGTTCCCAACCGGAAAGGAGGTCCAGATGAGGACAGGCAAAGTTTCTTTTACAGCGGCGATGGCTGCGGCGGTTCTTTTTTGTTTTATCAGTGTAGTATTGACATCGGCCCTCGCAGCTGAATTCAATTGGCGCAAATATGAAGGCACCTCCATCCGCGCGCTGCTCGGCAAATCCGCCTTTACGCGCTTGACGATGAAGCATATCAAAGATTTTGAAGCGCTGACCGGTATCAAGGTGCAGGCGGAGTATTATCCCTCACACCAGGCACGCAGAAAAGTCCTGGTTGAACTCGGCGGCGGCAACAAAGATTTGGATATTTTTCAAGGATTGATGAAAATGGCCTTTCAGTATGAAAAAGCCGGCTGGTTACACCCGCTTGATGATTTTCTTGCCGATCCGGACATGCAGGCGCCTGAATACAATTACAACGATGTGTTTCCAAAGCTGCATGCCAAGATCAACGGCAAAACGATCGGCCTGATCAACAGTACCAATCCCCAGGTGCTCATATATCGCAAAGACTTATTCGAAAAACACGGCGTCAAGGTGCCGGCCAACTGGGAAGAGATTGAAGCCGCGGCCAAGAAACTGACACTGGACACCAACAGCGACGGAAAAACCGATATATTCGGCTGGATTGCGCGTATGAACCAGGAAAATACGGCGCCTTTTGCAAGTTTTTTATACAACAACAACGCCGCCTATTTGGATAGTAACCGCCAACCGGTCTTTAATTCTCCGCAAGCGGTGGAAGCGTTGAAGTTCTACGGCCATCTGGCCCAAACCTACGGCCCCCCGGGTGCATCGACCATTGGGTGGAAAGAGGTGGTGGGAGCCATTGCCCAGGGCAAAGCGGCAATGACAGTGGAAATCTCCATTTTCGCAAAACTGGTCCTGGAAAACCCGAAGCGTTCCAAGGTGGTCGGCAAACTGGGTTATGCGCCATTTCCGGCTGCCAAAGGCGGCCCATACCAGGCGGTTTTGCCCTGCAATATGTATTTTATCAGCGCCATGTCCGAAAAAAAAGAGGCCGCCTGGATGCTGATGCAGTACTTAGGGTCGAAAAAAGTGGTGATGGATACCCAAATGCGGGGCCTGCCCATGTCGCTGCAGTCAGCCTGGACCGATCCCAAGTTTAAAGCCGCCGACAAACTGCCTGAACTTTCCAAGCTGCAGTATAATGCCATCCAAAACGGAATTGTCGGTTTCGAAATCCCCATTGCCGGATTTTCCGAAGCCAGGCCGGTTATTCAAAATTTGATCTACACCGCTTATGAGGGTGGTGACGTTCAAAGCGCGGCGGACCAGGCCGTCAAGCAGGTGGCGGAAATTATGAAAAGAACCGAGTAAATTCTTCACTAAATCTTAAATTTGCCTTTTAATTGATTATAGGTCCGCAATCGATGGCGCAAAACTCACCAACAGAGTTCATATTAGATACCATTGACCGGCATATCCGCTGGCTTTTTCCTGCACCGGCGATTATCGTTGCCGGCGGGCTTTTTATCTATCCCTTTATCCGATTGTTCTGGTTAAGCTTTCACCACTGGATGCTCGCCACCGGCAAGCCGCCGACTTTTGTCGGTCTGGCAAATTTTGCCCGAGCCTTTTTCGATGACACGCATTTTTGGCAAGCAATGTGGCTGACGCTCTACTATGCCGCAGGGTCCGTTGCGGGCCAGTTTGTGATCGGATTTGGTCTGGCGCTTTTGCTCAACCGACGCTTCAGAGGGGAAGCCTTATTCAGAACGATTCTTCTTTTTCCGTTGATTGCAACGCCGGTAGCGATGTCGCTGGTCTGGTCCATGTTGATGAACCCCATGATGGGGCATCTCAACTGGTACCTGTCGCTTATCGGCTTCGGGCCCTCCAATTGGGCGGCCGATTCGGCCACGGTGATGCCCACCCTGATTATGGTGGAAATATGGCATTGGACCCCGATGACCATGCTGGTCCTGCTGGCGGGCTTGAAAAGTCTGCCGCGCGACCCCTATGAGGCCGCAATCATGGACGGTGCGTCTAGAATTCAGATATTCTTCAGTATCACGCTGCCGCTAATGCAGCCGCACATATTTTTAATTCTGATTTTGCGGCTGGTTCACGGCCTCAAGGTTTTTGACAAAATCTACGTGATATCCGGCGGCGGCCCGAACCGTGCCTCTGAAACACTCAACATCATGATATATGACCAGGCTTTTGGTGCGCTGAACTATGGCTATGCCTCGACTCTGGGGATAATCATGATGGCCTTGATTCTGATGATTACCCTGTCTTTGTTCAAAATGCGTCAGAGAAAATGGAGATACTAGCCATGGGAAGTTCGCGCATACTTGCCCTTACCCGCAGTTGGGTGTTTTATCTGGTGCTGACAATGGTGGTGGTTGCCTTCTTTTTTCCCTTTTTATGGGTCGTCTTCACGTCTGTCCAGGATGCTCAATCGGCCGGTGAGGTTCCGCCCCGGTTTATTTTTGCGCCCACGCTGGAGAATTATCGCCAGGTTTTGGAAGAAGCGGAATTTGTCAGCAGCCTGTGGAACTCGACCGTTGTGGTGTTTTTGACCCTGGCAGCCAATTTGATCATCTCCCTGCCCGCGGCCTATATTATCGCACGTCACCGCCGGCAGTGGTTGATGTTTATTATCATGTTTCTGCAGATGGCCCCCTGGATCGTGCTGCTGCTGCCCTGGTACATTATTTTTAAACAGTTGGGGCTTTACGACACCTATATCGGTCTGGTGCTGTCGAATCTGACCTACATGATTCCGTTCACGGTCTGGTTGATGCTGGGTTTTTTCGAAGATATCCCGCTGGAGGTAGAGGAAGCTGCCTGGCTGGACGGCTGCTCCCAACTGGGTACGTTCATTCGGATTGTCTTGCCGCTGGTAAAAGGCGGCATCCTAACCATCTGTACCCTGGGTTTCATGTTTTCGTGGAATATCTTTCTCTTTCCTCTGGTTCTGTCCGGCTATCAAACGAAAACCCTGCCCGTGATGGTTTATGGATTTTTAGCGGACAATCAATTGGACTTCGGCCCCCTGGCGGCGGCGGCCATTCTGATTACCTTGCCGGTAATCTTTTTTGTCCTTGTCAACCAGAAGCACTTTCGGGAGGGCGTTGCCCTAGGCGGCCGCAAATAAACCACAGTCTCCCAAACATGAGGTAGAAAATACCCGAATGTCATGAAAATAGCCAGGGTTGAAGCCGAAATATTTGAAGATCCCTTTCTGCCCCAGCTGTTCGTCCGGGTCGATACCGACAGTGGAATGAGCGGCATCGGCGAATGCTGGTGGGGGGTGTCCCCGGCCGCCCCTGAAATTAAAAATAGCCGATTGTCGGCGGCCAACACCGTCGCGCCCATTGCCAGCACGGTGCGCGATTTGCTGGCGCCGCTGTTGATCGATAAGGATCCCGGCCGGATCGAGTCTTTATGGCAGGAAATGCTCCGATTCGCCTACCGCTACGGCGATGAGGGGATTTTGCGCTGTGCCCTGAGCGGCATAGATCTGGCCTTGTGGGATTTGTTGGGCAAGCAGCTGAATGTCCCGGTCATCCAACTGCTGGGGGGTGCGCTGAAAGATGGACTGCGGGCGTACGCCAGCTTGCCGCCGCTGAAAGATCCGGCGTTGATCCGGGAGCAATCCCGGCGTGCGGTGAAAGCGGGGTTCACGGGTATTAAACTGCACGAGACCGACATCGACACGGTCCGGCTTGTCCGCCGGGAAGTCGGCCCGGACACGGCCATCATGTTTGACGTAAACGGTCATTTTTCTTTGCCGGAAGCTCTGGCGGCGGCCGATCGGCTAAAAGCGCATGACATCTGCTGGTTTGAAGAGCCGGTCTGGCCGATGCGCGATCATGGCGCCATGGCCCGCATCAGAAAGGAAACCGGCATCCGCATTGCCGCCGGCGAAAACGAATACAATCTTGACAGCTTTCGCAGACTGATGCAAAGCAAGGCGGTGGATGTTGTCATGCCTGAAATAACCAAAATCGGAGGACTGACCGCTGCCAAACGAATTTCGGTCCTGGGTGAGATTCACGGCCTTCCCATCTCGCCCCACGGCTACCGTGTCGGGCCTGCGCTGTATGCCGGCATTCACTGGGCGTTAAGCTGCCCGGTGAGTGATTGGATCGAGATACCTTTCCTGCCGCAAGGCTATGCGTTTCCGTCTGGAGTGCCGCTGCCGCCGATGAAAGACGGAAAGATATATTTGCCAGAAGGAGCCGGGTTGGGTTTGCCGCCGCTAGCCTGAAAAGCGGCCAGTCTGATCAAGGGAAAGAAACTTATGAACGTCGAACATCGAACATCCAACATCGAACGTCCAATGTGGAATCACTTCGCTCAATCGTTTTAAAAAGACAGAATACATTATTCGATGTTCGATGTTGGACGTTCGATGTTCGATGTTCAATCTTTTTGGTACCGATTTCATAAAGTTGCAAGAAAGGTCCTAGGATATCGAAACTCGGTTCCCTGACACCCGACACCCGACACCCGAAACCCGAAACCCGAAACCCGAAAGCTTAATACAAGAAGCACGCGGGTAACAACAACGATAAATTGCCGATACATTCTCGCTGAGCCCTTAACCAACAGGATCTTGCATGTCGCACGTCAAACTCGAAAATGTGAATAAACGATTCGGTGAAGTAGACGCCGTCAAAGACTTCAATCTGGCTATCGAAGACGGAGAATTCATTATCCTCGTCGGCCCGTCCGGTTGCGGCAAAACGACCTTGCTGAGAATCGTGGCCGGGCTTGAACGGCCGACGTCGGGCGAGATTTACGTTGCCGGGAAACCGATCACGCATGTTCCGCCAAAAAAACGGGACATTGCCATGGTATTTCAAAATTATGCCTTATACCCCCATAAAAAAGTATCCGCCAACCTTGCCTTCTGCTTGAAGATTCGAAAAGTACCCAAACCTGAAATAGCAGAACGGGTGCGGGCCACGTCCCAACTCCTGGGGATCGACGGTTTTTTAGATCGCTATCCCCATCAATTGTCGGGCGGCCAGCGCCAGCGGGTGGCGGTCGGGCGTGCCATTATACGCAACCCGAAGCTGTTTCTGTTTGATGAGCCGCTGTCCAATCTGGATGCCAAGCTGAGGGTAAGCATGCGCACCGAACTGCTGGAGCTGCATTACCGCCTGAAAAGTACGGCCCTGTATGTCACCCACGATCAGATGGAAGCGATGACCATGGGCAGCCGGATTGTTGTCATGAGGGACGGAGAAGTCCAGCAGGTCGACACACCCAAAGAGGTCTACGAAAACCCGGCCAACCAATTTGTGGCGGAATTTATCGGCTCGCCGGCCATGAATATTATTGACTGTATCATCCAATCCCAAAACGATAATCTATACGCGGTAACGAAAGACCTGAAATTACGGATCCCGCCGCAAAAAAGCCGGCGCTTGACATCATACAAGGGCAGGCGCGTGAAACTGGGCCTGCGGCCGGAACATTTTTCTCTGGGACAGGCTGATACGGATTCGAATTTTACTGCGCTGGTGCGCATTGTTGAACTGTTGGGCGCCGAACAATTGCTGAACCTTGAAATAGATGACAACCGATTCACAGCCCACCTGGATCCGGCCGCAACCTTTCAAATCGGTGAAACACGACAATTTTCAGTAAATATGGATCTGGCCCACATGTTCGATCCGGACACGGGCATGATAATCATGTAGCTGCATCTCTTTGCATAAATAAAAGGGAGGAATTCAATTGGCTGAACTACCGTTAAAAGATATCACGGTCATCGATTTTGCGACACTCATTGCAGGACCCGGGGTAGCGACGTTTTTGGGAGATTTTGGAGCGAAGGTCATTAAGGTGGAACAACCTCATGTCGGTGATCCCATGCGCGGTAAATTGTTTTTTGAGGACGGCCGCAGTCCGATCTGGTTAAATGAAAGCCGCAATAAAAAAACGGTCACGCTCAACCTCAAAACACCGGAGGGGCAGGAAATAGCCCGCCAACTTGCGGCCCAAGCGGATGTCGTGCTGATGAATTTTCGTCCCGGTCAGGCCGAAGCCTGGAATCTCGGTCCGGATGACCTGCACCAAACCAATCCCGATCTGATTGTGGTGCTGGTATCCGCCTACGGCCAATCCGGACCCCTGTCTAAAAAAGGCGGATTCGATCGGACGGCCAGCGCTTTTGCGGGCACGACCTATGTCACCGGCTATCCGGATCGACCGCCGGTACGGCCCGGGTATGCCATGGTAGATTATATGACCGGCTACCTGGGTGCCTTCGGCGTCATGACCGCCCTTTATAACCGTGACGCCAAGGGGGGCAGTGGCGAGGTGATCGATCTGACTTTGATCGAGGCTGCCTTTCGGTCATCGGAGTCGGCTTTAATGGATTTCAGTATGAACGGCAGGATTCGGGAACGCACCGGCAACCGTAATCCGCATTTTGTGCCGGCCGAGGACTTTGAAACCAAAGACGGCAAGATTCTGGTGATCAATGCCGGTACGGAGTCGCTCTGGAAGAAACTGGCCCATTGCATGGGGCAGCCCGAGTTGATCGAAGATCCGCGTTTCGATAACACGGTCAATCGCATAATGAACCAAAATGAGCTCTATGAAATAATGGCTGAGTGGGTCAAACAACTGACCGCCGAGGAGGGGCTGAACATCCTGGATGCCGCCGGAGTTCCGGCCGATACTATCCGCAATATCGAAGATCTGGTCAATGAGCCGCATATGCGGGCGCGTGACGCCATTGTGGAAGTCGATGATCCCCAAAAGGGCGGCGTTCTGGTTCCCGGTGTATTCCCGAAATTGAAAAATTCCCCGGGAAAAATTCAATTTCTGGGGCCAAAACTGGGAGAATATAATCATGAAATATACCATGATCTGCTGGGCATCCCGCTGGAAGAATTGGCGGAGTTGGAAAAGAAGGGGGCGATTTAGGTGAACGACCAGACGCAGCGGTATATCGAAGCCCTGATTGAAGAGAGCTCGCTCAATCGACTCCCGCGCCAATACGGCGGCGGACGCATATTCGAGGCGCCGGTTATGGGTGTTGCCCGGGGGGATGATCCCATATTTTTGAAATTCAATGTAAAAAATGTGCCGCCCGGTGTCCGGGACAGGCCATCACGGAACAGGGACACGACAAGGTTGCCTGCTATCTTTATGGCCGCGTTGTTGAGGAAGAAATGACCGCTCGCCTTGGCGCCGTACTGAAACCGCACCGCCGCGTCATCGATGGCAAAGAGCAGATTTCCTTTCCCGTTGGCTGTGCATTCTGCCAGTTTGATGTTCCCTGCATGGATATGAATCCGGTCAAAAAGGCCATGCCTTAGTACGTTGTTTCGCAAATAACCTAACCCGGATAAACCGGAAATACGAAACTCGAAAATCGAAATACGAAACAAATCCGAAATTCCAAAATTCAAATGTCTCAAACGAAATTACCCTCGTGACAAAGTTGAGTTCAATTCAAATTTTTGTAAATGCTTGTTTGTTAGTGCTTTACAAAGATGCCAACAAATGTTTTGCACAATTTGCGCAGATCTGAGTTGGTAACTGTCCTACATATAATTTATTAATACTACCGAAATACGTCACCGAATCTACGAATTATAGCACTTGGCCACCGCCTCGATGAAAGAATAAGATAATGAAACTGCCAAATAACACAGCCGGCCGGGAAGAATTGACGGCCATTGCCGAAGCGGCCTACATCTTCGCCTATCCCATGCTGGAGAACTATCGAACCATGGACCGGATGACCGGGATCAACACGCCGCCAAGCCGCCAAAGAGCATTTAATACCCTGAGACACACCAGCAAGTTGCTGGGTCCGGATTTTAAGAATATCGTTGCGCCCAACAACGACACCCTGTACTCCTCGACCTGGCTCGACCTGGACCTCGAACCCCAGGTGGTGAGCGTGCCCGAAATTCCGGACCAGCGTTACTACGTTTTTCAGATGGTCAACATGTATAACCACAACTTCGGTTATATCGGCGCACGGACGACCGGCTATACACCAGGTGACTATCTGATTGCAGGCCACAGCTGGCAAGGGCCGATTCCCGCGGGAATCCGCCAAGCATTTCGATCTGAAACCCGTTTTGCCTATTTGCTCGGCCGGACCCTGGTAGATGGTCCCGCAGACCTCGACCAGGTCAAGGCTATCCAGGCCGGGTATCGTCTGCAATCCCTGAGCCAATACCTTGGCCGGCCATCTCCCAGTGCTGAATCAGCGCGCCACATCATGCCTTACGATGCCGAAAAAGCGCTCACGGCGGAATTTATCGCCTATCTCAACTTCATCCTGGGCAATGCGATGATCCATCCGGACGAAGCCGGGATGATTCAGCGGTTTGCCGGGATCGGGATTGCGCCGGGCCAGCCCTTCAGGCCGGATTCACTGCGGCAAAACGAGTTGGAAGCGATCAACCGGGGTATTCGACGGGCTCGGAAAAAAATTGAACAGAAAGTAAAGGAAATCGGCCGCGTGACGAACGGCTGGCGATCGCTGGAGGACTCCCACGGTCCCCGCGAAGTGATGGCCGGGCGCTATCTGCAAAATGCGGCCGGTGCGATGGCCGGGTTATATGGGAATGATAAAGAAGAGGCCAGTAATTTTGCCGCCTTTGTCGATGAGACCGGTGCTGAACTTAACGCTTCAGAGCATGCCTATGTGGTGAAATTCGATGCCGATGGCTTTCCACCGGTCAACGCGTTTTGGTCGATCACCATGTACCGGCTGCCGGAAATTCTTCTGGTTTCAAATCCGATTGACCGCTACTCCATTGGAAACCGAACCCGGGAACTTAAATACGGCGCAGACGGCTCGCTTGAGATTTATGTTCAGCACAACTCTCCCGGACCCGACCGGGAATCGAACTGGTTACCGGCTCCCCGGGGTCCATTTATATTGGCTCTGAGAAACTACTGGCCGGATGTAAACCGCTTCTCCAAGTACGCTCCTCCAGCAATAAAAAAAATGAGCTAGAATTTAAAATGAACTAAAATTGTTTTATTCTGTCGCTTTTATAAAGAAAAGACAGAGCGCAGCGAAACCATAAATCTTCAATTTTCAATCTTCAATCTTCAATTCCGGCTTGCCCGGGTTGGGCACTATTTTTGTAGGGTGGGCTGTGCCCACCATTTTTTTTCTTTGTGTCTTGGTGCCTTGGTAGCTAATATTTCTCGTTCGGACCTATCTGCGATTTAAAGGATATTGCCATTTTATCCCCCTCCCTCAATCCCTCCCGCGAGTCTACGATCCCGAGATCTTTTCGGGGGGGAGGGAAGTCAGACTCCTCCCCCTTGACGGACTGCGACAAGCTCAGCCGAGCGGGGGTGATATAAAATAGATATTCTTTTCCCTTAATAGTTGCAATATCGATAATCCCGATTGTTTTAATCGTCGAGGGACCGTGTCTGACTGCCTTGCGGAAGTTCGGAATTTTCATAGACAATATCCCCGCCGACTATAGTCATCTCAACACGCAGCTTATCACTCCAGGAGTCCGGGGCGGTGGTTAGAGGGTTGTCGGATAAAACGACCATATCGGCCAGCTTGCCCTCTTCAATGGTGCCGATGTCGTTTTCCTCAAAGATAGAAAAGGCCGCCTCTTCGGTATACATGCGCAGCGCCATATCGGCGTCCAATCGCTGTGACGGTGCCAAAATCCGCCCCTCTTCGGTTTTTCTCATGATTGAATCACGCATTCCCAGGATCGGGTCAGGGGATACCACCGGACAGTCGGATGATCCGGCAACATGAATCCCATTTTCAATGAGCGCACGGTAGGGGTATACCCACTGGATTCGCTCTTCTCCGCATGATCGGTAAAAGCCGTCGCCTTGCTCATACAACATGCGTGGTTGAACCGCTGCAACCAAATCCAAGTCCGCCATGGCTTGGATGAGATCCGGGTTTAATATGCCCGCATGTTCGATGCGATGCCTTTTCAGGTTCGGCCGTCCTTTGCCCAGCACCTTTTGGTAGGCCTTGACGACCTGCTCGACCGCCCGGTCCCCAATGGCATGCACTGCGATCTGAAAATTCTTTCTATCGAGTTTTTGGACGATATCATCCAACATTTCCTGGCTGCGGTACAGGATGCCGGTGTTCGAGGTGCCGTCGTAGGGTATTGATACCGCCGCCGTGCGGCCGCTTAATGAGCCGTCGCCAAATAGCTTCATGGGGCCCAGTTTGAACATCTTCGAGCCGAAGCCGCTGCGCAGTCCGGAGTCCAGGACTGCTGCACTACTGTCATAATAGGGCATCGCCGTCACCCGGCATTTCAATGCACCCTGATTTTCGGCGGACTGGTAAATAGAGAGAATATCCGGTGCCGAAAGGGCATCACAGGTCGTGGTGATCCCCATGCGGGCGTATTCCGCGGCACCGGCGCGAATCGCCTTCATCTGTTGATCCGGCGGCAGTCCGACAAACTCCCGGCTGGTGCTGTCAATGGAAAGGCCGAGCATCGCTGTTTCGTGCAGCACCCCGCTGGGGAGCCCGGTGTCCGGATCGCGCTCGATTTTGCCGCCCTGAGGATCCGGGCTTTGCGGCGTGATGCCCATGGACTCGAGTCCCTTGCTGTTTACTACCGCGCTGTGCCCGGATACGTGAATAAGGCCGACCGGATTGTGCGGGGCGACCTTGTCCAACTCCGGCAGGGTCGGGAATCGGCGTTGCTTGACCTTGTAGTCGGCAAATCCCCACCCTTTGATCCATTCGCCGCGCGGCAATTCCCCGGACCTGTGGCTGATTTTTTCAAACAGTTCATCGATATCCCCGTTTAACGGCAGGCGACAGTCCAGATACGGCAGCCACATACAGTAGATCATAAAATGGTTGTGGGCATCGATGAAACCGGGTGCCAGCACTTTATTGTCGAGCTGGATTCTATGTTTCGCATTCAATCCATCCAATTCGCCAGCCGCCCCCACCGCCAATATCCGGCCGTTTTTGACGGCCACCGTGTTTAGCTCTCTTTTTTCATTTGTGCCGCCTATAATCCTGGCGTTCAATAGCAGCAAATCGACATTTATTGCGATGTTATTCATGCTCGGAGTCCTCATACATGCCTCAGTTGAATCAAAACCAATTGGTAGTTATTAGTTATTCGTTATTGGTAATTGGTTTAAAAGGAATTAAATCTGCCTTTATTTTTCACGGATGGTAGAAATATAAGATCAGGTTGTCAGCCATCAGCCAATTCTAATAACGAATAACCAATAACAAATAACGCCTAATTGAGCGCTGTTCGCTCAATTCGGCTATTAGGCCTTCACCACGGCCTTTTGACCCAGATCCAGTACCACCTCAGCCGTCAAAACATCATCGGATGACAGTTTGCAGATTGCCGTGGAATCGACCTGGAAAACGGACCCGTCTTTGAGCCTGGTGTAGCGAACCTGGTCGCCCGCGAAAAAGGCAGTGCTCCTCGTTTCAACCGGAAACTGCTCAGGCGCCGGCATAAAAGCGATTTCCGGGTTGGGGAAGTAATACGCCACACCATGAAATCCCATAATATTGGCGAACATCCCGAATCCCCCGGCGACGATCTGATTGATTTCATCAACGCCATGGGCAACGATCGGCAGGGATATGTTGGGTCCGCTGGCCAGTTCGATTTCTCCCAGCTGCTCGGAGACGACGACGATGCGGGTCTGCTCCGTTGCTACCGGTATCGGTTTGTCCAGGGGAGCGACTTCTCCTGCCAGATATTTAGCCGCATCTATGGTCATGAAATTTCCGTCTTTGTCGGTGTAGGCCACCACATTGCAGACAACGGCCCAGAAAAATCCATAACTGACGATCTCACCGTTGACCCGGCTCAAGATCCCCATAACGTCTTCCACCACCAGATCTTCCAGTCTAAAGGGTTTAAAATCCCCGCGCATGCTGACAAACGGATCATGTTTCCGCTTGGGGAAAATGGTGTTGAATCGGCCGCCGGCAATTCCGAAGATCGGCAACGTAACACCCCTGGATTTCATGCCCTCGACGGTGTCATTATAGGTGCCGTCACCGGAGACGATGACAAACAGTTCTACGCCCTGGTCGACCATTTGTCTAGTGGTTTCGATGGTGTCATGTCTTGAGCCGGTAGTGTCCTGTCCCACGACCGTAACATTTTCGCCCCGGCAGACCGATTCGCCCATATCCCCGGGGCCAACCAAGATTTTTGAGATTTGAGGCTGCAGGCATTCAAATGCCTGCCGTGTCAGTTCCAGTACTTTTTCCCTTCCGGATCCCGCATAGGGATTGCTGATGATGCCGATGCATTCGGGATTCATTTTTGCCTCCTTCCGCACTGATGGTTTCCCCGCTTGCGCTTCGCTTCAGACGGGATCGTAGACAGGTGTCAGCCTAGCCGCTGGCCGCGAGCGTCCAGTCTGATCGTGAAGAAACTGTGCCAAATCAACGCAATTTCCGATGAACATATTTGCCGTTTCGTCCTCGTCCTCGTGCTCGTCCTCGTGCTCGTCCTCGTGCTCGTCCTCGTCCTCGAAGCTTTTGAGCCGCTTTAAAACCCGAGGACGAGCACGAGCACGAGGACGAGTACGATTTAAATACCCTGCTTTTGGGTTAATATAGATGTAGTTTCATAAGAGCGACGGCCTCGATTCGGCTGAGCTCGTCGCAGGCTGGCTAAAGGGCAGCCGGTCTGATCAAAGAAAAGAAACTTCAAAAACCAAATTTTAGATTTTGGAATGCGGATTTTGGATTTAAGGTATTCTGTCCATTTAAAACGATTGAGCGAAGCGATTCCATCATTCGTCATTATTCATTCGTCATTTTATGTAGTTTCACACGAGCGCTGCCTCTGGCCAAAAAAACGGCCAGTCTGATCAAAGAAAAGAAACTCAATCCGCAAATCGTAGGTTCATAGATGGTGGGAGCGGTTTTCAACCGCGATTACCCAGGAGGGTAATCGTGGCCGGCCTGCGACGAGCTCAGTCGAATCGAGGCCACTCCCACAAACCTTTAACTTATATCTAAATGGCTTTGAATATGCTGTTTTATAAGAGCGTTGCCTCTGGCCAAAAAAACGGCCAGTCTGATCAATGCCAGAAACTTTGTTCATATGACAACGTAGGGTCGGCCACGACACGACTGAGCTCGTCGCAGGCCGTGCCGACCTCATTTCGGCGGGCATCCCGCTTGCAGCGGGACCCTACGCTTCTGTAATTTGCTGCTTCATATAAGATGTCCGGTGGATGGGAGGTAAGACGTTTTATCCTGACACCTGAAACCTGACACCCGAAACCTGACACCCGAAACCTTGCTTTTTTGTGTAGTTTCATAAGAGCAGTCAGTAATTATTGCGTCCTTCAATCTCCAATTTTCTTTTGCCACGTCACCCTTCCGGTAGTGATCAAATGCTCTGCAGCGCCTGCTCCCAGCGCCATTCCCGCATGAGGGCGCGGCCGCGCATGAATAGAATGTCCGAGTATTTGGCGTAGTCGAATGGAATGGTTGAGATCTTGGCCTGCAGCGCTGACCACAATCCCCACTTGACGGCAACCAAACCATGGTAAAGGGTGATGCGGGCATCAACGGACGGGCTGTATTCGCCATAATATTCTTCGATCATTTCCCGGCGCGCATCGTCGTCGAAGAAATTTTCAATGGACCAGATGGCCAGATCCCAGACCGGGTCGTTGTTGGCGGCATACTCCCAGTCGATAATCTTGACGTTTTTAGCGGCATCGACCATATAATTCGTTACGTAGCCGTCGTTGTAGCAGGCGGTCAGGTCGAAACCGGCCGCTTCGACTGCGTCGCGCACCCGTTTGGTCTGCCAGAAAAAGAAATCCAAATCGGGCGGCAGGCGCGCGCCGATTTCCCGGGTCTGGCGGGCGTGCTCATCGATCTGGTCGAAGCCCGTTTTGGCCCGGATCAAGCGGTCGCCCCGGTGAAATGCCTGGTAGGCCTGAATGACATTTTTACGAATCTCCGGATCCAGCATGTCGGCAATGTTGCAGCTTCGAAAATCTTCCAGAAATTCATAAACTTCGATCTCGTCTTCTTCGATGTAGTGCACGGCGGCCGGTGCGCTACCGCAAGCTGCCGCCTTGACGCTGGCATCATGGGCGAGTTTGCGGTCGATAAAGATCTCCGTGTTGGGGCCGGGAATTTTCAGAAAAAAGGTCTTCTGTTCGTCGGCCAGGTAGATCTTCCAGTTCAAATTGGTGAAGCCGGTCAGAATGCGTTCATAGCGGATATCTTTGCCGCTCCAATCGGCAATTTTATTGACCGCGGTTTCGACCATTTTTTCTTCGGGGGTCTGCCCCTGTCCAAGCTCTGTCGGTGACATGGCCTTTCCTCATATTCTGCGGGCTATTGTTTCAATATCCCAGGTGTTGATGTGATGCAGGCAGCGTGTAAAGCGAACTTCGCCATATTTATAGAACTCAACGGCCTCTCTGCGAGGCGAGTTGAAGTGGGACGTTTTGCCCCAACAGCCCCACAAAAAGTCGTCTACGAGCATATGTAATTTGCAGCGGTTGAACAGCTTTTCGTCATAGCTGCCGTTGTATATCTCCAGGACTTCAATCAGTTGATAGTCGAATTGGCAGAACTCCTGGCAGAAGGCTCCCAGATCATACATGGGATCACCCAGGCCGGCATGATCGAAATCAACCAACTTAACCGCCTTGGCGGATCCGATCATGACATTGCTGGCCGCGTTTTCCATGTGCAGAACTGATGACGGCATCCCAGCGGCGTCCAGTGCTTCGTCGATCCGGTTTATCCAGGCGACCATCGTGGCGTATCCGCGGGGTTTTTTGATGACCGTGCCGTCGGTGGCCCCCCGGTCCAAGCGGTCCATGTATTTGCGCGCAACCTGAATCGGCGAGGCCGCGTCGTCGAGTTTGCCGTTTTCGTGCCAGCGGCGCTTGGCTGCAATGGCATTGGCCCGGATATCTTTATCGTCGAAATCCGGAACCAATGCGGGCCGCCAGTCGGAATCCAGCAGCTCGAATAAAATGGCATTGAACTCGATAGAACTGTCCAGCACCCGGGGGGCCAGGTTGTCGTCCCCGGCCTGTTGACTGGCTTCGATGGCAATTGCCAAATCGATATCCTCCAGCATATCGCCGGCGAAGACTTTGAGAAAGCAGGTTTCTTCAGGATTATCGGTCTTCACAACAAAGGAAGCGGCATCGGTAGCCAAATGCATTGGGAAGAGAATCGGCGGATAAGCCGGTTCATAGTACACCGGCCGTCCATTCAAATGCTCGAACGCCGACAACGCATCTTCCACTGCCTGTTCCTCGGGAGTCGTCGGGTTTCCTGTCTTCTTCATTGTTCTTCTCCTAATCTTATATATGACCGGGATTCGCCTGGGGCGAAGAATCTCGTGTGAAACTTCAATGAATGTCGAATGTCGAATGTCGATTGACGAATGGTGGAATCGCTTGGGGCTTCGCTCTTCGAGCTTGGGGCTTCGCCCTTCGGGCTACGACCCCACACGTCGCTCTTCGGGCTACGACCCCACAAGACGACCCCACACGTCGCTCAGTCGTTTTAAAATAGACCTTTCGACAAAGAAGCTCAAGACAAGCCGTTCGACAAAAGACTCACGACAGGCAGAATACATTATTCGATGTTCGATGTTGGACGTTCGATGTTCGACGTTCATTGGTTTCTTTTCTTTGATCAGACTGTCCCTTTTTTTGGCCAGCCTGCGACGAGCTCAGCCGAATCGAGGCAGCGCTCGTGTGAAACATCAAAAACTGGAGTTGACTGCATCTTAGGCTACGTTGCCATTGTAGGTTGGGTTGAGCCAACTCCGGGCTTTGTTGGGTTTCGTTGCACTCTACCCAACCTACATTTTTTCCGGCGTTATCATGAAATGCGAAACCCAACAACGGCCGATTTCGGAACCGATTCACAACTGCAGCAAATTTAAACCCTTTCAGATATAAGTTAATGGTTTCTGGGGGTGGCCTCGATTCGACTGAGCCCATCGCAGGCCGGCACGATTACCCGGGTAATCGCGGTTGAAAACCGCTCCCACGATCTATGAACGCATGATTTATTCGATGCTGTGATCTCGCTAATTGACTAAACCTCTGCCTCCCCGAAAGCCCCAGCCGGTAAAAGCTGCGCCACCTCCTTGTGACAGGCGCGCATGCCGCGCATACCGTTCGCGGCAATCGGCGCCAGTGCGGGATTCTCGGACCGGCAGCGTTCAAAGGCATGCGGACACCGATTCGCAAAACTGCATCCCGCCGGCAGATTGACCGGGCTCGGGGGTTCGCCGTCCAGCAGGCAATCCTCCTTGCGAAACGGCTTATCTTCCAGCGTCGCCAAAGCCGACAGCAGGGCCTGGGTATACGGATGGGTCGGCTGCTGGAATAATTGTGGCGTCTCTCCGATTTCGACGATTTCTCCCAGATACATAACGGCGACCCGGTCGCAGGCCCGGCGCACCATGGCCAGGTCGTGGCTGATGAACATATAGGTGAACCGGTAGTTTTTTTGAAGATCTCCGAACAATCCCAGCAATGCGTTCTGCTCACCGTGATCCAGGCTGGTCAGGGTTTCGTCCAGGATCATTATCTCGGGCTCCAGCACCAGGGCGCGGGCGATATTGATGCGCTGCCGTTCACCGGCGCTCAGGCTGCCCGGAAGCTCTTCGAACAGCCGCGTGCTCAGACCGACTTCCCGCATGGCGGCCTCAGCCTTGCGGCGAGCCTCTTGACGTGAAATTTTGTGGTGAATCAACAGGGGGTCGACGATGGTTCGGCCCACTGTCAAATGCGGCGGGATGGAGTTGTAAGGATCCTGCAGCAGCAGCTGGAACCGGCTTCTGAGACTGAAGCGTTCCCGGCGGTTTAGGCTTTGAACCTCCTTGCCCAGAAAGACAATTTCACCCGAATCGACATTTTCCAGCCAGGTCAGCAGGCGGGAAAGCGTTGATTTGCCGCAGCCGGATTCCCCCACCAGCCCGAAATTTTCGCCTTTCAGAATTTCGAACGAAACGCCGCGAACCGCCCGCACATCATTGTAGCGAAAAAAAGAATTGCGGATGCGGGTACGATACGTTTTATGAACATTGTTGATGCTGATCAGGCAGTCCTGATCCGGCGGCGGTTTGCCGTCACGATGGGAAAGCGGCCGGGCGCCCGGCGTCTGCCAGATTTTTGGCAGGCGACTAATCAGCTTGCGGGTGTACTCCGCCTTGGGATCGTTAACCAGCTGCTGCGGTTGGGCGCGTTCCACAATCTTGCCGCCCTCCAGGACACAAATCATATCGGCAATTTCACAAACGGTGGGCAGCGAAGATGAGATAAATATAAACGCCGCATCGAATTTTTCGCGCAGCCCTTTGAACAGCGAGATGATTTGAGCCGCAATGGTGACGTCGAGCGGGAGCGTCACATTGTCGGCAATAATCAGACCCGGGTCGTTTAACAGGGCATCCACGATCATGGCCCGCTGGATCATGCCCCCGGAATACTGGTAGGGAAATTCTTCGAAGCGCAGCAGCGGGTCCGGTATATTGACGGCTTCCAGCAGGGTCAGCACCCGGTCTTTGGCCTCGTTGTCTGAAATGCCCTGCTTGGTGGCCCGCAATTTTTCGACCAGCTGGCAGCCCACGGTCATCGTGGGATCGAGCGCACTGTAAGGATTGGCGCCGATGTAGCCGATTTGGCGGCCCCGCGGGCCGGCTGTTTTACTTTCTTTGGCGTTCACAAGGTCCCGGCCGCGAAACAGCACGCGGCCGCGGGTGATGGACAGGGACCGCGGCAGCGAATCAATCAGCGCCAGTGACAGCAAGGTTTTGCCCGACCCGCTCTCCCCGATGATACCCATGACATGCCGTTCGGGAACCTCGAACTCGATCTCGTTCAATAGGCTGCGGGTTGACCGGCCGCGCCTGGAGGCAACCGAAAGGTTTTCCACTTTGAGCAAGGGCGCCGCCATCAGACCAATCCCCCGTAAACCCGTTCACGGGCGCGTTCAAAAGCGGTACCGATAAGGTTCAATCCCAGCAGCACACTGAACAGAAAAGCGCCCGGAATGGAGGAAATCCACCAGGCGTTGAGCATATACTTGCGGCCGTCGGCGATCATGGTTCCAAATGAGGGGGTCGGCGGCTGGATTCCCAATCCTAAAAAGCTGAGCATGGCCTCGAAAATCATCATGCGGGCGATATCCAAAATGGCGACAAAGGCCAGGGAAGGGATGACGTTGGCGGCGATCAGCAGCAGGACGATGCGCAGGTCGCTGGCCCCCGACACCCGTGCCGCGCGCACAAATTCGCGCATTCGTTCATTTAGCGCGATGCTGCGGGCCACCCTGGCATAAACCGGCCAGCCGGCCAGGGCCAGCACCAGCACGATGTTCGGAATCGACGGCCGCGAAACGCCTAAAATGGCAATGGCCAAAACAATGGCCGGGATCGACAGCTGCACGTCGGTCAGCCGCATCAGGACCACATCGGTCCAGCCGGATTTGAACCCCGACCACAGGCCGACGGCGCAACCGATGACAAACATGAAGAACACGGCAAAAACGGCCACCAGCAAAGACGTTTTCAGGCCGATCAGGCAGCGGATAAGAATATCCCGGCCCAGTTGATCCGTCCCCAGCGGGTGGGTCCAGCTGCCGCCGTCCATAAAAACCGGCGGCAAAAACCGGTGGCGAACATTAATTTTGGTCGGGGATATATCGGTGACCTCCGGCCAGATAAACGCCGCTGCAATCAGCAGCGTCGTCAGGGTCGCCCCGATCCAAAACCAGGGTGAATTGCGGGCCTGGTGCCATACCCGCCGGGCCAGGGTCTGGGGCTTTGAAGCCGGTCGAAGGTCTTGTATTGCAGCGTCGCTTGCCATAGTCAATACTCGAGTCTCGGGTCGATTAAGCTGGAAACGAAATCAACCGCCATGTTTACGAAAACGAAAATGACGCTGATCAGGATCGTGATGGCCTGGATCAGCGGAAAGTCCCTTTGCAGAACGGCGCTGATGGTCAGGTGGCCCAAGCCCGGATAATCGAATAAAAATTCGATGATCAGCACGCCGCCCAGCAGCGTGCCGATTTGGATGCCGAACAGGTTCAGGACGGGTACCGATGCATTGCGGGCGGCATGGCGCCAGATCATCCGTTTGCGGCTCAATCCTCTCATTTCACCCATGGCCACATAGGATTCATTGAGGGCGGTGCCGAGCGAGATGCCGATGGAGCGGATAAGAATAGGGGCCAGCTCGATTGCCAGTACGATGGCCGGCAGGATGGCATAGCTGAAACCTTTGTATCCCACGGCCGGCAGCCAGCCGAGCTTTATCGAGACTGCCAGGGCCAGCACCAAACCCAACCAGAAATTAGGGAGGGATACCATGACCGAGGAGGTTAAAATGGCGATGGTATCGGGCAGCCGCATGCGATAAATTCCCGCCAGTGCCCCGATGGGGAGCGAGATCAACAGCGCGAACAGAATTGCCAGACCGGCCAACTGAAGCGTCAGGGGCAGCCGCTCGGCGATCAGGTCGATGACCTCGGCCCGGTCGAGCCGGGTAGGGTCGTTGGCCCGGCCGCCGCCGGTGGTCTGGCCGCTTTTGGGACGAATGAAACTCGTTCCGAAATCACCGTGCAGCACGCCTTTCATATAGCGCGTGTATTGAACGATAATGGGTTCATTCAGCCCCAGTCGGGCGGCCATGGCGTCGAGCGTTTCCTGGGTGGCCATGGGTCCCAAAATCAACCGCACGGGATCGCCCGGTACAATCCGCAGGATGGCAAAGATCAGGATCGTCACCAGGAAAACAATAACAACCGCCTGAGCCAACCTGCGTATGAGAAAACTCGCGAAAAAGGCCATTTTTTTTTCTTCAAACCTACGGTTTGTAGAAATAAGATTTCAGGTGTTCCGCCAGCCTGCGACGAGCTCAGTCGAGTCGAGGCGGGCCGCCGGCCAAATAAACTGCCGGTCAAGTCGAAAACGAAACTATTATTGATCTATGACGCTACTATTGATTGTGGGAGCGGTTTGTAACCGCGATTTATTGAATAGATGCCCTAGAGCCCAATTTGTCTGAACCTGTTCTTCAGGGCTAACAATGTAGTGGCGGGGTTTATCCCCGCCAGGAGCTTGGCGACTATCACCGATAAACTCACTGAGTCGATTCGTTGCGGGACAACGGCGGTATGCGCCGTTTAGGCGGGGATAAACCCCGCCACTACATTGTCGGCCAAGCCCATCGAATTAAGTATTCAATCTATTTAAACGATTGAGCGCAGCGATACCACAAATAATCAATAATCAATAATCAATCTTCAATTCCTGCATGTCCGGGCAGGAATTATGTCATTTCGGCCTTCATCAGGTTAAATGCGCCATCCGGATATATGTGAACACCCGTCAATCCTTTGGTCATTCCATGCAGCATGACGGAAGTAAACAGCGCCAGGCTTGGCGCGCGTTCGACCAGCAGCGGATACGTCTCCGTTTTGAGAATTTCTATCCGTTTTGTCAGATCCGGCTCTTTCAGCTGTTTGGCGATGGATGCATTCACATCCTTGTCATTCAACCCGTTTTGCAGGGCCGGCGGATTGTTCCACAATAGATTCAGATGAACGCCGGGTTCGGGCGCCGTTGCCGCCCAGCCGCAATCGACCATGTGGCCCTCCGCCAGGTTGTAGATGCGCTCGTTCCATGCCGCCGGCTCGTGTACGGTCAGTTTGACCGGGAATCCCTGCTCCTGCATCAAGGCCTGGATGATTTCACCATACTCCTTGGTCTTGGGGTAAAATCCCGTTGAGGTGATATATTCCAGCTCCGGCATTCCCTGCCCCTTGGGGTAGCCGGCCTCGGACAGCAGCTGCTGGCATTTGGCGGGGTCATATCCGGGTATGGTCGTCAGATCGCTGTACCCGATTTTGCCGCGCGGCATGATGTTGTTGACGGCCGTGCCGGATGCGCCCATGAGCTCGACGATCATGCTGCGATCGATGGCGTGGCAGGCGGCCCGGCGGACCCGCACATCGTCAAACGGTTTTTTGTTGCATCGAAAATGCAGGTATTTGTTTTCGATGGATACGGTCTTCGTCACTTTTACCTTGTCATTTTTAGCCAGGCTTTCGAACTGCTCGGCCTCCAGACGTTCGATCATCTGGGCTTCGCCGGACAACAGCGACATGACCCGTGTGGTTGCATCCGGCACATAAGAGAACACCAGACGATCGATCTTCGGTCGCCCTAAGTAGTAATTCGGGTTGGCTTCCAAAATTGTGCTGTCGCCTTCCTGGGCCACGAATTTAAACGGTCCGGTGCCGTTGATGGTCTTTTCAATCGTTTTGTCTGCAATGTCCTGGGCCGACATGACGCAGACATAGGGATGCAGGTAATTCAGCGAATTGTTGAGCGGTATCCCTTTGGCCTCACTGCTCACCAGGGCCGTGTGGCTGTCGACAATCTTGACCTCGATCTTCTCCGCCCCGGGAATGACGCCCCGCGGGCGGCCGGGCGTGGATGCATACTCCAGGGACGCCTTCAGGTCTTCGGCCAGGCAATCCTTGCCGTTGTGAAATTTAACGCCCTTGCGAATTTTATATTCCGAAACGAAGGGGTTGACCGGTTTGATTTCCTCGACGATTTCATTGACCGGAGTCAGGGGATCCTGACCGGGTATCATCGGAAAGAAAATGCAGTGGTTGAAGGCCTGGGTTTCGATCAAGACATTGGCGAGCGTGGTGTTGGCTGTTGGATCCCAGTTTCCGGTGACGTTTTCCGCCCCAAGAAACCTCAGTGTTTTGGTGCCGGCATGGGATTTTCTGATGATGAACGGGGCGTTCGTAACAGCGGCACCCATTGCCAATCCGACGCCTGCGGTTTTGATAAAACGTCTGCGACTGATTCCTTTAGCCATGATGTCCTCCCTCCTTTCCTACCTCCGAGGCGATTAGATGGTTAGACTGCCAAGCAAATCAATACGACACTAATTACTGACGAATATTCACAAATTAAACAACATTGTCAACAAAAAAATATATTCATAATCAGTATAATTTTTGTTGATAATTGTGGTTTTTTGACATATTTTGGACTGATGAAAATTCCCGAATTGCGCCGGTCGGAAATTTGCCGCCTGGTACTTGAACGCAAACGCGCAAGTGTCAAGGGGCTGGCGGTCTCGCTGAAAGTATCCGAGGAGACCATCCGAAGAGATATTAATGTATTGTATTCCCGAGGATTTTTGGTAAAGGTCCACGGCGGGGTGGTGGCGCCGGATATTCCGGGTCTCGGCACGTTCAAGCGCCGCAGTGATCATCTGGCCAAGGAGAAACTTGCCATAGCCAGGGCCGCGCGACATCTCGTCAAACCGGGTGAAAGCCTGATGATCGATGCCGGCTCAACGACGAATCTTTTCTCTGAAACCATGATCACCTGCAAGCCCTTGACGGTGATCACCAATTCACCCCAGGTTGCCCGCAACTTTTGGCGGGCCGGTACCGAAAATTCAGTCATCATGTTGGGCGGTGCTTTGATGCTCGATACCGAGGAGACCCTGGGAGAAATTGCTTTGGAGCAGATCAGGCAGTTCAATGTCGACCATACGATATTGACCATCAGCGGTGTCAGTGAAACGGGGCAGATCATGCGCTACCGTATGGATGAGGTAATGATCGCGCGGGCTATGGTGGGACAGGCCAAAAAAGTTACAATCCTCGCCGACCACACCAAGATATTCAATCCGGCCTTGATGACCATTTGCGAATTGTCCGCAGTGACCAATTTTGTGACTGACAGGAACCCACCCGATCGGTTTGCCGCGTTGTTGAAGGAATTGGGAACGAATCTAGTCATTGCCGAGGCGGATAAAAACTTCAAAAAGTAAATTTTAGATTTTGGAATGCGGATTTTGGATTTAAGGTATTCTATCCATTTTAAAACGATTGAGCGACACGCGGCGCAAGCGCCTGCGCTGCGCGAGCGATTCCACCATTCGACAATCGACATTCGTCATTCGTCATTCCAATGTAGTTTCATAAGAGCGCTGCCTCTGGCCAAAAAAACGGCCAGTCTGATCAATGTCAGAAACTTTGTTCATATGACAACGTAAGGTCGGCCACCGTGCCGACCTGATTTAGCGGGCACGGTGGCCCGCCCTACGTTTTAAAATAAGCGGTTTCACTTGAGATTCATGGTGTCAGAGAATTAGGTCATTTTATCCTGACACCTGAACACTGACACCTGAAACCTTGACTGTTTCATAAGAGGGAGCAACAACATGCAATCCGATATCCGTCTTTTGTCGGCGACGGAGCTGATGAATGCGTTCAGAAAGAAAACACTGTCGCCGGTTGAGGTCATGAAAGCAGTTCTGGAACAGGCAGAGAGGCTCAATCCCCACATCAATGCGCTGTTTTCAATCAAAGCGGACATGGCATTGGAAGCGGCGCGCAAATCGGAAAAGCGCTGGCAACAGGGCCGTCCCATAGCTGATTTGGATGGGCTTCCCATTACCGTCAAAGACAGTATCAAAGCCAGGGGCCTGTTATCCTGGCGCGGCTGCAAGGCTTTCATGGAGGCGGGGCTTTCCGACGAAGATGCGCCGCCTGCGGCGCGGCTCAAAGAGGCCGGTGCCATTATATTTGCCAAGACCACCCAACCGGATCTGGGCATGCTTGCCAGCGGGGTGAGCTCGGCCCACGGCGTCGTTCGCAACGCCTGGAACACCGCATACAATCCGGGGGGATCGAGCTCGGGCGCCGCATCATCGGTCGCAGCCGGTATCACACCCTGCTCCATAGGCTCTGATATCGGCGGTTCGGTGCGCCTGCCGGCCGCCCACTGCGGCGTCTTCGGCTTCAAGCCCACCAATGGACGGATTCCCCATATTCCTCCCGACCCCATGCGCTGTGCCGGTCCCCTGACCCGGACGGCGGCGGATGCAGCGCTGATGCTGAATGTCTTGACGAGACCGGATCAACGCGACTACTGGTCATTGCCGCCGGTTGAGGATAACTATCTCAGTAGCCTCCGGATTGACCTGAAGGGGTTGAGGCTTGGATTGCTGCTGGATATCGGCTTCGGCCCACCGGTTTCGGCTGCCGTCCGCCGGTCCGTCAAAAAAGCGGCCCAATGCCTCCATGATGCGGGTGCCGTCGTGGAGCCGGTTTCACTATCTTTTGATTTCGACCCGTTACGAGTGATCGAGCGCTTTTTTATGGTTCGCTGCCTTTATGAGTTCAATACCTTCACCGGGGAACAAAAACAAAATGTTCTGCCCTATATCCGGCAGTGGACCGGGGAGGCCGAAGATATCAGCGGCACCGAACTGATGGCATCCGTCGCGGGGATTGAAAAGATGAAATCTATTCTGTTCGAGAAATTTGAGAATTTCGACTTTATCCTTTCCCCGGTCATTCCGGTGACCGGATTTGCCGCCGATGCTCTGGGGCCCGATCCCGACCATCCGATTGCCCACATTGGCTTCACCTGTCTTTACAATCAATCCCGGCATCCGGCAGCCAGCATCTGCTGTGGCTTCGCTGAGAACGGCCTGCCGATCGGATTGCAGATCATCGGCAAACTGTTCAACGACCTGGGTGTCCTGCAACTGGCAAATTCCTACGAGCAGATGCGGGGATTGGATATAAACTGGCCGGCGCAAGTACCATGACGCACAGCGTCAATCTGCAAAAACCTGATCCGAACAAGCCGGAAATGACGAATGACGAATTGCGGTATCGCTTCGCTCTGTCTATTATATTACAATCGATCATTAAACTTTTTTAGCCATTTTAAAAAGTTGACGCCAAAATTGATCTTCGTAAACGCCTGTATACCAAAGGTTTACAAAGAAACTGAAAAATATATTGCGCTTTTTGCGCAAAACTGAATTGATAACTGTCTAACCCGGATAAGCCGAAATTGAAAATTGAAGATTGAATATTGGTGGTCCGCCTCGCCTCGACTGAGCTCGTCGAAGGCCGCATCCCTGCCGCGGCATAGTCCCGTGCTTTTTGGACAACGCCGGGTCCGATTTCCGCATTCCGACTTCAAATTTCTGCCCTCTGCATGCCGCGTCGTAGCTCGAAGAGCGAAGTCGGGTCTTCTGACTTTTGACATCCATCTTCTGTCAATAGCATCCATTTCGGGTTTTTATTCATATAAATCCGCAATCCGCAATCCGCAATCCGCAATCGAAGCCCTCTGTCTTCTGACTTCTGTCCTCTTCACCACAACAGCCCCTTCCGCTCCAGCTTGAGCCTGATATCTTCAAGCCCCAGCCGATCAAGTTCTTCAGCAGACGGTATCCCATCATCGTTCCAGCCGCGCGATGCGTAATAGCGCGATACCATGACATTAAATTTTTCACGATCAAGTATAGGCTTTTGCTCCCCGGGCGGGTTTTCAAAAAAGCGCTGATGAATCGTATCGTCACTGCGGCTGATGCCGGCCATGGCATTGTACGCCCGCGTCATTAACCCGGTGCGCTTGGCGGCCTTCATGGCTTTTTCCTCATCCATGGGCATGCCGGTTGCATATTCGATCAATTTTAAATGATCGTCCACCAGGATGGGATTGTACTGCCAGAATCCGGTCCAGTATATACAGACACCGGTGCAGTCGGCCAGGCTGTTTTTGTCTACATCGTAGGAAGCAAACGGCACGATTTTTTCGTAGTCGTGATCCCGGCCTTCATATTCACTTTCAAATTCCGGCTGTAATGCTGCCGGGTAGGAAAAGAAACCGTCTTTCACATATTTTTTTCTCCATTCCGCCGAATAGTATTCGAGACCCTCCGATGCGATAAACCCTTCACTCCTGGTCTGATCGGGCTTGTCCCCGACGGACGACAGCAGAGCACTGTAGGGATCGATGGAATAGGGGATGGGTTCGAGTTTCTTGACATGGTAGGCATGGTCTTCGGCACCCTTGCCGATCTTTCTTGCTGCTTCGACCACGCCCCATGCCAGGATGTCTCCAATGTCTTCCCGTCCGGCAATTTTTTCAATCAGGCGAAACGCCGCCTCCCGGTCCCCCCAATTCAACTTGAGCCCACCGGTATCCCCCCGGGTGATAATGCCTCTCTGGTACAGGTCGATTGCAAAGCCTGTCAGGTAAGCCGTTGAGACGACATCGAGGCCATAGTTTTCGCAGAGTTCGAAGCATCGCACACTGAAATGAATATCGCAGATCTTTAAGGCAAACATAAAATTGAAGTAGGACATGCACTTGACGGCGGCGTACCGGCCTTCGGGCAATGTGATGACCGACTTGCATCCGATACCGCAGTTAAAGCAACCGGCCGATCTTCTTTTAAAGTCAGTATTGAAGTCGGTTAGAATTTTTTCGTCATCTTCAAATGTCACCACCTCTTCATAATTGCCGTGCACGGCTTCATTAAAGAGCCAGGCGCCGTTTTTGGCTGGCCAGTCGCGCCAATACTTCTTGATGGGATCTGTTTTGGAATTGATGTGATCACATGTTTTTTTGAGTTCTGCCGGGTTGGCGACCAGTATGTCGCCCGTGCCCTGGACAACGATGGCTTTCAGCTTCTTGTGGCCTATGACCGCACCGACACCGGCACGGTGGGCGCCGGCCCCCGGGCTATGCTCGATGGACGACGCGAAGACCTTGTTTTCACCCGCCGGACCAATGCAAAGCACCTGGATATTGATTGGTTTGTGCTCTGTTCTGAGGATCTGTCCGGTTTCACGAACACCTTTTCCCCACAGGTGGGCAGCATCCCGCAGTTCAACAAGGTCGTCCCGGATAAACAGGTAAACCGGGGTCTCAGCAATTCCTGTAATGAAAATTGTGTCATACCCCGCTCGTTTAAGTTCGGGGCCCCAAAACCCGCCGATGGTGGAATAGGTGAGCAAACTTGTCTGCGGGGACCGGGTGACCAGTGCCGTTCGGTTGGCGCCGGGGGCCAAGGTGCCGGTTAACACCCCCGCCGAGAAGACCAGGGGATTATCAGGCGCAAAAGGGTCTGTCTCGGGCGATACGCGGTCGACGAACATTTGGGTGGCAATGCCCCGGCCCCCCAAGAACTTTTCGTACTGTTCCGGGTCACTGTCTCTCTTAATAATACGACCGCTGGATAGATCGATATCAAGTCTTTTGCCGGCCAATTCGAATGGCATTTTGTTTAATCCTTGTTTTTCACTTGGGAAACCGAAAATTTAAAACCGAATCACGCTAAAGACGTGACCTAAAGCTCGCAGAATATCGAACAAGAAATATCGAATGATGAAGTGTGGAATCGCTTCAGGCTTGGGGCTTGGAGCTTGGGGCTTCGAGCTACGACCCCACACGTCGCTCTTCGAGCTACGACCCCACAAGACGACCCGACACGTCGCTCTGTCTATTTTAGATAAAATTAAATCGATGGAATACCTTACTTCGACATGCGTCATTCGTGATTCGTCATTTCATGAAGTTTCACACGAGCGCTGCCTCTGGCCAAAAAACGGCCAGTCTGATCACAAAAAGAAACTTCAAAAACCAAATTTTGGATTTTGGAATGCGGATTTTGGATTTAAGGTATTCTGTCCATTTTAAAACGACTGAGCGACACGCGGCGCAAGCGCCTGCGTTGCGCGAGCGATTCCACCATTCGTCAATCGACATTCGACATTCGTCATTCCAACCTAGTTTCAAAAGAGCGCTGCCTCTGGCCAAAAAAACGGCCAGTCTGATCAAAGAAAAGAAACTCAGTCCGCAGATCGTGGATTCATAGATGGTGGGAGCGGTTTTTAACCGCGATTACCCAGATGGGTAATCGTGGCCGGCCTGAGACGAGCTCAGTCGAATCGAGGCCACTCCCACAAACCTTTAACTTATATCTGAATGGTTTTGAATATGCTGTAGTTTCATAAGAGCGCTGCCTCTGGCCGCGAGCGTCCAGTCTGATCGTGAAGAAACGGTGCCAAATCAAGGCAATTTCCGATGAACACATTTGCCGTTTCGTCCTCGTCCTCGTGCTCGTGCTCGTCCTCGAAGCTTTTGAGCCGCCTTCAGACCCGAGTACGAATTCGAGCACGATTTAAATGCCCTGTTTTGGGGTCAATATAGGCGTAGTTTCATAAGAGCGGCAGCCTCCGGCTAAAGGACAGCCGGTCTGATCAAAGACAAGAAACTAATGAACGTCGAACATCGAACGTCCAACATCGAACATCGAATAATGTATTCTGTCTATTTAAAAAGACTGAGCGACGTGTGGGGTCGTAGCTCGAAGAGCGAAGCCCCAAGCGATTCCACCATTCGTCAATCGACATTCGTCATTCGTCATTCGTCATTCCAAAGTAGTTTCATAAGAGCGCTACCTCTGGCCAAAAAAACGGCCAGTCTGATCAAAGAAAAGAAACTCAATCCGCAAATCGTGGGTTCATAGATGGTGGGAGCGGTTTTCAACCGCGATTACCCAGATGGGTAATCGTGGCCGGCCTGCGACGAGCTCAGTCGAATCGAGGCCACTCCCACAAACCTTTAACTTATATCTGTATGGTTTTGAATTTGCTGTTTCATGAGAGCACTGTCTCTGCCCGCGAGCGTCCATTCTGATCTAAGAAAAGAAACTAATGAACGTCGAACATTGAACGTCCAACATCGAACATCGAATAATGTATTCTGTCCATTCTAAAACGATTAAGCGACGTGTCGGGTCGTAGCCGGAGGCGAAGCCTGAAGCGATTCCTTCATTTGTCATTATTCATTTTTCATTCGTCATTCCATGTAGTTTCACAAGAGGGGTGCGCGGGGCACGGGTCTGTCATCTGACTTCCGTCATCTGTCATCTGTTCTCTAACACCTGAAACCTTATGTTCTATACCACCAACGCTCCATCGATTTCCAGCCATCGACGTCTCGGTTTGCAGCCAGGGGTCCGTGAGCCAGGTTGCTCCGGCCGGCAAAGACGTATTGCGCGTAGACCGGGATGATCGTACCACCGTCGTCACGCATGATCTTTTGCATCTCCCAGTACATCGCCCGGCGGCGATCGGAGTCGAGTTCGGTTCGGGCCTCAACCAGCAGTTTGTTGAAACGCTCGTTTTTCCAGTGGGCATCGTTCCAGGGGGAATCTGCCGCGTAGGCGGTCGTAAACATCAGGTCCTCGGTGGGCCGGCCGCTCCAGAAACAGGTGACAAACGGCTTTTTCAACCAGACATTCGACCAGTAGCCGTCATTCGGTTCGCGCACGACCTTGATTTCGATACCGGCTTTGGCAGCCGACTCGCTGAAAAGCACCGCGGCATCGATGGCCTTTGGAAAGGCGGCGTCGGCGGCGTGAAGCTTCACCGACAGGCTGTCGAGGCCGGCTTGTTTCAGGTGGTAGCGGGCTTTTTCCGGATCATACCTGCGCTGCTCCATGTCGGTGTTGAAATAGCGGTTGGCCGGCGTGATCGGGCTGTCATTTCCCACTCGTCCGTAGCCGGAGAGCAGTATTTGGACCAGCTGCTCGCGTTTGATCGCATATTTTAGGGCAAGACGTACGTTAACATCGTCGAAGGGCGCAACGTCTGTAAACATCGGCATGGTAAAATGCTGTGTTCCGGTCACGGCGTTTACGGTGATCCCGGACTTGCGTTTCAGGAGATGCACGGTGCTGAGGTCGACACCGCCGATGCAGTCAACTTCACCGGTCATCATTGCGGTCGTCCGGGCCGCCTGATCGGCGAGCGGCACGATCTCCACCCGGTCGAAAAGCGCCCGCCCATTCTTCCAGTAGTCCGGATTGCGCTCACCCACATAGCGCACGCCGGGCTCGAAGGCGGTTAGTTTGTAGCCGCCGGTGGCGATCCCTGTTTGCCATTCACACCGACCGTCTTTGGACGGAAAGATGACAAAGAAATACTCGGACAGGACATAAGGGAAGTCTGCATTGCCGGTCTCCAGCTCGAATACGACGGTTTGGTCATCAACCTTGCGGATATCGGTCACCGCCTTCAAAAGCGGCTTGCCGGCCGATTTGGTGTCCTCGCCGCGGTGGTGGTTGATCGATGCGATCACATCATCGGCCGTCAGGGTTTTGCCGTTGTGAAACGTCACGCCCCGGCGCAGGCGAAAGGTCCAGACATTGGCGCCCGAACTGGTCTCCCACGATTCGGCCAGTTCCGGGATCGCTTCGCCCTTATGGTCGATTTCCACCAGGCAGTTGCCGATCGCGCCCACCATGAAGTGGTTGATCACCCCGGTTCCGTAAGTTGCCGGATCGAGGGATTCAGCGGTGCTGCCGCCGGTAAGGCCGATGCGAAAATTGCCGCCCCGTTTCGGTGTCTCGGCCTGTGCCATGGATTTCCATAGTGCCGGGGAGACGGTCCCCGCCAATCCCAGCATGGAAAGGCGCCTTAGAAATTGACGGCGGCTTATCCGCCCTTTTAGCAGCAGTTTTTCAAGTTTCATCAGTTCCGACATGATTTATCCTCCTTGTCACCAAACAGTTAAGATTAACACCTATATACTGAAATCCCATCATATTTGCGCAGGATTCTTGTCATAACCAGATTGAATATTTATATATCTCTATCGATTTAATTTAATATGACAGAGCGAAGCGAAACCATAAATCTTCAATCTTCAATCTTCAATTTTCATGTCCGGTTTATCCGGGTTACGGTTTACGTTCAACATGATATGCCTGAGAACGATTTCAGCAAGCGGTTTTCCCAGGCGGGGAGGGATATCGTGGCCCATACCGTCGATTAATTCAAAGGTTGCGCCTGGAATTAGCCTGGCGGTCTCCCGGCCCCTGGACGGGGGGATCAGCAAATCGTCGGAACCGTGGACCACCTGGCTCGGCACTGAAATCGATTTGACTTCTTCTATTGGGTTTTTTCTGGAGAAAATGGCAAGCAGCTGACGGTTGGCGCCGTCAGGCGAGTAGCAGCGGTCGAATGCTGCGGCAGCGACCCGCCGCTCATAATCATCACTTTCGAAATACTGCTTGCTGCCAAATTGGCGGATGTATTCCACCCACTCCTGGATATACGCTTCACGGGATCTTGGGACCGACCACAGCGCGTCAATGAGTGCCGGATCGACCGGTCCGCTGCCGGACATAATTGATGTCATGGAAAGCACCCGTTCAGGATGTTTCGCCGCCATTAGTTGGGCAATGAAACCGCCCATGGAAATACCGGCGATGTGGGCTGTTTCGATGTCGAGTTTATCCATGAGCGCAACGACGTCAAGGGCCATATCGTCCATGGTATACGGCGGATCGATATCTTCACCTGCTGCAAGTCGCGTTTTAAGTGCTTCAAGTTCCTGGCCGGCAATGCCATCAAATTTAGTGGAAAGGCCGGTATCCCGGTTGTCGAATCGTATCGTCAGAAAACCGCGAGCTGCGAACGCCTGGTAAAACGATTCCGGCCAATGGATCAGCTGCGTCCCCTGCCCCCGAATCAGTATGACGACGCCGGCATCCCCGCTGCCGGATGCCTCATATGCAATTTCAATCCGATCTGTTTGCAGAATTTCCATTTCCGTTCACCTCCATTGCAACTTAACCTGGACAAGTCGGAAAGCTTTGCCACAAAGGCACCAAGACACAAAGATAAATTATTAATTTAAGTTAAACTTAGTGGCTTAGTGTCTTGGTGGCGAAAATCTTTTATTTGATAAATCTTTCGCAAATATATTGTGATTTCAATGAATAGGCAATAATTGCGGTCCAATATCTAATATTTGCCATGTAGTTTATGCGACTAAGGGGTTTACTTCTTGATCGCCTTTAGCACATCCGCGATGAATGCTTCGGGGTGCCAGGCACCGGGCCCTGATGGGGGTACGCAGGCTCCCAGATGAACCAGCACCAATTCTCTGGATGGAATTACGATGACATTCTGTCCCTCATAACCGCGAGCAAGATAAATGTCACTAGGCACACTGGGATAGAGTCTATTTTCGCTACCTACAGGATTGCCGGCATTTAACCACCAATAGGCGCCATATTCGCCCTTTGGTGCTTTGGGGGTAGGGGTGACGGTGTATTCTACCCAACCTTCCGGGAAGATCCGTTCGCCAAACCATACGCCATCCTGCAGATACAGCTGACCAAAGCGGGCCCAGTCCCTGGCAGTTGCGTATGAAAAAGAAGAACCGACCAAAGTACCGGTGGCATCCGGTTCGATTACGGCACTGCGCATCCCGATTTTATCAAACAGCGCCCGGCGGGGGAAGGCGAAATAACGAGCCAATGGGCCCCCTATGGCCTCCCGCATTATCCGGCAGACGAGATTAGGCGAACCGCTGATGTAGCGCCAACGGCTGTCCGGAGCCATCTCAAGTGGTTTCGATGCCGTAAAACCGGCGGTATCCGGTGTGCCGAATAGCATATAAGGAGTATCGGACAGCAGATCCGTGTACACTTCCACGAAGTCTAAACCACTGCTCATCCGCAACAACTGGTCCAGCGTGATGGCGGCCCGGGGATCGTCTTTGCCGCCCCACTCGGCAACAGCGGCAGGTTCTTTTATCGAAAGCTTGCCCTGGCCGACGAGGATTCCCACCAGCGCATTGGTGATGCTCTTGGTCATTGACCAGCCGATGAGGGCCGTGTCTTTTGAAAATCCGGGTGCATAGCGCTCGGCGATAATGCGACCTTTATACACGACAACAACGGCCCGCGTACCCCGCACTTTATTTGGATCCGGCTCGGCGAAGGCGTTATCCAAGGCCTGGACAAGCAAATCTGCACTAATTTCTGACGGCAGATTTTCGGTGGAAACGAGTTCTCCCTCCGGCCACAGCAGCTTCTGTTTACTAAGACTCGGCGGGTATGGCGTCGGATCTCCCGTAACCTGGGCCATAACATGTTCATTGGTATAATTCACGCCAACCGTGCAGCCGAGTCCTTCTCGAAATACAGCCCGCGAATCCGGCATACCAAGTCCTGCTATAACGGTTACGGTTTTATTCTCATAGTCGACCTTGGCAGGGAAAGGAAAGAATTTGAGCTCCTGGTTTTGCACGACGGCAGGATCCCGCTTGGAAATAAACACGGCCGAGCAAAGGATTTTTGCCTTATAGGCCGCAGCAACCGAATTCATTTTAGGCGCTTTCGCATACTGGGGAATTTCCTCAGCGGCAATACAGATGGTAGAAACAAACAATAAGACCAATAAACTTGCCAAAAGTTTAGAATATGATCTCGCCATAACTTTCCTCCTTTCATCGTTGGGTTGCCCGGGGTCAAAATTATCTTGCTCTTAATGAGCGCGGTCGCTGGCCGAAAAAACGGCCAGTCTGATCAGTGAAAAGAAACTTCAAAAAACAAATTTTAGATTTTGGAATGCGGATTTTGGATTTAAGGTATTCTACCCATTTTAAAACGACTAAACGACGTATGGGGTCGTAGCTCGACGTGTTGGGTCGTAGCTGAAAGCGAAGCCCAAAGAGTGAAGCCCCAAGCCTGAAGCGATTCCACCATTCGTCAATCGTCATTCGACATTCGTCATTTCATGAAGTTTCACACGAGTAAGATCTATTCTGACTTGCAGGCTCTATTTAGAGAACGATCAAAATGAGCTCACTATGACACTCTAGTCGACCAGCGCCTCGGCTTCGATCTCCACCAGGTAATCGGTACCGACCAAGTCGGCGCGGATCAGCGTATTGGCCGGCTCGATGCCCTTGAAGCGCAGGCCGTGGGCCAAAGCCACGGCTTTTAAATGGTCCATGTTTTCCAGGTAGATGCGGGTGCGCACCACGTCATGGAGGTCGGCCCCGAGGCTTTGCAGCGCGCCTTCGATCTTGTCGATGACAAAGTGCGCCTGCGATCCGGGGTCGGCTCCGCCGATGGTTCGGTAGCCATGGGTGGCGGTCGTGCCCGCTACAACAATGCGGTCGCCGCGCCTCACAGCCCGGCAGTAGCTGGCCATCTCTTCCCAGATGGTGCCGCTAAAAACCCGGCGGCGGCCGTCCTCCGCTTGGCGGACCTCGTACGGAGAGGGCATCGAATCGAGATGATCACTGAGGTCCCCGGCGGCTGTCAGAAACGGCGGACGCCGGTACTCATCACCGCAATCCCCCGGGATTTTGCGCAATTGCGCAACGGCCTCGTCGATGGCCCCATGATCTTCGGCGGACAGCGAGAATTGAAACAACTTCAGATTATCGTCGCAGTGCTCGCTGATGCCAAGACGGGCGCCGACGATGATGCCGCCCACGGCCGGTTGATCGAGGATGTAGCGGCCGGCCACGTTGGCCATGGACACACCGTGCCGCTCGGCGACCTGGTGTACGACCTGGAGCAGGTCCTGCAGCGCCGCCCAGCCGCCGGTCTCGCGGATGAAGCGGCCGTACTTCATCTGGGACCAGGTTTCCAGTGCCGTCCAGTCCGGTTCGGGCTGGGCGAGCCAGCGCTCGGTCAGAAAACCGCCGGCCATGGTACCGAAGGCCAGCACCGTGACACCGTGCTCTTCACACAGCTCGAGCATGCCGTTGGTCTTGGCCCGCTGGTCGAGCAGGGAGAAGCATACCTGGTTGGAGACGATCTCGAAGCCGCTATGCAGGAGCATTGCCAAGTGGGCGGTGTCGGTGTTGGTCATCCCCAGATGCCGTATCAGGCCTTCGGCTTTGAGCTCCTGCAGGTAGTCCAGGGTGTCCAGGTAGCCCGGATCGGCGTAGTTCCAGGTGTGAAACTGCAGCAGGTCGATGCAATCGCTTTGCAGGCGATCGAGCGCCGTCTGCACGGCGGTGCGCACCTCTTCGTGGCTGGCCGGGCCCGGCTTCGGCACCCACTTGGTGAAAAGCTGCGCGGCATCCCGCCCGTGTTCCCGGGCAAAAATGCCGGCGATCAGCTCGGCCGAACCATAGTGATCGGCCATGTCAAAGGTAGTGAAGCCGGCGGCGACATAGGGTTCCATCGCCTTGGCGGCAGCGGCCAGATCCAATTTGCGGCCGTCGCGTTCCATGTCGGCGATTTGCCAGAGTCCGGTCAGCACCCGCGAGATGCTCAAATCCGGCGCCACTTCCCATCGTTCTACCAAGTCCTTCATGATTTTCTCCATCTAGTTTGTCATATATATTTCTATTTCTGCTTCTTATTTTTCGACTGATGTAGCGGAATAATCGAATGACTAAAGTGATCTAAAATGACTAAAATGACTAAAATTAAGGAATCGCTGCGCTCTATCATTATTATAAAATGGACAGTCCCGCTGGAAGCGGGATTAGATCATTAGGTCCCTTTCCATACCCAGCCTTCCAAAATTCCAGTATTCCACCATTCCATGCGGCCACAGAGCGACTGGTCCCCGTTAACACTGTAATTCCAGGAAAATTAAGATATTCCGATACATCTACTCGTAAAACACGGCCGCGCCTTCTTTAACGACGTACATGAGCATGTCGCGCATTGTGTCGCCATTGCCATCGAATTGATTGTCCCCCAAAGCCCCTGCCACAGACGGATTATAAGGGCCAATGGTGGACATTCCAATGGCGATTTCCTTTCGGCTGTCGCCGCCGATCTCTATAGCCTTGGCCGCAATCTCCACGCAATCGTTGGCAATGGCTTCCACCAGCCCCGGGTCATAGCCGAGCTTTGCTTTGAAATCGGCGGCCCACTCTTGAATGTAGGGGCGTTTGTCTTCCAATGAGAAATAGCCGGAGTAAATGGTGCCTTCCGCAGCCTTGCCGGCGACTTTGATATACTCCGGGTGACCGATGCCGTCAGTGCCGAGTATCTGGGCTTTCAGGGCCAGCTCACGGGCCTGGCGCGCAATCAGGGCACCTTCCTTGTAGTGGCCGGCGATGAACAGCGCATCGGGTTTCAATCCTCTGATTTTAGTAAGCTGGACCGAGAAATCGGTGTCGTTCGGCAAAAAGGCTTCCGAGGCCACCACGCTCTTTTCATCCACCCCGATTTCCTTTAAGCCGGCCTGGAAGACTTCGGCCAGGCCCCGGCCGTAGTCGTCATTGACGTAAATGATGGCATAGCTTTTCCATTTGCCCTGGTCATTGGCCCACTTGGCCATGTACCGGCCCTGAAACGCATCGGTCGGCACCAGGCGAAACGAGTAGGGGCCGGCCTTGGTGTAGGCCGGGGCCGTGGCGCCGATGGCAAATTGCGTCAACCCGTGTTTGTTCATGATGGGTGCCTGGGCCAGGGCGACGGTACTAGTCAGGGGACCAATCATAATCAGAATTTTTTCATTGTCGATAAACCGCTGCGCGATGGACGCGCCTTCCCGGGGATCGTTTTTATCATCCGCCACCTCAATCAGCTCCAGCATTCGTGCTTTTGCCTGGCCTTTCGGAACGACCCCGCCCCGCGTATTGATTCTTTCGATGGCAAAATTGACCCCGACCTCGGATTTTTTACCCCACGACGCGGCCCCGCCGCTCATGGGTGCGCAAAGTCCAATGCCCAGGGTATCTGCGGCACTGGCTGATACCGTGATGCCAGCGATTAACACGACAACCAACGCGACAATAATAAAATGTTTCGTCTTCATGATTCCTCCCTTTTTTTAAGGTTGTAAGATATTGGTGCTTGATCCTATCCCTCACCAACTCTGAATTGAAGATTGAAGATTGAAAATTGAAGATTTGTGGAGGTCGCTGCGCTCCATCATTTCTAACAGATCTTTAATAAACTTGACTTACCGGCCAGCACCAAGCTCAGTCAAGTCGAGGCAGAACTTAAAAGTTCAATATTCAATCATCTCATGCTAGCGACTGTCGTACGGTCGGCCACGACTCGACTGAGCTCGCCGAAGTCTTTGCCGACTAAGTTCTCTGCCCTCTGCTTTCTGACTTCTGACTTCTGGCACCTTTTCCGACTTCCCACTTCAATAATCTGTCTTCTGACCTCTGTCTTCCGCCTGGCATAAGAGGCGGGCAGCTCATACACCGGTCTTGTAAATTGCCATTGTTCGGCCTACAATAATTTATTCGCCGATCCAGACCACCTATGACACTCTTCATTTATGAAGAGTGTCATGTCCTTTACCTGACCTTTTCTTTTGCATCTTTTTTTCCACTCACCTATGAGATATCCAAAGCACTCCTCAGGAATGTCAGTCGCCCATTCTTTGAATTCCGATTCAGACTCATTTGCATAACGATATATTCCTTTTAATACCCCCATGCAGTAGCGCAAAGACTCTTGTGCCATATTCAACTCACATAGTCTGAACAGTTCTTGATAATATGTATTTAACTGCTCTTCAACCATTTCGAATGCCATATTTTCTGTTGAAATATAGCCGTCTCTTTTTGGGCCGGAACTGTCCCATAAATCGTGAACATCAATCCCATCCAGAGCATAAAAAACATCTTCGGCAATTTCTTCTATATCAATATCTCTAAATAGATCTTCTGCGATTTCGCAGATCTTACTTTTGATTTTGTTATCAGATTGAGCAAGACTCCGAAGAATCACTAAAGCTTCATCCGGTGAAATTTTATTGATAATGTCATCTTTCATAACTTTTCTCTAACCGCCATCTATTTCGGGTTTCAATTCATTTAAATCCGCAATCCGCAATCCGAAATCCGCAATCATACCCCTCCGCCCTCTGCCTTCCGCCCTCTGCCATCCATCCAATGCACCCCGCGTTTCCACTTTTCCGATTTCCGCATTCTGACTTCCGAATTCGAGAATCTGTCCTCTGTCTTCTGTCCTCTGTCATCTGTCTTCTGACTTCTGTCCTAGTCACCTAGGTACGCCTTAATCACATTTTCATTTTCCAGCAGGTTCTGCGCCGAATCCTGCAGCACGATTTCCCCCCGGTTTAAAATGTACCCCCGGTCGGCGATGGAAAGCGCTTTTTTCAGGTTTTGCTCCACAACAAAGATGGGAATGCCCACCCGGCTGACCCGCTGAATAATGCCAAAGACCTCATCCACCAGCTTGGGTGACAGCCCCATGGACGGCTCGTCCATGATGATCATTTTGGGTTTGGCCATGAGGGCCCGGCCGATGGCCAGCATCTGCTGCTCGCCACCGCTCAGGGTGCTGGCGTCCTGGTTCAACCGCTCGCCCAAACGGGGAAAAAGCTGAAACGATTTCTCCATTTCCGCTTCGAATTCGTAGTCCCGATTTTTCCGGTGGATGAAGGCGCCCATTTCGAGGTTTTCCCTAACGGTGAGCCGGGCGAAAACGCGACGCGCTTCGGGCACCGGCGAAATGCCCCTGCGTACGATTTGGTGTGTGCTGAACCCGTCTATCCGTTGTCCGTTGAATTCAACCTGTCCCGTCGTCGGCTTCACGATCCCCAGTATGGTTTTCATCGTGGTCGATTTGCCGGAGGCATTGCCGCCCAGCAGGCACACGACTTCCTCGGCCCCGATTTGAATCGATATGTCATGCAGGGCCCGAATGGGACCGTAATGGGTTGTGACGTTAGTTATTTTCAGCATTACGGGATTCTTTCCCCAAAAACCAATGCCTAATGTGATAAAAAAGTATGGGACGCAGATCTTCACAGATTTTCGCAGATAAATTATTCCAGGTCCGCCTGCCGGCTGAAGAAGCAATGCAGCAACGTCTGTGAGTGTAATTAGTTTTTTTTTCGCCGATAGAGTTAATTGGTTTTGAAATCTGCGTGCATCTGTGAATATCTGCGTCCTAAACTACGTATTTCGAATTTGCAATTGTTCCGCTGTTTCTCACCGGATCGGTAGAACCTATCCTGGTCCTCCACCAGAGGTGGAGGGCTTATATCAGACTAAAGTTAAGGAATTCTGTCCATTATAAATGATACTTCGTTTCAATTGAATGGGTCAGAGTTTTCTTAAATTGATAGGATTCCATAATTTTAGCTCATTTTAGTCATTTTCAATTTTAGTTCATTTACAGCAATAACGCACAGAAACTAGTCAGCAACCACGAATTTCCGCTATAGTTCCGATAAACGCCAGCGCTTCTAGTCTCGTCCCAAATAAGCCTCGATAACTTTCGGATGATGACGGACTTCGGCAAATGTTCCTTCAACAATTTTTTGGCCATAGTCCATGGCCACCACGCGGCTGCAAAGGTTTTTGATGAAGTTCATGTCATGCTCGATCACCAGAACCGCCACGCCTTTGGCATTGATGGCCTGTATGGTTTGCGCCAGTTGCTGGGACTCGGCCGGATTCATGCCGGCGGTGGGCTCATCGATCAGCAGCAGTTTCCCGCCGGATGTCAACGCCCGGGCGATTTCAAGGCGGCGCCGATTGGCATAGGACAGGGTCCATGCCGGATTCATTTCCACGCTGCGCAGCCGGGTGCCGAATAGCTCCATCACTTCCCGGGCCTGATCCTTCAATCGTTCGCGTTCTCTGCGCGCCCCCGGCAGGCGGAAAAGGGCTGAAATAAGACCCGCGCGGGTTCGGCAGTGGCCGCCGATCATCAAATTTTCCAGAACCGACAGGTTGTTGAACGGCCGCTGATTCTGAAACGTGCGTGCGATTCCCAGCCCGATGATCTGGTGGGTTTTCAGGTCCAGCAGGTTGGCCGGATGGTCGGCGAAAAACACCTCACCGCCGTCCGCGTGGTGCATTCCGGAAAGCACATTAAAAAATGTGGTCTTGCCGGACCCATTGGGGCCGATTATGCCGACAATCTCGCCGGCCTCAACCTCCAGGCTGAAGTCGTTCAACGCCAGCAGCCCGTCGAAGCTTTTGGTTACGGATTTTACGGTTAGTAAAGACATGGACTACCATAATAAAGTTAAGAGCATTACAGCCAGCCGCCAACGTCCAGTCAAATCGAAAAAGAAACTTCAAAAAGCAAATTTTAGATTTTGGAATGCGGATTTTGGATTTAAGGTATTCTATCCATTTTAAAACGACTGAGCGACGTGTGGGGTCGTAGCTCGACGTGTTGGGTCGTAGTCCCGCGATATCGCGGGACCAAAGAGCGAAGCCCCAAGCGATTCCGACAATCGTCAATCGTCAATCGACATTCGACATTCGTCATTCATTGAAGTTTCACATTAGCGTTACCGCTGGACTGAATTGCGGCCAGTTTAATCGAAAATAAACTTCATAGAGTCACAATGCTATTTATTAGATCGTGGGAGCGGTTTTCAACCGCGATTTTCTCGGTCTAACGCGCACTATTGAGTCAACTTTCATTAGAGGATTCATCACCTCAGATTCCCGACACCCGAAACCCGACACCTGAAACCTAAACCGACATTCCTCAGCCCTCAGTCCTCAGTCCTCAGTCCTCAGCGCTCATCACTGTCACGTTACATTTTATAGGTCTGCTGATATAGTCTCTTTCCGAACAACCCCTCCGGCCGGACAATCATCATCACCACCATAAACGCCCCCATGATCACCATACGGTATTCGCTGGCCGATCTGAAAATTTCAGGCCCGCCGATCATGATAATGGCGCCGATTATCGTGCCCGGTATGCTTCCCAGGCCGCCTAAAATCGGGATGGTAATGATGATAACCGATTCCAGGATGGTGAAGCTATTGGGACTTACGAAATTTTGGAATACGGCAAAAAAGCTGCCCGCCAGGGCACCCAGTGCGGCGGAAAACCCAAATGCCAGGGTTTTGTAATACACCAGGTTGATGCCCATCACCGCCGCCACATCTTCGTCTTCACGAATGGCCATCCAGGCCAGACCGACCCGTGAGTCGATGATGCGTACACAAGCGTAGATCGTGATAAAGACGAACACCAGGATCAGGTAGTAATAGGCCGGGTAGGTGTCAATGACGAACTGCCAATCGCCGAACCCGATGCTTGGCGCCGGGATCCCCGGTATCCCGCGCGGGCCCCGGGTCAGCCCCATCCAGTTGTTGGCCACGATATAAACGATCTGGCCGAAGCCCAGGGTGACGATCGCCAGGTAGTCATCTTTCACCCGCAGGGTCGGAAAACCGAGCAGCACGCCGAACATGATGCCGAAAAACATGCCGACCGGTATGGTCAGCCAGAAAGACATGGCATACTTGACCATCAAGATTGCCGTTGTATAGGCCCCCACGGCATAAAAGGCCGCATGGCCGATGTTCAGCAGCCCGGTAAACCCCATGACCACATTCAGCCCCAGGGCCAGAACAATATACAGGCAGATATAAATAATCACCCGCATGGCGTAGTTGCTGGGGACCACCAGGGGGATCATCAACGCCGCCAGGAAGATCAGCAGCTTCACGTACCAGTGGGACAGCGCAAAAAGCCCGGCCAGGCGTATTAATGGATTGCCCGTCTGCTCTTTAACCCCGGCCTGGGAACCGCCGCCCAGGTCATCGAGATTTATGTTGTCTTTTGGATTTTCCAATTTCTCCCAATAGTCCTTCCGGTCTGAAAATAAGCACCAGGATCAGCACACCGAAAGCAAAGGCATCGCGGTACATAGAAGATACATACCCGGCCCCGATGCCTTCGAAAATTCCCAGAACGATGCCGCCGATCATGGCCCCGTAAATATTGCCGATGCCGCCCAGGACCGCGGCGGTAAACGCTTTCAGCCCGGCATTGAAGCCCATGAAAGGGTCTATGCTGTTGTAGTTGACGGCAAACAGAATTCCGGCCACCGCCCCCATGGCCGATCCGATGGCAAAGGTCATCACGATTACGGCATTGATATTGATGCCCATCATTTCAGCGGCCTCGGGATCGGCCGCGGTTGCGCGCATGGCTTTGCCGATGTAGGTTCTTTTGACATAAAGTCCCAAGGCTGCCATCAGGATTAGTGCAGTCGTCAGAATGAAGATTTTCTTAAAGGGGATAACTACAACATTGCCAATTATTATGGGAGCAAAGCCGAAATCGACATCAAAGGTTTGAAATTCGGCGCCCCAAATAATTCTGGCCATGTTCTGCAAAAAGATGGACATGCCCAGCACGCTGATGATGACGGCAAAGCGGGGGGCATTGCGCAGCGGCCTGTAGGCAATTCTCTCGACCCCGATCCCTAGCAGGGTGCTCAGCATGATACCCATCAGAGCGGCGATAGGGAAGGGGATCGCAAAGGCGGTCATGATCCACCAGGTAAAAAAGGCCCCGCACATAAAGATTTCACCATGCGCGAAATTGATCAGCTTGATGATGCCGTAGACCATAGTGTAGCCGATGGCCAGCAGCGAATACAAGGCGCCTAGGCTAATTGAATTGACCATTTGCTGCCAGAACATGGTAATGAAATCCTGACTGAATTAATGAGTTGCTAATTGTTCATTTTGTGCAAGGATTTATAGGAAGAATGCTTATGCTGTGGATACTTTCAGTGTTCAGGCTTCCTGTCAATAATTTCTTTAAATAGCACTGCCACCTAAATCGATCAGTTCTCGGTGAAAGACCTAAAAATCAACGATTACAAAATATCCAGTTATTGACAAAGTTGATTGCACTTTGCTATTGGGTTCTTTACAGGGTTTCCAGGGGACTTCTCACGGCTTGGATATCCTTCTCCATGACGTGAGTATAAATTTCCGTGGTTGTCTTCACATCAGCATGCCCCATAAGCTCCTGTACGATGCGAATGTTTACACCATCCTCGAGTAGATGGGTGGCAAAAGAGTGGCGGAAAGTGTGGGAACTGATACGTTTTGTAATCCCGCTCCTATCCGCAGCAACCTTAATGGCTTTTTGCAGACCGGACTCAAGCACGTGGTGCCTGCGAAACGCATCTGATCTGGGGTCTTTACTCAACTTTTTGGCTGGAAAAACATACTGCCATCGGTACTCCTTTGAAGCGTTGCGATATTTTTTAGCCAGGGATTCAGGGAGATAAACATCACCGTATCCTGCATCAATATCAGCTTCATGGAGCTTTTTAACACCTGCAAGATGTGCTTCCAGATCTTCATTTATGGACGATGGCAGGGTTGTCATGCGGTCCTTGTCGCCCTTGCCCCTGACGTAGATTTGGGCTTTCGCAAAATCGAGATCCATGACTCTCAGGCGCAAGCATTCCATAACACGCAGACCGCCTCCATACATCAATTTTGCCATCAGAAGATGGGTACCTCTCATTTGATTGAGAACTTGGCGAACTTCGCCCTTTGTCATCACCACAGGGGGACGGCGATGCCTCTTGGCTTTTACGGGAGCGATCTTGTCCTCAATAGGTTTGTCCAAAACGTGCCGGTACAAAAAGACGAGAGCATTTAGCGCCTGCCGCTGGGTTGAAGCGGCTACTCTGCCATTGGTGGCGAGATGGCTTAAAAAGGCTTCAATTTCAGGTTTGCCCATCTCCTTGGGATGTTTTTGGCTGCGATGAAATTTGATATAACGTATAATCCAGTCACAGTATGTTTGTTCTGTCCGGTATGAATAATGATGGTATCTCAAAACTTGCCGGACCTGATCCATGAGCCGAAAATCGGGATTTGGTTGGAATTTGGGTTTATTTTCCATGTTTAATTTATATAAAGACCAAACATGGAAAATTCAAGAAATATTTTCCATGTTTTATGTCGTAATATAATAATAGATGGAAAATTTTCCGTGATATATGGGTGCTAGCATGGAAAATTTTCCATCTATCAACTCTGTTATATTAAGCCTGCGGCAGGAAGGTTAAATTCGCGTGGTGGATTAAAATAAAAAGAGTTATTAGAGATGAGTAATGGAAGTAAAGCACAATCCGATAATTGGCTATATTTTAGTTGACAAAGAGCGTCGAGTAATCGGTCCACCAGGCACGGAGATCGATCCGGTCTTTCATTCCAAAGAGCGAGCACTTGCGGCGGCAGACAGTTATGCAAGAAGAGAAGATGTGCTGGATGTAGTCGAAGAGCATCTTGAGGGTATCTTTAATGTCGTCATATGGGATGAAGGCGATATCATGCTGGATGGACGTTGTGCCCGGCGCTTTATCAAAGCTTGCCGGCGTCGAGGATTGAAGCCGGACAAGCGTGCCTGCAAAGCGATTAACAGCTCTGCTAAATCAAACAAATACAGTGCCCGCAGCTTGTTTGGTAATATTGATTTAAATCGATCGGTTTTACTCTCCGAGTCATGGTAGTAAAGGAATCAGGAGGTCGCTGTGAGGCCAGCGGTTGCAAAAGTTGCAAACGCATCTCAGAGCAGCAAACAATCGAAGCTGGAGGTTGCCGATATATTCCGAAGATACGGTGGCGCCTATCGAGCGGCGCACAAGCTATCGAGCAAACAACAGTCAGTTATGTTCGATATCGAGCACTGCCGCAGCAGCCATTTTGGTTACCATATCGATATCTGTGATCAATGTGGCCACATTGATTTTGGCTACAATTCGTGTCGCAACCGGCATTGCCCCCAGTGCCAGGGGATCGCCCAGCGTCGCTGGGTTAATGCGCGCCTTGAGGATCTGTTGCCGATTGACTATTATCATGTAACTTTTACGCTGCCGCACCTGCTCAATCCATTGGTAGGATACAATCGCAAATTGATATACAATTTGCTCTTTGACTGCGCCTCAGCGACGCTGCTGCAATTTGGGCAAGACCCGAAGTGGCTGGGCGCCATGATCGGTTTTTACGGAATATTGCACACCTGGGGCGGTAAGCTGTGGCAGCATCCGCATGTGCACTTTATTGTCAGCGGCGGTGGGTTGAGTGAAGATGGCCGCTGGGTGCAGCCCAAATACAAGGGCAAATTCATTTTTCCGGTCCGGGCGCTATCACAAGTGTTCCGGGGCAAGTTCATTGAAAGGTTGAAAGCTGCATACGCTACCGGTAAGCTGGTGGTGCCTGCCAAAATGAGCCATTTAAAAGATAGCGCGCAGTTTGAGAAATTTATCGATCAACTGGTAGCGCGCAACTGGGTGGTATTTGCCAAGCCGCCGTTTGGTGGTCCGGAGAAGGTGGTGCGCTACATTGGTCGCTACACGCATCGGATTGCCATCAGCAACAATCGGCTGATTAAAATGGAAAAGGATCGGGTCTATTTTAATTACAAAGATTACCGTGACAACGGTTGTTGGAAACAAGGGGTATTGAAATCCGAAGAATTTATTCGGCGATTTTTATTACACATATTGCCCAAGGGTTTTCACCGGATTCGGCATTACGGTTTTCTGTCCAATGGCAGATGTAAAGCCAAGGTGGCTCAAATCCGAAAGTTGTTGGCCTGTGATGATGAGTTGGCACTTGATTGGGATGAATAAGTTGATGAGGGTCGTGATGGTTGCATCTGTCCGGTCTGCAAAAAAGGCCGGCTAATCCCACTATTGATTGTCCACCGCACGGGGCAGGTGATAGCAAGTGTCGCAGGGTTTATATTTTCCAAACAGATGCTCTGGGATACATCATAACAACAAAATGTGGTCACGCAGAATCGGTAATATGTGCAAAATTGAAATGTTGATCTGCGTCCTAAAACTTGTGTCACTGCAAAGGAAAGGGATTTTTCAGTCACCAAATGAAATTAATAAGCACGGCTGAGAATAAATAATATGAGATCTAATCGCAATGCTGTTAAGAATATGGATGATATAAAACTCTTTTTAGCTAAACCAGCGGTACTTTTAACCCTAAGGTGCGAAGTCCGAGCAGGGCTAATATAACAATGAGTTCGAGCTGACCGGAACAGCTTAACGGGATTCGCGGGAATCTCTGAGCAGATTGAACGTTCATCGGCCGGCAGCTCAACTCAACGTTAGATTAATAGGTATTTATCTCAAGTAGAAAATGGAATCAGGAAAACCGACTATAATCAGAATTTGTTCTTATCTATCTAGCATCCTACTTGTTATAGTTGGTATAACTGCCATAATTATTTCTAATCATTGGCAAACCTTAATTGTGTTCACAGTCTTGGTAGCAATCGGAATTTGCACCATTGTGTTTCTTTTTGGGAGTAGGAAGACGCCCCAAAACCCTGAATTTTTTAAACGTGGGCTTTATATTAATCAATGGAGCAATCTCGTATTAGCTATAGTTGGCGCTTTCCTTTTGTTAACTTCATTTGACTACGGCTCAGTTACCAGTCACGAACTTTCAAGTAGTTTTGTTGTATTGTTCCCACCGGCAATAAATTGGATGGCTCTTAGAAAGAGTTTGAGGCACATAAATGATTTAGAATCTAACAATGCCACTTGAGCAGACGGCGTGAAGATCGCGGTTCTACGTAAAGGCCGTGCAAACTCGGAATTTATTCGGGCCGCTGCTCACCTGCGGACGTTCGGCCACTAACAAAAGATAGGAGATTAAAATGAAGGCAGAATTCACAGCAATCATAGAAGCCGCTCCCGAGGGAGGATTCTGGGCCATCTGTCCGGAGGTTCCAGGCGCTAACGGACAAGGTG
>Ga0209454_1000115_pt1 | contig 55753 bp, 40 predicted proteins | sample WorMetHERISLAND1_2_FD_187400 | JGI IMG/M metagenome (GOLD analysis project Ga0209454, IMG submission 187400) | Marine gutless worms symbiont microbial communities from Max Planck institute for Marine Microbiology, Germany - Olavius geniculatus... | ecosystem: Host-associated > Annelida >... | reverse complement strand
ATCCCCTAAAAGATACAAAATTTATATGATTTCCAACAAAACGCATACTTGATCACAATTGGGCTGTAAGCCCTATGCCTTAAAGGCATTAGGTTTGCGGCAATCCAACCGTCATTTGCGACCAAAGCATTATATATTACTACACTGTAATATAATATATTAAATTTATTGACAATCACCGATTTATTCTCTACAGTTACCCAAAAATTAAATTGAATAGATTTTCTACATCGCGTGTTACCCGAGAAACGAAAAGCTATGCCTCATATTAATCGAACTATTTTTCTACTCCGAAACCTCTCTTTGAGCTAGTCCTCATCCTGAACCGAAATTCGCCAACCGTAAGCATTTCAAAAATCAGTCACTTTTAGTCTCCTTAATTTTGTGGAGAAAGCCATGACAAAGGGTTACCAAAAGATGCCGATGTGAATGCCTCCGGGGCGTTTTATGCCTTTTCGAGGTTTTTTATGTTTTCTCTGATTTTGATAACCTAAAGTTGAACCATTAAGTGGGCTCATAAGCACCTTTCCCAAATTTGGTTATTAATCAAGACCGCAAGGAGAAACACAAAATGAAAAAATATAACGATGAACAAACCAGCCTGCGATCAGGGGCACTGACTAAGCAAATATGTGAATACGTATTTGGTGATAGATGCACTGAACAAAATAAAAGGAAAATGAAAATTAGTTTAATGAGGTTTATACTAACTAAACAGATAATGCTGGCATTAGTGATGATGTTCTCATTAATGATTGTGCCAGTCTATGCAAATACGCATAACGTGACATTTACGATGGATGACTTCTCTTTCTCTAAAGTTGATGGTTACGACTTAGTCCTCTTGAAAGATGGCGCCTATTTGACTGATGTTGGCAAACCTAAACTTCCAATTAAATCTCTCAGGCTTGCTATCCCTCCGGGGATGAAGATAGCTGGCATTACAATAGATAGAACCTCTGAGTTGATGTTGGAAGGAACCTTCATCATTTATCCCTTCCAGGAGTTTAAGGCCGAATTCTTACCACCACGTCCATTTGCTAAGCCCGATCACGCTGTTTATAATCAGGATGAAGAGTACCCTGGTAAATTGGTAATTAGTGTGGGAGAAAGTTACTTGTGTGGCAGCTACAAAATTGCCCATTTATTGATCTTCCCGTTACAATATGTACCAAAAAGTAATGAACTTTACCTATACAATTCGATTACATTCACACTGGCACTTGAGAAGGGAGAAATTGATGTTCCTGAAATAAGTGAAAGATCGAAGATATCGCAAAAGTCATGTGATCTTTATGTAAAGGAATCCGTTATCAATCCAGAGGATGCGGATACATACAAGTTGTCGCCGTTCATACCCCGGCTCAAGATTATGGAAATCAAACCTATGCCACTTGAGAAGACAACTATCAATATTGGAATGGGTCCCAGCGACTACATTATCATTACTTCAGACATGACAATGGTAGATGCCTTCATGCCGTTAGCGAAATGGAGAATCAAAAAAGGAATATTGACTGAAATATTTACGGTGCCTTGGATTGAATCCAATTACAATGGAGCGGATATCCAGGAGAAAATTAAGAATTTTATCTATGACTGCTACATAAACCGGGGAACGCGACACGTTCTCCTGGGGGGAAACTCTGATCTGGTCCCTATCCGCTATTCTTATATCTATCACTATGGTAACTTGCATAATGGGGAAGCAGCGACAGATTTATACTATTCCAATTGCTCAGTAGGAAGCGAAGAGTGGGTAGTGTACGAAGGTCCAAAATCCCCCACGCCACACATAACGTATAATCCCCCTGTTGGAAGCTCCATTAATGCGCTTTTACCAAGAGTGAATGTGGGAAGATTATTGGTAGCTGATGAAAAACAGGCTGGAGATGTCATCAATAAGATCCTAACTTATGAACGGAGTGTTCCGACCATGGATTACCAAATGACCTTTCTATTTCACGGCGCAGACGAGGGTGGACGCATCGGTTACAGAGATTTTGTAGATTCGGCAATTCCAGATTACCTCAGACCCAATACGAGAACACTAATTGCAGATGGTACTGATGCAGATGGCCAAAGCTCACCAGAAAATATCATAAGCTTCATGACAGGTGGATCCAACATAAATATACCTTTTAATTTCTTATGGAGTTGGGGTCATGGCAATCCATGGTCACTTTCAACTAACACTACAGGTTTTGTTGGCCATCACATTGAACAAATCATCAATGTACCCAGATTCAACGGCAGTTTTTATGCCTGGGCCTGCACCAGCGCTCCAATTGGGCGTATTGACCCAACTATCTTAGCGGCCAAATGGGTAAATCTTCCAAACGGTGGTGGTCTCGCCTGGATGGGATCAAGCATTATTGCAGGTGGAGATCAAGGGGTTTGGCTTGCCAGGTATTATCATGAGGAAATGTGGGAAGATTCTCAAGATTACCACCACCATAACCTGGGACAGGCTTTTTCAGAAGCCAAAACACGTATGATTGAAAACTGGGTGGACTATCCAATCGACCCGGCCACAAGCTGGTGTGAATATCACGCAATTATGTGGAACCTTGTTGGTGATCCGATGATTCCTTTATTCAATCATATGCCAGGTACCTTAGATGTAATGATCGATCCCCAAATGGTTGAGCCCGATATAGCTACGACGCTGAGCATCACCGTTGAGAATGAGGGCGACCCGATTGCTGGAGCATTAGTATGCGTAATGAAGTCGGATGAGGATGTATATCTGACCGATTACACTGATGCCAACGGAGAATGTCAGTTCCAGTTGTCACCTTTATCGATCGCCGGAAGCATGGCAGTCACAGTCACAAAGTATAATTACCGCCCTTATGAAGAAACTATACAAATTAGTGGTGCGGAACCCTGTGACCTCAACGCAGACGGAGACTGCGACGCAACAGATTATGCTATTTTTAGAAGTACACTGGGTAAATGCAGTGGTGATGCCGGTTTTATGCCGGAATGTGATTATGATGGCGATGGTTGTACAAGCTACGCGGATTATCGTATCTGGTATGGCTATTACAGGAACCAGTGACGTGGACTTCGAGGTTTTCTCTAAGTCACCGTTGATAAACTTATTGCCTTTGGAGACTCTTATGCATTTCTCATAATGGGGATAACTCTAGCAACAAGTCACGTAATCCATTGAACATTTATGGTAACAGGTAAAGGAAGGGGGATATGATGAAGATAAAAAAGTTCTCTACGGTCATAGTATTTCTGATCGGATTAGTTTTGTTGCCGGTTACTTCGGTAAGAGCCTTAACAGTTGAATTGAATTTTTCCAGCACCAAGCCTCGTCCTACAGAGACATTCACTATGGACATCATAGTTAACGGTGTCTTTGACGGATTGGACCCATTTGAGGGGGTGCTGGCGTTTGGATTCGATGTATTCATATCCGATTCAAGCCTTGTGGGATTCGTCGGCGCAACTGTGGCGCCTCCCTTCTTTGACGATTCGGCTTTCTTTCCCGATACCGATGTTGCGGGTTCGGTGTTTCCCGGGATTCCCAATGATCCTGCTAACAACACCATCCCTTTAGCCACTGTTACCTACGAGGCATTGGCGGTGGGTGATCCTTCCTTGGGTATCACTTCAGATGCATCGGATTTCAATGAGGGGCTGATCTATTTCCTTGCCGGTAACGCGGACATTACGGCTAGAGGGGATGTCAATGTTATCCCCGAACCTGGCTCAGTGTTTTTGTTAGGCATAGGTCTTATCACCATTGTCAGTGTCAAAAGGAAGTTCAGGAAAAAATTACAGTGTAGCTTCAAAACAGGAAGGCAGAGTTCCTATAGCTCTGCCTTCACTCACCTGCAACCTGCGATACCTGCTATCTATCATAACAAATAGCACCACCTAAAAATGTAAGATATGCCAAGAATATATGACATTCTATGATTAGCATTGGTGGTTCCAATTCAGGCATACTGGACTTGAGCGCTGAGCCTGGCCGCAAATGGTGGTCTACAAGCCAGCTCGAGTATTTCTTAGACTATCTTTGTCGTGAAAAGATCTCGAAGCGGATTTGGCAGAGTATTCCTTTAGATAGACTTTGATTGGAAGCATTTGCTGCTAACCTTCATGGGCTTTCAGCTTGCTGGCGAGCAATGGAACAACCTCGAATAGATCCGCCACGGCAAAATAATCGCAGCGCTTGTTGATGGCCGCATCCGGATCTGTGTTGATGGCAATGATCATGCCCGAAGTCTTCATGCCGGCGAAATGCTGGACCGAGCCGGATATACCGCAGGCGATGTAGACTTTGGGGCTGACGGTCGCCCCGGTCTGGCCCACCTGCATGGAGTGCGGCACCCAGCCGGCATCGACCGCCACCCTGGACGCGCCGACCGCCGCACCGATCTGCTCGGCACAATTGCGAAGGATAGAGAAGTTTTCCGGATTTACCATGCCCCGACCGCCGGAGATAATGACATCGGCCTCTGTCAAATCAATCCCGCCGGCACCGGTCTGTTTGATCTCCCTAACAGTCAGCGCCGGGCTGTCAACCTCGGCTGCAAAAGAAATCAGCTCGGCGGTCTCAGATCTGGTTTGCGGTGTGATGGCATTGGGTCGGATACCGTAAATATGGTGTGCCCCGCAGGTTTGCAAGATGGCAGTGGTCCGGCCGGAGTACTGGGATTTTTCTATAGTATGATTGGTCAAGTTAACGGCGGTGCAATCCATTACCAAAGGTGCATCGAGTTGGGCGGCGATCCGGGGCAGCAACTCTTTCCCGTGGGCGCTGGTAAGACCCAGCAGCGTGTTGATGCCAAAGTGCTGCATGGCGTTGACCACGGCCTTGGACCAGATGACCGGGTTCCAGGGGAATGGCCCTTCATCAGAAGCAATTTCGACGACTTTGCGAATGCCGTTTGCTTCAAGGGTCGCTTTATGCTCGGCCCCGCTGACGTCTAAGAGCAGAGCATAGAGCTCATGGTCGTCACCATGGGCCGCGGTAATGACGCCGAAATTGGATTGTTTGAGCTCTCCGTTTTTGGTTTCGATGAGGATGGCTACTTTATTCATGGTATGATTTTAGCTTCCTCCCGCAGAATCCTTACCAACTCATCGGCGATCTCATCCGGCGAGCCTTTTACTTCTTTAGGCTCACGCGTTTCAACCGCCGGTTTCAATTCGAGAATTTCAACGCTGCCGGCCGGCTTTTCGATGTTCAGCGCTTGCAGCTCGATTTGCCGCACCTCTTTTTTACGGGCTTTGATAATGGCCGGCAGGGTCGGATAGGTGGGCTTGTTCAGGCCTTTGCCGCATCCAATCACGCAGGGCAGCGACATCTCGATCACCTCTCTGGCGCCGGCTTCCAGATCGCATTCAACGACAACCCGGCCTTGTGCCAATTCAAATGACTCTACCCCCGAAGCCGCCGGCATATCCATGGCCGCCGCCAGCCGATGCATGGTCTGAAATCCTTCGCTGTCAATGGATTCCTTGCCGGTGAAAATAATGTCCGCCTGACCGTCCTGTTCGATGGCGGCCTGCAAAGCCCGGGCAGTCAGCATGCTGTCCGGCCGGCTGTCCGTCGTGACCAGAATTCCTCGGTCGGCCCCCATGGCCAGCGCGGATTGGATGGTATTGGCGGCATCCGCTTTTCCAACGCAGACTGCGATGATCTCGGCTTTCCCCACCTGCTGTTTGAGCCGGGCCGCTTCTTCAATGGCATGCTCATCATAAGGATTCATCAAAAATGTGACGGATTCATCGATCTGATTGTCTCCAATGATGGTGATTTTTGCTGCCGAATCCGGCACATGTTTTACACAGACATATATTTTCATAATTTCATTGCTCATTCTGTAAGTTAAGAACCATTTCATGCCATTTAAACCCGCCATGGCTTGACATGGATTCCCCCAAATATTCAAAACCGTATTTTTCGTAAAACGCAATCAACGGGCTTTTGCACAAAAGAAAGATATTGTCTTTGCCGGTTCTTTTTGCATTTGAAATAAAGCGCCTGAGCAGCAAACCCGCGATACCCTGCCCCTGATAGTTCTCCTGCACGACCACCGACATAATCACCAGATTGCGGCCATCAGGATCATGTCCGACCATGTCCTTGAAACTCTCGTCTGAAAGATCCACTTTGTTTGTCGCACCACTGTTGACAAAACCAATTACTTCTTCGTCTTTCGCGGCTACCAGAAACCCCTCGGGATAGATTTTTATCCGCTTGAGAATTTTTTCTTCAGTTGCCGCCTCAGACGACCCGTAGCCAAGTTGTTCGATCCGGTGGCAGCGGTCCAGGTCATCCAAAATCACTGGTCTGATAACTATATCTGGCTTCATATTTATTTTGTCGCAGAAGTCCTGTTCCTTTGGGATGGGTTAGAGTCTACCGGCTATGCCATCTGATTAAGTTATTTATGGTTTCAGGTGTCAGGTTTCGGGTGTCGGCAAAAAACCAACCCCTAATCCTGAACCCGATTGGGTCGAAGCTGAAAATAACCAGCGGTGAAAGAAAATTCAATTCATGGGCACCTCCCATCCAGCGGTTCGATTTCGGTTGCTGATTCGCCTTCGCCGGTTCAAACTGATACCTGAACACCGTTGGTAAATTGTGCCAGCTTCATCACCCCTTCGGGATGAAATCAAAGCCGGTACACTGAGCCCGAATCTTTACTAGTCGATTCAATTGAGGATTCAGGACTTGAAGGTATTCTGCCTGCCGTGAGTTTCTGCGTCGAACGGTCCATTATAGTTGATTGAGCGCCCTGTCGGGTCGTAGCCGAAAGCGACGTGTGGGGTCGTAGCTCGAAGAGAGAAGCCCCAAGCCTGAAGCGATTCCATAAATCCGAAATCTGCAATCCGCAATCCGCGTTCCGCAACCTATCACCCTGACAATTCAACTCATTTTAAGAAGAAGTCACGAGACCTGAATTAAGTATTCATCCACAATTCAAACAGGACTTCACCCGGAAAGGGTGAAGTCCTGTTTTTGCCTGACGTTGCAGATATTTCTAATCGTAGGGTGGGCTGCCGTTGGCCGCGGCGAAGTCCCGCTGCAAGCGTGACGAAGACGGGTGCCCACCAAATAGCGCTGAATCTAAAGGTCGAAAGTGGGCACAGCCCACCCTACAACAAAAGTACCGGAATCAACCCAATGTGAGATCCAGCAAAACCATTCCAATTCCGGTTTGTCCCTATATTGATGAAATGATGAACATCTCCATCATTATCTACGCAACACCTGGTTTTGTCTAATATCAGCAACAAAAAAATACGCGGTATAATATAATTAATCCGCTATCGCTTCAGTCTAAACATTCTGTCAATCGGAAAAAAGCAGCTTGAACCTTCGAATGCGCGCTATTCTTTGCAGGATTAATTATCCGTTGACCGAGAAGCTACTGTCGTAATTGATTTCACGGTTGCGCGAAAAAAAGCCCACGTTAATCGTGCGCCCCAAATGCGGCAGCTTGAATTGAAAAGGCTCTTTGTCGTGATCGAGTCCTTTCTGACAGGCATCGATCAACTCCGCCATCATGCGTCCGGCGACCGGCGCGTTTTTGTATTGGTTGCCGCTGCTGCCGATGGCCATGTAAAAGCCTTTCATGCTCGACTTGTCGTAGATCGGAATCCAGTCATCGGAGCAGTCATAAAGGTCACATACGCCGCGGGGCTGATTGGGAATTTGCAGTCCCTGGAATCGCTTGGCGCAGCGGTAGGTCTGGGCCTTCCACTGATCTTCGGAAAGTTGATTGTCGCGGCCGGTTTCCCCCTTGCCGGCATAGAAATCATCGGGATCCACCCACTCCTGGGGATCGCACTCGGGATCTTCACTGCCGATCAAAACCATGTTGCCGACTTCCGGGCGATAATAGCAGGCCACGTCGCCGTCCGAGGTGTGGTAGCCGTCGTTCAGGTAATCATAGCCTTCGGGTGCCGGGGTGTGCATGACCTCGTGCCGCAGCGCCTTGGTCTTGATATTGCACTCTTCATAAACGCCCTCGGCCATTTGATTAATTTTATATGAATGGGGACCGGCCACATTGACGACCACCGGCGCATCGATTTGGGTCCCATCTTTAAGGGTGATCCCCAGCACCTGGTTGTCCTGGCTGCGAACTTCCGTCACTTCGACATTGAACATAAACTCCCCGCCTTTGGCTTCAGTGGCCCGCATGATATTGTGGGCCGACAGTTCGGGATCGTTGACATAGCCGCCTTCCGGGCAGAACAAGGCGCCTTCCAGCATCTTGGTGGGTTCGTCGAAAAACTCGGGATCATCGGGGCGTCTGACCGGCCAGTTTTCGTGCAGGTCGTAGACCGGCACCATTTCCTTGATCTTTTCGACACTCCATTCCTCGTAGTCGACGCCCACGGCATCATAATGCTTTTTGACCTTGCGCCAGTCATGGCCCTGGGATTTTATCAGGATGGAGCCCGTGTTCATGTACTTGGCCAATCCCTTTTCATCCTTGACGTGGCCGAGGTAGTCTTCCCATTCCAGCCAGTATTTGAAACCTTCGTAGGCGAAGGCCACCCCATCCTCGGTGGAGTAGTGGGCGCGCACGATGGCGCATGAGGCCGCCGTGGAGCCCATGCCGGCATCGTCCAATTTATCGACGTTCAAGGTTTTATATCCCATCTTGGTCAGTTCATAAGCGATGGGACAGCCGATCACACCGGCACCAATAATTATTGCATCGTATTTTTTATTCATTGTAAAAAACCCCCTCTTTCAATTGCGGATTGCGGATTGCAGATTGCGGATTTGGAAATTGATGATTCTCGATTTTATAAAAATCCAATAAAACTTTGGGTTGTCAATTTGTACTGACCACCATTGGATTAAACCTTTAGGCAATAGATTGATGTATCTAAATATTAAAATGAGATTCTTTCCGATTATAAATCCGCAATCCGAATTCCGCAATCCGCAATTTAGTTATATAATCTATGGTTGACAGAGTTTTCGTAAATCCCAGCCTTTGACTTTGAAAGATTTATCATGGACGCCCGGGTTGAAATAGACAAAATCCTTTTTCGCCAACTCCGGATCCAGGTAGATCGGCAGGGTGGTGAAATGCCCGAAGGGCGGAACACAGCCGACCTCGCAGCCGACCGATTCGCTGACATCTTCCGGTTTGGCAAAAGACACTTTTTTGGTGCCGGCCCCGGCGGCCGCCGCTTTCCAGTTGACTTTCTTGTTGCCGGGTAAAACCAGCACGATCATATTCCCTTCCTTGGTCTTCAAGACAAGGGATTTGACGGTCTCGGATTCGTCTACCTGAAGCGCCTCGGCCATGGCCGGATTGGTATACACAGGTTCATGCTCGACAATTTCATAAGATATTTTTTGTTCTTCCAACAAATCGATAATTTTTTCTTCTAATGTCATATAGTTGTTCCCTAGTTTCGGTAAAGTGATATAAAATTGACAGAATCTATCAATAATCAATTTTCAATTCCGTAAGCCAGTTGTGAAACACAGCCTCCCCCGCCGGCCGCATTCCGAATTCCGCCCCTGCATCCAGCACGGCATGGACCATGTCTCGGGCATAGCCCCTGGAACAGGTGAATAACAGGCCGGATCGATCCGGCGATCTTTCCAGCATCACACACTGGCAGGGAACATGGGCCAAAGGACCTTGTAGCAAAAAAGGCGGCTCATATAAAGGATTAAAAAAATCCAGCGCTGTCAGCTTTTCAACGACAGAAGCCAGGTTTTTTCCAATTAAAGCCAGAAAAACGGTGGCATCGGTAACATCCGTATAGGCCGCGCCCTCCGGGGAATCCGGTGTGTCCCCGCTTAAATGCCACAAGGCGGATTGGGTCCGATTCATGCGATTGATCAAAATGCCGTTTTCATAGGAGCACCGCCCCGGGGTATCCGGTAGGGACAACCCCCAGGGTAGAATGGCGTCGATCTCTCGATCCTGCAAATCCCAGCGGGCCCGGTGGCTCAAATCGATCAGCCAGGGTCCATCGCCCTGGTCTTCATATTCAAGTACGACAGTCCAGTTGTCGCGCATCTCCGTTCGGGCAGGCGTACCGTCGAACGATACCGGGGAACGCCTGATAATATTTTCTGCCATTTTTTACCTCACATTTTCATTCTTTGGCCTTCAGGATCATAAAAAGGCGTCGTTACCACGGTTGCATAGAGAAGCTGCCCTTCGCATTCGTCTTCATAAATTTGCAGCCGCCGGCCTTCTTCTGCCAGGGACGCATCCACCAGGGCCATCCCCACCGCTTCGTTCAGGGCTGAACTCTGCCGGGCCGTGCAGACATAACCCTTGATATCGTTTTCCACGACGATGGATCCGTCCTTGGGCGCCCGCGCGGAGTTTTGCATTTTAAACCCGACCAATTTCAGGCGCCCCTCCTGATTTTCGGTCTGCTGCAGGGCCGCCGCGCCGACTGTTTTGGCGCCGGGTTTATGACGAGACCACAAAAAGCTCAGCCCCACGTCATGCAGGGTGGTCCGGATTTCCGATTCGGCCCCGATGATAATATGCCCTTTTTCCAGTCGCAGCACGTTTTGGGCTTCCAGTCCGAAATTGCGGATCCCGAATTCCTCGCCGGCCTGCATCAGCAGATCCCAAACCGTCTGCATATAGGATGCAGCCACATGCAGTTCGTAAGAAAGTTCGCCCACAAACCCCAGGCGCATGGATCGCACGGCAATCTCACCTTGAATGCTGAACTCGCGATAGGCCGCATACGGAAAGGCCTCGTTGGAGACATCGGCATCGGTGATTTTCTCCAAAACCTTTCGGGCATTCGGTCCGGCCAGGTTGATCACGCCCAGGGCATCGGTCAGATTGACCATGTTGAAATTCCAGCCGTCATAGCGCGCGTGATAGCGCAGCCACTCCACGGTGGCGCCGGCCCGTCCGGTTGAGGTGGTGAAATAATACTCGTTCTCGCCGCGTTTGACCACCACCCCATCGTCGATGATATTGCCGTCGTCGTTGCACATGGCCGAATATTTAATTTTTCCGTCCCCGATCTTGGACATGTCACCCACATAGACCCGCTGCAAGGCATTCAAGGCGTCCGGGCCCCATATTTTGAACTTTCCCAGGGTCGAGGAATCCAGCATGCCTACGTTTTGGCGCACGTTTTCAATTTCCTCGCGGCAGGTGAAATCCTTTGAAAAATAGCGGGCGCGCCGCCAGACCCCGATCCGGCGGAATATCCCTCCGTCGTTTTTCTGGGAATCATGCAACGGCGTGCGCTTGCACATGTCATGATTGCGGCCGGCGTAAGTGGCAATCAGGGTCGGCACCAGCGGGGCCCTGACCGTGGTCGGTTTGGCGGCTACCGTCGAATCGGCCTGATATTGGGCCACAAACAATGGCAGATTGTGCCCGGGGATACCGCCCTGCCCCGGTCCCGTGCCGGCGGCCGTAAAGCGTTTAATCAACTCGGCCGCATCAAAGCCCATTTCCAGGGCCTGCTTTATATTTTTAATAGTTGTGTCTTCATCAAAGCAGATGAATGTTTTGCGCCCCTTGACCGGCGCCGTCACCATCTTGCAGCCCTTGTCCGGCCCCGCCAGGGTGGCGAGATTCTCCCGCACCTGCTCGATCTCACCGGCGGCCTCGGCCCCGCAATCCACCGCCGCCTGCAGGCCGGCCAGGGTGCCGGACGTTTCGATTGACCAAGGATGGCTCAAACCCAGCAGGCGGCCGGCAGCGTGCATTTTAGCCGGCAGATTCCGCGCCAGAAAAAAGGCCGTGTGATGGTCATATTCCAACCGGGCCTGGGCCATGGTCAGCGGTCCGGTGACCGGGGTCAGACCGGCCGAGGCCACCAAAAGATCGCAGTCAAATTCTTTGGGCAGGGTGCCCTGGTTGGTGGTCAGGGTGACTTTTTCGACAGCCGATTTGCCATGGGCCTCGGTGGCCACCCAACCGCTTAAATAAGTGATGTTGCGCGCCTGCAGTTTCCCGATCAGATCAACATCCTGACCGTCCTCGCGGATATCCGCCACGCAGGCGATTTTCAATCCCAGATCATGCAGATCGATGGCGGCCTCCAACCCCAGGTCGTGCCCGATGCTGAATACTGCCCGGCTGCCGGCCAGGATGCCGTAGGTGTGGGCCAGCCGGTGCGCACAACCGATCTGCATCACGCCGGGACGCTCGTTGTTTTCAAACAGCAGCGGCCGCTCGATGCAGCCGGTGGCGACGACCACGCTTTCGGCCCTGATTTCAATATAGCGCTCACTGAAAGCATCCGCTTCGTCGCCGATCTGAAAGGCCGTAATCAGGTTGTTGTTGTAGGCACCGACCATGGCGGTATGGGTAAATATGCGCACATTATCCATTTGTGCGAACCGCTCGGCCAGCTCCCGGGCCCGTTGATAGAGTGGCAGATCTTCATTGTAGGCTGCGGTGCGATAGTCAAAAAAACCGCCCAGCCACGGTCGTGCTTCCAACAAGATGACGCGCAGTCCCTTTTCAGCAGCCGCCACAGCCGCCAGGATTCCCGCCGGTCCCCCGCCGATGACGCACACATCCGCCTGGGGATAAATTTCATCGTAGATCCCCTGAATTTGAAAATCAGGGGTCATTTTGCCGATCCCGGCCACCTTGCGAACCTGCTTCAAAGCCAGCGGCCAGACCTGGGCCGGTTTGTGCATGGTGCGGTAGTAAAAGCCGGCTGGCATGGCCCAATCCATTTTGTCCATGAAACCCATCAGGTCGGTATCGGGCGTTCCTTTGACATTTTGCGCTTTCACCGACATCCCGGCTTTGAGCAGTGTATTTTCGGCGCGCACATTGGGCACGCCGTTGACTTCCATACAGGTGTTCGAGCATTCGCCGTCCAGACTGTATAAGCCGCGCGGCCGATGGTATTTCAGGCTGCGCGCAAAAATACGGGTGCCGCCGGCATACAGGGCCGTAGCGATGGTATCCCCGGCCACACCCTGGTGAGAACTGCCGGCATAGTTAAACTGAATGCGTTGCGCAGGATCTATTCGTAAGGTGGGCACATTTTCCAGCCGACTCATGATGTCGCCTCCGATTGATCTACTTCAAGATTGGTTGTGGTGTTGCGGTGGATAGTGAACCAGGAACCACAGCCGTCCCGGTGAAACCACCACTCCTGCTGAATCCCGGCCACCGACTGATTCATATGCACGTAATCACTCCAGTCTGCCGGCGTTAAGCCCTCTTCGTCGGGGCGGGGACCTTTTTCTTCGCCCCCAAAACGAAATTCATACCCGTTGCGCTTGCCGCAGATGGGACAGGTGATAGTTAATGCCATGTTTCCTCCTCAAAAGGATGCTTTGAAAATCAACAATTTGTTTATAAGTTATCTATTGGCGCTGAAATGACTAGAGATAATTTATCCTATCTATTATAAGTCCTATATGACTTATTGGACCTATTTTATTATAGGTCCTATATGACCTTGGACCTATTTCATTATAAGTCCTATATGACCTATTGGACCTATTTTACCTATTATGACGGCGATACCCAGCTAGTTCCACGGCCCATAGTAAACGGGTGTCGCGATCTCCCCCATCAGGCGATGCTGCTCGTAGCGCCGCAGCGAAAAGGGCTTTAAAATCGGCGGACAATTGCCGCTGGCCATGAATTGGGCCATGTATTTGCCGGTCGCGGAGCAGGATTTAAAGCCGAAATACCCCCAGCCGCAATCCATGTAATAGCCCTCGATCTGGTCGTTGCCGTCCAAAATCGGCGCCATGTCAGGTGTCATGTCGGCCAATCCTGACCAGTGCCGCATGAATCGCACGCCCCTCAAGCAGGGCAGCATCTCCGAAAGGGCTTCGGCCTGGTGTTTGATGTAATAGGCGGTCGACAGGGTGGTGTAGTTGGGCCAGGGATCCATGTGCGCCCCGGTGGCGATCTCCCCTTTCAGGGTCTGGTTGGCATAGGCGTGATACGCGCCGGAGGAAACCACATGGTTTAAAATCGGCTTCAGGGGCTGGGTGACCATGGCCTGGATGTTCAATACGCTGATGGGCAGCTTGATGCCCAGCATTTCATAGGAAATCGCCGCCGAGTAGCCGCCGGCGGCATTCAACACCCGAGGCGTGTTGATCTTGCCCCGGTCGGTTTCCACCGACACGATCTTGCCGTTTTCAACATTGATCCCGGTGACCGCGGTCTGCTGATGGATATGAACCCCGTGTTTGGCAGCACCTTTGGCCAGGCCCCACACCACCGCATCATGCCGCACAATACCGCCCGGCGGATGGTACATGGCACCGAAAATGGGATAGGTGATATCCTCGGAAATGTTGAGGGCCGGCACCATTTCCTTGCATTGCTTGGCATCGATGAGGTGACTTTCAATGCCGTTGAACTGGGCCGAAGCGATTTGCAGACGGGCGGCGCTCATGGCCGCCTCGCTGTGGCAGAGGTTCAAATTGCCGCAATTAAAGAACATCAGGTTGTAGTCGAGCTCCTTGGTCAAAATGGGCCAGAGATCGAGCGCCTCCTGGTAGAGCGGCAAATTTTCCTGGGTCCGCTGGTTGGCGCGCACAATCGCGGTATTTCTGCCCGAGCCGCCGAATCCGATGAAGTTTTTTTCGATCACGGCTACATTGGTCAGCCCGTGATCCCGGGCCAGAAAATAGGCGGTCGCCAACCCGTGCAGTCCGCCGCCGATGATAACGGCGTCGTAGGCTGAATTCAGCGCAGATGGTTTTCCCCAGAGTGGTTTATATTTTCCAAACATAGGCGTCCCCTCATTTTTTTCCGATATCGAATGTCGGTTATAACTTAATAGTTCTGAAGTCCATACAATAATGAAATGAATCCTGTCAATAGAAAAGGAAAAAAATATTTTTTTTATTTCATTGTTTTTTAATACAGTCTATATCTAATTGTAATTTATATAAATATGTTAAAAATTCATATGAAAGAAAAAACATCATCTTTTTATTTTAAATCATTCACGTCTATGATATTAGCTATTTATCAAGATGACCGAATCAGCCTAATTCTTTTGTATATATTTTGTTTTTTCAGAGGAGCTGGCTGGAAAATTCGCTAATTGTGGATCGCACGGCAACACAAATAAAGGCAATACATAAAAAACAAAATATCATGAAACAAAACATTTCCATCATGCAAAGACTGGTCGAACAACAGCATGCCTTGACCCCCAAAGGCCAAATTCTCGGGAAATACATTCTGGACAATCCTCGAAAAGCTGTATTCATGACTACCAAGGAACTGGCTGAAACCTGCAATGTCAGCGAGGCAACGGTGGTCCGTTTTGTCGGTCACCTTGGATACGAGACCTACAGTGTGTTTCAGCAATCCCTGCGGGATTTTGTCGACACCGAATTGACGCTGCTGGACCGCTCGGATTTATCCGGAGTCAAGGGACCGGGGACCGATCGCCTCAGCCGGGTTCTCTATGAGGAGATGGACAATCTAAAACAATTTTTCGAATCGATTGATATGGACGATTTAAATCAGGTGGTAAACTACCTCGAAAAAAGCGAGTCCATATATGTCATCGGTTCGCGTCTGTCCTACACCTTTGCTTATTACTTAGGATGGTCGCTGACCAAGGTGCGTCAAAATGTCCGCATCCTTAAGGGCAGCGACAGCGCCGCGATCGACTGGTTGACCATTGCCGAACCGGGCAGCCTGGCGGTCATAATCGCCACTTCACGTTATCCTAACGAACTGATCAAACTCGGCAAAATCGTTCGGCGTCTTGACCATACCCTGCTGGTGATTACCGACAGCCCCCTGTGCCCGTTGACACAATCGGCCCACCTGTCGTTGGTGGCGCCATCCAAGCATATCCCCTTTATCGGCAGTCCGACCACGATCTCCTGCATCATCAACTACCTGGTTCTGGAACTTGCCAGCCGCGACGGTGGTCGACTCAAAGCCCATCAGGAGAAATTGGAGCAGGCCTATCGGGAGAACGATATTTTGTTTAACCTTGATTAGGGCAAAAGGTTTCAGGTGTCGGGTGTCGGGTGTCAGAGTACAGAGGACAGAAGGCAGAGGTCAGATGACAGAGGACAGAAGACAGAGGTCAGATGACAGAGGACAGAAGACAGAGGTCAGAAGACAGATGACCCGTCTTCGCTCTTCGAGCTACGCCGCGGCGCGCAGAGGACAGAGGACAGACAGGGGTTCCTGCACACTCTACCCATAAACCTATATGAAACATCTATTTAAATCCCATATAGGGTATTTAAATCGTGCTCGTCGTCGTACTCGTCCTCGGTACTGAAAGCAGTTCAAAAGCTTTGAAAACGGGTGCGCAACCAAGAATGGGCTAGTAAAAGACCTCAGCCTATAATTCATATGAAAATCAACGAAAAAAGCCTGACCTATAAATTAGACGAAGGAATCGCCCCCCGCGGCCGCATCGGACTTATCGCCCTGCCCGATGATCAGACCATCGAACACGAGCTGCGCATGATCTGCGACCTGCCGGGAGTGGCCTGTTTCGTAAACCGTCTGCCCTGCGCCGCCACGATCACCCCGGAGTCCCTGCAGGCAATGGAAAAAGAGATTGCCCGGGCGGCCGGTCTCATTCTGCCGGGACTTTCAGTGAACGTGATGGCCTACGGGTGTACGTCGGGCTCCCTGTTGATCGGGCCCGATTCAGTCCACGATCTAATTCATACGGCTCACCCCCGGACGATCTGCACCACCCCCATCGAGGCCGCCACAGCGGCCCTCGCGGCCCTGCATGCCCGCAGCATCGCTTTGATCACACCCTATGCCGCTGATATCAATCAACACCTGCGGGACCACCTGCGGCAAAACCAATTCGAAGTGCCGGTCATGGGATCGTGGCATGAACCGGTTGACGCCCAGGTGGGTCGCATTTCACCGGCATCCATTCGCAATGCCGTGTTGGATCTGGGACAATCAGATCGGGTCGACACGGTCTTTATTTCCTGCACCAATCTACGAGCACTGAACTTATTGGAAGAGTTGGAGCATAAATTGGGCAAACCGGTGATATCCAGCAATGCGGCCCTCGGCTGGCATTGCCTGCGCCTGGCTGGCATCAACGATCGATTGCCTCAGTTTGGGAGTCTCTACATTCGATCACTATCGTAATTGATCAATAAAAGAAACTTCATCCGTAAATCGTGCGTTCATGTATCGTGGGAGCGGTTTCCAACCGCGATTACCCGGGTAATAGTGGCCGGGCTGCGACGAACTCAGTCAAATCGAGGCCACTCCCACAAACCATTAACTTATATCTGAATGGCTTGGAATTTGCTGTTCTTAAGAGCATTGCCTCTGGCCGCGAGTGTTTAGTCTGATCAAAGAAAAGAAACTAATGAACGTTGAACATCGAACGTCCAACATCGAACGTCGAATAATGCATTCTATCCATTTTAAAACGACTGAGCGACACGCGGCGCAAGCGCCTGCGCTGCGCGAGCGAATCCACCATTCGTCAATCGACATTCGACATTCGTCATTCCCTGAAGTTTTACAAGAGGATTTAGCAACTTGGTTCCCCGACACCCGAAACCCGACACCTGAAACCTGACACCTGAAACCCACAAACGGCGATATTGCCGCCCTGCTGAGGTCACCTTTCCCAACCAAAGTACAGGAAAAAGCAAAGCACCTAGTTTGTTCAAACCCTATTATTTGACGGCTGGAGATCAGCTGCGAGCAAATCACTGAAACAAATTTAGTCTTTACAACTTCATTAAGTTGTTATATCGAAATTAGGATCATAAACCCCACTCTCAAGGAATTATCCACCATAAACCCATCATTATCGAGTGAAAGGAGAGAGTTATGAAACTGTTTCGCAAAGATTGGAAATGTGCATGGGCACTGGCAGCGATCCTGCTATTGGTGCCGAGCACAGCGCTGCTGGCGGCGGAGTCGATCACGGTAACGTCTTTCGGGGGAGCGTTTTCACAAAGCCAGATCGAGGCCTACCAGAAACCGTTTATGAAAAAAACAGGCAACACGGTAAATGCTGAGGTCTACAACGGCGGCCTGGCCGAAATCAGAGCCCAGGTTCAATCCGGCAATGTTACCTGGGACGTTGTCGATGTCGAGAAACAGGATCTCACCGGCGGCTGCGACGAGGGCCTTTTTGAAGCGATCGATCCAGCCATATTGGCCCCGGCCGCGGACGGCACACCGGCGAGTGAGGATTTTCTGCCCGGCGCGATTCACGAATGTGGCGTGGCCACCATCGTTTGGACCACCATTGTAGCCTACGATAAGACTAAATTTCCGGGAGAAAAACCGTCAAAACTTGCCGATTTTTTTGATGTCAAAAAATTCCCGGGAATGCGCGCCATCAGCAAACGACCGGTCGTGGCAATGGAATTTGCACTGATGGCCGACGGCGTGCCGCCTTCAGATGTATATGAAGTCCTGTCAACTCCCGCAGGCCTGGACCGTGCTTTCAAAAAACTCGATTCAATAAAAGCAAATCTGATATTCTGGGAAGCTGGCGCTCAACCCCCCCAGATGCTGGCCGACGGTGAAGTGGTTATGACCACGGCTTATAATGGACGTATATTCAACGCCCAGGTCAAGGAAAATAAGCCGTTTGAAATTATCTGGGATCACCAGGTTTATAACATGGACTACTATGCCATCTTGAAAGGAACGAAGAAGAAGGCGACTGCCCTGGATTTTCTAAAATTTGCCACCAGCACCCAGGCTCTCGCAGATCAGGCCAGCTGGATATCATACGGCCCGACGCGGAAGTCTTCCGTACCGCTTATCAAAACCTATGTCGGCACCGATATTCAGATGGCACCGCATATGCCAACTGCACCGGCCAATTTTAAGAATGCATTGGCCACAGACGACGAATGGTGGGCCGACCACCAGGATGAAGTCCTGAAACGCTACAGTGCCTGGATGGCGAAGTAGTACCACTGATATGATTGTATTGAAAGGGCGGGCTTTTCTTCTGGCCCGCCCTTTCTGGTTCATTCAAATTGTCCGGGCAATGTAATCAACCTTATTTAAGATCAGATATAATCCGAACTTTAAACCCAACACTCCAGTACTCCAAAACTCCAACACTCCATCGAGTTGAAGGTTTGCATAGCATAGGCACGGGATCATCGGACTATTTGATTAACACGTACTTGAGTTAACATGATACCCCCATGCAGGATCAAGCTAAACAGATAACGACAGCCGACGGTACCCCGCTAAAGGTTAGCCTGCGGCGGGCTGAGCGAAAGAACAAGATTCGCTCCTTTCTATTTGTCGTGCCGACCCTTTTATTGATTTTGTTCGCCTTTTTGATACCGATATTCGACATGCTGTTCCTCAGCGTTCATACGCCCGAGGTCGTCGATTTAATGCCTAAAACCGTTAGGGCGTTGCAAAATTGGGATGAAACTGCGGGATTGCCCGATGAAGCGGCTTTTGCGGCCATGGCGGAGGAGCTGAAAACCCTGCGAAAAGAGCGGACCTTGGGCCAGGTGACCCTGCGACTGAATTACGAAAAATCCGGTATGCGCAGCCTGCTCAACAAGACGGCTCGGAAAGTCAAACGAATTAAAGACGGGCCGTTTAAAGAAAAAATGACCGCTATCGCCAAGGGCTGGGGCGACCGTGAAACCTGGGTGGTGATCAAACGCATGGGAAAACGGTTCACCACGACCCATTACCTGGCGGCCTTTGATCTAAAATATGATGTGGACAACCAGATCGAATCCCAGCCGCAGGTTCAGCAGATCCATAATCGAATCTGGTTTCGAACCCTATGGGTCAGCCTGGCCGTGACCGCCTTGTGTCTGGTTTTGGGTTATCCGGTCTCCTTCCTGCTGTCCACGCTGCCGGTTCGGATCAGCAACCTGCTGATGATATGCGTACTGCTGCCCTTCTGGACGTCCCTGCTGGTACGCATCACCAGTTGGATCGTGCTGCTGCAAAAACAGGGTGTTTTGAACGATATCTTTGTCTGGCTGGGTTTTGTCGCCGACGAACAGCGCGTGCGCATGGTGTATAATATGACCGGAACCCTGGTGGCCATGACCCACATCCTGCTGCCGTTTATGATATTGCCGCTTTACAGTGTCATGAAAACGATTTCGCCCTACTACGTCAAGGCGGCGCGTTCGCTGGGGGCCAATCCGTTTCGCGCATTTCGTCAGATTTATCTGCCGCTGACGATTCCCGGCATCGGCGCCGGCGGTTTGCTCGTGTTCATTCTGGCCATCGGCTACTATATCACACCGGCTTTGGTGGGCGGCGCTTCCGGCCAGTTGATCGGAAACTTTATCGCACTGCATATGAGCAAGACCTTGAATTGGGGCCTGGCCGCCGCCATGGGAACGATTTTGCTGGGAGGCGTAATGGTCATCTACTGGCTGTACAATCGGATTGTCGGCATTGAGAACATGAAACTAGGATGATTGGGTTGATTTGTTGGTAAGTTGATTGGTTGATTAACACAAAAGCTGGAGAGTTCATGGCTATATTTTAGAATTTGGATTGGGGATTTCGGATTTAAGGTATTCTGTCTGTTTTTTATATGGATAGAGCGCAGCGATACCGCCAATCCAAAATCTAAAATCCAAAATATACGATAGCATTATAACAGCTTGATAACGTTACCATATTAGCTCAAAATTAAAATAAGTCCATATCATAAAGGTATTAACTGTGCCTCTTCCCACTTACGCCGGTCGGCTTGAAAAAACCTGGTATTATGCTTTCAGAATTATCTGCGGATTGATATTGTTTTTCCTGATTGCACCGATTGTTGTGCTGGTTCCGCTTTCGTTTAACGCCGAACCGTATTTCACGTTCACCCAGGGGATGCTGACCCTCGATCCGGATGCATTTTCCACGCGTTGGTACCAGGATACGATCACCAACCCCCAGTGGATCCATTCGATTAAAAACAGCGTTATTATCGGCTTTTTTGCCACCATCTTTGCGACCTTTTTCGGCACCCTGGCGGCCTGGGGCTTGAGCCGGCCGCAGACGCCCTTCAGGGTACCCTTAATGGGTCTGCTTATCTCGCCCATGATCGTTCCGCTGATCATTACCGCCGCCGGCATGTTCTTCTTTTATTCCAAAGTCGGCCTGGCCCAAACCTTCCCCGGGCTCATTCTGGCCCATACCGCCCTGGGCATACCGTTTGTCGTCATCACGGTGACCGCAACATTGATGGGCTTCGACCATGATCTGATCCGGGCTTCCGCCAGCCTGGGTGCCGCTCCAATAACCACATTTCGTAAAGTAGTGATGCCGTTGATATTGCCGGGGGTCGTTTCCGGCGCTCTATTCGCCCTGATGACTTCATTCGATGAAATTGTGGTGGTCCTGTTTCTTTCCGGTTTTGAGCAGCGCACGATTCCACGTCAAATGTGGGTGGGCATCCGCGAACAGATCAGCCCGACCATCCTGGCGGTGGCAACGATCCTGATTACCGTGGCGGTATTGCTGCTGACAACTGTGGAACTGCTGCGTCGTCGGTCGGAACGTCTCAGAGGGATCAGACCTACCTAGTTCTCAATTGCGAATATTTCTGCTCTATTTCGCTGATGGGCTCCAACTAATCAAGCCTCCCTGATTAGACCAGGGAGCAAATCCGAAATCCGAATTTCGAATTTGTTTCGGATTTCGGATTTCGTACTTCGGATTTCTCAGGCATAGAAACGATGGGATCCCGTTAGAGATAGAAAATGGGTCAAGGAAGAAAATCCAGCGCCCTGCAATCCTGAGCCGTCCACCCCACGTTGATTTTTTCTCCTTGGCCGATCTTCAGACGGCCGGCGGCATTAGGCACCTTGACGATGAAGTCGTCGTTGCCGCAGATGTTGATGCGGGTGCGCAGGTGGTCACCCAGATAAATCAATTCTCTGACCGTGCCTTCAAAGATATTTTCAAGGCTGCCGGCCGCCGGGTTGAGGGTAACTCTTTCCGGACGCAGGGAGAGGGTTGTGCGCTCGCCGGTTTCAGCGACATTGACTTTGAGGGCCTTGACGATCTCGCCGCTGTCAACGGTGACGATGCATTTTTCGTCGGCGAGCTCGGTCACCGTACCGGAAATTTTGTTGTTTTCACCGATAAACTGGGCCACGAAGGCATTTTGCGGTTCCTCGTACAACAGATCCGGGGTGGAGAGCTGCTGGATAACGCCGTCATCGAACACGGCGACCCGGTTGGACATGGTCATGGCTTCGCTTTGATCGTGGGTGACATAGACCACGGTGACATTCAATTCATCGTGGATGTGCTTGATCTCATACTGCATCTGCTCCCGCAGATTCTTGTCGAGGGCGCCCAGGGGCTCATCCATCAGCACCAGGTGCGGTTCGAAAACCAGGGCCCGGGCCAGCGCCACGCGCTGCTGCTGACCGCCGGACAACTGGGCCGGAAATCGGCCCTCAAATCCCCTCAGCTCGACCATGTTCAGGGCCTTGTCGACCCGGTCCTTGATCTCGCTTTTGGGTCGTTTCCTGACCTCCAGGGGGTAGGACAGATTTTCACTGACAGTCATGTGGGGAAAGAGGGCATAATTCTGAAAAACCATCCCGATATTGCGTTTGTGGGGCGGGATATTGCCGATCGGCTGTTCACCCAGGTAGATTTCGCCATGGGTCGGCGTTTCAAAACCGGCCAGCATCATCAGGGTCGTGGTCTTGCCCGACCCGGAGGGGCCCAGCATGGTGAGAAATTCGCCTTTGGCGATATTCAGGTTCAGGTTTTTGATGACCAGTGTTTCGCCATCAAAGCTTTTTTCGATTTTTTCGAACCGAACGAAGGCTTCTCCATTATTGCCCGCGGAAGCTGGCATATAGGCTTTTCCTTTCTGAACGGAAATTATTTTTGTTGGGGCAAAGCCCGGGCTGCAATACGATTTACCTTGCAATCAATTTGCGAAGCAAATATTAAATAATCCACGGAAACTCCGATCATACAACAGACTTTGGTTTTCAAGTAATCATTTGCAGTTCCGGATGTACCGTCTGAAAGCGTGGATTATTTAGGATTAAAGAAGTTGCTCGTCAGTGTCAAGCCAAAAGTTGAGCTGCTTTTTTTTTGCAACGGCATTTACCTAGTAAATTCAACAAGTTTATGAAACACGCGTAAATAAGGAAGTAATCCATGCAAGATTTGCAAAAAAAAAGGATTATAGAATTTCAGCGGCGTCTTGCCGACCGGGACATCGACCTGGCGGTCATCCACGACCCGGACAACATATACTTTCTCACCGGGTTCTGGGGCTACCTGGGAATGGATTTCGGCCGGCCGACAATTCTGGCAGTTCCCCGCACCGGCGCCCCGACATTGATCACTCCCGGCCTGGAGGCCGAAATGGCCGCCAACATGACCTGGATCGAGGATATCAGACAATGGACGGACGGCATCGACGGAGAATGGCAGGCCCGGCTGGATGAATTGCTTGGCAGCCCCGGGGATCTAAAGGTAGGTTTCGAGCCAACTAAAACCCACCCGCTGATCATTTCCCATTTGAGGCATCAGGTCTCCAAGTCCGCCATGCGCGACATCGCAAAAATTATATCGGACATGCGCATGGTCAAAAGCCCGGAAGATATCAGCGCCATGCGCCAGGCCGGTCAGGTCGCGGTGGCCATGTGCGAGGCGGCCGTGCAGACCATTGCTGCAGGCGTACCCGAGTATGAAATTTCTTTGGCGGCGATTGCCGCCGGAACACGTCGCGCAGCGGAGTTTATCGAACAGCGCGAATCCGATCGACTATTTTCACCAGTGGTTCACGATCTCCAGATCCTGCAGACCGGCCCGGACCTGGCCATGGTTCACCGGCGTCCCACCAATCGCCGCCTGGCTGAAGGCGACCCGGTCTACATGTGTTTTTGTCCCTTCACCCTGTTTAAGCAAATCAAGCTGGGATTTGACCGCGAATATTTTGTGGGCCGGGTGACGGACGAACACGCCCGGATCTATGAAATTGCTCTAAAGGCCCAGGCGGCGGCGCTGGACACGATTCGACCGGGGGTGCCGGCCCAGGAAGTGCATTTCGCGGCCTTGGAAGTCTATCAATCGGAAGGTTTCGGCATCTGCTATCGCACCGGCAGAGGTGTGGGATTTTCTTACCTGGAACGCCCCGAATTCAAAGACGGCGACCACACCGTCCTGCAGGCGGGCATGACCTTTGCGGTGGACGGCGGCATCACGATTGAAGGCGAATTCGGCGCCCGGGTCGGCGATTCGATTGTGGTGACACATGACGGTTTTGAATATTTAACGCCGTATCCAAAGAACCTGCGGATTTTATAGCCCGGATGAAAATTAAACTTTTTAGCTATTTCATATTGACAAATTATCCTCTCTATCAGTAATACTCATCTGAAGTTCAATAACTTATCAACAGACCCTCCAACCAGTCATGAAACAGACATGACCGCTATCTTTGACGAAATTTCGACGCACGCAGAAAACAAAAATTTGTTAATTGCAAATTTCTCTTTATTCGTAGCCTGAGATTCCAAGTCGGAACCAAAGGCAGAGCGCTCAATGATCCATCTAACCTTTAATTGAAAAAGGAGGAATGTCATGAAGAGCAAAGCCGCCGTATTAAGAGAATTTGGTCAGCCACTGTCCGTCGAAGAAGTGGATGTGGAAGCCCCCAAAGCAGGTGAAGTGCTGGTCAAAAATGCCTTTTCGGGTTTCTGCCATTCGGATTTTAGTGTGATCAAGGGACACATTCCCCTGCCCCTGCCGATGATCTGCGGCCATGAGGCAGCCGGAGTGGTGCAAGAGGTGGGACCCGGCGTCACCAATATCAAGGAGGGCGATCATGTCGTTGCCACCTGGATGATTCCCTGCGGCCATTGTCCCAATTGTTTGAGAGGTCGGGGAAATATCTGCTCGACGAACATGGCTTATTTTATGACCGGCACCTTGTTGGATGGAACCCCGAGATTTAAGGATGCCGAGGGGCAGCCGGTGCTGCATGAAGCTTTCGTTGCAGGCTTTACGCAATACACGGTGCTGCCGGAGGCGGGAGCCATCCCCCTGCCAAGTGATTTCCCGTTGGATCAAGCCTGCGCGATGGGATGCTGCGTCCCCACCGGATGGGGATCAGTCGCCAATGTCGCCAACGTTCAAGCCGGCCAATCGGTAGCGGTCTACGGCATGGGTGCCGTCGGGCTCAACACGGTGCGCGCGCTGTCTCATCGAAACGCCAGGCCGATTATCGCCGTTGATCTGGAAGGCAGCAAGGAAGACATCGCCAGGGAGTTCGGAGCCACCCATTTTATAAACAGCTCCCAGGAGGACCCGGTGCCGGCTATCATGACACTTACCGGCGGTGTGCAGGCCGAAGATGGTTCCTGGGTCAGCGGTGGAGCAGACTTCGTATTTGAAGTCAGTGGCGACCCGGGAGCGCTGGTCCAGGCCTTTTGGTCCATGGTTCCGGGCGGCAAAACAATCGTTACCGGCATTCCGCCGGCCGAATCCGCCTCGGAAATGCCGATGATGCTGCTGGCGCTGCAGGAAAGATCGATCATCGGGCATCTTTATGGAAGCATCTCGCCCGGCCTCGATATCCCGGCCCTGGTCAATATCGCCCAAACCGGCGAAATGAAGCTCGACAAACTGATCGAGAAAAAATTTAAAGTCGAGGCCATCAACGAGACTGTCGAGGCTATGGAACATCGCCAAATCAAGGGACGCTGGGTAATTGAGTGGGATTAAATCGGAACCGGTGGATGCGGGGCGGTCGCCAATGTGTTTCAATCGGTTTTCGGCGGCTGATCGAAGCCCGGCCGCCCGGCAGGCATTTTAACCATGTAAAAGGACTGTTATATGAAAAAAAGCGATGTTGAAAAGGATGCGCAAGTCGACGACCCAACACAACCAGCGGATGTAAACCCGTCCGACGAGATTTTCGATACCGAGGAAATCCGGATCGAAGAACTGGCTATCGATGGTATTTGCGGAGTCTACTGACCAATCGGAGTGCGGTATCCGGCAATGAATCCGGTATGGCGCAATCGATCCTCCGGCGTGCTCACGGTTTGATCCATGATGGAACCACGAACTGCCTCAAGATATAGGCTGGCCGCCGGCACCCAGGTGCGGGAAGAAGATTTCGGCCTGCTTTTTTACACGATGGCGGGACCGCGGCTGTATTTTTTGTCTTCGGGCTGCGCCCTTGATTCGAACTTTTTCGAAGGCAAGCTGACGCTGGATCAATGGCTGGCGAAGCGTGACCTGCAGAACTCCGTTTCCGAAGCGCGCAAATCGGGAATTGGCAAAAGCCTGCAGCAGCTAAAAGAGAAAGGCGTGATCCTTGAGTGTTGAAATGGCCAAAACGGGATTGTCGGCACCGGTCAACATCACCTGGGAAATGACCTGGCAGTGCAACCTGCGCTGCGACCACTGCTTGTCGAATTCGGGTATTGCTGCAGCAGATGAACTCTCGACCCGGGAGTGCCTCGAGCTGGTCGATGAGTTTGCCCGGCTCAAGGTTTTTCAAGTCAACATCGGTGGGGGGGAGCCGTTTTTCAGGCGGGATTTTCTGCGCATCCTGGAATATTCCCATGCAAGAGGAGTGGTTACCTGTGTGAGCACGAATGGCATGCTGATCGATGACGAACTGGCCCGGCGTTTGGCGGATCTGAAATTGCTCTACTTGCAGGTCAGCCTGGATGGCGCTACCGCTGAAGTCAACGATCGGATCCGGGGTTCCGGAACATTCCGCACAATTATCGCGGCTGTCGACTGCCTGGCGCGCCACGGGGTAGCGTTTAGCATCAACACCGTCCTGACGCGGCTGAACTATCCCCAACTGAACGATCTTCGCAGACTTGCAGCAGAATACGCGGCCGAGTTAAGGGTCTCGCGGTTCAGACCGTCGGGCCGGGGAAAAAACAGCCGCCCCTATCTGGCACCTGGCAAAGATCAACTGGAAGATTTTGCCGTCTGGCTCGAACGCCATGATCTGGTGCGCACCGGCGATTCTTTTTTTTGCCTCACTTCCGAAAAGCGACGCCGCAAGGGACTGGACATGTGCGGGGCCGCCAAAATGACCTGCTGCATCGCTCCCGACGGCTCGGTTTATCCATGCGCCTTCATGCAGGAGCCGGTCTTTCTGGCCGGTTCCGTGCGTGCGTCAAGTTTTAAAGCCATCTGGCGGCAGGCGCCGGTTTTCGACCAACTGCGCAGCCTGAACGTCGAATCCTGTCAGACCTGCACCCGGTTTGAAATTTGCCGCGGCGGGTGTCCGGCTGTGGCTTTTCACACCTATCACGACATCGCCATGCCGGACCCGGAATGCTTGATCAATATTAAAAGCGCTGCGTGAAGCGGAATTCTAATTCATTGTTATAGCGGCGTTCTCGGGACCGTGTCGCAGGGAAATGGCTTTACCGATAACTTGTAGCCGGAGTGTTGGAGTGCTGGAGTGGTGGAGTGGTGGAGTATTGGAGTGTTGGAGTGCTGGAGTACTCCACTACTCCGCGGCTTAAACCCAACCCGGCAGAGCCGGAATTGAAGATTGAAGATTCAAGACAACTGCTCTTTCGTCCGTAGACGAGGTTTTGGTCATTGGTATTTTGGACATTCGAATTTGTGTCGGGTTTCGTTATTCGGATTTCGGATTTCCCGTGACGCCAAAGTGGGTCAATTGTTTCAATTAATGCGACATTTCATATTGCCGACAATCGGAACGAAATATATGAGACGCGGCACGAGCGCCAATGTACGATAATCTATATACAGAACTCAAGGTCGGCAGCATCGAGCTGTCCAACCGCATCTGTTTTCTGGCGCATCGCACGAATTTCGCCCGCGCCGGTCGTTTAACCAATCGTCACATCGCTTACTACCGGCGGCGGGCCCGGGGCGGATGCGGATTGATCATCGTTGGGGAACTCGCCCTTCACGAAGGCGATCGGCCCTGGGAGGCCATGGTTGAGGCCTATCGCCCGGAGGTGGTCGATGACTACCGCCGGTTGACCGCGGCCGTCCATGAATTCGAAACCCGGATCTTCGCCCAGCTGAATCACCACGGTTTTCAAAGCAGCGGCTCCATCACCCGGCAGGCCGTCTGGGGTCCATCAGCCATGGCGGATATCGAGTTCGGCGAAACTGCCAAAGCCATGGAAGCCGAGGACATGACAGCCCTGACCGCGGCCTTTGCCCGGGCCGCCGAGTTCGCCCGCCGCGGCGGTTTCGACGGGGTGGAAATCGACCTGGGACCGCAATCCCTCCTGCGCCAATTTCTTTCACCTTTAAGCAACCATCGACAGGATGAATACGGCGGAGAACTGGAAAATCGCCTGCGGCTGCCCCTCGATGTGGTTGAGGCCGTGCGCCGGGCAGTGGGAGCCGACTTTACCGTCGGCATTCGCCTCTGTGCAGACGAAAAATTCTGGGGCAGCATAACCATCGACGAATCACGCCGGTTCGCCCTGGCTTTTGAAGGTACCGGGCAAATCGATTTCATCAATACGTCCCAGGGGACGTATTACAACCTCTACCTGACTCAGGCATCCATGCACACCCCCCTTGGCTTTACGGTCGACCTGGCAGAACAAATGAAACAAAGTGTCAGCTTGCCGGTAATGGCCAGTTACCAAATCGGCTTTCCGCAAATGGCCTCTGAAATCATCGCAGCCCAACAGGCGGATATGGTCGGGTTTGTGCGGGCGTTGATTTGCGATCCGGATATGGTTGGAAAAGCTCGCGCGGGAAAGCTGCAGGACATACGCTATTGCGTCAAAGACAACAAGGGCTGCATCGGACGCATCAACCAGAATAAAATTTTGGGCTGTATTCAAAACTCCATGGTCGCCGAAGAGTCTGCGACAGATGGTGAAGCGTACCGCCCTGCGGCCAGAAGCAAGCAGGTTATGGTGGTCGGCGGCGGACCTTCCGGCTTGGAAGCCGCTCGGGTTGCCCGTTTAAGGGGTCACGCCGTGACTGTATTTGAGAAAGATGCGCATGTCGGCGGGCAGATCAATCTCATACAAAAGCGACCCGGCCGGCAGTCCATGGCCGGCATCGCCCGACACCTCGAGCACACCCTGGCGCAGCTCGAAGTAACCATTATAACCGCAACGACCGTGACCCCCGAATTCGTCGCCCAGCAGCAGCCCGATGCCGTGGTGGTGGCCACCGGCTCCCGCCCGCGATCACGGCCGGTGCCGGGGGAGTACGGCCCCCCCGAGGTGCTCGATGTCTGGCAGGTTCTAAATGAAGACTATCCGATCGGTGAAAAAGTGCTGTTTGTCGACGAAAATGGCGGCCATCATGCCACGGCCACGGTTGAATTGATGGCCGATCAGGGCAAAAACGTACGGATGGTAACCAGTGAACTGTTTATCGGGATAGAGCTGGGTCCCCTTGGGGACCTGTATCTGACCCGTCAGCGGCTGCTGCAAAAAGGGGTGAAGTTCACCAGCGACATCATTGTGGATAAAATACAAGAAAACATCGTCATCGCCCGTGAAATATTTACCAACTCAACGGTGCATTTCGAAGGCTATGATACGATCGTATTGGATATGGGCAATACGGCCCGGGACGAGCTCTATAAACAGTTGAAAGGACAGGTGTCGGAATTGCACCGGATTGGCGATTGCGTGGCCCCGCGCGGCATCGACATGGCCATCCTGGAGGGACGCAAGGCAGGAGAGGCACTGTGACCGAGTTTAGATATCTCTTTTCTCCGCTGCAACTCGGGTCGGTAATCGTACCCAACCGGATTCATTTTGCGGCCCACATGACCAACTTCGGCGAAAATCACCGGATCAGCGAACGCCACATTTATTATTATCGGGAACGCGCCCGGGGCGGCTGCGGGCTCATTACGACCGAGGAATTGGGAGTTCACCCGACCGATCACCCGTATGCTAATTTAGTGGATGCCTTCGAACCGGATGCGGTCGACGGTTTCAAAGCGCTGACCCGCACCATTCACGAATACGATACCAAGATTTTTGCCCAGCTCAATCACAATGGGATGCAGGGCGACGGCAAAATTTCCCGGCTGCCGGTCTGGGGGCCGTCGCCGGGCAAAGACCCCATTTTTCGTGAAACCGCTAAAGAAATGGAAGTCGAAGACATTCAGGAGTGCGTGGTCTACTTCGCCAAAAGTGCGGCCCATGCGGTCGAGGGCGGTTTTGACGGAATTGAACTGCAGCTGGGTCACAGCTCCCTCATCCGGCAGTTTCTCTCGCCCGCCACGAATTTTCGCACCGACGAATACGGCGGCAGTCTGGAAAACCGAATGCGGTTTTGCCTGGAAGTGGTGCAGGCCGTACGCCAAGCCACCGGGCCGGATTTTACCCTCGGTGTGCGGTTGAATGCCGATGAAATGCATCCCCGCGGTGGGCTGACCCTGGAAGACGCCAAACAGATTGCCGTTCGCCTTGAATCAACGGGGCAGCTGGATTTCATGGACCTGAGCCTGGGCACTTTCTATAATCTTTTTTTAGTGGAAGGCTCGATGCACACGCCCCTGGGCTACACCGTGCCGCTGTCCAGCGGAATTCGCTCAGTAGTCCGACTGCCGGTTTTTTGCACCAACCGCATCAACGACCCCCATTTGGCGGAAAAAATTCTGGCCGATGGTCAGGCCGATATGATCGGCATGGTGCGGGCCCTTATATGTGACCCGGAATTACCCAACAAAGCCCGGGAAGACCGCTCGGATGATATTCGCCATTGCGTGGCCGACAACCAGGGCTGCATCGCCCGCATGGGATTGGGGTTCAGTTTGGGTTGTATCCAGAATCCCGCGGTGGGTGAAGAAAAATCCCTCGGGACGGGGACACTTAAAGGATGCGATCAACCCAAAAACGTCGTGGTGATAGGGGCCGGTCCGGCGGGTCTTGAAGTTGCCCGCACGGCCGCCTTGAGAAAGCATCGGGTAATCGTCTTCGAGAAGAATCAGGAGGTGGGCGGACAGAATATCATTGCCGGTAAGGCGGCCGGCCGCCAGGAGTTGACCGGCGTAACCCGCTGGCTGTTCGGCCAGGTCACTAAGCTGGACGTCGATCTCAGGCTCGACACCGCCGCCTCGGCCGAGACCGTGCTGCGGCTGCACCCCGATGCCGTGGTGGTGGCCACGGGTTCGGTGCCAAAAAGCAAGCCCTTTCCGGGGGAATACGAGGCACCCCGGGTCGTCACGACCTGGCAGGTGTTAAACGGGGAAGTTGAAACCGGTCCCAACGTTTTAATGATCGATTTGGACGGACACCATCAGGCTACCGGTACCGCCGAACTCCTGGCAGACTCCGGCCGAAAAGTTCACATCATCACCCCCACCCTTTTCGTGGGGGCCGCCCTCGGGCCGCTGCAGGACCTGTACCTGACCCGCAAGCGCCTGGCAGCCAAAGGCGTTACGTTTACCCCGGATATCGCAGTCCTGGAAATCCAAGGCACCCTGGTCAAAGGATTGAATGTATATTCCAACGAAATGCTTGACTTCGACGGATACGACACGGTGGTGCTGGCGGCTGGAAATCAGGCTTGCGACGATTTGTATTTTGAATTGAAAGGCCGGGTCAAGGAGCTCTATCGGATCGGCGATTGTGTGTCACCCAGAAAAATTGATATGGCCATCGTCGAGGGGCACCGGGTGGGTCGGTTGTTATGAACGAGATATGGATTCTGGTTCAGCATAGAGACCAAGATATCGACACGGTCACCTTCGGGCTGATTGCCGAGGCGCGGCGCCTGGCCGCCGGTCTGGACGAGCCCGCCGACGTCACCGCCGTGGCTATCGGAAATGGTTTGGAAGAAAAGCTGCCGGGATTGGGGGCTTACGGCGCCAATCGCGTGATTTGTGTGCGGGGCAAAGCTGCCGCCAATTACCAGGGTGAAATTTTTGCCGCTGAATTGGCTCGTTTGGTCAAGCAGCGGACCCCGACCTATTTTCTGATGGCTCAATCGATCCAAACCGATGATTTGGGCCCCCGGCTGGCCGCGTTGCTGGAAACCGCCCTGGTAACCCGGGCCGTGGACGTAAACCCGGGTGATGATGGTCAAACCGTGGCCATCCGCCCGATTTCAAACGGCTACCTGTTTGAGGAGGTCGTTCTGGATAGCCCGGCAACGCCGATCATATCGCTTCTGCCGTCGGTCCTGACACCGGACGATCCCGCCCCCGGGACCCGGGCCGAGGTCCTGTATGAGTCCCTGGCCCTGCCGCCGGACGGCCTCCGGACCGAACTGATCGACATCATCGCGGCCGAACCGCAAACCCTGGACCTCGAGGAAGCGGACATCATTGTATCCGGAGGACGGGGAGTCGGCAAGGGGAAGTCGTTTGACATCATTCGCCGGCTGGCAGAGATCCTGGGAGCAAGTATCGGCGGCACCCGGCCGGTTATCGACTCGCAGACACTGCCATTTGAAAGCCAAATCGGCCAGACCGGCAAGACCGTAGAACCCCGGTTGATGTTCAACTGCGGGATATCGGGGGCCAATGAATACACCGCCGGCATGGAAAAAGCCCGGATGGTCATCGCCATAAATAAAGACCCCCGGGCCAGGATCTTCCGTTTCTCCGATCTGGGCGTCATCGGGGATGTTCATGAGATCCTGCCTCCCCTGGTGCAGCGAATTAAGGAGATAACTGGCTAGTGGAGTGGCCTAAAAGTTTTGTAGGCGATTTTGGCAATTTAGGATGGTGATGGATATGAGACAAAAGTTGCGATACGGCTTAGCGCTTCTGATGTTTTTCGCGGCTCAGGCAGCTTGGGCCTATGCGCCCCGGGATTGTATCAATTGCCACAAAATCGGCAGCACCGAGAGTAATCTTCAGATATCCATTGCCGAGTACAAAGCTTCGATTCACGGCGAAGAAGCCGAGTGCCAGGATTGCCACTACCTGGTTAAAGATGACAGCCACACGACCACGCCCGGTTCCGGGGCAACGAATTGCAGCAGCTGTCATGAACAGGAAAATCATCACGGCTGGGGATCAAACAGCGGTACGCGGCCCCAATGTTATTCCTGCCATACACGCCATGCGATGCTGCCCAGGGACGATCCGCGTTCTTCGACCCACTCCGGGAAAATGCAGCAAACCTGCCGAAGCTGCCACCCCCGTGAATGCGGTCTGACGGACTATTGGTCTTGGCTGCCGTCGCTGCAAATCGCCTCGCACAGTAAACAGGATTTCAGCCGGGCCTATGACCGCGCCAACTGTCTGGGGTGTCACCAGGGCAAGGCCTCCCACGGACGCAAGGAAACTGTCGATGATCAAATCTGTTTTACCTGCCATTTAACACCGGATGGCAATAGTAAACTGCTGGACCACATCCATGTCAAAGCCGACCCTCAGGGCCAGCCGGGAGTCACGGCAGCAGCCGTTATTTACCAGGTCGTTCTGGGCGTTCTGGTGCTCGGCGGAATCGCCTTTTTCATTCACAAGTTCTCCGTAAACACCAACCGAGGATCCGATAAACGTGCTGACAGTTTTTGACATACTGCTCATTGCCGGTGCGGTCGTCGTGATGGCAGCCGGTATCCGGCAGCGCTGGCGCCTGGTGCAACAGGGCCGGCCGGCGCGGACTTCCCGGGACCCGGCCGGCCTGATCAGGTATCTGTTCAGCCATGACAAAATCAGGCAGATTCGCGCAGCCGGCTGGGCCCATTTGTTGGTGTTCTTCGGTTTTCTGGTCCCGATGGTGGTCGTCATTGCAGCCCAGTTCGGCTTCACCTTGCCGTTTGCGGTGGCGCAACTGCTTTCGTTGGGAATCGAACTGGTCGGCCTGGCAATGCTCTCAGGGCTGCTGTATTTGCTGATACGCCGTATCGGTGCCACCACATCACCCGCCCCGCAAAAGACCTTGGTGCCGATGGTGTTGCTGCTGTTTATCGTGGTTACCGGGTTTTTGGCCGAAGGGGCACGTCTGGCCATCACGGCCACCGGATTTAGCTGGTCATCGCCGGCGGGCTGGCTGATTTCGCTCGCATTGCCGGATTCTCCGCGGTTGATGCAAGTCATGATCAGACTGCATTTCTTCGCCCTGCTGGTTTTCGTGGCGGTCCTGCCATACGGTTTTATGCGTCATCTATTTGCCGGGTCCCTGAGCGTGTATCACCGCAGGCCGGGATTGCCGGGTCAGGCCGCTTTGCCCTCCGGGGAATTGGAACCGACCGGTGCGGCAAGGATTCAGGACTTCACCTGGAAACAACTGCTGGAATCCGAAGCCTGTGTTTCCTGCGGTCGCTGCGAAGCCAATTGCCCGGCATTTCAGGCCGAAAAACCGCTGTCGCCCCGCAAGGTCATGCGGAATATCCTCAGCCAGATGGAGCAATCCGGCCGGAAACACCCCCCTGGGGCGCCATCAGAACAACCATTGCTGGAAGACGCCATCACCGCCGATGAAATCTGGTCCTGTACCTCCTGCATGGCCTGCCTGACCCATTGCCCGCTGTTTATTGAACCGTTGGACAAAATCATCGACCTTCGCCGTCACCAAGTCATGGGGCAAGGCAAGCTGCCGGATGAAGCCCGCGGCATGGTCCGCAATCTGGAACTTTTTGGGGATGTTTACGGCAAGGGAATATCTCATCGGACGGACTGGGCGCTCAACCGCGCAGTGTCCGTGATATCTGAGAACTCCGCCGCGGTCGAGGTATTGTTCTGGGTGGGCTGCGCCGGAGCGTTTCATCCGCGCTACCGCCAGGCGGCCCTGAATATGGTCGAAATTTTGCGAGCCGGAGCGGTGGACTTTGCGGTTTTGGGCAAGGCGGAATTTTGCTGCGGTGATCCGGCCCGGCGCTTGGGAGACGATGCGGTCTTCATCGAGCTGGCCCAAAGAAACATCCGGCAACTCCAACGGATCGGCGCGTGCAAAATCGTGACATTGTGCCCCCATTGCTACAACACCCTGAAACATGAATACGCGGGTCTGGGATCCGATTTCAACGTGGAACCTGCCGGCCAATTCATTGCACGGCTGATTCACCAAAACCGTATCCAGCTGAAATATCCTTTGGATGAGAAAATCACCCTGCATGACCCCTGCTTTCTGGGTCGGGCCAATCAAATATACGAACCCTTGAGGCAAATCTGCGAGGCGGTTCCAGGGCTCAGCATCGAGGAGTTGCAGCGCAGTCGGGAAAGAGCCTTTTGCTGTGGCGGCGGTGGCGGCCGAATGTGGCTGCATGACGGTCAGGGACAGCGCATCAACCAGCTGCGGGCCGAGGAAATAACCCGCAGCGGCGTTCCAATGGTGGCCACCGCATGTCCTTATTGTATAACAATGCTGGAAGACGGCATCGCCTCCCTGGAAATCGAAAAACCGCCTAAAGTAAAGGATATCGTCGAAATAGCGGCCTCCGCACTCGCCGAACCCAAGAAAACGCAATCCGTAACCCGTAACCCGTAACCCGTAACCCGCAACCCGCAACCCGTAACCCGAAACACGCAACCCGTAACTCGAAACCCGTAACCCGCAACCCGTAACCCGCAACCCGTAACTCGAAACCCGAAACACGCAACCCGTAACCCGCAACCCGTAACCCGAAACACGCAACCCGTAACCCGCAACCCGTAACTCGAAACCCGTAACCCGAAACCCGTAACCCGAAACACGCAACCCGTAACCCGAAACCCGTAACCCGAAACCCGCAACCCGAAACACGCAACCCGTAACCCGTAACCCGAAACCCGTAACCCGAAACCCGTAACCCGAAACACGCAACCCGTAACCCGCAACCCGTAACCCGAAACCCGTAACCCGTAACCCGCAACCCGAAACCCGAAACCCGTAACCCGTAACCCGAAACACGCAACCCGAAACCCGTAACCCGTAAAATGAGAATCATCGTCTGCATCAAACAAATCCGCGACACCTATGCCAGAACCGGCACAGATCCGTTATCGAACTATCTGGACGCCTCGGATCACATCGATCGCGTGAATCCATATGATGAAGCCGCATTGGAAATGGCACTGCGTCGCCGGGAACAGCTGGGCCGGGGGAAGGTTATCATGCTGACCCTTGGAGCGATAACGGCGCCAACCGAATTGAGACGCTGTCTGGCCATGGGTGCCGACCGGCTTTATCAGGTGGACGCCGATACACCGATGGATGCCTGGGCAAAGTCCAGCCTACTCGCCCGGGCCATCAAGGAGCTGGCAGCCGATCTGGTGCTGTGCGGCAAAATGTCGCTGGATACCGGCAATGGCCAGGTTGCGGCATTCGTCGCGCACCATTTGCAGCTGCCCTTTGTCTCGGCGATCACTGATTTATCAGTATCGCCAAACGACCGGCTATTGCGCATCCGGCGCAAGGCCGACCGGGGGGCACGGGAAGTGATCACCTGCCGCCTTCCTGCCGTGGCGAGCGTCGAAGCCGGCATCGTCGTGCCCCGCATGCCGTCGCTGGCGGACAAAAGGCGCGCCAACGCGATGCGAATTGAAAGGCTTTGCTACGACGGGGACATTCCGTCCAGGTTACAGGTCAGGCGGGTGTATCCGCCCCGGCCACGTCCCAAAAAGGCACCGGCACCGGATAGCGCCCTCGGCAGCTACGAGCGGATCGACCAGCTGCTCACCGGCAGCCGGACAGAGAAAAAAGGCACCCAGCTGACGGGCTCGGTCGAATCCCAGGTAAATGGGATAATAGACTTTCTTGAGGCCCACGGACACATCACCAGAAGGAAGTAATACGCCATGGGAACAGGCAATCGGGAATTTAAAGGTAAAACCGCTTTAATAACGGGCGGCGCCCGCAATGTGGGCTTGGCGATTGCCAAGGATCTGGCATCGAAGGGCGCCGCGGTGGCCATCGTGGATGTCTGTTCGGATCTTGCGACCATACCCTATTCGCTTTCAACTCCGGAAGATCTGGACAGGAGCGTAGCGGAATTGACCGCGCTCGGGGTCGAGGCCATCGGCGAGGCCTGTGATGTGCGTGATGAAAGCCAGGTCCGCCGGGCGGTGGCGCAGGTAATCGAAGCCTTCGGCCGTCTGGATATCCTGGTCAACAATGCCGGGGTGATTTCACTGTTTCCCATCACCGAGCTCAGCGCGTCGGCCTGGAATGAGGTGCTGGACGTGTGCCTGAAAGGAACGTTTTTCTGCTGCAAACACGTCGTCCCCCGGATGGTGACCCAGCAGTACGGCAAAATTGTCAACGTTTCCTCAGTGGCGGGACTCAGGGGGCTGGGTCTTTCGGTGCACTACGCAGCGGCCAAACACGGCGTCATCGGTCTGACCAAGGCCTTGGCCATGGAAGTGGCGGATCACCATATCAATGTCAACGCGGTCTGTCCCGGCACGGTTGAATCTCCCATGCTGGACGGTCTGGCCGGCCAAATCGATCTCGAGGGAGACCCCTACGAGCACTTTTCGCAGGGACACCTGATCAAAGGCCGCCGCATCAAACCCCGGGATATTGCCGACGCCGTCGCCTGGCTGGTGTCCGATCAAAGCCGTTTTCTCACCGGAACCGTAATCAGTATCGATGCCGGCTGGTCGGCCCGGGGATAAGGATCCGGGATTCGATACATGCTGACCTATTGTTTGCGCAAAACAGTTTCAGTCCATGAAACGGATGACCGGATCGTCCTGTGGCTTTCCCACCCCTTGAAAACCATCAGCCTCCACCCTTTCTGGATTCGGCTATTCCAGCGATTTTCCCGGCATGAGCCTGTTGCGTTTGAAACAATCCAATCCATATCAAAGATCGAAAATCCGGACGAACTCGAGTTTTTCCTGGACGATCTGGTTCGCAAAGGGTTTCTGCATCGCGAAGGGGTCTCGCCGATCTCCGATTTTCCCGATGTATCGATAATCATCCCCGTCAGGAACCGACCGGATGATATTGCGTCCTGCCTGCAGTCTTTGCAAGAACTGAATTATCCGGGCGACAAGGTTGAAATCATCGTGGTGGATGATGCTTCAACCGATCATACACCGGATATGGCCTCCCGTTTTGGCGTCCGTCTGATTCCTCTCAAACAACACAAACAGGCAGCCTATTGCCGCAACCTGGCGGCCCGGCATTCCCGGGGAGATCTATTGGCATTTATCGATTCCGACTGCCGGTGCGATCCCGAATGGCTGCGGGAACTGGTGCCGGCGTTTAAAGACCGAACTGTGGCTGCCGTGGGCGGTGTTGTCGAAAGCTATTTCAATCAGAATGGGCTGGATCGCTACGAACAGAAAAAATCGTCGCTCAGTGTGAGTTCGCGGTTTAAGCGGTCAACGGAAAATGATCCCTTCTTTTACCTGCCGGCCTGTAATCTTATCGTGAGACGCGCTATTTTCCTGCAAGAAAACGGCTTCAGGGAAGAATTGTTTGTAGGAGAGGATGTCGATTTATGCTGGCGGCTGCGAGAACACGACTGTCAATTTGAATACCGATCCCAGGGCCGGGTGTTCCATAAGCACCGGAACAGGCTAACCGCATTCTGCCGCCGGCGATTTGAGTACGGCACCTCCGAGCCGCTGCTCAACCGACTGCATCCCCGGAAAATGAAACAACTGTATTGTCCGCCGCCGGCCTTGTTATTCTGGGTGGGTGTTTTGCTGTCTTTCTTTTTGAACTATCTTCCATTGCTGTTCGTCAGCGGGGCTGCCATATTGGCCGATGGGGTCTATAAATGGATTCAACTCAGGAAAAAAGGCCTCACGGTTAACTCCGCAATCCTGCTTTTATCGGTACTGAGGAGCAAGGTGGCGTTTATGTACCTCATATGTTCTTTTGTATCGCGATACTATCTTTTCTCATCCCTGGTCATCGTGCCCTTCGCACCAAAGGCCGCGGCCGCTATTACGCTTCTGCATTTAGTCGCGGCAGGGGTGGAGTACGTCACCATCAGACCACAGTTGAATCCGGTCCAATTTCTTTTTTATTTCACCCTGGAGCAGTTGTCTTACCAGTTCGGGGTGTGGTGGGGGTGTTTTAAATACCGCTGCTTTCGTCCGGTAAACCCGATTATCGTCAGTAAAATATCGGACTGAAGGTATTCTAAATAGGGAATCACTCAATCCCCAACCCGGACAAGCCGGTCGCCGCGTAGCGGTGATCACGCTATACCGGGGAATTGAAGATTGAAGATTTGTGGCATTCTATCTATTTTATTTCAGTGCCGTTGTCAAAACGGCTATAACCAACTTAATAGATACACAGCCTGAACAAACATGGAATGATATAAACAACAAGGGTTGAATTCAAATCCATATCCAAGATTTAATGCAATTTTCATGTACTGAATTCCCGCTCAATCAATCAATGGAGCGTAGCGACTCCGCCAATCCGCAATCCGAAATCCGCAATCCATTGTCCCTCAATCCCGCAGCTACATTTCAAGCAAGTGATTTTCGATAATCTGGTTACGGTTGAAATCTTCGAGTTTGAGAAAATACTCGGCACAATTGACGAGCGCTTCCTGGGGCAAGGTGCCGACAATCTGGCTGCCCACCACGGCCACGCCATAGCGCCGCGCTTCCGACTCAATCAACTGAAATACCCGGTAAATAGGCGTGCGGTTGGTGTCGAACATGTTCATGGAAACGGCAACCTGATTCCGCTCTTCGAATGCCAGACCGATGAAACAGGGGGATCGTGTCCTGGGCGCCAATGCGGGGATGATCGCCCCGCTGCTTTTCCATATCGATCAGTTCGCAGGCCTTGCCGGCCATTTCCAGCAAGGCTTCTTGGAGGGGTTCCGGACGGCCGATGACCTCGACCACCGTCCGGTTGAAATCCGGATACGGATAAAAATCGCTTTGCTCAATCTTTAATTTAAATTGACAGAATACATCATTCGATGTTGGATGTTCAGCGTTCGATGTTCGATGTTCATTACTTTCAATCTCGATCAGACTGTCCTCCTGCGGCCAGCGGCTGCTTATATTGAACAGCTTTTTTTTTCAAGATTAAAATCTTGATTATTTTTTTGATAAATTGGATTATCATAAAGGTTGAAGATTAGCTGCTTGGTTCAACTTTGAGCCCAGAATCTGTATACATAATTTATCAAAAAAATACACCCACATTTCCGAGAAATTCATATGACCCAATCATCACCACCTCCCAAACCCTACGTGATCGCCTGCGCCGTTCTGGCGCTGGATATAAAAGCCGTTGCTGAAAAACTGGGCCTCGATATCGGGGTCAAATTCCTCGAGGGGGGCCTGCACGACCGGCCTCACATGCTGCGCGAAAAACTCCAGGCGGCCATCGATGAAATATCCGCCTCCGGGCGCTGTAACCACATCATGGTGGGATACGGCGTCTGCGGCCGGGGAACGGTCGGCATCCAGGCCCGGGACATACCCCTGGCGATTCCCAAGGTCCATGACTGCATGGCGCTCTTTCTGGGCGGCGACAAGGCCTACCAGCGCCAGTTCAAAAAATACCCGGGCACTTATTACATATCCGCCGGCTGGTACGAAGAAAAAACGGAACCCTTCTCCCAGCAAAAAAAAACGGTTTTTTTAGGCGACCAAAAATTGAGCTACGATGAGCTGGTCGATAAATACGGCGAGACCGCCGCCCGGGAAACCTATCGTTTTTTAAGCACTTGGAAACAGAACTATCAGCGCGCGGCCTTCATCGAAACCGGGGTTAAACGATCACCGCGCTACGAAAACCATGCCCGACAAATGGCCCGGGAATACGGCTGGGAATACGAAAAAATTCCCGGCGACCACGCGCTGATCGAAAAGCTGTTGAGTGCCCGTGCGACCACCAGCGAGGTCCTGGTCGTACCGCCGAAGCACGTCATCCGGTTTGATTCGCTTGAATCCGAACTTTCGGCCCAACCTATTTTATCTGATTCGGAAAGCTTTTTTGAAGAACCCCTGACCACCGTTGTTGATGATGGCGGGTCGGCGCATGATGATGCCGCTTATGTGAAGGTCGGCCTGGGGATCGATGCCGGCGGGACCTATACCGATACCGTGCTTTATGATTTCGAACGGGACCGAACCTTCTCCAAAAGCAAAGCACTGACGACCAAATGGGATTTTACGGTGGGCATCCGGGAGGCCCTGACCGGGCTGGATCAGAAGAAACTGGCCCAGGTCGAAATGGTCTCCCTGTCCACCACCCTGGCCACCAATGCCATCGTGGAGGGCGAGGGCCAAAAAGTCGGCATGATCATTATGCCGCCCTACGGGCGATTCGATGCACAGGATATCCCATATGAACCCAAGGCCGCCGTCAGCGGACAGCTGGAGATATCCGGTACGGAAATCGCGCCAATCGACGAGGCCCAAATCAAAAAAATCGTGCGCCGCATGGTAGACAAAGATGAGGTGAAGGCCTTTGCCGTGTCCGGCTATGCCGGGGCCATCAATCCGGCCCATGAACTGGCGGTCAAAGACATCGTCCGCCGGGAAACCGGTCTGCTCGTGACATGCGGCCACGAGCTTTCGGACACGCTGAATTTTCAAACCCGGGCCCACACGGCCATGCTGAATGCCCGCATCATCCCCAAGCTGACTAAATTATTGCTGGACCTGGAGCAGGTCCTGGCGGCCCAGGGAATAGCCGCCCCAGTCGTGGTCGTCAAAGGCGATGGAACCCTGATGAGTGCCGCCCTGGCCAAGGAGCGTCCGGTGGAGACGATTTTATCGGGTCCGGCCGCCAGTGTGGCCGGGGCCCGCCATCTGACCGGGCTAAAAGAGGCCCTGGTCGTGGATATGGGCGGTACCACGACGGATACCGCCGCCCTGATCGACGGGGCGGTGAGCGTCTGCCAGGACGGGTCCAATGTCGGGGGCCACAAAACCCACGTCAAAGCACTTGATATCCGCACCGCCGGTCTGGGCGGCGACAGCCTGATCCAATGGGAAAAGGGAAGGTTTACCATCGGCCCCCAACGGGTGGCCCCGGTTGCCTGGCTGGGGGCGACTTATGCCGATGCGGACAAAGCCATCGACTACCTCGAACTGCGCAAGGACCGGCTGCGCGCTTCCACCAAGGGCATTCAAATTATGGCGTTGACCGGATCAGTCGACGGTCTGCATTTTAGCTCCCGAGAAAAAGAAATCATCACCCTCCTGCAAGAGCGCCCTCGTTCGATCAAGGAGCTCTGCGATCGCACCGGGGTGTTGCACGAATGGGGCCTTCATCTGGAACTGCTGGAAAATAATTTCATGGTCCAGCGCTGCGGACTGACCCTGACCGACCTCCTGCACGTGACCGGCCGCTTCGAAAGCTGGGACCGGCCGGCCGCCGAACGCTTTGGCCGCTTGTTTGCGCTTTTGGCCCGCATGGATATTCGGAAAATGGCCGAGCACCTGTTGAATAAGGGAATTGAAGGCTTGACATTGGAGCTGCTGAAGCGCCAGCTGGACGAAGACACCGACCCCCGGGCCCTGGAAACCTGTGCGGTCTGCCAAACGCTGATTGAAAACCTGTTCGGGCGGGGCAGCCGTCACTATGCCGTTCGGATCGATCTGAAAAGGCCGGTGGTCGGCATCGGCGCGCCAATCCATTTTTTCCTGCCCCAAGCCGCTCAGACCCTGGGCGCCCGGGCGGTGCTGCCGCAGGATGCCGACGTGGCCAATGCCATCGGCGCCATCACCAGCGATGTGATGGTCCAACGCAAGGCTGAGATCGTGCCGAGTTTGGGCGGCGGATTCGTCATCAGGGGATTGCCGGGGGCCCGGCAGTTCGTCAAATTCGAAGAAGCCGATGCCTTTGCGCGGCGCGAGTTGGTCGACCGGATTCGAAATCAGGCCCGCGTCGCCGGCACCAGCCGCCGCGCCGTAACGCTGAAGACCATTGACCAGATACCGATCGCCGCCGACGGCAATCCGGTTTTCATCTCGCGTACGATCCAGGCCAAGTTGAAAGGCCGGCCGGATCTGGTACTGCATCGAACTCCCCGTCAATCAGCTGCAGATGCCAACTGATCAAAGAAAAGAAACTTCAAAAATCATATTTTAGATTTTGGAATGCGGATTTTGGATTTAAGGTATTCTGTCTTTTTTTATTGATTGAGCGAAGCGATTCCACCATTCGTCATTATTCATTATTCATTAGTCATTCCCTGAAGTTTCATAAGACATCCCCACCCCGGTTCCGTTCCCGCATCCGGGCGGGGCTACCCAATACATTACGAACTGTCTGGAGCAGCTGCTTGCCAAAGTAAGGCTTGCGAAGGTATCCGCAGGTATTCCGGTTTATGAATTGCATGAAATTGTCATCCGGCGTATAGCCGGTAGCGATGACGACCTTGATGTCCGGATCGATTTTGAGGAGCTTTTGCAGGCATTTTGCACCCCCCATCCCCGGCATGATCAGATCGAGCAAAATCAGGTCGATGGTTTTCATCTTTTGGCGGAACAACTCGAGGGCATGCTTTCCGTCAGCGGCCGTCAGAACTTTATAGCCTCGTTTTTCAAGGCATTGCTTGGCATAATTGCAAATCGAATGATCGTCATCCACCAACAGAATGGTCTCATCGCCTCGCAGAGTTGTTTCTTTTACGGCGACATTGTCAGCGCTTGTTTCCAGGATCGTATCACCGGTCGGAAAATATATCGTAAAAATAGTCCCGCTGCCTGGTTTGCTTTGACAGGCTATATGACCATTGTGGTTCTCGATTATGCCATGGACCATGGATAAGCCCAGCCCGGTCCCTTTCCCGGGCGCTTTGGTACTGAAAAATGGCTCGAAGATCTGTTCAAGCGTCCCTTGGTCCATACCGTGACCGGTATCTGATATGCTGACCAACACATAGTCCCCGGGAGCCAGCATCGAAGGACGCGTACAGGAATCTTTGGCCAGAGTGGCATTGGTGGTCATGAAGACTAATTTTCCCCCATCCGGCATGGCATGCTGGGCATTGACCGCCAGATTCATCAACACCTGCTCTACCTGAAGCGGGTCGGCGTTGACAGGTTGCAGATCGTCCTCTAACTGAAGTTCGATTTCAATCATTTTGGGGATGGTTCTCTGGAGCAGCTTATGCAACTGGCGAACTTGTTGATTTAGATCAGTGGATTTTTTTTCGCTCTTGACTTTGCGGCTGTAATTGAGCAATTGCCGGGTGAGCTCGCCACCTCTCCGTGCCGCAGCGAAGATCTCGTAAAGCTCCAGGTAGCCGGGCTCGTCTTTATTTTTGCAGACCAGAAGCATCTCGGAATATCCCTGCATAATTTGCAGCAAGTTGTTAAAGTCGTGAGTGATGCCCCCGGTGAGCGTGGCAATCGCTTCCAGTTTCTGCGATTGCTGCAATTCTTCTTCAAGTCGCATGCGCTCGTTCATCATCCGGACCGCGCGGGCCATGTATTGAACTCGTTGAACCAAAACAACCCAGTTGATCGGCTTGGTGGCGAAGTCCGTCGCGCCGACTTCATACGCGCGATTTACCGACTCTATATCCTCCAGGGCGGTCAGGATCAAAATTGGGATCAATTCGTATCCGGGCAATTTACGAAGTGCACTGCAGGTATCGAAGCCATTCATCTCCGGCATCATCACGTCCAGCAAAATGATGTCGGGCGCGATGCGTCCGACGGCATCCAGCGCCTGAACGCCGTTTTCGGCTTCCGAGACCAGAAAGCCCGCTTCTTCCAAGGACACGCGAGCGACATCCCGCACGATCCTATCGTCATCGACGACAAAGACATGGGGCCGGTTACTTGCTTGGTTATCTTTTGTCATTAACATACTTGTGCATTCCAGCGACCACTTGATTTTAAGGCTCCATCATTGATGAATTCGCAAAAAGACGAATTCATCATGTGTTTGGTGTTTCGTGTTTGGTATTTGGTAAAACCCTTCGCACGTCATTTCAAGATGATATAGCACTAAACACTAAACACCAAATACTAAACACTCTCGTAAACAGGTCGTTTTCAGGCATGATGGACGAAATCCCTGAATTATCTATCGTCAGGTTTGCCCATCAACTTTAATGATGTTCGGAGAAAACAATGTCAGGTTTTGGATTGTGAATCCAAGTCAGAAGAATAGATTTATCCAACCAATTCAAAAATATGGGTAGGGCTTGGCGGATTCGGCATCCACTTACTTCTGGAATTCACCAACCGTTATCATCAGGCCGGTATCCGTGGAAGTCGATGAGTATTTGGATAAAAATTCTTTGCGGGTGTCGATTACAAGTCGCATTTTATCCGGGTGACCGCAATAGCGAATTTGTCGTGCCACTTTGGATTGAACCCTGATCATTTTTTCTTTGAAATACGGAGTTTCAATTTTGAAAATATCGAATACGATTCGGGCCGGTTTTTCTATGGTAAAGGCTTTATATTTGGTAATAGAACCGTCGGCGACAATGTTGACCGCCAGCGCGTCTTCGTGAGTTTTTGCGATGACGCTTTTTAACACGGCTGCGGTCGGCGGAACCTTCTTAACTCGCGATGGTTCCGGCTTGACTGCGGTCGGCGGAACCCTCTTAACTCGCGGTGGTTCCCGCTTGACTGCGGTCGGCGGAACCCTCTTAACTCGCGGTGGTTCCCGCTTGACTGCGGTCGGCGGAACCCTCTTAACTCGCGGTGGTTCCCGCTTGACTGCGGTCGGCGGAACCTTTTGAACTACCGGTGGTTCCGCCTTGACTGCGGTCGGTTTTGCCCGGGATGCTATTTTATCTGAACGTCCAGGACGTCGGGGAAACGTGACCTGCAGCATCGCATCATGCCGGGTGACCTCATACGGTGCATCGGCTTTCAAGGCAATGTAAACGGTGGCGACCGGCGACCCATTTACGGCATGTGCGTCAGCCCTGATATAGCGGATAATTTTTTTTCCCGGAGTTTTATACAATCCCTTTACTCCGCCTATTTTCGTATCAGGGAATGAGAAAACAATCCCACGGGGCTTGGCAATCCTGTGTTCAGTATAGATCAGGGATTGAATTGTCTGAATTTTCAGATTCAGCGAATCAGAATCGTTATCGATCGAGATGTCGACAATCTGATTGGGTTCTTTCCGATCTGAACGGGCAGCATCATGCGCAGCACATCCAACCAAAGCGACGACTGTCAGTACCAGAACCGCAGTCAATAGTTTATTCATTTTTCCGCCCATCCATCCTCCTGCCGCATTTAATCATCATTTGTTTGGTGTTTTGTGTTTGGTGTTTGGTAAAACACTTCGCTCGTCATATCAAGACGTTATACCACTAAACACCAAATACTAAACACTAAACACCAAACACTCTCGTAAACAGGTCATTTTTCGACTTTCTACGAGACTGTCAAATTATTATACCACATTTAAGGGTCAATATTCCCTTTTTTCATGGCGAAATAAAGAATCCCAGCAAAGAGGCCCGGCTTTGATTACGCCCCGGCTTCCGGCCCCTAGAACCTGCGGCTCGAAGAGAGGGGCGGAGTTTTACTTGGAAACCGACTTGATTTCTTTTAAAAGCAGTTTCTTATCTATCACAGGACCTGTCATAATCCCCTCAAGGTTTAAGCTCAAATACCGATAAACAATATGGTTAATCATCAAAATTTGGCAATAGATTGCTTAAATCGAGCGATCCGCAAGAAGCTCAACTTTACCCCAGGGGATAGATGATAAAGCTTTACCAATACTGGCTGACTCATCAGTGTCGGCAGCTAAGAGGATCCAGGCAGGCCGTGTTGTTGAGCGGCCCGCCCGGCGCAGGTCCCTATGACCGGACCCTGTTTTGGCCTGGCGCGGGCCGCGACCACCCCACATTGACGCAGGATGCCGAGGCGGCATTGCACAATAAACAGGGAATCGCAATAAGCCGCAAAATTCGGGTTGAGCAAGGCGAAGAACTGCGGGACACGCTGACCTGTCCGCTGCATTTAAACGGCCGCCTCCTTGGAGCAGTGGCCATCGAGATGACCCATCGCCCTAAGCCGATGCAGCAGGTCGCCGTGCAACAGATTCAAGCCGGAGCAAGGTGGCTCGAAGCCATGATTCAGCTGCGAAGTTCGGTGGTAAAGCAATTTGACGCCACTCTTCAATCGAAAAGTTCAGCGGTCAAGCAGCAGCTTGTCAATCTGGTTGAACTGGTTGCTGTTGGCCTTGAACACGAACAGTTCAAGATTGCCGCAACCGAAGTGACCAACGAACTGGCAGAACGCTTTGACTGTCGGCACGTGAGTCTCGGTTTTCTGCAGTTCAACCGGATAGGGATATTGGCCCTGTCCCGCAATCGCCAAATCGAGCAGCAGTCGCACAAGATTCGGGCAATTCGGGATGCCATGAGTGAAGCTCTCGATCAGAAAACCACGGTTGTTTATCCGGGTGCATCGGATGATGAGCTGTTGATCACCCGGTTTCACGTTCATCTTGCGCAGGAAGCCCACGGCGCGGCAATCTGCACCGTACCACTGATGAAAAACGGCAAGACCGTCGGGGCTCTGCTGCTTGAACGCGCCGAGGAGAAACCATTCACCAGGGAAACCGTGGACCAGTGCGAACAGATCAGTCTGCTGCTCGGACCGGTGCTGGAAACCCGCAGACGGGACGAACGCCCTTTGCTGCTAAAAGTTCTTGATTCGATGCAATCCTGGTGTGCGCGGCTGATCGGTCCCCGTCACCTGTCACTGAAGCTGGGGGTCGCAGTGAGCGCACTGCTGGTAATCTGGTTGTCCCTGGCCAGTGCGACTTTCAGTATTTCCAGCGAATCGGTCCTCGAAGCACAAATCTGCCGCACGGTTGTGGCACCCCAGGAAGGGTATATTGCGGCCGCCCATGCCCGGGCCGGTGATCGGGTCCGGAAGGGGGATCTGCTGGCGACCCTGGATGATCAGGAGCTACGCCAGGAGCATCGCAAATGGCAAAGCCAGCGTGCCCAGCTGTTCAAGGAGTACCGCAAAGCCCTGGCGGGATCCGACCGCGCCGAGGTTGCCATTCTGCGCGCCAAACAGGCACAAGCCGCAGCGCAGCTGAAACTGGTCGAACAGCAACTGACGCGGGTAAAACTGGTTGCGCCCCTTTCCGGTCTGGTTGTCAAAGGTGATTTGAGCCAGGCGCTGGGCGCACCCGTTAAGCGGGGCGAGGTACTATACGAAGTTGCTCCGACCAACGAATACCGGGTTGTCCTGAAGGTTGACGATCGGGATATCGGTCTGATTGCAGCCGGGCAACAGGGGCAATTGAAATTGTCGGGCATTCCGGACAAGACCGTCAATGTCACCATAGACCGGCTGACCCCCGTGTCATCGGCTGTGGGCGGACGCAATTTTTTTCGAGTCGAGGCGGTCATGGATCGATATTTGGATCTCATGCGCCCCGGGATGGAAGGCGTCACAAAAATTGAAATCAGCCGTGAAAAACTATATTGGATTTGGACCCGGCGCCTGGTCGAACGGCTGCGCTTATTTTTCTGGAACCGCCTGCCCTAGGAAAAACGATGAGCGAATCTATGTTCAGCACATATTGGTATCGCGTTGCCGATCTCAAACCGGTGCTGCGTGACGCCTGTCAAATTTCCCGCCATGTCTATCGAGAACAGACATGGTATCTTTTGAGAAACGGCTTCAATGGGCGGCACCATCGATTCAATTCGGCGGCTTATTCCCTGATCGGCCGGATGAACGGCCGCCGTACGGTTGAAGAGATCTGGCAGAATGCCGGCGAACTGTCGGCCGATGCGGCGCCCAGCCAGGATGAGGTTATTCGACTGCTCGGGCAGTTGCACGAGGCCGACCTGATTCAGAGTGACATTCTGCCCAGCACGATGGAGTTGATCCGCCAGGCCCGGGGCCGGAAGCCGACCGGCTGGCATTCCCGGGTTTCAAACCCGTTTTTCATGCGTCTTCCACTCTGGGATCCTGACCGTTTCCTGACAAAATGGAGCTTTCTCGCATCACCTTTTTTCACTCGCAGCATGTTTATCCTCTGGCTGGTGATCGTATTGTCAGCCATGGTGGCGGCCATACTGCGCTGGCCTGAACTGACCGGCAGCCTGGCTGATCAGCTGTTTGCGCCACGCAGTCTGTTGCAGCTATGGTTGGTCTATCCGCTGATAAAAATCATCCACGAGTTCGCCCATGGGTTCGCGGTTAAAAAATGGGGCGGCGAAGTTCATGAGATGGGGATCATGCTGCTGGCCTTGACCCCGATACCCTATGTTGATGCATCCGCTTCCAATTCTTTTTCCGAGAAGCGGCGCCGGATTGCCGTGGCCGCCACGGGGATGATGGCCGAAATGCTGCTGGCCGCGCTGGCACTGTGGGTCTGGCTCAACGTGGAAACCGGCGTGATCAGCGGGCTGGCCTACAAGGTGATGCTGATCGGTGGAATTTCGACCCTCCTGTTCAACGGCAACCCCCTGCTGCGCTATGACGGCTACTACATCCTGGCCGATATGATCGAAATTCCCAATCTCAGCCAGCGTTCCACGCGCTACCTGGGTTATTTGCTGCAGCGCTGGCTGCTGGGAATCGAAAACGCCGAGTCGCCGGTCACAGCTCCGGGGGAGCGGCGCTGGTTCATGCTTTACGGTCCGATTGCCTTTTGCTACCGGATTGCCGTGATGATCGGTCTGGTCTGGGTGGTCAGCAGCCGCTTCTTCATCTTCGGTATCCTGATCGCCCTGTGGGGTGCCGTCAGCGTGTTGGTACTCCCCGCCCTTCGCAGTCTGTCCCGTTTCCTGGACAACCCGGCGGCCCGTCAACAGCGGTCCCGCCTGGTCAAAGTCGGCGCGACGGCGATCGTGGGGCTTGTGGTGCTGATATTTGTGGTGCCGCTGCCGCTCTGGACCACGACCCAGGGGGTTGTCTGGCTGCCGGAACAATCCATGATTCGAGCGGGAACCGATTGCGAGCTGGTGGAGGTACTGGTCGGGGAGGAACAGGAGGTCGCCCGGGATACGCCCTTGCTCAGGGGCGTCGATCCCTTTCTGAAGGCCAAGGCTGATTTATACCGTTCACGTCTGGAGGAGCTCTATGCCGTCTACAACTCGCAGCCCATCAACAATCGGGTCAAACGCAAAATGCTGCAGGATGAGATTGAACTGCTCAAAGGCGATTTGGGCCAGGTCGAGGAGAATTTGGCGAAGCTGCTGATTCGCAGTCCGGCCCGCGGGAGCGTCGTCCTGATCGACCGTAACCTGCCGGGCAAATTTGTCAGGAAGGGAGAGCTGCTGGGCTATATCGTCTCCGAGCATCGACCGACCATACGCGCCGTGGTCAGCCAGGGCGACATCGGTCTGGTACGGGAACGCTTAACTAAAATCGAAGTCAGGTTGACCGAACGGCCGACGAAATCCCTGATGGCCGGCATCGAGCGAATTGTCCCGGCGGCGGATCTCAACCTGCCGTCCGCTGCCCTGGGTACCGCCGGCGGCGGTCTGGTTGCGGTCGACCCCGCTGATCCGGACCGCCGACGGGCCCTGCAAAGCCTGTTTCAGCTCGATTTAAGTCTGCCGGAACCCGTGAAAGAACCGCATATCGGCGGCCGGGCCTATGTCCGCTTCGAACATGGCACCATGCCCCTGGCCATGCAATGGTACCGCAGTTTGCGGCAACTTATACTATGGAAATTTTATGTTTAGTTCATCACCGGCAACCGCAACCGAAGCCCTGCGTCCCGGCCTGATCGCGGGATGTTACCCGGAACGCAACGACCGGGTTCCGGGACGAATGGAAAGCGCTTGCATGGCGCTGCGGGGATACCTGGCGCAAGTGCGCAGCGGCCGCCGGTCCGGCTTGCGCAAAGTCAGTGCTGCGATCGGCCGGGCGGGAGAGGCATTGGCTGATCTTGACGGCGCACAGCTCGATAAACTGCGAATTGATTTGCGCCGCCGGTTCCGCCTGGAGGGATTGAGCGAACCGCTCTGCATCCGCGCATTTGCCCTGATCCGCGAGTTGGCGGCGCGCACGATTCAGCTGCGCCACTATGATTCCCAGCTGATGGGCGGCTGGGTAATGCTGCATGGGCAGCTGGCGGAAATGGAGACCGGCGAAGGTAAAACCCTGGCGGCGACCCTGGCCGCGGCCACCGCCGCCCTGGCCCAGATCCCGGTGCACGTCATTACCGTTAACGAGTACCTGGTGCAACGGGATGCCCGGGCCATGGCACCGCTTTATCAAGCCCTGGGCCTGACCGTCGGCTATGTAACCCAGAGCATGCAGCCGGCAGACCGCCGCTCCGGGTACGCCTGTGATATTACCTATTGCACCAACAAACAGGTCGCCTTCGACTATCTGCATGACCGGCTCCTGCTCGGCAACAACCGCAGTCAAATGCGCCTGCAGCTGGAATCGGCCTACGGCGACGACAGCCGCCTGGCAAAATTTCTGCTGCGCGGCCTCTGTTTCGCTATCGTCGACGAGGCGGACAGCGTGCTGATCGACGAGGCCATAACCCCGTTAATCCTGACCCGCAATGTCGACAGTGCGGTCGAGCATGCCGCCTATTGCCGGGCACTGAAACTGGCCCGGAAGCTGATCGGCGAGGCGGACTATTATCTTGACCCGGTCGGGCACGACGTCCAACTCAGCCGGTCCGGGCAGCAGCGGCTGGCCCGTCATCCCCTGTCCCGCAAGGGGCTGTGGCGCAATGCCCGCCGGCGTGAAGAGTTGGTTTGTCAAGCGTTGCGCGCCCTGCACCTGCTTCACCGGGATCGGGACTATCTGGTGTCCGAGAACAAGGTGCTGATTATCGATGCCAACACCGGCAGGACGATGCCGGATCGCTCCTGGGAACGTGGCTTGCACCAAATGGTCGAGGCCAAAGAAGGCTGCCCGCTGACGGGTGCCCGTGAGCAGCTGGGGCGGTTGACATATCAGCGCTTTTTCAGCCGCTACCTGCGCCTGGGCGGCATGACGGGCACGGCCAGTGAAGTCCGCACGGAACTTGGGTCGGACTACGGACTGCGGGTTCAACGCATTCCGCTGCATCGGCCCAGCCGGCGCCGGGAGCTGCCGGCCCTAATCTATCCGAGGGCGAAGGAAAAATGGGCCGCCGTCGTCGCCGCCGTTGCAGCGATCCACGCACGGGGCAGACCGGTGCTGATCGGCACGGCCTCGGTCGAAGATTCAGAGCTGTTGAGCCGCAAACTGACGGCGGCGGGGATTGCACACCGGGTGTTGAATGCCCGGCAGGACCGCGCCGAGGCTGACATTGTAGCAGCGGCGGGCCAACCCGGATCGGTCACTGTGGCGACCAACATGGCCGGCCGCGGAACCGATATTCCCCTGGCCGCCGGTGTTGCCGAACTGGGGGGCTTGCATGTCATTGCCGCCTGCCGCAACAATGCCAGGCGTATCGATCGGCAGCTTTCCGGCCGCTGTGCGCGCCAGGGCGATCCCGGGAGCCATCAGAGCATAATTTCGCTGGAGGATCATATCGTCCGCCAGAACGGTTGGTTGACGCTGACTCGAATTTTAAGCAGCCGGCGGTCGTCAGACGGTTGGCTGCAGCGCAAACTGGCGCTTTACCTCGTCCGGCGGGCCCAGCGTGCGATCGAGCGCCGACACCGGGTTGCACGACTGGCGCTGCGGCAGTTCGACCGGGTAACCAGCCGGCTGCTGGCGTTCAGCGGTCAACTGGAGTAGCGCCCAAATGGCCTGAAGCGGTTTCAGGCGAAATGACGGAGTAAATAATAACAGGGTAGTAACACCCCAATTGGTAGTTATTCGTTATTGGTTATTCGTTATTGGTTATTCGTTAATGGTTATTCGCTAATGGTCTAAAAGGAATCAAATCTATTTTTATATCTCACTGATGGTAGAAATATAGAATTAGGCACATAACCCATACTAATAACGATTAACAAATAACAAATAACCACTAAGTGAGCGCTTCTGGCTCATTTGAGGTAAAACTATGCTTAGACAGCTTAAAGAGATTGTGACCACCTGGCTCCTGATGGCCATTTTGGCGCCGGTCACATTCATCTACGCCGAAATGGTCGAATACGACGGCCTGATCGAACCCTACATGGTGGTCGACATCGGCGCTCCGGCCGAGGGGATTGTCGACCGGGTGAAAGTTGACCGCAGCAGTGCGGTGGAAAAGGGTCAAATTCTGGTAATGATGGAATCCTCGGTGGAGCGGGCCGTGTTGGCCAAAGCCAAAGCCATGGCGGCCTTCGATGGTGAAATCGGCCTGCAGACCACTCAGTTGGCGTTTGCCAAGCGGACGGCTGATCGATTTCGCAAACTGGACTCCATCGCAAACCATGACAAGGACCAGGCCGCGACCGAGATTATCCGGGTTAAGCACCGCCTAAAGCAGGCCCGCGAAAAGAGCGCCCTGGCAAAATTGGAGCTGGCCAGGGCCCAGGCCGTTGTCGATCGCTGTTCAATCAAGAGCACGATCTCGGGGGTGGTGGTCGAAAGCTATGTTTCCCCGGGCGAATACATCAATGGTCAGCCGCTGCTGAGGGTGGCTCAGATCGATCCGCTGCGGGTGGAAGTCATCGTCCCGGCCCGGATGTTCGGCCGCATCATTCCCGGCATGACCGCGACCATTGTTCCGGAGATTCCCGAATACGGAGAACATATCGCAACGGTGACCATCGTGGATAGATTGATTGATGCCGCCAGCAGTACCTTCGGTGTGCGCCTCGAGCTGCCCAACGCCGATGAGCAGATACCCAGCGGTTTGCGATGCCTGGTGCGCTTTGAATTGAATCAAAACGTTGCTGATGTAAAAAAGGCTGCGGCCCGGATCGCATCCGGCCGGGCTCAAGACTGATCCGGCCGGTACAAACTGGCATGGAGAAAATCATGCCTTCTATTGCAATGTTATTTTTAAAAGTTGATCCTACTTTTATTCCGCATTGATTGGGGATTTTGGATTTTAGATTTTGAATTTAAGGCATTCTGCCTGTCGTGAGCTTTTCTGTCGAACGGTCATTTTAATAAAAACAGATAGAGCGCAGCGATACCTTAAATCCGCAATCCGCAATCCGCAATCCAAAATTGCCTCTGAAAGTTGGTTTAACGGAATGAAAACTGGATGAAAGTTAAAGTCACGTGGTGTTTTAATGTCGGAACTATATGGGGGAATATGTTTTCACGATTCAAAGCGCTGTTCAGCAAGCGAAAAAGGCCCGCCAAAAAGCAGCCTAAAGTTCTTCGCTACGAAGAATTGGAACCGCGCGTGCTGTTTGCGGCCGATATAATTCCGGGTCTGGACGGCGTTGCCGTTGATGAACAGGTTCTGGCTGCAGAGGCAAGCAACACGGATCAGTTGATACGGGCGGCGGACGCGGTATCGGCTGAACAGGCAACGGCGACGGAACGCCGGGAATTGGTGATTGTCAACCCCAACATCTCGGACTACCACCAGCTGACCGCCCATCTGCCGGGCAGCGATAACGGTCGCACATTCGACGTGGTGGTTCTCGAAGCCGACCATGACGGAATCGAGCAGGTCAGCGAGATCCTGGCTGCTCGTTCGAATCTGGCGGCCGTGCATTTCATTAGCCACGGGGCCGACGGACAGATTCAATTGGGCAACAGCTGGTTGAACGCCGAAAGTCTGCAGCAGAACCGTGAGAGCGTTGCCGGGTGGGGCAGTGCCCTGACTGAGGAGGGCGATTTTCTTTTTTACGGCTGCAACGTCGCCGCCGACAGCCCCGGCCAAAGCTTGCTGAATGAAATTGCCTGGCTGTCCGGCGCGGATGTGGCCGCCAGTGATGATCTGACCGGCAAAGCGCAATTTGGCGCGGATTGGGATCTGGAGTATGACCAGGGCCGCGTCGAAACCGGCCTGGCCGTCAACGGTGAAGCGCAACAGAACTGGAGTGGCGTGCTGGCAAACAATCCGCCGACGGTGGCGCTGTCCAACACCACCACCATCATCAGCGAAGCAGCCGACACCGCCAACCGCACCCAGGTGGCCGACATTACCGTTGCCGATGATGCGGAGGGCACCAATGTGCTGTCGCTTTCCGGAACCGACGCCGGCCTGTTCGAAATCGAATCCGGGGTGCTGTATCTGAAGGCCGGTGCAAACCTGGATTTTGAAACCAACGCTCAGCTGGATGTGACTGTGCAGGTCAATGACCCCACCCTTGCACCGGACCCCAACGACACGGCCGCGCTGAGCATCGCGGTCACCGATGCCAACGAGGCACCCGGCGTGACACTGTCCAACACCACCACCAGCATCAGCGAGGCGGCCGACACCACCTCCCGCATCCAGGTGGCCGACATTACCGTCACCGACGACGCCCTAGGCACCGAGGTGCTGTCGCTTTCCGGTGCCGACGCCGACCTGTTCGAAATCGATTCGGGTTTGCTGTACCTCAAGGCCGGCGCGGTTCTGGATTACGAAACCAACGCTCAGCTGGATGTCATTGTGCAGGTCAACGACGCCAAGATATCACCGAGCCCCAACGACACGGCCGCTTTGAACATCACGGTCACCGATGCCAATGATCCGCCCACGGTGGCGCTGTCCAACACGATGGTCAGCATCAGCGAGGCGGCCGACACCACAACCCGCACCCAGGTGGCCGACATCACCGTCACCGACGATGGCCAGGGCACCAACGTATTGTCGCTGTCAGGTGCGGACGCGGCCCTGTTCGAGATCGACTCCGGGGTGCTGTACCTCAAGGCCGGCGCCGTCCTGGACTACGAAACCAACGCGCAGCTGGATGTGACCGTACAGGTCGACGACGCCACCCTGGCACCGGACCCCAATCACACGGCCGCACTGAGCATTACCGTCACCGATGCCAACGACGCGCCGACGGTGGCCCTGTCCAACACCACCACCAGCATCAGCGAGGCGGCCGACACGACCAGCCGCATCCAAGTGGCCGACATCACCGTGACCGACGACGCCCTGGGCGCCAATGCACTGTCGCTTGCCGGGGCCGATGCCGCCCTGTTCCAGATCGACGCCGGGGTGCTGTACCTGAAGGCCGGCGCCGCCCTG
>Ga0209454_1000114_pt1 | contig 56049 bp, 43 predicted proteins | sample WorMetHERISLAND1_2_FD_187400 | JGI IMG/M metagenome (GOLD analysis project Ga0209454, IMG submission 187400) | Marine gutless worms symbiont microbial communities from Max Planck institute for Marine Microbiology, Germany - Olavius geniculatus... | ecosystem: Host-associated > Annelida >... | reverse complement strand
CACGGCAGGCCGTTCGACAAAAAGGCTCACGGCAGGCCGTTCGACAAAAAGGCTCACGGCAGGCCGTTCGACAAAAAGGCTCACGGCAGGCCGTTCGACAAAAAGGCTCACGGCAGGCCGTTCGACAAAAAGGCTCACGGCAGGCCGTTCGACACCAATGCTCACGACAAGCAGAAATCCTTATATCGAAAATCCAAATTCCAAAATTTCATCTAACTTGTAATGACAACCATAGGGAAATCATAAGGTGATGTCAAGTCAAATATTTTTTAATTTGATTATTAAATATATTTTTTTGGATAGCGAAAATGGATGAATGCTAACTAAATACTTGCAAATCCAATTAGGTTGTTTGAGTCTTATTCTATTCTCCAAAAAAATATAAAAAAACAGTTGACATTAAGTCGGCCTATCTTGTAATTACAAGTAAGTGCAAATTGTATGTTTAACAATTGAAGCTTGACGATTAGATGCTGCGGATAAGTTTGGAGGCTTCGCTCCTACCTGTATATAGCCTCCTTTCGGGAGACTCAGGATCTAAAAGACAAGGTCGTGCGATTGGAATGTTACGAGGCGGTAACAATCGGATGTTGGTTTAATAGTTTCATGAATGCATAGGATCGATTATAAAATTGATATTATCCTTCATAAGAACCAACATTCCAGTTTTCCACTATTCCATCATTCCCTGTCCATTGGATCATGCGGGTAAAAGGATAGATTGACGGTTAAAAGGCAATATTGACAATGATCTGCAAAGTTATAGAATTGGTGCCTTGATATGCTATTTTCGATAACACTATATCTGGCGTTGGCGGTTTGCATTCTGGGAACCATTTGCCGGGTTGTTCGATGGTTTACGGTAAAAATCGGGCCGGATGCTGCGGAATTCGGCGTGGGAGCCAGATTTTCGCGGGCATTTAATGGTCTGTTCGCTGTTTTGTTCAGCCGCGACCTTTTCCGCTTAATCGGCACGTTTATCTACCGGATCGTTTTGCAGGGCCACATACTTAAAAAGGATCCCTGGCGCTGGCTGATGCATTTTGGTATTTTTGCCGGCATCCTGCTGCTCGTTTTCTTCCATGCGATGGACGATCTGATTACCGCCAATTTATTTTCGGAGTACGAGTCAACCGCCAACCCGTTTCTCTTTCTGCGAAATTTATGCGCGGCCCTGGTGCTTCTGGGAATTGTGATTGCCGGCTGCCGCCGTTTGTCATCAAGGGGCTTGAAAAAAATTTCAACTCCCCATGACATGCTGGCTCTGTTCCTGCTGTCGATTATCTTGTTTACCGGTTTTTTTCTCGAAGCCAGTCAGATTATTTCAGAACCCATTTTTGATGAAATGGTTGAAGATTACGGCGATCCGGATGATACCGAAACCGTTGCGGCCCTGCAAAGCTATTGGGCCAAGCATTACGGCGTGATTTTTGCCGATAGCCCTGATACGAGCGACCCGGATCTGATCGATGCCGGCAATGAAGCCCACCAAGAAAGCTGCATCGACTGTCATGCCAGACCGAGTGCTGCATTCATATCCAACCCGATCAGCAAAGCGTTCCATCCGATCGGGGTCTGGGCCAATGCGGTTCGCCTGGATCTCATATTGTGGCAGATCCACTTTTTATGCTGCTTTGCGCTGCTGGCCTACTTACCCTTCAGCAAGCTGATGCATCTGTTCACCAGTTCGGTCAGCCTTTTGGTGCGCCGCCTGGAAGACAACCAGGCTCTGCAGCCTGCCAATCGTGCTACGCGGCGGGTCGTTTCTTTGGATGCCTGCATGAACTGCGGTCAATGCAGTTTGCACTGCTCGGTGGAACCCATCAACCGCGTAATGGGGAACCTGAATATTCTTCCTTCCCACAAATTGGGGTCATTGAAAAAATATGTTCACAGAGGCCTGGCCACTAATAAAGAACTAGCCGAATTTAACGAAGGCAGCTTCATCTGCACCGAATGCAATCGCTGTACGGAAGTCTGCCCGGCCGGCATCAATCTTCAGGATTTATGGCTGGCATCCAAAGCGGACCTGGCGTCCAGCGGTCCATCCGAACCTTATCGACAGGTCCGGGAAGGAGTCTCCATTGGCCGACCCGCATCAACATCCAGAGAGCAAGGCGGGGCTGCAGCCGAGCCGTGTCTGATGAATTACTCCGCCAGTCCGGTATCCTTTTCAGCCTGTATCCAGTGCGGGACCTGCACCAATGTCTGCCCGGTGGTTGCCGATTATCAGCAGGACCCTCAGCTTCTGGGTTATCTGGACTTAACGCCCCAGCAGATCGTCAACACCTATCGGCTGGGCATAACGGAGCGGGCGGCCGATTCGAAGATGGCCTGGGATTGTTTTGTGTGTTTCAAGTGCCAGGAGCATTGCCCCAAGGCGATCCCGGTGGCCGAAATGATGTATGAACTCAGGAATAGAGGCTATCGGGAGGTAAGGCAGGCAGAGATCCTCTAAACTTTTTGAGTAGTTCTTTTAACTTTCAGCCTTTTTGGAGAGCCTCTATTGGTTGAATAGTTGAATAGTTGACTGGTTGATTAGGTGAGTGAGGATTATAATCTTTTAAATCTGCTAATTCGATTAACGAATAGACTTAATTAGCCCACCCTACTACTATAGGTCCAAATTTGGCGGGCTCTAGATCCGCCTTAAGTAAAATGGCAGGAACCAATTTGCAAATAGATGATTGGCTATTACGGATGATTGACAAGGATTTTCGCTTTTTTTCCTGACACCTGACACCTGAACCCTCGAACTTTCAGTTTCAGACGTTAGGTCACTAAAATTAACGCAATAAAGCTAACTTGACTTAAAGGAACGACGATGGCTTACAGCTATTTCCCTGGCTGCAAAATACCTTACTATCTGCCGGAATACGGTGACTCGACACTGGCGTTGTTAAGCAGATTTGGCGTGGAATTGCTGGATTTGGAATTCAATTGCTGCGGTTACCCGGTGCGGGATATTGATTTTCAATCTTTTCTGGTGGCCGGCGCCCGTAACCTGGCTCTGGCGGAACGGCACCACACCGACATTGTAACGCCCTGCAAATGCTGCTTCGGCAGTCTGAAATTTGTTGAATTCTATTTAAAGCAGCGTGAATACCTTTGCGATCAAATCAACGGCATGCTTCAGCCGGAAGGGCTGCAGTGGCAGGGTCGTACTCAAGTCAGACATCTTTTAACGATTCTGCACGAGGATGTTGGGGTTGATGCACTGCGCGATGCCGTCATCCATCCCCTCGAAGGAATAAAAGTGGCCGTCCACACCGGCTGCCACGCCCTGCGCCCCGGCAATGTGACGATGTACGACAATCCCTTCGTTCCCGGCCTTTTCGACGATCTGGTGGCGGCGACCGGTGCCGAAAGCGTCTTCTGGTCCATGAGTACGGAATGCTGCGGCAACCCGCAATGGGACAAAAACCGCAAGATTGCCTTAAAGCAGATGCAGCGGAAATTGTTGAATGCCGGGCAGGCCGGGGCCGCTTTCGTGTGTACGGCCTGCACCTACTGCCAGATGCACTTCGAACAAAATAGCCAATCAGATCTTATCCCGCTTGCTAATGAGCAGTTTGTCCCGGCAATTCTAATATCGCAGCTCATCGGATTGAGCATCGGGATGGATGAGGAGACTCTCGGTATCGGGGAAGAGACACGGAATAAGATAATGGTTGGGGCTTAGTTTCGGCGTCGGGATTACGCTGCAGGTTAGGAGAATTTTAGCCGCAGACAATCTCAGACCCACGCGCACGGAAGGGAATCCGGCTGACAGGTTCAGGCCGCAAATGGATGCAGATACATGTTACCCGATTTCCCAGCCCGAATGAATTCTTATGGGGGCGGAGTTTATCTTCGCACGCAGAATTGCGCAGGTATTTAATTCTGGCGGGGATATCCCCGCCGCTACGTCGTGTAAAGTAAAAAATTAAAGCACGGCGAGTTATCCGTAAAATTAACATAAATTCTTCGCAGCAGGATCGGTTATCTGACGACAATATTGAAATTAGTTTGTTTGATCTTACCTTTTTCCTGGATGATCGACAAAATCAGGCGAAGAGGCTCCAAGCAATACTGCAGGCTACTACCTCAATTGAATTAAGCACCAATTGAGCGTTGTCGGTATCAGTTGTAAACCGATTTTTGTAAAAAAGTACAAGAACGATTACCACCAATAAAGAAGGAGGAAAGACAATGCCAGATGTAGATGATTTGAAAGAAGCTAAAACGTATTTCACGGATGTTCCCCAGAAGACCGAGGGATTCTTTTTAAAAGGTTCCAATTCACTGGAATGGGGCATGAAAGACCGGCTGGCCCGTATATTCAATCCGGTGTCGGGCAACACGGTGATGCTGGCCTTTGACCACGGCTACCTCATGGGACCGACTTCGGGGCTGGAGCGCATGGATTTGACGATTGTGCCGTTGATCGAGTATGCCGACTGCCTGATGTGTACGCGCGGCGCCCTGCGCCAAATCGTGCCGCCGACCGCCGGCAAGCCCATTTCGTTGCGCTACTCCTCCGGTACGACCGTGCTGACCGAATTAAACGATGAGTGCCTCATGGACATCGAGGAGGCGGCCCGTCTGAATGCCTCACTTCTGGCTGTCATGGTGGCGGTTGGAGATCGGTTTGAAGCAACGACGATTCGCAACCTGACCCGTGCCGTTGACCTCGGAACCCGCTACGGTATTCCGACCCTGGGAGTCACCGCTGTCGGCAAGGACATGGCGCGCGACGCCCGCTATCTGTCCATGGCTTCACGGGTGTGTGCCGAAAACGGGGCCCACGTGGTGAAAACATACTTTTGTGAAAATTTTGAGCTCGTGGCCTCGACCTGTCCGGTTCCGATTGTTCTGGCCGGTGGTAAAAAGCTGCCCGAGCTGGATGCGTTGACCATGGCCTACCAGGCCATCGATCAGGGCGCGTGCGGCGTTGATATGGGCCGCAATATTTTCCAGGCCGGCGATCCCATCGCCATGATCCAGGCGGTTAGAGCCGTGGTTCACGATAGAGAAAAGCCGGAAAAGGCCTTCGATTTATACAACACCCTGAAGCAGGAGGGGTAATTGAAGTTATTGGTTACTCGTTATTAGTTATTGGTATAATCGGAACTAAACCCATCTTTGCAGATCATTTCCAATAGATTTGCATATCAGGTTTTCAGTGAATTCTAATGGCGAGTAGCCGTTGACAAATAGCAGAAAGAGGAAAATATGAAAGCAATCGGATTCTATCAGTACTTGCCGGTGGAAAACCCGGAAAGTTTAGTAGAGGTCGAGATACCGACTCCTGAACCCGGAGCCAGAGATTTGCTGGTGCGGGTGAAAGCCGTTTCCGTCAACCCGGTGGACGTCAAGGTTCGTTCTCGGCTGAAAACAGTGGAGAAGCAGCCGAAAATCATCGGCTGGGACGTGGCCGGGGTGGTCGAGAGCATTGGCAGCGAGGTTTCACTCTTTAGGCCCGGCGATGAGGTTTACTACGCCGGCGACATCACCCGTCCGGGCTGCAACAGTCAACTCCATGTGGTGGACGAGCGGATCGTCGGGCGCAAGCCGGCTTCTCTCTCATTCGAACAGGCCGCTGCCATGCCGTTAACCACCATCACCGCCTGGGAAGCACTCTTCGACAGGTTGGGCGTTGAAAAAGGGGCCCCGGCCGAGCAGGATCGCAAGTCGGTCCTTGCCATCGGCGGGGCGGGTGGCGTCGGTTCGATCGCCATCCAATTGGCAAAAAAGGTGGCCGGGTGCCGGGTTGTCGCTACCGCCTCGCGGGATGATTCTGCCGCTTGGTGCCGCAAGATGGGCGCTGATGAAATCATCAACCATCACAAGTCCTTTGGAGAAGAATTCAAGCGGATCGGCTCTGATGAGGTCGACTACATCCTGTGTTTCAATAGCACCGAAAAGCACATTCAGAACATGGCCGATGTCATCAAACCCCAGGGCCGCATTTGCACGATCGTCGAGACCAAAGATAGTCAACCGGTCAACATCAGCCTATTCCAGGCCAAAAGCGTGGGATTCATGTGGGAGCTGATGTTTACGAGACCCATGTTCAAAACCCCGGACATGCAGGCTCAGCACGATCTGCTCAACGAGACCGCGCAGTTGCTCGACGACGGAGTACTCCAAACAACGATGACGGAAAACGGTGGACCCTTGACCGCCGAAAATCTGCGCAAAGCCCATGGCAAGCTCGAATCCGGCAGCATGATCGGGAAGCTAGTTCTTTCTGGAATTGAGTAGCAGTCCGCTCATCTTGTGAATTTAAGCGATTCACCCTTTTGGCTGGCAGATGGCGCAGGAAAGAAAGGTTTCAGGTGTCAGGTTTCAGGTGTCAGAGGATAGAATACAGATGACAGAGGGCAGAAGACAGAGGGCAGAAGACAGATGACAGATGACAGAAGACAGATGTCAGGGGTCAGATGACAGATGTCAGAGGACAGATGTCCCGTTTTCGCTCTTCGAGCTACGCCGTGGCCCGCAGATGACAGATAACAGATGGTGAAGAGCAGAGGATAGAAGTAAGAGGACAGAGGGTGTCGATTGCGGATTGGGGATTGCGGAATGCGGATTTAAATGAATAAAACCCGAAATAGATGCAATGGAAAGAAGGTGGAGGACCTGTCTTCGCTCTTTAGGCTTCGCTTTCAGCTACGACCCAACAGGCCGAGCTTGGGGCTTCGCCCTGCGGGCTACGACCCCACAAGACACCGCGACGCGCAGAAGACAGAAAACGGCTTAACTAAAGCAAAGGGCTGTTGACAGGACCTCGGCCGGTTTCAGGCTGTGGGAGCGGCTTTTAGCCGCGATTTCCGGGGTAATCGTGGTTGGCCTGCGACAAGCTTAGTCGAATCTCGGCCACACCACCCAACCATTCGCTTCTGGTGGTTCTGTGTTCATTGGATTTTCATTCGATTAAACTGGCTACCACGGTTGCCAGCACTTCTGCTGACACCCGAAACCTGACACCTGAAACCTTTGAGTGTGCAGGTTTGGAAACGTGGACTAGTAAATGCCTTGGGAGCTGCTTAAAGATATAGCGAATATGAAAACCTACAACGTCGGCATACTCGGTTTCGGATTCATCGGCAAAGTGCACGCTTTCGCGCACCAGACGATTCCGTATTATTACCCTCGGGCGGACTTTCGGACGCGTATCACGCATATCGGAACTTCCAGCAGGGAAACCGCCCGCCGGGGGTGCGAGCAAATTCAGGTGGGTGCGGCCGTTGCCGATTACCGGGAGATTACCGAAAACCCGGAGGTCGACATTGTTCATATCTGTACGCCGAATCACCTGCACCGGGATATGCTGCTTTCGGCCATTCAAAACAACAAGCACATTTACTGTGACAAGCCGCTGACAGCAACCACCGCTGAAGCCGCTCAAATCAAGGACGCTTTGACCGGCTACACGGCAACCGCCCAGATGACTTTTCAATGCCGCTTTTTCCCTGCCACTTTGCGGGCTGCGCAGCTGACGAAAGACGGATTTCTCGGCGATGTCCATGAGTTCAGGACGGCTTATCTGCATTCAGGCAGCGCCACCCCGGATACTCCCTTGAAGTGGAAGCTCTCCGCCAAATACGGTGGCGGTGTAATTGCCGATTTGGGGGCTCACGTGTTCGACCTTGTTCAGGCGCTGCTGGGGGATTTTGACCGGTTGACCGCCGCCAGCCGGGTTGCCTATTCCCGGCGGCCGGCCGCGGACGATCCGAACCGCATGGAAAAGGTTGAAGCAGAGGACAGCTTCAGTGTCATCGCTCGTATGAAAAACGGCGCTTGCGGTGTGATGGAAGCCAGCAAGACGGCAACCGGTGCTGAGGATGAACTTCGTTTCGAACTCCATGGGTCGCGGGGTGCCATCCGTTTCAACAGTATGCAGCCCCATCATCTGCAGGTCTATGACGCCGGAATACCGGACAAACCCTTGGGGGGAATGAAAGGCTGGACCGTTGTTGACTGCGGGCAGCGCTATCCCGAATCGAGCTTCCCGGGGCCCAAATTTTCCATCGGCTGGATCCGGGCGCATGTGGCCAGCCTCTATAGTTTTCTGGACAACGTCTCCAAAGGAAAGGCCGGCAAACCGGGGTTCGACCAGGGAATATACATTCAGCACGTAATCGAGCGTGTGCGGGAGTCGGCCCGACTTGGGGAGTGGGTTGATGTATAGGTTCAGAGGTTCAGAGGTTCGGGGTTCAAAGGTTTAAGGTTCAGGGTTCAAAGGTACAGCGCCACTTCTGGCCGAAATAAGGCCAGTCTGATCAAAGAAAAGAAACCAATGAACGTCGAACATCGAACGTCCAACATCGAACATCGAATAATGTATTCTGTCAATTTTATATAAAGACTGAGCGAAGCGATTCCACACTTCGACATTCTGCGGTTCGATATTCGATATTCTGCGGTTCGCTTTCAATGTAGTTTCGAAAGAGGGGCCATGGAGATCTGTTATTGTTGTTCTCAACCTTTAACCTTGAACCTTCAACCTTGAACCCTGAACCTTTGAACCCAGAACCCAGAACCTCTGAACCTTGAACCTCTGAACCCAGAACCTTGAGCCTTATATGAACATGCAGCAATCAAGATCCAAACCTTCAATCAGCCGTGACGCGGACGCCCCACTCTGGCTGCAATTGAAATCCATTCTCCAGGGCCAAATCCAAAGCGGTGAACTTCAGCCGGATACGCGGCTGTATTCGGAGCATGAACTGTGCCGGATGTATGGCATCTCGCGGACGGTTGTGCGCGAGGCGCTCAACGAATTGGTCCACGATCGATTTATCTACCGCATCCAGGGCAAGGGAACATTCATCTCCGGCCGCAAGGAAGAACAGGATTTTGCCGGATCCAATATCGGCTTTTCCGGTGAAATGATCGGCAAAGGCCGGGAAGTCATTACCCGGATTCTCGAGCAAACCCTGGCCGAGCCAGGTTCCAGGGAAAAGCGGATGTTGCGGTTGGATGCCCAGCAGTCCGTCGTTAAAATTCAGCGACTGATGATGATTGATGATCAGGTCCGTATGCTGGTCGATATGGCCTTTCCGGCCGACCTCGTCAGCGGTTTCGAAAATCTCAATCTCAAAAACCGTTCCATCTATGATATCCTCAAAAGGAGATACGGCCTGGCGCCCGCCTCTTCCGAACGCTGGATCGAGGCTATTTTACCCACCAAGAAACAAGCTGCCTATTTGAACGTGACCGAGGGGACGCCTTTGCTGGGCATCGAATCCTGCGCCTATCTGTCCGATGGTCGCGCCTTCGAGTATTACTACGGCATTCACCGCAGCGATATCAGCCGTCTGCATTTTACGTTCCGCTAATTTTTCTGCCTTGATTTAGGCTATTTTCCGGGTTATAGCTCTTTCATTTATCAATGAAGTGGATTGCTTTATCGAGAGGACGGCAGAAAAATTAAATGGATGAAATGATAGGATATGATGCCATTGGTCTGAGTGATTTGATCCGTCAAGGTGAAATCACGCCTTCTGAGTTGCTTGAAACTACGATTCAACGGATTGAAAAAATAAACCCCGAGCTCAATGCAATCATCTATAAATTGTATGACCAGGCGCGCACGGTGGCGGACAAGTTGAGTTCCGACAACGAGGGCGTCAAAAGCTCGGATTCCGTATTTCATGGCGTTCCGTTTTTATTAAAAGATCTTTTTGCCGAATGCAAGGGAGCGCCTTTTAGCGAAGGTTCGCAAGCCATTCAGGGGTATATCTCGAAGCTGGATACCGAGCTGGTCAAACGTCACAAAGCCTGTGGATTGATTGTGGTCGGCAAGACCAACACGCCTGAGTTCGGCATCTTGACCACCACCGAGCCTGTCCTTCATGGACCGACTTTTAATCCGTGGAATCCGGGATTGTCACCCGGCGGATCCAGCGGAGGGTCCGCGGCCGCGGTGGCGGCCGGCATTGTGCCGATGGCTCACGGCAATGACGGCGGCGGCTCCATCCGCATTCCGGCATCATGCTGCGGGTTATTCGGTTTGAAGCCCACCCGGGGCCGCAATCCTTTAGGACCACTATTCGGCGATGTCGGCAGCGGGATTGTTCACGAACATGCGCTGACCCGCACGGTACGGGATTCGGCGACTTTGCTGGATCAAACTGCCGGCCCGGATCTTGGTGCCCCGTATTTTGCGCCACCTCCGAAGCGTCCCTTTCATGAGGAAGTTGGCAGAGATGCCGGAAAGCTTAAAATAGGTTTTTTGAGCGGTATCCCTGATGGCTGGAACGAAGAAACGAATCTGCACCCGGATTGCCTCAATGCTGTCCAGGATGCCGCCCGGCTCTGCGAAACTTTGGGGCACCATGTCGAGGAGGTTGTGCCGGCGAAGTTGGGTTATCCCGGAATACCGGAGTTTTTCGGCAATATCTTTGCATGTTATGTCGGCCATGCTGTCGCTTATTGGGAACGCGAACTAAGCCGAGATATCGGCCAAAATGAACTGGAACCGATTACTTGGGACAGCTATCAGGCCGGCTTAAAAAGAACCGGCGCATACTACCTGATTGCAGTGCAAGAGATCCAGCGGTTCTCCCGAAAAATCGCGCACTGGTATCATGAGGGACAATACGATCTGTTGTTGTCTCCGACCATGAGAATTCCACCGCCCAAACTCGGCGCCTTCAAGGCGACTCCCGACGATCCACGTGAATGGCTGCAGGTGGCGCTTTCTATGGTGGCCTTCACCCGGACGCAGAATATTACCGGGCAACCCGCCATGTCGGTTCCCTTATACTGGAATGCAGACAATATACCCATCGGTATCCAGTTTGCCGGGCGCTATGGCGATGAAGCCACGCTGTTCAGGTTGGCGGCTCAGCTGGAGCAGGCCAGGCCCTGGGCTGATAGAATTCCGCCGATCCATTGCAGTAATGTTTTATAGATTTCTTCCCTATTTTGGTTGTAAACGGGATTTGAACATGCAATCAAACTCGCGGTCCCCTCTGTATTTGCCCCTCGGTTCGAACAAAGCAACCATTGAATTGGTTGGCGGCAAAGGGCAATCATTGAGCCAATTGATGAATTTGAATCTGCCCGTTCCGCAGGGTTTCCAACTGACGACCGGCGCCTACCATCAATTCGTAAATGCGAACAAACTGCAGACGAAAATAGTGCAGATTCTCAGCCGGACAAAGCAGGAGGATCCTGGAACCATCGAACAGGCGGCCACTGAAATTCAAGATTTATTTGCCGGCGGCACGCTGCCCCCTGCAATCGCGGAAGCACTGCGGTCGGCCTATGCGACATTGGCTGGCATTGAACGGGCTGATGACCCGACAGCCGTTGCAGTGCGGTCGTCCGCCACGGCTGAAGACCTGCCGGAGATGTCCTTTGCCGGCCAGCATGATACATATCTGAACGTCATTGGGGAGGGTGCTTTGCAAACGGCCGTGCTGGCTTGCTGGGCATCATTATGGACGGCACGCGCCATTGCTTATCGTGCGCGCATTGAAATCGATCACCGTTGGGTATCGATGGGCGTTGTGGTGCAACGGATGATACCGGCGGAGGTGTCCGGCATTTTATTTACCGCCAATCCCGCCACAGGCAGTCGTGCAGAAATGGTAATCAACGCGAGCTTTGGCTTGGGGGAGGCAATTGTGGGCGGCCATGTCACTCCGGATACTTACGTGGTTGACCGTCATACCGGAAGCATAAAAGAATCGATCATTGGCGCCAAAGAAAATATGATGGTTTGTGCCGGTAAACAGGGAATTGTGGAACAAGCCATATCCGCAGAAAAACGCCGCAGTCATGCCCTCTCATCTAACATGATTCAAGCACTGGTTGATGTAGGCGAAGTTGTTGAAACGCGTTTTGGCGCGCCACAGGATATAGAGTGGGCTTTTGACCAAGATGGCCATTGGATATTGCAGTCTCGCCCGATTACGAATCTGCCAACTGTTTCCCTGACCGATGATAAATGGGAGCCGCCCCGGTCCGATGCCAGGCTTATCCGGCGACAAGTTGTGGAGCACATGCCGGGCCCGTTGTCTCCTCTTTTCGAGGACCTGTATTTGTATCACGGGTTGGAAAAATCGATGAATGCGTTTATAGCGGAATTCAGGGTCAACTTTGATCTGGGGCAAATGCTGCAACTCCCATTCTTCGTGACGGTCAATGGGTTCGCTTATACGAATGTGGCCATTAAGTTCCGTTGGAATCTGGTTCCCAAAATTGTTCAGCTATATGCGAAGATGCTGCCGCAACTGATTCGCAATGCCATTTCCCGTTGGCAAAATGACGGGTTGCCTGCCTATCTGGCCGTTACTGACCAGTGGAAAAGATTGGACACCACTCAGGCAACCGACGATCAATTATGGTCTGGAATGCAGGATCTAACGGTTGCCGACGCGGTTTATTGGTTCGAGGTATCCATCATACTCGGGTTAGCCAAAGTCACAGATTATTTATTGCACCGCTTTCTAATAAAATTCGGCGGCAAACGCGGATTGACAAGCGGGCAGTTTCTGCGGGGCTTTCCCTCCAAAACCTTGCAAGCTCAAGCTGAATTGGAGGCGCTCGCCCATAAAATGCGGACCTCCCCGGAACTGCGGAAACTGGTCGCAGAAACGCCCGCGTCGCAACTCCTGGAGAACTTGCAGGCAAACCATCCCGCAGGCGGAGAAGCGGTGCAGGAAATTCAGGCCTACTTTGAAAAGTATGGACACCAAATATATACGCTTGATTTTGCCGAACCGACCCAGGGCGAATACACCTTGCCAATTTTGCTGAGTCTAAAAGCCTTGGTGCATAATCCAGTCGAAACTTCAAAGCAGCAGACCGAATTGGCGCGGGAGCGCGATGACATAACTGTAAAAACGGCCCAATCCTTTGGATCCTTGAAACGTTGGTGCTTTCGTAAATTGCTCGGGTGCGCGCAGAAGTATGGGCCATACCGTGAGGAAGCGCTCTTTTACATCGGCGCGGCCTGGCCGACCCTGCGCCGATTAGCCCATGAATTGGGGCAACGGTTCGCCTTCGGGGAAATCCTGCAAACATCCGAGGATATATTTTATTTGCGCCGTTCCGAAGTGGATTCAGCGCTGACTGCGAAAGCCGCCGGCCAAGCGTTGCCCGATTTCAGAAAACAAACGCAAGAGAGAAGGGCACTGCGTGAAGCGCGAAAACGCCTCCAGCCACCAGCCAAAATACCCGATGTACCATTCAAATTCGGTCCCATTAATCTGTCGATATTCGAGGCCCAAAAACTGCTTGAAGATGAGCTTGGCAACCTGAAAGGGATCGCGGTCAGTCCCGGCAAAGTTACTGCGCCGGCAACTGTCATTTTCTCCCCGGGAAATTTTCAAAAGATGCAACCCGGTACCATTCTTGTGTGCCCAACGACGACCCCTGCCTGGACGCCGCTGTTTGCCCAGGCCAGGGGCCTGGTGACCGAGATTGGAGGGATTTTAACACACGGCTCTATCGTGGCGCGTGAGTACGGTATCCCGGCCGTGATGGGGGTGGGTAAAGCCACGCAGAAGATCAGCGATGGACAAAAAATTACCGTTGATGGGAATACGGGTGTCGTCAGAATCGTTGAGTAATATTCATGTGGACAAATATTTTTTCATTCATCTCAATCACAAAACGTTGCCATTGATGTTTGCCCCCCTTTTTCTGATTTGAACTCGTATTCTCCGCCAAGATTGACCTGCCTCCAGGCTAGTGATGAAACCCCCTTCACAAATTCAGCGAGATTATCATGAGCATCATATACATGACGTAACGAAGTATTTGGTCATGTTACTTCCAAAGTTCAGTTATGAGAATGTGGGATTGTCTTCTATAGTCTGTCCCCCGTAAATCCGTTTTTGGATCTGATTTATTTTCTGGATAGAATTCGATTTAAATCTGATTGAGACTGATTTTGAAGGTTCATTCACCCAAATTTACTATAAATTAATTATTTGAAAATAAACATAATAATATTCTATCATTTGTTTTTACAAAAAAATTATTGACTTTATTTGATTTAACGGTTACGTGTACATTAATTTAATGGTTACGTGTACGTTAATTTCATCGATGCCTAAATCGGCTCTAAAATTTCGGATTCGGGAAGAAATCTGAAACCGATTTTTAACTACTAATGAAGGAGTGCGAATATTGACAAAGAAGCTGCCGGTTAAGCTTACCAGGATTAGATCCCGCATTGATAGAAGTGAACGGGTCTACCATATTATCAAGGATGCCGTCATCCACCGCCGGTTCACGCCCGGTGTCTGGATTAAACAGGAAGAAATTTCCCAGGCTATCGGCATTAGCCGGACAACGGTCCGCCCGGTACTGGCCCGGCTGCAAAGCGAAGGTTTGATTGAAGCCAGGCCGCGCAGGGGTTTTAGGGTCGTGGAGTTTTCCGAAGAAGAACTGGATGATCTATTCGAGGTTAGGGAAGTGCTGGAAACTGCCTTCTTCACCCGCTCAGCACAAGCAATCCCCCTGGAGGAATTGCAGAAGACGCTTGCCAGCCTCGAAAACGCCGAGCACAAGATGAAGGAAGCCGAACCGGGCTCTGAGCTGTGGGACAACAGACTGAGAGAATATCTGGAACTGGACCGCGCTTTCCATGACCGGCTGATCGAAGCCTCCGGCAACAAACAATGGCGTCAGATGTATCTGAATACCAGGGACAAAATCGAAATCATAGGCTATCAGGCCAGCTACATTCCAGAACAGCTCTCAAACGCTATCGACCAACATTCCAGAATCATTAAGGCTTTGTTGAAACAAGACTTCAACAATGCCGAGCGAATTATGCGTGAGCATATAAGGAACGTAAGACGTTCTATCAAGTCCAATGGAGCCGGCAATAAAAGGCAAATCGTTCATTACTAGAAATCAATGATCGGCTGGTTTCTGACAATTGGCAGAGGGGACATTTGGATCACTGTTTTGGGCTCTCAAGTTGCTTGCGGCCGCTAATTACCGGCAACGCTTTGAGACACCCTATGGGTTTAACGGGCCTAAATTGACAATATGTTTTCAGAAGATGACGGTTTCAGATGTCAGGAATCAGTACCTGGTTTTCTGACACCCGAAACCTGACACCTGAAACCTAAATCCAATCAATTTCGCCATTGCTGCCCTTCGGGGCCAATTACTCTGAGCCTCATTTCGGAGAAAATTTAGGTTGTTACAGGTCGGTAAGTTGCACGTTTTTATTAACATTAACCCAAAGGAGGTATGAGATGAAAAGTCCATTGACAAGAATGTGGCGTATTGCCCTGGTTTGCGGTCTGGTGCTGACGTTGCTGGCCCCCGGCCTGGTTTCGGCCGCAGGGCCCAAGTTTGCGTGCTCTTTAGGCTGGATGGAAAATGAATCCGGCCAGAGACAGCGTTGGGGCTTTGAGGCGGCGGTAAAAGAGCTGGGTGGGACCATTACCTTCACCGATGCCAATTATGATCCCAAAAAGCAGTCTGAGCAGATTGAGGCTTTCATCAAGCAAAAACCCGATGCACTGTTCGTGACACCCTCCGATCCGGCAGGTATCGCCCTGGCCGTCAGGCGGGCGGTGGAGGCAGGCATTCCGGTGTTTTCGGCCGATGCCATCATCCCGGGTGCTGCAGTTACCACAACCATCTGCTCCAATGACTTCGGCATGGGTACTTGGTCCCTGGACTGGGTCGCCCAAAAGCTGGGTGGCAAAGGTAAAATCGGTATCATCGATCTGCCCAGCAATGAGTCTTGGGACCTGCGGGGGCAAGGCGTGCAATGGGCCCTCAAAAACTGGCCCGACATTAAAGTTGTGGCCAAGTGGTCCTGGGACTCCACCGGCGCTGTCACTCCCAGGCAGGCCGTGGACAACATGCTGACCGCCAACCCCAACAAGGGTGACCTGGACGCTATCTGGTGCGCCTGGGACGGTGCGGCCATGGAAGGTGCTTTGGCCATTAGAGCTGCCGGCCGCCAGGATGAAATATTCACCACCGGTATCGACGGCGGCAAGCAGGCCTTTGACTTCATCAAGTCAGACACCCCCTTCAAGTTGACCATGGCCCAGAGCATCTACACCATGAGCTATATGTGCGTGTTCTATGCTCACAAATATCTTGCCGGCGAGCAAGTGCCGCGCACGGTCATTGCCCCGGTGTATGCCGTTACCAAGGAAACATTAGAAGGCGTCAAGAAACCTGAAGACTACGACATTCCGGGCGTAGCCAAGAAATTCGGCTGGGAAAAAGCCTTGTAATCAAAATCAAGCATTAACTCCAATCCCCGCGTCCGGTCAAGATGACCGGACGCAGGGGCGACGGGAACGGAATGATGGAATACTGGAAGTATGGAATGCTGGGTTTGGTGGAATGGGATCTATTTTTATAAGATTGGCATGGATCAGTTTATAAAATCAGACCGTCATCCGCTTTCGACTCCCAATATTCCATAATTCCACCATTCCAATATTCCAATGGTTGTCTAAGATAAACTCCACCCCACCGGGGTGAAGTGAGCGCTCCTCGCGCTGAGCGAGAGGCCTCAGGAAGCCCTCTGGAAGGGGGCAAGATCACTGGTGCGACAATGTAAATCCGAAATCCGAAGCACGAAACACGAAACAAATTCGAAACACATAAATCCCAATGACAAAAAAGCAAATTCCGATCCAATACGAAATCTAACGCTGAGCGCGTTGATCAGTTTTATGCACTGGATTCATCTTTCTATTTTAGTCGTTTTGAAAATTTGGACATTCGAATTTGTAATTTGTTTCGGATTTCGAAATTCGTATTTCGTATTTATTCAAGCTCCGTTGATTCTCACCGGACCGGTAGAACCTTTTCGGTTCCGCCACTAGAAGTGGTTGTTTAATGCCGGAGTTAAAACCGGGCCCTCTGAACTCGAATCTCGAAATGCGAGGTGTTGTGGCAAATTACCGACTTCAAATGACGGGGATAGACAAGGCCTTTCCCGGGGTCAAGGCGCTTGATGGCGCCGAGTTTACCCTTAATCCAGGTGAGGTGCACGCATTGCTGGGCATCAACGGGGCCGGCAAATCCACCCTGATCAAGGTCTTGTCCGGAGTCTATTCCAAAGACAGCGGCGATATCCTGCTCGATGGGCAGCAAATCCAAATCGAGAAACCACAAGATGCAATGGATCATGGCATCGCCACGGTCTATCAAGATCCTCAAATGATCCCTTCTTTTTCCGGATATGAGAATATCTATCTGGGATTCGAAACCGACAAGGGAGGACCTTTCAACCGGATCGACCGCAAGGGCCTCCGCAGGAAAGCCGAGGAACTGCTGGCCCGCTTCCCGGTGGAGGTGGATTTGGCCAAGCCGGTGTCTGAACTGGGGGCGGTCGAGCGGGAGATCGTCGCCATACTGCGGGCGATTTCCCGGGATATGTCCATCCTGGTGCTTGACGAACCCACTTCGATTTTAACTGAAACCGAAACCCAGGTGCTGTTCGAGCTTATCGATATGCTTAAAGAGGGCGGCGTTTCGGTCATATACATTACCCACCGCCTGGAAGAAGTTTACCAAAAAGCGGACCGGCTGACCGTTTTTCGGGAAGGCAAAAACGTGGCCACTCTGACGGCTGATGACCAGAACGCCGATCCCATGGCCATTGCCGAGCTTATGCTGGGCAAAAAAATAGAGAAAATTTATCCGTCCAAAAGCTCTCAGGCCGGTGAGGTTGTCTTCGAAGCCATGGACCTGAGTCTGCAATCTCGCTTTGAGGATGTCAGCTTCCAGGCCAAAAAAGGCGAGATACTGGGAATCTTCGGCCTGGTCGGGTCCGGGGTTGACGAGTTGAGCAAAGTTTTGTTCGGAATCCACCCCAAAAGCAGTGGCCAGATAAGAATCAAAGGTCAACCGGCAGAATTTATTTCACCCAGTGAAGCCATCAAAGAAGGGGTGTTTTTAGTTCCCGGCAATCGCCGTACCGAGGGCCAGATCGGGGATCAGCCGGTTTTCTTCAACATGTCTTTGGCAAATCTGAAGAAAATCACCGCGGGTTTGGGCCTCATTCGGCGCAAGGAAGAGCGTCTGAGCATCCAGGACCTGATGGAATCCCTCGAGGTCAGTCCACCTGACATGGATCAGAAAGTATCCTTGCTAAGCGGCGGCAATCAACAAAAAGTCGTCATCGGCAAAGGTCTTTTCGCTGAAGCCGCAGTTTACATCTTTGCCGAACCCACGGTGGGTGTGGACGTAGGAGCGAAGGCCGGGATCTACAATCTCATCAGAGAGCTTTCCAAAGGCACCGCCGTTATCTTGATCTCGTCTGATTGCGAGGAGGTCTATGGAATGTCCGACCGGACCATCGCCATGTACAAGGGGCGCATCACCCTGGATCGACCGACCGACCAGTGCACGCTCAATGAAATTCTCTACTGCGGTGTAACGGAGGGTAACAACAGTGGCCATTGAATCCAAACAGGAATTATCCAGCGAAAATAAGTCGATCATCGTGTTTCTGGGCATGCTGGTCAGCATCGTAGTCGCTTTTTCCCTGCTCCATGATGCCTATCTCACAACCAGAAATATCACCATGTTGTTCAGACACATGTCCATGTATGCCCTGACCGGACTGGGACTGACTTTTGTCATCGTGGTGGGGCACTTTGACATGTCCTTCCATCTGGTCGGCTGCCTGGCTGCAATGACCACCAGCTTCATTATCGGGACCGACTTGATGATGGACAGTCCGGCAATCGGCGGGATGCATATCATGGTGGTTCCAGCCATCCTTTTGGGGGTGTTGGCCGGCGTTTTCTGCGGGGTGGTAAACGGAATAGCCGTCGGGCGCTGGAAGCTGCCGGACATGGTCACCACCATCGGTGTCGGCTCGGTGGCCTTTGGCCTGGCCTACTTGTACAGCGGCGGAACCTTTATATACGACAATTTCCTCACCTCGGGCATATTGCTGGTCAACGAGGCTGAATGGTTCGGACTGCCTTTCCCGGTGCTGCTCATGCTCATCGCTTTTGTAATCGCCTATATGGTGCTGAACCGTTCCAAGCATGGACGCCGCTTTTACGCCACCGGCGACAATAAAATTGCTGCCATATTCTCGGGGGTGAAAGTCAAAACCTATATCATCGCCGCTTTCGCCATCTGTTGTGGGCTCACCTCAATGGCCGCCATCCTGACCACATCGGCCCAGGGCGTGGGCAATGTAAAAGCCAGCCTCAACTTTTTAATGCCGGCCTATGCATCGGTTTACATTGGGATTGCAGTTTTTAAAAAGGCCTCGGTGATCGGCACATTTTGCGGCACCCTGTTTACCACATTGATGCTCAATGGATTTACCCTGATGGCCGTACCGTTTTACCTGAGTGATCTGATTATCGCCATCACCCTCATCGTGGCCATCATCGCCTCCGGTTCGGAATTCAAACTGTTCAGGCGCAAGAAAATGAAAATGAAACTAAAAACCAGCCCGGCCCGGAGTTTATCATGAATGCAGAAACTCATAATCAAGCCTGGTGGACAGCGGCTTTTAAACCTCAATTCGGCCTGATTTGGGTGTTGTTGCTGATGACCGCGTTTTTCGCCTTCGGGTCCAGCGTCTTCCGCACCCCGGGCAACTTGATGGAAGTGCTTAGACAGTCCGGGATCATCGCCATCATGGTGTTGGGCCTGACTTGGATCGTGGCCGCCGGCGAGATCGATGTCAGTTTCCCGGATGTGGCCGCTTTTGCCGGCGTTATGACCGCAGTTCTGGTTGGATCCGGTTTGTCATGGACGCTGACCATAATTCTGACGCTATTGACCGGAACCGCTTTCGGCATCATCAGCGGTTTTTTGGTGGTCCGTTTCAAATTCTCTTCTTTAATCGCCACCATTGCCACGGCCGGAATAGCAAAAGCCACCGCCTCCATTTTAGGTAAAGGTCAGGTGATTCACATCACAAAAGCAGGTCCGCAACTGTATCAACTGGTCTATGGCAAAGTTTTCGGGGTGCCGGTGCTGTTTCTCATTACCATTGCGATCTATTTGATCTGCCGGTTTTTTCAAGACAAGACCACCATGGGCCAGCATCTCTACGCTTTGGGCGAGAACCGGCAAGCTACGGCTGAAGCCGGAATCGAAGAAGGCAAGATTTTGTCATGGCTCTATGTGTTGTCGGCGTTGTTGGCAACCATCGCGGGCATCCTCTTGACCGCCACGCTGAGTTCGGGCAATCCCCGCATCGGCGGTTCCTATTTCCTGGATGGTTTGACGGTGGTGTTTTTAGGGACCATGGTCATTAAAGCCGGGCAACCCAATTTGATTGGAACCTTGATCGGGGTCATTATCCTGTCCGTATTGAGCAACGGCCTGACCCATTTGGGACTGCCTTACTACATCGGCACCATCATCAAAGGCCTGCTTTTAGTCTTTGGCGTGGTTGTGGTGACGGTGGCCAAAATGCAGCGTCGCGGGCCTCACACCCTGGAAGTGGGCTGACCTTTGAACTCTTAAGTACAAGACGAAAATCGCCACGGGATAAGTGAATACGGGATACATTATGTCCAAGCCGAAGCCTCAATCCATGCGTCTGCATCAGAGCGACAACGTAATTCTGGCCCTTAGCAGTTTAAAGCAGGGAACTGTATTGAGCGCAGATGATATCGTCTGTGCCCAGGACATCCCCATGGGCCACAAAATCGCTGCGAAAAGGATTCAAGCAAACGCTCCGGTTCGAAAATACGGTCAGATCATCGGCACGGCGATGCATGCAATTGAGGCCGGGGAGCACGTTCATATCCACAATTTAGGAATGGCGCAATTACTTTCCAATTACTCCATTGGGGAAGAATGTCGCCCCACGGATTATATTTTGCTGGAGGATCAGGCTCATTTCCTTGGCTATGTGCGCCCCGGCGGGCAAATCGCTACCCGTAACTACATCGGGGTTTTGGCAACGGTCGGCTGCTCAGCCAGTGTGGCCCGGTTGATTGCCGATGCCTTCCGAAAAGATGATTTAAAAAAATACGCCAACGTGGATGGCGTCGTCCCGGTGGTTCATGGATTGGGCTGCGGGATGAATCATCAAGGTGAGGGGCTGACATATCTCCAGCGCACCCTGGCCGGATTCTCCAAGAATCCGAATTTTGCCGGATTGCTCATCGTCGGGCTGGGGTGCGAAAGCAATAACCTGGACTGTCTATTGGACAACACTGACATAGTAACCGGGCCCATGCTTCAAACCCTTAACATCCAGGACGCCGGCGGCAGCAAGCAGACCATCGCTCAGGGTATGGCAATCGTCCGCGAAATGCTGGCTGAAGCTGACAAGGTCAAGCGGCGGCCGGTGCCGGCCTCCAGCCTCATTGTTGGTTTGGAATGCGGTGGTTCCGATGGCTACTCCGGAATAACGGCTAACCCGGCCCTGGGGGCGGCGGCGGATTTGGTGGTTCGGAACGGCGGCACTGTGATTCTCAGCGAGACGCCGGAAATTTACGGAGCAGAACACTTGCTGCTGGCCCGGGCGGCCAGCCCCGAGGTGGGCCGGAAGCTGCTGAACAAAATCGAATGGTGGCGGGAATATGTGGCCCGGAACCAGGGTGAGATGAATAACAACCCTTCCCCCGGCAACAAAGCCGGGGGGTTGACAACCATATTGGAAAAATCACTGGGCGCCGTGGCCAAGGCCGGATCCACTGACCTGATGGAGGTCTATGATTTCGCTGAGCCGGTCACGGCCAAGGGTATGGTGTTCATGGATACACCAGGCTATGATCTTATTTCCATCACCGGCATGATCGCCGGTGGCGCCAATATGATTTGTTTCACCACCGGGCGGGGATCGGTCTTGGGCTCCAAGCCGGCGCCTACCATCAAATTGGCCAGCAACACCCAGATCTACAAGCGATTAATCGAAGATATGGATATCGAATGCGGGCCCATCGTGGATGGAAAAGCCTCTATAGAAGAGATGGGTCAGGCTATTTTCGATACGATCCTGCAAACGGCTTCGGGGCACAAAACCAAGAGTGAACTCATGGATCTGGGCGATTGTGAGTTCGTGCCCTGGCCTTTGGGAGCCGTAATGTGAAGCTGCAACATCATAACAAACCGATACACCGGCGCGAGATAGCCAGGATGATGGACCTGAGCGCCGTGCAAGCCCAGAACACAGAGGATGAAGTCAAGGCGCTGGTTGATCTGGCCAAGGTGCATCGATGCATCGCGGTATTTACCCTGCCCAGCCTTACCCCGTTGGCCGCGCAGCTTTTGAAGGATGAAACCGGGATCAACGTGGGTGGGGTGATCGGGTTTCCATCCGGGGGTGTGTCCACGACCATCAAAGTGGCCGAAGCCCAAGAGTTGGCTAAAATGGGCTGCAATGAATTGGATATGGTCATCAATGTGGGGCTGTTGCGTTCGGGAAGGTTTGAAGACGTTCAGCATGACGTACGAAGCGTTGTTGGAGCAGCAGATGGAATACCGGTAAAGGTTATTCTGGAGTGCCACCATCTCACGGACGCCGAGATACAAAAGGGCTGCGAGATTGGTATTACAGCCGGGGCGGCCTTTGTCAAGACCGGCACTGGTTGGGCGGAGACTGGTGCCACGATGCATAATGTGGCTTTAATGAATGCTTGTGCGGGTGGGAAGATCTCCATCAAAGCTGCCGGAGGAATTAGAGATCTGGACACCCTGCTGGAGCTTCATCGGCGCGGCGCCACCAGATTCGGGGTGGGCTACGAATCCGCCAAGCACATATTATCTCAAGCAGAGGTGCAGTTAGGAGCCTAGCAGCGTCGTATAGACAATTTGTTGTCGATGTTAATTGAGTTATTGTACTTCAAAGGTACCAATGAGCTAAACTTTAAAGTGACTAAAATGAACTAAAATTGTGGAATCCTATCATTTTAGATAGACAAAATACCTTTACTTGTATTTTGATGACACCAGCTTGTTCCGGCTGGCTATCTGGTAATTTGATTTTAGTTGTATTGACGGTGGCGGCAGAATAAGTCGATCCGCCGGCCTTCGACGAGCTCAGCCGAGAAAAGGCGAATCACAAATATTCAATCTTCAATTCCGGCTTGTCCGGGTAGGGAGATATCATGAGCACCAAATATTTACTGGGCTGTGACCTGGCCACTGGGGGAAACAAAGCCTGTCTTTACCGCGATGACGGCACTTGCCTGGCCCAAAGTTTCAAACCCTACCAGACTTTTTATCCGCATTCCGGCTGGCATGAACAAAAACCCATGGATTGGTGGAAGGCTGTCGTCGACAGCATTGGAGAGGTTGTTGGCGCTGCGGGCATTGATCCCAATGAGATTGCGGCAATCGGTCTTTCCGGTCAAAGCCTGGGGGTAGTGCCTGTCAGCAGCACCGGCGAACTTTTGCGGGAGACCAGCCCGATCTGGTCGGATTCGCGTGCCGAGAAACAGGCCGCGGCGTTCTTTGAGACCGTGGACGAGCAGGAATGGTATCTGACCACAGGCAACGGGTTTCCGCCGGCCCATTACTCCATCTTTAAAATTCAGTGGTACCGGGAAAACGAGCCGGAGTTATTCAAGCAAACCCACAAGTTCATCGGCACCAAAGATTTCATCAATTACAGGTTGACCGGCCGACTGGTCACAGACCATTCCTACGCTTCCGGTTGCGGCGCTTTCGACCTCAGAAACTGGGATTACTCCCCGACTCTCATCCAGGCCAGCGGTCTGCCCGGGGAGGTTTTTCCGGATCCGGTCCCGTCTACCGAAATCATCGGCGAACTCACCCGGGAGGCGGCGAGCGAATTGGGGCTGCCCGCCGGAGTGAAGGTGGTAGCGGGCGGGGTCGACAACTCCTGCATGGCCCTGGGCGTTCGCAATATTGCCGATGGAACGGTGTACAACTCTCTGGGCGCTGCCAGCTGGATCGCCGTCACCTCGATGGAGCCGGTGTTGGATACCCAAAGCAAACCCTTTGTCTTCAGTCATGTCATACCCGGCATGTTCAATTCAGCCCTGGCGATCTTCGCTGCCGGCAGCAGCTTCCATTGGCTGCGGGACCAGGTTTGCGCCGAGCTGATAGCCGAGGCTGAAAAGAGCGGGGCCGATCCGTGCGACCTTATGACCGCATTGGCTGCCACCTCACCGGTGGGAGCCAATGGTTTAATATTCAATCCCAACCTGGCCGGGGGGTCCTCCCTGGATGCAAATCCCAATATGCGCGGTGTTTTTGCCGGACTTGATCTGGGCCACAGCAAAGCGGATCTCATCCGGGCGGTCATGGAGGGTGTGGCCCTGGGTTTGCGGCAGGCCCTCAACGAGCTGCGTAAACTCACCCGGGTTGCGGATGAGATGATCGTAGTCGGCGGTATGGCCCAGGATCCCCTGTGGCGGGAGATCCTGGCCGACGCCTACAACCTTGACATCGTCAAAACCAATATCAACCAGGAGGCGGCGGTTCTGGGTGCGGCTGCCGTGGCCGCGGTCGGCAGCGGAATTTGGGACGGATTCGGGATCATCGAACAAATACATCAGGTTGAAGACATTGTCAAACCCGATGCCCCCAGGGCCGCCAAGTATGCCGGCATGCAGCCGGTTTTTCAGGAAATCGCCGATTTTCAGGCCGCAATTGCACCCAAAATGGCTGCTGTTTTCAGCTGATACTCCCGGCGTTTCCAGACCGGGCTGTTGAAAATCATGCTTTCTTGCGCCAGGTTGCTGTTTGGGACTATTGATTTTGGATTTTGGATATCGGATTTTGGATTTAAGGTATTCTGCCTGTTGTGAGCTATTTTGTCAAACGATCAATTTAAAAAATTAGATAGATAGAGCGCAGCGATACAATAAATCCGCAATCCGCAATCCGCAATCTAAAATCCAAAATTGTTCTTAATAGCTGGTTTAAAGAAATAAAAACTATATGAGATTGAAGGCAAGGTTGTCAGTTATATTCATTAAAACCATAAAAGAGGTGTTTCATGAAGGAAGTTCGCATCCATGGCCGTGGGGGGCAGGGGTCCCTGGTATTGGCACAGTTTATGGCCATTGCGGCACGGGAAGACGGCAAGTACGGCCAGGCTTTTCCCTTTCTAGGCGGGGGCGGGGAGCGAAAAGGCAAGGCTATCGAGGCCTTTTGCCGTCTCAGCCCCGATCCCATCCGCATCCGCTGCAAGGTCAATGAGCCGGATTATGTAATTGTCCAGGACGCCACCATCATCGGGGAGGTTTCGGTAGACCACGGCCTGACCGGGGATGGCCTGATTCTGGTGAACACCGACCGGCCGGCCGATGCGCTTGGCCTGGATACGCCGGCCAAGGTACTCACTTTCACCGCCGAGGATATTGCCCGGCGTATTTTGGGCAGACCGATTATGAACACAGCCCTTTTGGGTGCCTTTGCAGCCATGACGGGAGAGTTGAGCCTGGACGCGGTGATCCGCGCGGTGAATCTCAAGTTCCCCGGCGAATTGGGTGAAAAAAATGCCAGGGTGGTCAAGGAAAGCCATGCCCGTTTGAAGGAGGTGAAACAATGAAGCTTACTGTTGGAGCGGTGGTCAAAGGCCGGACCTCCTTGAACTACAAAACCGGCAATTGGCGCGACCAAAGACCGGTGATCCGCCCGGACAACTGCAAACATTGCCACAAGTGCGTGGATGTATGCCCGGACAGCGCGGTGCATGCCGTGCAGGCGGCCGGGCAGGATAAACCCGATTATGTGATCGACTATGAGTTTTGCAAAGGGTGCGGATTGTGCGTGTATGAGTGCCCCGCAAACGCCATAGACCTTATACCGGAGGAAAAGTAGATGACCCCGATGCCAAAAAACGCAAAAGTAATAGAAGGTTCGGAGGCAGTGGCCCAGGCGGTGCGCGTCTGCCGTCCCGAGGTGATTTCAGCCTATCCCATCAGCCCCCAAACCCATATTGTGGAAGGCCTTGCCAAGATGGCGGCGGACGGTAAAATAGATGCGGAGTACGTGCGGGTGGAGTCGGAGTTTTCTGCGGCCAGTGTTATGGCCGGTTCCTCGGCAGCCGGGGCACGCAGCTACACGGCCAGCTCATCCCAGGGATTATTGCTCATGACCGAGGTGCTCTATGCTTCGGTCGGGCAGCGGCTGCCCTTTGTCATCACCGGGGTGAACCGCTCCATTTCGGCCCCCATCAGCATCCAGATAGACCAGCGTGACACCATGAGTCTCAGGGATTCCGGCATGATCCAGCTCTACGTTGAGTCCAGCCAGGAGGCCTACGACACCCACGTTGCCGCTTTCAAAATCGCCGAAGACCCCGATATCCTCCTGCCGGTGATGGTCTGCATGGACGGCTGGGTGCTGACCCACTCATATGAGTTGGTGAGCACCATTGAACAGGAAGCGGTGGATGCTTTCCTGCCGGCCTACAATCCACCCAATTTCCTTGATCCGGCGGACCCCAAAACCTGGGGATCCTATTCCGAGGCGGATGTGCAGATGGAAATCAATTATTCGGTGCATGACGCCATGCAAAAAGCCAAGCGCCGCATGAAAGTTGTGTTTGCCGAATTGGCCGGGATCTGTGGACGGGATCACGGCGGGCTCATCGAGGCCTATCGCTGCGATGACGCCGAAGTGGTGTTGATCGCCCTGGGTTCTGTCTGCGGGACCATCAAGGATGCGGTCGATGACCTGCGCTCCGTCGGACAAAAAGTGGGCCTGATCAAGATCCGCTGCTACCGTCCTTTCCCTTATGAAGAGATCCTGGAGGCGCTTGACGGGGCCAAGGTTGCGGCGGTGTTGGAGGCCAGCTTCTCTATGGGCTCCGAAGGCTCCATCGGCCTGGACCTGAAAGCAAAATTGTGCAATCGGCCCGATGCCCCCATGGTGGTGGATTTCATCGCCGGCTTGGGAGGCCGGGAGGTGAACAAGGATACCGTGGCGACTGTGGTGGAAAAAGCCCGCCAGATCGCCGACAGCGGCCGTCCCTTGGATGAGCCGATGTGGATAGATCTTAACCGCGACATACTGCCTTAGTTCGGACCTAGTCATTTAGGTTGAAACAAAGAGGGATTTAGGAATTGAGGGATTGAGGGATTCAGGGATTTAGGAATTTAGGAATTGAAAGAATTCTATCCGTCGTGAGCTTTTTTTGTCGAACGATCTGTTTTAAAAATTTTTAGTTTTGTCTTTTAATTCCTTAATCCCCCAATTCCTCAATTCCTTAATTTGTCACAAATAGACATAGGTAGTGTCCAAAAAATTTGACTCATTTTATTAGTAAGTTACTACATCTATAGCTGGAGACCTTCATGGAAACATCAGTCCAATTTGAACATAGTGAGCTATTTGTTTCGGGCCACCGGGCTTGTCCGGGCTGCGGCCTGACTCTGGCGGTGCGCCATATACTCGATGCCACCGGCCCCAACATAATCGTGGTTACCCCTACCGGATGTCTGGAGACGGTGAGTTCGCCCTATGGCTACTCGCCCTGGGGCGTGCCCTGGATTCATCATGTATTCGAGAACGGACCCTCGGTAGCCACCGGGGTGGCCGCGGCCCTCAAGGCCAAGGGCAAAACCGACACGCGTGTGGTGGCCATCGGCGGTGACGGCTCCACTTTTGACATCGGTTTCGGAGCGCTTTCCGGCATGCTGGAGCGCGGAGATAATGTCTTATATATCTGCACGGACAACGCTGCGTACGGCAACACCGGCGGCCAGTGCTCCGGGGCCACACCCGAAAGGGCCGCCACCACAACTTCTCCGGCAGGCGATTGCTCCATGGGCAAGGTGCAGCCTAAAAAAGACATTCCAGCCATCATCGCTGCCCATGGTACGCCCTATGTGGCGACCGCCTCGGTGGGCTACCTGAAAGATTTGCAAAAAAAGGTCAAACGGGCCATGGAGTTCAGCGGGTCCCGCTACATTCAAATTGACCAGCCTTGTACCTCTGTCTGGGGCTTCCCCGCCCATCTAACCATGGAGTATGCCCGCCTGGCGGTGAACTCCGGCCTGGTGCCGCTTTTTGAAATGGAAAATGGCCAGGTCAGCAACGTGCGAAAAATCAAAAAGCCGGTGCCGGTCGAAGACTATCTCAAAGGGCAGAAAAGATTTGCGCATCTATTCAAAAGCGATGAAGGCGCAGCCGAGATAAAACACCTGCAGGAAATAGCTGACGCCAATATGGCCAAGTACGGGTTGACATCATGATCCTGGATAAATTTAAACTGGACGGCAAAAAGGCTGTGGTTACCGGCGGCACCAAGGGGCTGGGCAAGGCGATTGCTTTAGCCCTGGCCCAGGCCGGGGCTGATATCGCCCTGGTCAGCCGGGGTGACAATCCGGAGCTGCGCGATGAAATTGAGGCCCTGGGACGACTCTGCCGGCACCATGCGGCAGATCTCAGCGACCGCACCCAAACGAAGAAAATAGTACCCAGCCTGGCAGAGCAAATGGGTGGTTTAGATATACTGGTCAACTGCGCGGGCATTATCACACGGGTACCTAATGAGGAATTCCCTGAATCAGCCTGGGACTCCAATTTGGAAATCAATTTAAACGGGGCCATGCTGCTGATCCAGGCCGCAGCCAGACTGATGATCGAGAAGGGCTATGGCAAGATTATCAACGTGGCATCCATCCTGTCTTTCCAGGGGGGGCTCAATGTGCCGGCCTATGCGGCCAGCAAGCATGCTCTGGTGGGATTGACCCGCTCATGCTGCAATGCGTGGGCGGACAAAGGGGTGAATGTCAACGCCATTGCACCGGGCTTTTTCGCCACCGAATTTACCCAGGCATTACAAGACGATCCGGAACGCTCCGCGGCCCTGATGGGCCGGGTTCCGGCCAAGCGCTGGGGCAATGCCGAGGACATAGGAGGGGCTGCGGTCTACTTAGCCTCGGCGGCATCAGACTTTGTGCATGGCGCCACCCTGACCGTGGACGGCGGCTGGCTGGCAAACTGAGACTAGTTGATGGCCAGACCGGCAGACCTTAGATACCGCGGGGAATGCGATATTAGACAGTTAACAATTCAGTCATGCTCTAAAGGGCAAGAAATTACTTGGCATCATTGTAAAGCAATGACAAACAGGCATTCACAAGGATTTATGACGGAATCAACTTTTTTCCGACATGAATCAAAAATTCTCGACACAAAGATTTAGTTTGAGACATTTGAATTTCTGTATTTCGGATTTGTTTCGGATTTCGGATTTCGAGTTTCGGATTTTCGGTGTATCCGTGTTGGGAAATGGAGATGAACATGATTAGAACCAAAGAAGACTATATAAAGAGCCTGCAAGAGCAGGCGAATGTGGTTTATGCAGGCGGGGAGAAGGTGGAGGACGTAACCAGTCACCCAACCTTTCAGCCCCATATCAACTGCGCGGCCATGACCTATGAGATGGCTAACAAACCGGAGTTCGAAGACCTTGCCACCGCCGTCAGCCATCTCACCGGCGTGACGATCAACCGTTTCACCCATATTCACCAATCCGTGGAGGATCTGATAAAGAAAGTACAGCTACTCAGGGCCATTGCCCATGAGACCGGGTCCTGCTTCCAGCGCTGTGAAAGAGAAGCTGGCCGAGATGACCCACCTGACCGAAACTCTCTATTCCGGCTCCATCTCCTGCAGCGCCCTTGGCAGCAAGACCGCCAGCGGGGCATACTATCCTGATCCCGTATTGGCCAACTGCACCAAACACAACGTGACCCGTCATGTCTATGAAATTGCCCGCCTGGCTCACGATGTGGCCGGCGGTATTTTGGCCACCATGCCCGCCGAAGCCGACCTGAAGCACCCCGAGATCGGCAAATATGTGGAGAAATTCCTGGCCGGGGTGGAAGGGGTCAGCACCGAATCCCGCATGCGGGTGCTGAGACTTTTGGAGAACATGACCGGCGGCACCGCCCTGGTGGAATCCATGCACGGCGCGGGCAGCCCCCAGACCCAGAAGGTCATGTATGGCCGCTACGGCAACCTGGACATGAAAAAGCAGTGGGCCAAAAAGCTGGCAGGGGTGGAATAGTGAGAATTGACATTGGGTATTTTTGACCAACCCCTAAAAAATATAGATAGCCCTGAACGGTTAACTTTGCGTGTGGGGTCGAAGCCGAAGGCGACCTGTGGGGTCGCAGCTCGACGTGTTGGGTCGTAGTCCCGCGATACCGCGGGACGAAGCCCAAAGAGCGACGCGTGGGGTCGTAGCTCGCAGAGCGAAGCCCCAATCCCCAAGCCCCGAGCCCCAAGCCTCAAACCTGAAAACGCTTACAGGAGCATTGGTCTATATTACGAGCTTAAGGCCCCTCGCTTCTATCATCTGTCGGATATCTTCGGGCAGTCCCTTATCGGTAAAAATCGTGAAAGTGGGATTAAGGGGTGCAATCTGAAATGTGCACAGCTTGCGGAACTTGCTGCTGTCTACCAGGACATTGATGTGCTGGCTGCGCCGAAATAACTCGGGAAATAAATCGTTGATGAAATGAATCTGGGTCATCAGACCGTTATTGACCGAGATGGCACCGACCGAGATAAAGATTTGATTCAAATTGATGCGCTGAAGGGAATCCACCACCCAGCGACCATGCAGGGCTTTGAATTCGCTCTCCACCGCTCCCCCCGTGCTGATGATCTGAATTCCCCGAACACCGCCCAATTCAATAGGAATATGAAGTGAGTTGGTCAAAACAAGCAGGCTCTTGTAGGTGCGCTGCCTTATCTCGCGTGCCAGGTAGGTGGCGGTGGTCGAATGGTCCAGGTAGATGGATGTGTCGTCCTGAATATATTCAACTGCGTTTTTGGCAATCGCCTTTTTTTCACGGGATTGATTCTGCAGCCGTTTGTCAAAATGGGTTTCAAATTGTATCCCGTTTACCAGAACGGCGCCGCCCACGACCTTTTTTACCAATCCCTGTTTTTCGAGATCTTCCAGATCGCGGTGGAGGGTCGAGACGGAAACCTTGAATAGCCGCGCATCTTCATTGATGTTCAACCGGCCGGTTTTGCGCAGCCGGCCCAGAATCTTCTCTTTTCTTTCAAATGGGTACATATGAATTAATAGTTCTGGGCTTGCAATTTTATGAAAAATTTTGAGATAGTTTGCAAAAATCATAATTGATCATAATTCAACCATTGTAAAGCTTTTTTTTTAATCCACAGATTTCGCAGATTACACGGATTAAAATTAATGTGCATTGAACATTGCAAATCTGCCGGGCTTAATTCCCCGTCCCGCTTCAGTTCAGCGGGACTGAGTTTGGATAAAATTTATTATACGCTGATACTCCGTGGCTTGTCGCGGGGCAGTTCTGGATTGATTTAATTCTTATGTTTAAGTTCGAAATATCCTGCGAGAATATAAGATGAATTAAAAAATTTTGAGATAGTTTGGACTTTTCCCTTGACTATTGCGAGCCACTTACTCTAACTTAGGTTGAGCGGTTCAGCGTTTGGGGCTCGGGGCTTCGATCTGCGAGCTACGACCCCACGCGTCGCTCCTCGAGCTACGACTCCACAAGCAACATTCAGGGTTGAAAAATTCCAAATCAGCCCAAATTAATTGTGGGTTTAGAGAATCAAAAGGAAACAGATCTTAGAGATCCCGATTCATTTAATTATCGATCAAAGACCGGTTGAGCATTCATGGTTCAACCATGACCAGAAAAGGAGGACCCAATGCAGAAAGACTACAAATATAACATGGGCAATTTAACCTACACCGACGTCCAGGAGTATTTGAAGAAAAAAGATATCATCATGGTGCCCATTGCCAGCCTGGAACAGCACTCTTATCACTGCCCGCTGTTTACCGACATGATTACCGCCCGGGAGGTCGTCTACCGGGCCGCTCAGGAGGCCGAGGTCATATACACACCGGAATCCTGGATCGGTTATAGCCCCCACCATATGGGCCCTCCGGGATTGGGACTGGGCACCATAACCGTGAGAGCAGAGACATTTCGCAATCTTTATTATGATGTGGCCCGTTCATTGATCCATCACGGATTCAACAAAATTGTATTTGTGACAGGCCATGCGTCCAATATGAAAATTATCGACCCCCTGTTGCGTCAGATAAAATATGATACCGGCGCCCTGGTGTGCGTCTACAAACCATATGCTGAAAACTATTTTGGTATGATCGCCGACCTCTTGGAAGGCCCGCCGGAAGAAACCCCGGGGTGGCATGCCGGTGAGCTCGAAACCGCCAATGTGCTGGCCCACGACGAAAAGCTGGTGCGGATGGACCGGGCCGTCAAAAGCGAAAGAACCCGTGCCCCGGATTATCTACCCGACTCTTTTCTGAAAAAAGATGGCACCCCAAGTGTTGAATTCGAAGGCTGGAACTACTTTGTCTTCCCGATGGAACACCGCGAGTTTTCCGATACGGGCCTGATCGGCAATCCCCTGCGCGGCACCAAGGAAAAAGGTGAGGAGGCCTTCAAACGTTTTGGATCGCATCTGGCCCGGGCGTTGGCCGACCTTGAAAAGGTCAAAATCGAAGTGACCAACCGGGAATGGAAAGATAGGGTCTAACAAGATTGATGGATATATGCCAAGTTCGCATTTATAAATTCATCCCGTTTTTCCTATGACGTCCCGAGTTATAATTTTGGATTGCGGATTGCGGATTGATGGAATCGCTGCGCTCTGTCAATTAAAATTTGGCCATTCGACAATAAGGCTCACGACAGGCAGAATTCGCAAATCTAGTCATTTTAGTCATTTGCTAACTTCGCTATTTCAGTTTTTGGGGGCAATTTTAGAATTTAGATTTTGGATTGAGGATTTATTGTATCGCTTCGCTCTATCATCATATTGTTAAAATGATCTGCCGAAGGCAGACCTTAAATCCAAATTCTAAAATCCAAAATCCAAAATTTATGAGAAAATAGCACTGGATCATTTTGTCACATTATTCTAGTCTCTATAGGTAAATATAGAAAGGCGTGCGAATGTCAGACAACTTACTATTTGGTATCATCAAAAACGAACTGATGGATATCGTCGGGTATGACGATGTCACCGTGCGGGAAGCCGAACGCCTGGCTTACAGCATGGATTTTTACCTGGTTCCGCAACTGTGGATCGACCGGCACCAGACGCTGCAAAAGCCCGATTTTGTCGTATTCCCGGAATCGGCCGCCGAAGTCGCCCGTATCCACAAACTGGCCGGCCGGCATGGGATACCGGTCATTCCCTACGGCGGCGGCACGGGCAGCCAGGGTGGCGTGGTGCCGCTCTATGGCGGCATCATCCTGGATATGAAAAAAATGGATCGGATCGTCAAAATCGATGCCGAGTCGCTGACGGTCACCGCCCAGCCGGGCATCAACGGCCAGGTACTGGAATGGGAACTAAACAAAAAAGGCTATACCCTGGCCCATTATCCGGCTTCCGAATACGGCGCGACCCTGGGCGGTTATGTGGCTGCCCGGGGGTCGGGGACATTGTCGACCAAGTACGGCAAAGCCGAAGACATGGTTGTGAGCATGGAGGTTGTGCTGGCATCCGGCGAAATTATTCGATCTTTGCCGGTGCCCAACCATGCCTGCGGCCCGGGATTTTTGCAGCTGTTCGTCGGCTCGGAGGGGACCCTGGGAACGATTACTGAAATTACCATGCGGCTGGATCCCATCCCCGAAGTGAGACGTTTCAATTCATACATATTCGAAGATGTCCGTCAAGGTCTCGAGGCCGGCCGACGGATCATGACCGAGCGCCTGCATCCCTGCGTCATTCGGCTCTATGATTCCAGCTCCAGCGAGCGGGTCGTCAAAAGGGTGCTCGATCTGGATATGAAGGGCGCCTTCATGGTGATCGGTTCCGACGGTGATAAACGTTTTGTGGATCTGGAAATGCAGATCATTCACGAAATCTGCACCGGGTTGGAAGGCAAGGAACTGGGGCCGGAACCCGGTGAACACTGGTGGAAGCATCGCTATGACTTCTATTTTCCGCCGCACAGCCTGATGCTGCCGGAGATGTTCGGCACTGTCGAAACTACGGCCACTTATGATAAGATCTACAACATCTTCAAAGCCAAGCAGCAGGTGATCACCGAGGAATTCAATGAGTGGGGCACGGACTACATGGCCCATTTTTCCCACTGGTTCCCATGGGGGGTGATGGTTTATGACCGTTTCCTGATCGCCAAGCCGCCCCAGGACCCGCATGAGGCCCTGCAGTTGCACACGGAGATCTGGGGCAAGGCGGCCCGCGCGTCTCTGAAGCATGGCGGGGTGTTGAACGATCATCACGGTATCGGCTTCAAGCTGGGCTGGCTGATGGAAGAACAATACGGCACGGCCTGGCCCATGATGCAGGGAATCAAAGATACCCTGGATCCCATGGGAATCATGAATCCGGGTAAGCTGGGATTCATTCGCAGGAAATGAAAATTGAAGATTGAAGATTGAAGAATTGTGGTATTCTGTCGATTTAATTTTGCCTCTATGAATATAAAGCAACTATCTGGTATCGAACCCAAAATACTGATAGGTGGAGAGGTTAAATTTTTTTAAGATATGAATCGAATATTTGGTGATTTACTTATGAGCCAAGGTAGTAGGCATAGCTTTAATGAAAGGTATACGCGATGTTTTTGAGTGAAAAAGAACGGGATGAAACCATATGGGCCTGCCGCTTTTGCATGATGTGTCATTGTGCCGACCGGGTTGGGCAGGTCGTCAGGAGAGAATCCTATACGCCGCGGGGCCGGGGGGCCATTATTTTTGCTTTGGATGAGGGGCTGCTCGACTATGATGAAGGCGTGGCGGATATTATGTATACCACCCTGAATGACCGTATGATCCAGCACTGGTGTGTGGGCAATTACGATCACGAGGAACTCGTCATCGATACCCGGGCCCGTATTTTCGAAAAAGGCCTGGCGCCGGAGGAAGTTAAATCCTATACCCGCAGCCTGCGAAATAACCCGCTCCAGGGCGGCGATCCGGCAAAAATTTTGGCGGATGCCGGCGTTATCCTGGATGGTGAAGCAGATACCCTGTTATTCTGCGGCCCCGCAGCCCGGGATTCGCAGCAGGCGACCCTGATCGCTGCCGGAAAACTTTTCAATCAGGCCGGTCAATCGTTCAAAGTTTTGGCGGAGGAGCCCTCCAGCGGCTGGGCCCTTTACCAGCTGGGGGATTTTGAAGGTGCGAGGCAAATATCGGTGCTGCTGGCGGAAAAGATCCGGCAAAGCAAGGTCGCGACCGTGGTGGCCCTGGATGCTGACAGCTACCGCATGCTGATGGGAAGAACCACACGCTTCGGCGGGGATATCAAAGGCATCAAAATCCTGCATATCAATGCCGTGATGGCCGGCTGGCTTAAAGAGAATAAAGTATCTGTCGGCGAGAGGGTTTCAGAGCGCGCCACCTATCATGACCCCTGCGTCCTGGCGCGCTACTTTGAAGATATCGACTCGCCGCGTTATATTCTGTCCCAAATTCTGGATAGTGATTTCAAGGAGATGGCCACCAGCCAAAAGCAGGCCAACTGCTGCGGGGCCGGGGGCATGCTGGCGGTTCATCGCGCCGATGTGTCCGAAGATGTGGCCGCGATGCGAATCGAGGAAGCCGGCGAGACCGGCGCCTCACTGCTGGTTTCAGGTTGTCCGCGCTGCGACGAAATCTTCAAAAAGGCAATCGCCGCACGGGGCACCGAAGGGATCGCGGTGGTGAACCTGGTGGAGTTGGTGGCCAAAGCAGCCGGAATTGAAGATTGAAGAATGAAGATTGACGATTTGTTGAATCGCTTCGCTCTGTCTTTTAAACTTAAATCGATAGCATTCCTGAAATATTCAATCCGGCTGCAGCATAAATCCTGCGCAAACATGATGTGATTTCAGTTGTTAGATACTAAAATGAGCTATAGTTCTGGTATTCTGTCAATTTGTAAGTGTTCACAGTTTCTAGGATCACCATTCTGGGTTACCTTTGTTTATAGGCATCTACAGATTTAACGGCGCGGTCTCCTACGAACGAGTTCCGACGGACTCGACTGTCTCTGAATATATTGAGTTTACTTCAGGGCTTGTCATCAATGATTTCAATAGGACCTGACCCCCAACCTTTGAACCTTGAACCCTGAACCCATGAACGTTTACGTCAATCTTATATAAAAATTCAGGTAATATTTATAATCTTGAATTGAAATTGCTTTTTTAACTAATAGCAGGCAGCCCGGCAGAGTTGCAGCTTCTCATCTTCTCAACCTCTCAGCTTCTGGGCCATATGGCCGCTAGCGAGGAATACTTCCTATGAGCATGAGTGAATCCGACAAACAGGGCTTTTTTGCCGACGAGTCAACACTGGCCATGGATGACTATTTGATTTTTGAATATTACTTCGAATCGACCACCGATCCGGAAGCGGCCGCGGCCCATCTGTGCCAGGAGCAGTCGACGGCCCAGTGGAAGCGGGTCGACGTGGACGAGGATCTGCGGGACCGCTTTGGCGCCAAAGTCATTGATCTCAAGGTCGAAAGCCGGCTGGAATCCCCGTCCTATTGCCTGCCCCAGGATGCCGGTAAAAAAGCCCATGCCTGCCGCGTCAGGATCGCTCATCCCCACGGCAACTTCGGCCCCAAATTGCCCAATATTTTAACGGCCGCCGGCGGTGAGGGCGCTTTTTATTCCCCCGGGATTCCCGTTATCAAACTGATGGATATCGAATTCCCGGATAGCTTTTTGCAGGCCTTCCAGGGACCGAAATTCGGCATCCGGGGCCTGCGCGGCATGCTCGGTGTCTTTGACCGTCCGCTTTTCTTCGGTGTGATCAAACCCAACATCGGCCTGTCTCCCGAACCTTTTGCCGAGTTGGCCTACCAGAGTTGGCTGGGCGGCGTCGATATCGCCAAAGACGATGAAATGCTGTGCGATGTCGCCTGGTCTCCCTTAAGCGAGCGGGCCCGGCTGCTGGGCGCGGCCCGCCTGAAAAGCGAGCGGGAAACCGGTGAAAAGAAAATATACCTGGCCAACATAACCGATGAGGTGGATCGGCTGATCGAACTGCACGATATTGCGGTTGAGGCCGGGGCCAATGCGGTAATGGTCAACGGCATGACCACCGGTTTGAGTGCGGTGCGCATGCTGCGCAAACATACCCGGGTGCCCCTGGTCGGCCATTTTGACTTTATCGCGCCGTTTACTCAAATTCCGTTTTACGGGGTGCATTCGAAACTGATCACCAAGCTGCAGCGGCTGGTGGGTTTTGATGTCATCATCATGCCGGGATTCGGCGACCGGATGAAAACCCCCGATGACGAAGTGCTGGAAAACGTGCAGGAATGCTTCAAGCCTTTGGGTCATATCAAAGATACCCTGCCCGTTCCCGCCGGCAGCCAATGGGCCGGCTCGACCGCTAAACTCTATGAACGTTTGAAAACCATAGATTTTGCCATTGTCCCGGGCCGGGGCGTGTTCGGGCACCCCATGGGCCCCAAAGGCGGCGGCGCCAGCCTGAGACAGGGCTGGGAAGCGGTGCAAAAGGGTGTGGCCCTGGAGGAATATGCAAAGGAGCATCCGGAGTTAAAGGCGGCGATTGACGCGTTTTCGTGATAATTGGTCGTTATTAGTTATTCGTTATTGGTTAATGGTTTAAATGGAATGAAATCTGTTTATAAATCAGCGGCCATCAGTAGAGCTTGGCCCGGGCCCCTTTCGAGGGGCCATCCTTATACCCCCAGCTCTGCTGGTGGTCGCTGATTTTCCTGGTGGCAGAATTATAGGATCAGGGTCTCTGCCTATTCTAATAGCGATTCACAAATAGCCAATAACTCCTAAATGAGAGTGCTTTTCGCCCATTTAGGGTCATATTCAGCAATGGTGGAAAAATGGATACAATGCTGAGCCCCGAAGACATCGCCTACCAGGAATCCTGCCGCCAATATGCGGCGGCCGAACTGGTGGAAATTGAAAAAAAGTACGGCGAGACAAACGAAGTGCCGGAAGAATTGCGCCGCAGTCTGGCGGATGCCGGCCTTTTTAAACATATAATACCCGCGGAATATGGCGGTGACGGCGTAAGCGCCACGCGGATCTGCCTCGCACGGGAGGTTCTGGCAGGCGTATACGGTCCGGCGGATGTCACGCTCGCCATGCAGGGCCTGGGCGCCTTTCCCATCGTCCTGGGCGGCACGGACGAGCAGAAACGGCAGTACCTGCCGAAAGTCGTCTCCGGCGACTATCTCACCACGTTTGCCCTGACCGAGCCCAACGCCGGATCGGATGTCTCCAATCTCGCAACCGTTGCTGCCCCGGTAGAGGGCGGCTATGTCTTAAGCGGCACCAAAAAATTCATCTCCAATGGCTATTCCGCCGACATGGCGGTAATTTTTGCCAAAACCCCCACCCCTGAAAAGCCGCAAAATATCTCGGCCTTTGTGATTGAGAAAGGCACCTCCGGTTTCGAGGTGGCCTCCCGCATGGAGCTCATGGCGGCGCATGACATCGTCCGCTTTAAGCTTGATAACGCATTTGTGCCGGCGAGGAATTTGCTGGGAGTAATCGGGGATGGCTTTAAATTGGCCATGGGAACGCTGGATCTCATGCGGATGACGGTGGGTGCGGCTGCAGTCGGCATGGCACAAAAGGCCCTCGATGAAGCCTTGGAATACGCGTCGAACCGGATTCAGTTCGGTGTTCCCATTGCGGATCATCAAGGTGTAAAATTCAAGCTGGCTGAAATGGCCACCCAGCTTGAAGCTGCACGCATGCTGGTCTACAGGGCTGCAATCAAAAAGGACAACCAGGCGCCGGATGTCAGCCTGGCTGCCTCAATGGCCAAGCTGTATGCGACCGAGGCGGCTTGGTCGATCATCGATCAAGCGCTGCAAATCCATGGCGGATCAGGTGTCATCAAAGGCGCAGCCGTTGAGAGGCTCTACCGGGAGATCCGACCGCTCAGGATCTACGAGGGCACGACGGAAATACAAAAACTGATCATCAGCAGGCTGTTGTTTAAGGATTTAAAAAGCTAGTTATTACTCTTTTTTGCTCGAAATAATGGCCGTAATCACAAGACCTATTCCTAATCCTGCCAGCATTGATCCAACAAATGCCAAAGGCGATTCTTTCAAGAAAAAAAATCCGACACCGATACCGATAAGTATGCCTCCGCCAATAGCCCATGTACTTTTATCTTTGTTTTTATTCGTCATGCTATTCTTCACAAGTATATATTATGCTGTCCTCGATTCTCTTTTATTGGCCCGAACGATGCAAAAAAATTTATCCGTAGGGTGGGCATTGCCCACCAATCCTCGCTGAATTCATGAAGTTAAGGTGCCGGGTTGCTGATATCAAGTTTATCGGGCTTTTATTTTTTGGGCGGCAACGGAATAAAAAATGAGGTGCGTTTTCGACATTTTTCATAGTCCTGCCGTCAACCGAGTTTAATTGCACCAAAAGCCGCAAAGCAAGAATTTTTGTGTAAAAGATCGATGTGTCCGAATCCTACCTTGCGAAGCAGTTCCAATTGATAGGTAACCGGCCGCGGCGAATCCTCCTTGTCGATGTATTCAAATACTTTCGATCGATATTCGGCACCTCCCATGTCATAAAGATAATCTCCATACCGCTGCCACATCAGAGAATGAACGGCTTCTGCCTCATGCCAGACCAAATCCGTTATCCAAATGCTTCCGCCAGGGGCGGTTGTGCTGTAAAGCCTGCGGAAGGCATCCTCCCAGTCCTGATCATCCCGCAAGTGATGCAACACAGCCGCTGCCAAAATGACGTCATATTCGGGATTCGGCAATTCGACCTTGCGAAAATCACCCTGGATGATGTTGATGCTTCCCGAGTTGACAGCTGAAATGCGCTCACGGGCTTTTTCCAACATTGGCAAACTCAGGTCTACCAGATCACAATCGCATGGCGTGATATACTGCAATAGTTTAAGCGTATTGTTGCCGGCGCCACAGCCGATGTCTAGGACGCGGCGGATATTGGCGGTAGATTTCGCGGCGGCCTGTGCAATCAATTCCATCGCTAGTGGCGCATCAATCGTTGCAGATTGCCCGGTTTCAAGGTTTGAAAACCGGGCGACGTCCTTGTCGAACCGATTCTTTATTTCATCCAGCGAAGATTTTTGTTCAAGAGGTCTACTCATTGTCACTTTATCAGAGTTCTAAGATTGTATAAATATCGTAGGGTTTTAAACTTTATGGAGAAAATGAGCTAAAATTAAAAATGAACCAATCCACCTAAAACCTGGCGGACAAGAATGAGCTAAAATTAAGGTAAGCTATCATCTTATACAAAAGACAGAGCGACGTGTCGGGTCGTAGCCGAAGGCGACGTTTGGGGTCGTAGCTCGAAGAGCGAAGCCCCAAGCCTGAAGCGAAGCCATAAATCTTCAATCTTCAATCTTCAATCTTCAATTCCTACTTACCCAGATATTCGATAAAGGCCGACATGGCGGTTACCTCATCGTGTTTGTACAATGCTCTCCGAAGTTTTGTCATCTCCTTAAATTCCGAGGGATCCAGCAGGAGATGCTCTTTGCGGGTGCCGGATTGGACGATATCGATGGCCGGCCACACTCTTTGTTCAGCGCACTTTCGGCTGAGGACGAGGTCCATGTTACCTGTGCCTTTGAACTCCTGGAAAATAATATCATCCATTTTGCTGCCGGTTTTAATCAGGATTGTGGCGATAATGGTCAAAGATCCCCCATCAGCGATGTTGCGGGCCGCGCCGAAAAGCCGGCGCGGCATTTCCATTGCATTGGCACCCAGGCCGCCGGTCAAGGTCCGGCTGTGACTTTGCGTTTCCTTGTTGAAAGCACGCGACATCCGCGTTAGCGAATCGATAAAAACCACCGTATCAATGCCCATCTCGGCCGAGCGGATGGCGGTATTCATCGCCATTTTAGTCATTCGCAGATGCTGAGCTACGCTCTGGTCGGCAGAGGAGGAGAGTACATGAGCATGTCTAAGTCCTCTTCTAAAGTCGGTAACCTCTTCCGGCCTTTCATCCACAAGCAACACAAATACCACCGCCTCCGGGTTGTTGGCTGTGATCGATTGGGCCATATGCTTTAAAATGGTGGTTTTGCCCGATTTAGGGGGGGATATGATCAAACCGCGCTGCCCTTTTCCAATCGGCACGATCATGTCCAGTGCCTTTCCCATGATGTCATCCGGTCCCTGGGCGAGCTTGAGCCTTTCAGAAGGGCTTATACTGACTTGACTCTGAAGCGACTTGATGTTCGAATACTCGTTTGCGGGTATCCGGTTTATCTTTTCAATTTCAGTGAGCTTTAAATTTCTATTTTTGCCGTCGCCCTTGACCCCGGCACCTTCGATAAAGACACCTTCGGAAAGTTTGAATTTTTTTATCATGGGGGTCGGAACAAAAGTATCCTGCGGATCCGGCTGAAAATTTTTTTCTATCGATCGTAAGAAGCCAAATTTGCGATCCAATATTTCAAGATATCCTTCTACGGTGTTCAAGATGTCACTCCTAACTGGAATAGATTCGGGCATCGGTATTGGCGCGATGCCGGTAGTTTCGCTTAACAGGGTAGTTTTGGAGGAGAATCGGTCGATTAAGGCCGATTTATAGATGTTTTTAAGACATTGTTTCCACAATGTCAATCATTTGCCGTGGCGCAATGGTACAGGGATTTTTCCATCGATGTCAGAAATCCCGTACTCAAGACCCAATTGAGCGGCCACGCAAGAACTGCCGCTTTTATCCATGACGGCCGTGTCTGTGTATACGGCGGCAATTACACGTCCGAGATACCGGGGTGACTCTGAATTCGATAAATCCAAAAATTCGGATGCCCTCATAACCCTTTCGGTTCTGACCAACCCGGGATATAGTGAAATAACCGCAATATTGAATGGCTGTAAATCATGCGCCGTATCGGATGTAAGTTTATCGGTGGCAGCTTTCGACATACCGTAGCATACATTCCCGCTATATACTCGGGCTGCCCAATGCGATAAATTAACGATGAGCCCGCTTTTTTGATTGATCATGATATTTGCAGCGTAGCGGCTTGCAACGTAATGCGCTCTGACACCCGCTGAAAACATCAATTCCCATTGCTCAATCGGCTGCTCCCAAAATGGTTTTTCCCATATATACTCTCCGCGTTCGTTGAACATGCACTCATAGCCGCCCCAGACATTGTTCACCAATATATCAACCCGTTGTTCTTTTTCGAAGATATGATCGAAAACTGCTTTCGCGCTTGTATCGTCTGTGTGGTCGCAGTGGAGCGCATACCCAATGCCATTTTCTTTTTTTATTCCATTGGCTGTTTCTTCAATTGATCCCCCAAGGCCCTGCACACCAGGCATTCCCGCCTTCGTTCTGCCTGTCACATAAAGGGTCGCTCCGGCTTCTGCCAAACCAAGTGCAATGCCCTTTCCAATACCTCTGCTGGCCCCGGTTACCAGCGCAATTTTTCCTTTTAGTGTCTTCATTTTTGGCTCCTATCTGCTAAATGTTAATAAAACAGACGAAGCATACGAATATTCTGCTATTATTTCTTGACACTTCTTGCTTTTTCAGAGGATACCGGGATTAATATGTCCACCTCACTGTTTGGGGTCCGTCCTGTAAATCGACTGTCCACAACAATGATATCTAAATCCATCGTCGGTGTATAGTTAGAACGCGGAATCCAATTTCCATAGATCTGGTCATAGGTCATTTCAATGCTATTAACAGACCCTTGGTGGGTAAATACGGCATAAGTATTTTCAGGAATTTCAACCGTCTTGAATTTTTTCGGAATATTGACCGATTCTGTAAGTTCGAACCCTGCATAATACTCAAAGATCTCGTTGTTGCGCATATCGATATCATGAAAACAGGCTCCGAGAAATTCCTGATTTTCCACGGCAATAATACCCGATTTCGTCAGCTCCCAGAATCTCTCCCATAATCTGCCAATAGCGTCTGTATCACTTCCTGCATATTTCAGTCCGGTGATGGGAAAAGCCGGCCGGGTTAAAATAGTGGGATTCGGTATGGCTTTTCCACCTGATAACCTCAAATCCAAAGGTCCTATTTGGTGTCTATCTTCAACCCGGATCTCAGGTTTTTTCCTGCGAAATTGGGATGGGGTTAACAAAAACCTTTTCTTGAATGCTCTTAAGAATGATTCGTGTGAACCGAAACCATAATCAAATGCGATATCGATAATACGCCGATCGCTGTCCAACAGGTCCTGAGCAGCACGTACCAGCCGCTGTCTCTCGACATATCGCAGTGGTTGTTCTCCCAGCAGCGCCGTAAATATTCGATGGAAATGATACTTGGACAGGGCACATTTAGCTGCCAGTGAGGATAAGTCGAGATCTGTATCGATATGTGCTTCTATATACTCTAGAATTTTATTTATACTATCTATGTGATTCAAAACGAAACTCGGACGCTTTCACATGCAGCAAAAAATTTGGTTGCTTCTCTGATCATTGACTGTTCATACACCTGAGATTGAGCATTGAATGGAACCCCTTACTCGGACCGCAGCCTGTAGATGTGAGCATCGACTGTGCTCCCGTCCTTGAGCTTCGCTTTAGTCAACACCCGCTGATAAGCCGCACCTTCAAACTCGTCCAAGACTGCCCAGTGGCCGGATAGGTTCTCCGATGTGAATAGAAACCCCTGGACTTCCTCGCCATGTTCGTCGAGGTCGATGCCGGGATAGCCCAGTTCTGCGCCCCATCCTGCATGTCTCAAGGTGCCGGTTACAGTCGCCGTCTGCCAGGAACCTCCAATAGCATTCAGCACATGCTCATTTGGTCGACCTGGGCCTAATGTCCCGTAAACAAATAGCCTTTCCATCACTGTCTCTCCGCGAGCACCCCACGAGGCTGAGGTATAAATCTAATCTTTTGGGGAGTAACGAAACCCGGTTGTTGCATAAATAATGATGGAAAAGATTATCGATCCCTACAGATGAATCCTGAGGTCTAGTTTCCTATCCATCTTTAATTCGGTTAGTTGTCGCCTCAGTTCAGCCCAATAGGCGTGCTCTTCGGCGAAAAGAACCGTTTCGATCTGTTCTTTCAAATTAGGGAAATGATCGTGTAATATGCGTTGAACATTCTGCCAGTTTCTGCCTGAACGATCTTCAAAGCTGAGACCATAAATCCAGATTGCATCCGTGTATGAAGCCAACATCTCAATCAATGGCGTGACATCGGTAATATAGGGTACCACCGGACAAATCAACGCAGATGTTCGAATACCCGCTTCTCTTAATTTTTGTAAAGCTCGGATTCTGGCTTCTGTGTCTATCGTGTTGGCTTCAAATTTTTGGCGGATGCTGTTGTCATTGAATGCAACCGAGACACTGGCGGAGGCAGAGTTCATTTCCCGCAATAGTTCCATATCACGGACAATCAGGTCAGACTTCGTGAGTATACTCACGGAAAAATTCCTTTCTAATAATAGTTCTAAAACCTGCCTGGTCTGGCGATACTCAGCCTCGCAAGGCTGGTAAGGATCTGTATAGTATCCGATGTATATTGTCTGAGGGGACACGTTTTCAAGTTCCCGGCTCAGTTGACCAGCAATATCATTATACATAAGTACTTCCTTGGACCAGTCGGTCTCGGCTTGATTAAGTGCATAGCAGTAGTAGCAGGAGTGTTCACACCCGACATATGAATCAATCTGATAATCACGGTTTTTCAGACGACAAGGAACCAAAATAGATCGATAGGAACATGTAGACATTTTCATGGTACGACATCCTTTTCGGTGCGCGTTGATTTATATTCATCAACATCGCCTTATGCAGTTTTGCCCAACTGGTAAGCAGAAGTAGGTAATAATTCAGAGTTTGCGGTTATTTACCCATCCCCGATAAACCGGAAATAGCCACAAAGCCATTAGGACATAAAGATAAAAATTAAATAATAACTTCGTGCCTTGGTGTCTTGGTAGCGAAAATCGATTATTTGCGATACTTCTCTGTTATACTTTTTATCCCTAGTTCCATTTTCACTCTCGCAGATGAGTTGGCAGAGTGAACGGCAATTTTCGGAGGTTTGAATCCTCTGGCTACAACAGCCTCCTCAATCCAGAGAATTACATCATATCCAGTGCCATGATCATCATCACCCAAATCATGATCTAAGCTAATTTCTTCAACTTGGCCTGTTTTCAGTAATTCAATGGCTTCCTCCGGCCAGTAGACACGATGCCAGCCGGAAGGAGTCTCTCTTTCATCATCGAGATATACTTTCATTTTGCCTTTTTACCGCAAACCTAATGTCCGCCGCTGAAGGCTATTAAACGACAATACGGTTGAGGAAACCAGCCCACCATGTTGCCTTCGCGCCAGCACTGACCTTTACGCAAAACCGCAAAATTTTCCCAAACTGGTTCAGCGACTGGCTAGCCGATCATGTGCAAAAAAGTAAGCTGGGTTTGATCCACTGCATGAAATTAATTGCCTGCCTATAGATAGAAGATGAACTCCAACACATACACTATAAACTCCAGAATATGATAAACAGGTTCAAAAACAGACCAGAAATGGGTTCTTTTTTCGAAGGAACTGTAAGATCTACGCGAATATTGCTGTCCTTTTCGTTTCCCCTTTTCTGAAGATCTATTGATATTCTGGTTCCATTTTCTCTCACGTCTCTGGTATGTTCTACGCCTTTTAGGCTCCTTATTAAGTACGTGGTAATCGTAAAGTCTGTCGTATTGATGTTTTCTTTTTGGATTTTTCAGAATTTCATAGGCTTCGTTCAGTTCAATAAATTTGTCATGGGCGTCAGCCGATTTATTAACATCTGGATGGAGTTTTAATGCCAGCCTTCGATACGCCTTCCTCACGGCAACAGCATTTGAACTTCTACCGATTCCCAATAATTTATAGTAGTCTTTAATCAAAATTGAAGGTCATTAAATATACTTACTCGAAAATTAGTAAAGTCACATACCCCCTGCGATCAGGTGCAGCCGCAGGCATTGTTAGTGCTTTCATTATCTAAGCAGTTCAAATCTAACATCGTATTCTGCAAAAAGTTGAGATAAAGCATCTAAATATGACTCTCCGGTTAATTCAATAGGCGAATCAATACCAATCTCTCGAAGGTAGTCAACAGAAAGATCTTCTTCTTTAAAAAGTGTAAGGCGGTGTTCAAGAATAACTCTTACCCATGCTTTTTCATCGAGACAAGAGGCTAGGTTCCTTGATTTCGCAATTTGTATGGTAAATGGAGGTTTTGCGCCAAATCCTCCACAAAGACAATCTGACAACGAATCAAGGCAAGCACCAAAGTAGCCACGAGAACCATTTATAGCCTCGCCTAATGACAAATAGAAACTTGGAACATCTGTGATATATTGCCCGTTTAAAATATAGACATTGTTGGTTGTTTCTAACTTTCTTTGATATTTGGAACAGAAATCATGTCTCACCTTATCAAGATGGCGATATTTTTCATGGTGATTTAGAGAAGTCCACTCTGGTTCTTTGAATTTTCCGCTCATAATAACCTATCACTACGGCTGATAGTGAGCAGCGGCCCGAATGTATATGGAGTTCGTCCAATGAAGCCTGCTGTTCTAGAAATTGAATCGCTATGCGAACAACATCATCGGCGGTAATACAAGCGGTGCTGAATTCGCGTGAATCCTCACTACAGGTGATTAAATCTGAACTGAGAATACACTGCCGTGTTCCTTTTGCAACGTAGACGTCGCTCCATTGACCACGTCGAACCATTACTGGTCGAAGCGAGCTCCCCAGGTCAGTAAAGATCCTTTGTAGAATGTGTACATCATAGTCTGGTTTCGAGCCGAAGAATGGTTCAACAGGCGACTGGGAAAGCACTGACTCGATTTTGGCTACAGCTGGCGGAAGAATAAAGTGTTCGCCTCCGACATCATATAAATTGTCTCCAGATTTGAACCCCATATACCCAGGGGTCATAAGCTGGATTACCCTCAATCTCCCAGGTGAGTTGCGGATCAAGCCGAGAAGCAACAGATAACGAACGTCCGCTATTCGATGTGGCCTCAACGCTCCATTGGACGCCACCACCTTCAATTCGAGCCGATATACTAGCTTTCTTTAATTTCGCGTAAAGCTTGTGTGCTTCTATTTCATTTTGTTCCACGACTAATGGACTTAACAAAGTATGGATCGGAGAGCTGATCAGCGCAGCCGCAATACTTCGAAAACCAACAGGCTCTTATGAAAACCCGCAAGTTTCTTATCGTCTGGTCAAGCGTTTGGTTATGCACACTCAGAAATTAGCTGTTTAATAAAGCTGCTATAATTTTCCTTCATAGGAAGATCATATTCTACTTTTAACTTCCTTCTTATGGCCTTAACTGGTTCTCCTGTTTTTGGGTTTACAGCTTCCTTGTAAAACTCCTCCCAATATACTCCGATTCCCCTTTTTGGGGTATTCTTTCTGTACCTTCCCTCATCTTATTCCGATGAAGGCACTCATCTATTGAAGATTTGAAATAATATCCTATAGTTTGAAAATGACTCCGCTTTAATATCTCAATATATCTTTTTCGATCGTCTTTGGTTGCATTGGTATTATCAATAACAACCGGTTGCTTAGCTGCTATACAAGCATTTAAAAGGATAGTTTCTCTATTTCGGGTTTTGAGCATGTCAAGGTTAAGTCGAATGTGTGAATTTGAGAATCTCTCAAAGTAAAACGACGATTTTCCACTTGCTTGAATTCCAATAAAGATTATTGCTTCCATTTGATGTATCATGCATAATGCATGTTTCGCGCATCACCTGCACCCAAAGCTACGAAGGCCTTGTAAATGGCGCATTTTTAGGATTTACCAATAGAATTTCAAAACGGCATTGCTTTGGGTGTCAGTGTGCATGCGCATTTTTATGGTTCAATCCTACTACAATTTCTTTATATTGTATGCGGTTACACTTATCCTGGACTTTGACCCGGTAAGAAGGAGGGTTTCATTGACCTTTTTCCTTTCCTTTGGGTGCAGCTCAAAATCTATGATCTTTTCTCCAGCAAATCCAGGAGTTACAGCTCCCGCCGATTTGGCCCCTGGTGTCCTTTTGTGTGCTCTAATTGACAACTTACACACAACATAATAATTTGTTTTATTTGTGAGAACGAAACTTACTTTACATGGGCTTTCTTTACAGTTGCTGGTAATCTCAGAAACTTCAATATCTTTTCGTTGAAAAAAGTATATTGCGATCAATAGTGCAACTAATGAAACAGAGAGGCCTATTATTATAGACGGTTTTTTCTTCATTGCTTTTACGCTACCATAACGGTGAAGTGACCAACGGCGTAAATAAAATGCGAACTTGCACGGCCTTTACGTAAAACCGCGATCTTCACGCCGTCTGCTCAACTGATTGGTTGTGTGCCGGGCACTGCCCGGCTGCTAAATGGTGCTGTCTGGTATTATGACACGCATATCAGGCAAAGTCCAGACCCAGCCTGACGGAGGCGAAGGGTCGCCGAAGGCAGGGGTGTTACAGCAATGTGCGCCTGAAGGAAGCTGGAGGCAAAAGCGCGGGTCGACGAATCCCGCTAAAAAACAGCGGGACGCATGCGCACGCATTGCCCCGTACCGCAAGGTAGAGGGCAGGTAGATATGAGGCGGGTATGGTCGGGATCCGGCTCCGGCGGACAACAGATGGATCTTCGCCGTAGGCTCCGCAGCCTGTTCCAGGTGATTGGTGAACTAAAGCAGCTCATTCGCGGTTGGTGTAACTATTACCGGTTGACCGAATCGGTCAACCGGCTACGTCCATTGCCTCATTGGATCAGACGTCGACTTCGGGCGCTGGTCTGGAAGCAATGGAAAAACCGCAAAACCCGTGTGAGGGAATTTCTGAAACGCGGTATCTCCCGCAACTTTGCGCTTACCACCGGCTGTGCTCGCAAAGGCCCATGGCGGACGTGTCGCGCCAAAGCCGAAGGCGGCGGCGGACGTGTCGCGCCAAAGCCGAAGGCGACGGCGGATGAGCAAAGTAAAGCGGGTTAATATCGCCTTGCCTGACAAACACCTCGAATCACTTGGGCTTTGGTTCCCCTGGAGCTGAACTTGCCTGTTCGCGAAGCAATCCCGGTATCGGGGATCAGCCGAACCGCGCAGTTCGGACCCGTATGCTGCGTGGTGTGGGAGGGAGGAGCTGTGAGGCTCCTTCCTATCCCGATAGGTGGCGGCCCACGGGTCGTAGGAACCGAAGTTCCAAACGTGACCTTCGGGATCACGGCAAGAGTAGTCCCGCCCCCCGTAGTCCCCGTCCTTGATCTCCATCACGATCTCCGCGCCCGCTGCGACAGCTCGTGCGTAGTGTTTGTCGGGGTCTTCCACGATGATGTAGGGGCTCTGAGAGACGGCGCCGCCCAGGGCGCTCGGCGGCTTCTGGAGGTTGTCGAACTCGCTGTCGCGCGCGGAACCGAGCATTACCATCCCGTTGCCGAAGACGAGCTGTGCGTGAATGATCGTGCCGCATTCACCGGGCACCACAAGGTGCTTTTCGAATCCGAACGCCTCGCAGAGCCACTCGATGGCTGCCGCCGCATCGTTGTATCGCATGGTCGGAATCACTGTCGCGGTCGTGCTCTTCGCGTTATCGGCCATGGCTCTCTCCTCTGTGTGGCGTCGGCCCCAAGCCGCCGCCTAATGCGGTTAACCAGCGGGCAACAAATATTTCAAGCAAGCTGAAAGTTTAACGGGAATCGACTTAGTTTTTCCCGTCTGGTTGATCCGCCTGGTTAGAAAATTCTATCTGTTCCCTAAATTGATTCTCAATGTTAATCCATTCTTTTTCATACTGATCTTGTGGAAACGTTTGCAGGAAAATTGGTTTTACAACTTTAACTGCCCACATATCGGCATCTTTCTGCTCCCGCTCAAATTTAGGCCTTCTGACCTTATTCTGACCTCTAATTCGATGGTGATATAGTTCATGCACTAAAGAGATCAGAATTTTCCATACAATAAACATGCGGCTCTTTTTGGCCGCATCAGGAAAATTATTAAAATAGTCCAAATATAGCTCTATATCTGCAAATTTTGTTCCTCTTACCGGGACATAGCGTGCCGCTGCTTGTCTCTTTTTATCCTTGTGATAATCATGGTCAAAAAGTATGACTTTTTTAATTCCAATGAAATATTTCTGATCTATTTGAGGAATAAATTCCTCGAGTATTGATATTGCTGGAATCCAAGATGAATGGTTACGATGATCTTCTATTCTCATTGTAGAGTTTCTATCGCTTGAGGTGAGCATCCGCTTAAATAAGCAACGAATTTGCACGGCTTACACGCAAAACCGCGGTTTTCAAGCGGTCTGCTCAACCGATTTGTTCGCCGGTATCTCTGAGTCTATCCAACAAAATCGCATGTTCGCACAATCACGAGTTGCGGACACGGAGAACGATGATCCTCGGTGAAGAACGCCGCTATATAGCGGCCAAAACATCCGAATGCCACCAAGTCGGAAACGAAACCACATGCGTCCGATAGCGAGGGATACTTGACAGCGGCAGGTACCGGGGCATGCCCAGCAATATGTATTTCCCTCCGTACTCGAAACGGTTCAAGCTCAATGAGGAACAAGCGCCCCTCAGAGGAGCCTGCCAGGAAGCAACCTTGTTCGATGTAGCAACCGTAATAGCCCGGTCGCTCATCCTTGGACGATCTCTTCCTGGTCTTAATCCAATCGTCGCACATAAAGTCGATCGTCTTCGGAGTATGCGAATGCAAGACAGTTGCCTGTTGAATCAACAGATAGGCATAGACTGCCAGTTGGTTTCGCGAGATGAATTTCTCGGCGCCCGCCAGCACCAGAAAGCAAAGAGACGGCAGAAGCTTCCGGCGAATAGGCCGCGAGGTATTGATCCCCAGGCGAGGTCGTCACGTGTTCTATCCGATGAGGAATCTCGACACTCTGTACCGGCGTGACAACAGTTGTTTCAATTTGAGGCGCATTTGTCATCTAATGGCGTACTCCAATTAGTCCAACGTGAGCGTGAGCAGCGGCCTAAATGAGCGTCAGGTCTGCAAGGCCTTTACGTAAAACAGCGATCTTCATGCCGTCTGCTCCACTATCGTGGTTATACAATCATTCCCAAAGAATAGCTTTTTAATTGCCTTTATCGGAAGTACATTTGGATTGTAATCATTACTCCATATTAGTTCTTCTTTATTTAGCATTGTCTGAAAACTATTTAAAAAGGCCATGATAAAATCAAATTTTGATAGTTCTGATTTAATTAATAGTTGATCATTTTCTGGCGAATTGAATATCTTTAAAAGAAATGAATCCGTTGCGTCTTTTGATAGAACTTGAGCCACTAATATTTTACCATGACCCTCTTCATCTATTGTTATCTCAGCAGGTAAATCACTAAACCCAATTTTTTCGATCCATTTAAAAAGATCAGGGATCGGGTCAAAAACACTGCTTAAATGTATCGTGATGGCTTTTTGAGGAAAAGTTAGTTTTAGAACTATCCAACCATTTCCCTTATTATGGAAGGAAATATTTAATGGCCTTCTCTGTTTCATTACTCCTTATGTATAACGTCCGCCGGTGAGCAGCGGCCAATATGATTGTCGATATTGTGCATCCTTTACGCAAAACCGCGATTTTCAGTCCGTCTGCTCCAGTGGCACTGTTAGCTCGTCTGCTGTGCATTTCTTATTCTATTATAAATAAGTTTAGCATCTTCTATCATTTCGAATCTTGGTGTTTGAGAACCACTCATTCCGGGAAACCAGCCACCACCAAACCATGATGACCGAGGATTGTCCTGTCCAAACAGTATCGTCCCCTTACCATCGGCTTTTTCTGTAAGAGAAATGTCACTTAATGTCTTAATGTTTAGGCTTTTGATCTTTCTACCGAATAATCCAGAAAGTATAATAATTCTTTGATCAGTCAAGCCATAGTAGGTCTTCGCACGTTTTTTCGCATCAACGATAAACCTTCCGAAAATCATGTATAGACCAGCTAAAACAAATGGAATTCCAAATATTGGAAAAATAAGCCCTACTAGACCTGCCTCTTTGCTAGGAATTGACAGAGCCATAAATTCCCAAAAAATTGCGAAACCTCCCCAAAGAAGGCTAAATGGAATCATAAAAGCATCAGAGCCTCGAAAGACGATTCCTTGTATGGGTCTCCCCGACCATAATAATCTCTCATTAGAGTCCAGTTCACCTCTGAGCAATGGTTCAGTTTGAGAGTTCATGTCATTTCCTTATTTATGTTAAGCTAATGCGGATCACCTGCAAGCGGTACAGCCTTTAATGATCCAATACCCTGGCCAAAAGAAATTTCAAATTTATACTGCTTTTACGTGAAACAGCGACTTCAACGCTGTCTGCTCCAGTGGCTGGTTAGCGAGCCTTCCTATGCCTGAACATAACTCCTTGTGTAGCCCTCTTTCTGAAAACCTAGCTTCTTGTAAAACTGTTTCGCACAAACATTACTGTTGGCCGTATCTGTATGCAAGTAGCGATACTGCTTGCTCAACAAGTACTGAACCAAGAGCTTCAAAAACTCGGTGCCTAATCCCTGGCTTCGATGCTGTTCAACCACCCCTATCCATGTCAAGTAAGCGGTATCGCGTGTATACCCGTCGGTTGGCGTGTTCAAGTATCTTATGTGTGCATTGCCAATTATTCCGGTATTCATTCGTACATCAAAGCTCTCCTCACTCGATCCGCAAGTACTGCAGAAACACAGTTTTGAGTTCTCTATCAGGGCAGTATCCGTCATGTCCAGAACAAAGTAGACGTTTTCATGCTCTATTTGGAAGCCGGATGCCCGCAAGAGTTGGTCAACGTGGGACTGGCTGTTATGAAGCTTTCCGTGATGAGCGTTACAGCTCATACCAAGGATGTGATAGAATGCATACTTATTATCGAAATATGCTAAATAGTCTTCAGCTTTTGCCAGCAATGCGTCTCCTATATCATTTCGTCCCTTTTCGAAGTAAAGGTGGCGAATCACACCGATATGCGGGTTGTAGTACTTCTGACCACTTTCATCACATTCGAAATTTGGTTGCCCATATTGGATAAAGCCCAACACTTGACCATTTTCTTTTGCAATGTATGTTTCCAGCTCCTTGAAGGTCCTTTCACCATCCAATTCATCCTGGAGAAAGCAATTTTGCCACTTTGAGGCTGAAACAGGAAAAAAGTAGGGTACGCTTTCCCCTATTTCTTCCCAATATTCGAATAGCACGTGCATATCGCTTATTTGGTATTTCTTGATGTTCATTCTACATTCTTTGGTCAGCACGCTAGGCATAAGAGGCGGGCGAATACAGCAATAAGAATCGCAGTGGCCCCGTCAATTGAAACCTAGCAGGATTCATTAAAACCGCAAGATTTAGCCCGTCCTTCTTCATGCCATTGTTATTCGCTATATTATATGGATGGTTCAAAGACATACCGCTTGTTTTTAACTTCGACACTTGGTGGATTATGTCCGTTTTTTTCAAAGAAGTCATATCCTTCTTTAAGATTTTTCCAAAAATTGTACCATTCTGAATTCTTATATCTATTCACATTTTTGTCGGTCATATGAAACGGAAATATATGCACTCTAAAAAAACGCTGTCCCTTTCGTAAGGAAGCGTCAGCAACAGCATATATTTCCTCGATAACCTTATCAGTCATGGCATAGCATCCGATAGAAACACATTTGCCATGAACCATCAATGCGCTGCCGGTTCTACCATGAATTCTATCATATTTGTTCGGGTACCCCAGGTTGAAGGAAAGATGATATTTACTTAGTGGGTTCATTTGTCTTGGTAAAACATAATAAAACCCCTCTGGAGCACGTCCATCACCGCGTCTGACTTTCGGACCCAAAGAGCGCCAACCATAGGTACAAATTTTATAAGTTTTGAATAGTTTGAAATTGTTCCGATCCCTCAACCATATCTCCAATTCCTTTGTTTTTTTGAATATTCGGATAAAAACCGGCGTCCCCCAATTGAATCCCGAACGAGAATACTCCTTTTGTAGTTTAGGTTTGACTCGATCGATCGCTGCCCGAGACCGAGCGCTAGACGGGATGTCTTTGGATTCGGAAAAAGCCGATGTAAATGTCGTTGCGATAAATACAAAGAAAATTGATAGCTTTTTCAGATTCATTTCCATCAAAAGATCGTCGCTAATCAGCCGCGCTGGTTTTTGCGTCGGCTGGATTAGTCTGGTTGTGCCATTTTGTGGCTATTTATAAGTTCATCAGTCTTGGCTTTTAAACTACGCGCTTTTTTAGAATCTGGCGATATCTTAATTGCAGTCTCAAAATCTGATTTTGCTTCTTTGAGCTTTTTCAACTTTAAATAGAATTTTCCTCTCAACAGATAACCCTCATACGTTAGGCCTGATAGTTGTCCAGGGCTAATAGCAACCGATATATTTAGCATACTTTTTTCACTCAAGCTAACAATTTGTTCTAAATAAACATTGATATCGATTAGCGCGTTTTCAATAAGGCCAGATTGAGCATATAATTTTGCCCGTAAATACAATGAAAATAATGCTATTATTGAATCCTTGTCTTCGATCTCAATAACCTTGGAAAAGTCATTAATTGCATCATCGACCTTTCCGTCTTCAGCATATGCAGAGCCCCTTTTAAGATAAGCTTTTGAATATAGTGGATTTAACGATATAGCTTTTGTTAAATCTTCGACAATTATCTTTTTATCATAATTCAATAATTTGTAGACTGCCGATCTATTCAAGTAGCTTTGTGAAAGATAGGGATTTATCTCAATTGCTTTATCAAAGTCGGCTAATGCAGCCTCGAAATTCTTTGTAATTTGCCAATAATGGAAGCCTCTGTTGTTATAGGCAACATCATTATTGGGGTCCAACTCAATTGCTTTATTGTAATCTGAAAGTGCATCGTCGTATCTTCCAAATACAGTCCAAATTTCCCCTCTGTTTGCATAGGTTGAGGCAATAGATGGTGCTAACGCTATTGCCCTGCTGTAATCGGAGATAGCTTTTTTATACTCCCCTATTTCCGTATAAAGCATGCCTCTATTATTATATGCTCCAGGTGAAGCTTCAAGCGCTATAGATTGACTATAAAATAAAATTGCTTTTTGGATTTTTCCCTGTTTTTGGTGGTAGATCCCCTGCTCGAACATTTTAATTGCTTCTTGTTTAGTTTGTGGACCTTTACTGTGGGGAATGCTTGGATAGGAATTAATGGGAAAAAATATTGATTGAAACAGGTAGACAATAGTAGTCAGAATGAAAATTTTGCTGTTGGTCATTTACCCTTTCTCCAATTTATTATTTCGCACCACAACGGCTCCGGATAACCAGCGGGCTAAAAGAATTTCGACCCATCCGAAACTTTACGCAAACCGGCATAGTTTTTCCCGTCTGGTTCATCCGGTTGGTTATAGGAAAATTCGTCACTTATCATGACTCAATAGAAAATCAGCCGCTTTTTGGGTCATCTGATTTTACGATAATGGGTTTCCCAGGGCCGTCAATAACCAGTTTAAATTCAAGGTGTGCTTGTCGCTTCAAAATTTCTTTGATTCGGTCAGACTCTTTGCTCTCAATACCAGGAATTTGAACAATTATACGATTGTCTCCTGCGTGTTGAACAGTTGTACCTGCGACACCGATTTCATCAATTCGGCCTCTATATACTGCAAGAGTCTGTTCAATTGCGTCTTTCTTCTCATTTTCCGAAAGACCTTCGGTCATAACCTCTATCGTGAAATGTGTGCCTCCCGCTATATCCAATCCACGATTGATAGATTTTGTATAGATGAAATACAGACTCACGCAAACAACTGCGATTACGAGCAGTACTTTCCACTTAAAGTTTTTTTTCATTTAAGCTCTCCTAAAAATTCAAAAATTTTTGCTGCACAAAATATAACGTCTGCTGGTGAGCAGCGGCTTAAATGAGCCCCAATCTTGCACGGCTTTTACGTGAAACCGCGATCTTCACGCCGTCTGCTCCACTAGCTTGGTTATAAAAATTTAGATGAATACGATTAAAAAACCGACAACAAAAATAACCCAATAATAGCCTGTGTCGCTATACATATCCAACAAATAAAAATACACAGTTGATAGGGCAAAGCCGAGTACAGTAGAGAATAAAACAGCGGTAAGAGAACCAGTAAATAAAATACCGA